>Ga0208370_100017_pt1 | contig 73895 bp, 66 predicted proteins | sample Subbio12Jun_QV11_FD_184822 | JGI IMG/M metagenome (GOLD analysis project Ga0208370, IMG submission 184822) | Serpentinite rock and fluid subsurface biosphere microbial communities from McLaughlin Reserve, California, USA -CR12Jun_QV11 (SPAdes) | ecosystem: Environmental > Terrestrial > Deep...
CCGTAAAGCACCCGCGCGCGGGCCAGCGCCATGTGCTCCCACGTCCATGCCGCCTCGCGCTGGTATTTGCCGAAAGCCTCGCAGCTCACCGCCAGCGGGCCCTGGTTGCCCTGCGGCCTGAGGCGCGTATCGACCTCGTAGAGCGCGCCCTGCGCGGTCGGCACCGAGAGCGCGGCGCTGACCCGGCTGGCAAGGCGGTTGTAATAGATCGTCCCTCCCAGCGGGCGCGGCCCGTCGGACTGCGCGGCAAAATCGCCGGTGAAGAGATAGACGATGTCGAGGTCCGAGGCGTGGGTCAGCGCCCCGCCGCCCAGCCGCCCGAGGCCGAGGATCAGCAGTTCGCTTTCCGCAATGCGCCCGTGCTTGACCTCGAACTCCGTCACGCTTGCCGCAGTCGCCAGCCGCAGCGCCGCCTCTGCCGTGCGCGACAGGGCGCGGGCGATGGCGAGCGGATCGGCCAGCCCCTCGATCAGCTGGATGCCGAGCGCGAAGCGGATCTCGCCCGTCACCACCCGGATCGCGTCGAGCAGCGCCTCGTAATCGTCGCGCACCGCCGCGCCGCTCATGCGCGCCATGATCGCAGGCACCTCGCCCGGCAGTTCGAGCGCGTCGCGATCAATCAGCGTATCGAGCAGTTCGGGCTTGCGCGCCAATTCGTCCGACAGGACCGGCGCAAGCGTGAGCGCGGCGACCAGCCGCCGGGTCAGATCGGGCCGCGCGTGGAGCAGGCGGAAGGTGGTGATCGCGGATGGCACGCTTTCGATGATCCGTTCCCAGCGGGTAATCGCGCGCACCGGATCATCGCTCTGGCCGATGGCTTCGAGCAGGGCCGGGGCGAGCCGGTCCCAGGCTTCCACCGCCTGGGGGCTGCGGATCGCGGCATGGCGCCCGTCGCGCCAGCTCTCGATCCGCTCGGCGAGGGTGTCGGGCTCGGGAAAGCCCCATGCGGCAAGGTTGTGCGCCAGCGCGCTGACGGGCATCGCGACAGGGGCAGGAGCGGGCTCGCTGCGACCAATCAGCTCTTCGTAGATGCGACCCGTGCGGGCGGTGAGTTCGGTCAGCTCGGCAACCAGCGCCGCGCCGTCCGGCAAGCCGTCGAGCCGCGCGACATTGTCGAGCGCCGTGCCATCGGGCAGCGCGTGGGTCTGGCGGTCGCCCACCATCTGCAAGCGGTGCTCGATCTGACGCAGGCGATCATAGGCCTCGCCCAGCGTGACCGCATTTTCCGGCGCGATCCATCCCGCGCGGGCCAGCGCATCGAGCGCGGCGCGGGTGCCGCGCACGCGCAGGGAAAGGTCGCGCCCGCCGTGGATCAGCTGGTGGGTCTGGGCGTAGAACTCGATCTCGCGGATGCCGCCGCGCCCGCGCTTGACGTCGAAGCCCGGACCGGGGGCGGGCGGGCCATCGTGGCTGTGCCGGATGCGGTGGGTGAGGGCGCGAATCTCCTCGATCGCGCCGAAATCGAGCTGGCCGCGCCACACGAAGGGGCGAATCTCGTCGAGGAAGGCCTCGCCCGCCGCGATGTCGCCGGCCGCCGCGCGCGCGCGGGTGAAGGCGGCGCGCTCCCATGCCAGCGCCGCGCCCTGATAATGGGTGAGCGCTGCGCCCACCGGCACTGCAAGCGGGCTGATCTCGCTCGCGGGCCTGAGCCTGAGATCGACGCGCAGGGCATAGCCCTCGGGCGTGTTGGCCGAAAGCAGCGCCACCACGCGGCGCGCGTAACGCTGCGCCGCCTCGCCCGGATCGTCGCTGGCGCGGCGCGGCAGGCGGTCGCGGTCGAACAGCAGGATCGGGTCGATATCGGAGGAATAGTTGAGCTCGCCCGCCCCCTGCTTGCCGAGCGCCAGCGCGATGAAGCCGTCCGCCGCCTCGCTGCCGGTGCGCTCGGCGATGGCGGTGCGGATGGCGCGGTCCAGTGCGCGGTCGGCGAAGGCGGTGAGTTCGCCCACCACCTGCGCCAGCGGCAAGGCGCCCGCCAGATCGCCCACCGCCAGCGCGGCGGCGAGCGCCAGACGCTCGCGGCGCAGCGCCGCCTCGGCATCGGGGTTATCGCCCTGCGCGCGCGCCCAGGCGAGCGCCCCCGAACTGTCCCCCGCCGCCAGCAGCGCGGCGAGATCGGGCTGACGGTCGAGCGCGCGCGCGAGGAAGGGGGCGTGGTTGCGGGCGCGGTGCAGCGCGCTTTCCCAATCAGGCCGGTTCTCTCCCATCGCCCGCTCTCTGGCCCCGCCGCCGCCGCGCCGCAAGAGCGGTGTTCGTGGCCCTGACGCTGCGCTGTATCAACGCGTGTGCTTGCGCCACCCGCGAGGCTCTGCAACAGGGGCGCGCAGGGATGGGAGGTTTCTGGCAATGACGATCCGGCAATTCGCTATCCCCACCTTGCGGGCCGGCGCGCTGGCGCCGGGGGCGTGCGAGGGGCTGCCGACAGGCGGCGGTGCAGGCTCCGTGCTCGGCATCGCGCTCAAGGCCGATGGCCGCACTGCCGCCCCTGATCCCGAGCCCGGGACCGGCTACGATCACCGCCCGGACCACTTCGCCTTCGCCAGGCTCGGCGTCCCGATGCTCTATCTTGACGGCGGCGCATTCCGGGCGATTGGCGACCAAAGCTGCAAGGCGAGCGAGAAGGGCAGTTGATCGCACCATGACCATCATCATGCCCCCCGAATGGGCGCCGCAGGACTGGATCTGGATCGGCTTCCCGCACCTCGCCGAGGAGTGGCCCGGCTGGCTCGAACCGGCGCAGGAGCAGATGGCGGCCTTCGCCTCTGCCGTGGCGGAAAGCGGGCAGGAAGTGCGGCTGCTGGTGCGCGACGCGGACAACGCGGCCCGCGCGCGGCAGCTCGTCAGCGCCAAGGTCACGCTCGATCAGCGCGTCTATGGCGACGTGTGGTTGCGCGACACAGGGCCGCTGGTGGTGTTCGAGGGGCGGCAGCGCATCGCCCGCCGCTTCGGCTTCAACGGCTGGGGCGGGAAATACCTGATGCCGGGCGACATGGAGATCGGCGCGGACATCGCGCGCGATGCGGGGCTGGCGGTGACCACCACCGCGATGATCCTCGAGGGCGGGGCGGTCGACGGCGACGGCACGGGGCTGGTGGCCACGACCGAGGAGTGCCTGCTGGGCCCCAACCGCAACCCGCAGATGAGCCGCGCCGCCATCGAGGCGGAACTGGCCGCGCAGCTCGGCTTCACCCGCGTGCTGTGGCTGGGCGATGGCCTCGTCAACGACCATACCGATGGCCATGTCGATAACCTTGCGCGCTTCGTCGGCCCGAACCGGCTGGTGGTTCCGCAAGCGACGGGCGAGGACGATCCCAACGCCGCGATCTATGCCGATGCGGCGGCGCGGGCGGCGGATTTCGGGGTCGAGGTGGTGCGCATCCCCTCGCCCGGACGGATCGAGCGCGGCGGGCGGGTGGAGCCGGCCAGCTACGTCAATTTCGCGATCACCTCGCACCTTGTGGTGGTGCCGACCTTCGGTTCGCCCCACGATGCCGAGGGGGTCGCCGCAATCGCCGCGCTGTTCCCCGACCGGGACACCATCGGCCTGCCGGGCGGGGCGGTGCTGGCGGGCGGCGGGGGTTTCCACTGCGCCAGCCAGCAGATGCCTTCCCTGCCCGCCGGGTGAGCGGCTTAACGCTTCGTTAGGACATTGGCGCGACACTGCGCGCATGACCCGCGCCCAAGCACTCGCCCTGCCGCTCGCCGCCGCCAGCCGCCTCGATGCGCAGGAGTTCGCGCGTCAGGCGATCGTGCTCGGCTGCGCCTTCGCGCTGATCCTCGCCGGGCGCGCCCTGCCCTTCTGACAGCGCGGGTGGTCGCCTCAGAGGAGGCGGATCAGCGCGGCGAGCGCCGCTCCGCCCAGCACCAGCCCGACGCTTGACCGCCACAGCGGATCGCTCACCCGGCCCGAAACGCGCGCGCCCAGCCGGTTGCCGGCGATGATGGCGGGAAGGATCAGCACTGCGAACAGCAGCAGCTGCCAGCGAAGCACCCCGAGCCACAGCGCGCTCGCGAGGCCGGTGCTCGCGGCGATGGTGAAGATCAGCTGCATCGAGGCCTTGGCCGTGCCGCGCGGCAGATCGCGCCCGGCGTAATAGGGCACGACCGGCGGCCCCGGCATCCCGGCATAGCCCGTCATCAGCCCGCTCAGCACCCCCACCGCACCGGTCACGCCCCGGCCCGGACGGGCGCTCAGGCGGCGGGGGAGCAGGATTACGGCAAAGGCGCTGAGCGCAATCAGCGCGATCACCAGCCGCGCCGCATCCTTGCCGGTCAGCGACAGCGCCAGCATCCCCAGCGGGGTCGCCGCCACCACCAGCGCGCCGATCATCCATGCGCTTGTCTCGGCCTCGCGCACGAGGCTGCGCAGCTCGGTCGCGCCGATCATAAGCGACAGCGCGTTGGTCAGCACCACCGCCTCGACCGGCGGCAGGGCGAGCGCCAGCACCGGCACCAGCAGGATCGCCATGCCGAAACCGGTCAGCCCGCGCACGAAGGCCGATCCCAGCGCCGCCGCCAGCGCGATGCCGATCTGGACTGTGGTGAAGCTGTCGAACACCCTCAATCTCCGTTCGCATCGCGCGAAGTCGGGATGCCGTGCAACCGTGTTTCGACCTCGCGCGACACGAACGGATTTTGCGAACTAGGCGAGATCGGGCGGGGTGGCCGCTTCGCGCAGCAGCGCGATGGCCTCGGCCAGCGGCATCACCTTCTGGTGCTCGGCCCCCAGGGTGCGCAGCGCCACCGTGCCCTCCTCGGCCTCGCGCTTGCCCACCACCAGCAGGTGCGGGACTTTAGCCAGTGAGTGCTCGCGCACCTTGTAGTTGATCTTCTCGTTGCGCAGGTCGGTCTCGACCCGGACGCCCGCAGCCTTGAGCTGCGCTGCGACCTCGTGGGCATAGCCGTCCGCGTCCGACACGATGGTCGCCACCACGGCCTGCACCGGGGCGAGCCACACGGGCAGACGCCCGGCGAAGTGTTCGATCAGGATGCCGATGAAGCGTTCGTAGCTCCCGAAGATCGCGCGGTGGAGCATCACCGGGCGGTGCTTCTCGCCATCCTCGCCGATGTAATGCGCGTCCAAGCGATCGGGCAGCACCCGGTCGGACTGGATCGTGCCGACCTGCCAGGTGCGCCCGATCGCATCGGTGAGGTGCCATTCGAGCTTGGGCGCGTAGAACGCGCCTTCGCCGGGGAGTTCCTCCCATTGGAGGCCGTTGGCGGTCAGCGCATCGCGCAGCTCCTGCTCGGCCTTGTCCCAGTCCGCCTCGCTCCCGAAGCGCTTTTCGGGGCGCAGGGCGAGCTTGATGTCGTAGGTGAAGCCGAAGTCGCGATAGACCGAATCCGCCAGCGCGATGAAGGCCTGCACCTCGCTCACCACCTGGCCTTCCGTGCAGAAGATATGCGCATCGTCCTGCGTGAACTGGCGCACGCGCATCAACCCGTGGAGCGCGCCGTGGGGCTCGTTGCGGTGGCAGCAGCCCATTTCGCCCAGCCGGATCGGCAGATCGCGGTAGGAGGTGATCCCCTGCTTGAACACCATCACGTGGGCCGGGCAATTCATCGGCTTGATCGCCAGCCATGCGGCATCCTCGGCCACCTTGGGGGAGGCGGCGCCGCCGTCCTCGTCGACCTCGGGCACCATGTCGGGCACGGCGAACATGTTCTGCGCATATTTGCCCCAGTGGCCCGACTGGGTCCACTGGCGCACGTCCATCAGCTGCGGGGTCTTGATCTCGCGGTAGCCGCTCGCGTCCATCTTGCGGCGCATATAGGCCTCAAGCTCGCGCCAGATGCGGTAGCCCTTTGGGTGCCAGAACACCGAGCCGTGGGCCTCTTCCTGCAAGTGGAACAGGTCCATCTCGCGCCCCAGCTTGCGGTGGTCGCGCTTTGCGGCTTCTTCCAGCCGCGTGAGATGCGCCTGCAATTGCTTCTTGTTGAGCCAGCCGGTGCCGTAGATGCGGGTGAGCTGCGCATTGTTCTGATCGCCGCGCCAGTATGCACCCGCAACGCGCATCAGCTTGAAGGCATCGGGGTCGAGCTTGCCGGTGGAGGGCAGGTGCGGGCCGCGGCACATATCGAGCCAGTCTCTCCCGCTCCAATAGACCGTCAGCTCCTCGTGCTCGGGGAGTTCCCGTGCCCATTCGGCCTTGAAGGTCTCGCCTTCGGCCTCCCACTTGTCGATCAGTTGCTGGCGCGACCAGACTTCGCGCACCAGCGGCTTGTCGGCGCGGATGATGCGGCGCATTTCCTCCTCGATGGCGGGCAGATCGTCCATGCCGAAGGGTTCGCGCGTGGCCGGGGCCTTGACGTCATAGTAGAAGCCATCGTCGGTCGCCGGGCCGAAGGTGATCTGCGTGCCGGGGAACAGCGCCTGCACCGCTTCGGCGAGCACATGGGCGTAATCGTGCCGGGCGAGTTCGAGCGCCTCGGCCTCGTCCCGCGCGGTGACGAGCGCGAGTTCGGCGTCCCCCTCGAAGGGGCGGGCAAGGTCGCGCAGCTCGCCGTTGACCCGCGCCGCGAGCGCCGCCTTGGCGAGGCCCGGGCCGATCGCGGCGGCGATGTCCGCCGGGGTCGAGCCACGCGGCACTTCGCGCACCGAGCCATCGGGGAGGCTGATCTTGAGCAATTCCGTCATCATCGCAAATCCGTCTCGTTTGAGCGCGCCCTGCCACAAGCGGGAGCGCACCGGAAGAGCGGTGTTGAACGCGAACCGGATCGGGAAGGACACCGCGCCGCCCCGATCCGGGCGGCAGGTGGCAGGGACTAGCCCGCGCGCCGCCGCCCCCGGATAGTAGTCCGGGTGATGGTGGTGCGGGTGGTGGCGACGAGCTTGGCCATGGAGGGGAAGGTAGGTGCCGCGCAGGCGAATGTCACGCGCAAGTTGGCGGGGACTAGCGCGCATGGCGCAAGGGGCACCAGAACCCGCCTTGCCGCGCCCAGACCCCCTCCCGACCCCCGCCACACCCCCGTTCGGCATGTTTCACGTGAAACATTGCGCCGGGGCGCGGCGCGGGCCGGGTCACACCGCCAGCTTGCCCGAACCCTTCTCGGTGGTGATCCGCTTGGTCCCCGCCAGCCGGGTCGAGCGCTGCTTGATTCCCGCCACGAAGCGGTATTCGGTGGTCGCGCGCGCCGGGGTGAGTTCGACCACCATGTAGCCGCGGTGGGCGGTGTCGGCCCATTTGAGCTGGGTGTTCTCGGCCACCAGCGCGGCGGCGAGATCCTGCGGCTTGACGAAGGAGAGATAGCTCTCGAAGCCCGGCGAACTGACCGAGGAGACGCCGAACTCGACCCCCACCGCAGCGCCTTCGTGGGCAAGGTCGAAGGCCCAGGCATTGTGGGTGTCGCCCGCCAGCACGAAAAGGTTGGCGTCGGCCTTCAGCGCGGCCTCGAACACGCGGGCGCGGGCGGCGGGGTAGCCGTCCCATGCGTCCATGTTCGAGGGCAGGCCGACCTCGCTCGCCGCGGCGGCGGCATCGAGCCGCTGGCGGATGAAATCGGGCAGGCCGGCACCGATCGCAGCGGCAAAGGCCTTGGGCGTGCGCAGGTTGCCGATCAGCACCTGCTGCACCAGCACCTGCCAGTGGGTGCCCCGCGCGGTCGAGGCGGCGAGCGCCTCGGCGAGCCACCTCTCCTGCCGCTCGCCGAGCAGCTGGCGGTCGGCGGCGGCCCATGCGCCGTCACGGAACTTCGCCAGCGCCGCCATCAGCGCCTGCGGTTCCTTGGTCCCGGCCATGATCTTTTCGAGATCGAGCTGCTCGTCGCGCCCTTCGAGGCGGGTATCGAGCCGCATCAGCGTGGCAAGCTGGCCAACCTGATAGGCGGCATAGGGCTCGTCCGAAACCGGCATCCATTCGCGATAGGCCCGCTTGGCAACGGCCTTGCGCGTGGCCCAATCGCCTTCCTTGTCGGCCTGATGGTTTTCCGCGCCGTTCTCCCATGCATCATTGGCGCTCTCGTGGTCGTCCCACACCGCCACCATCGGCAGCACCTGGTGGAGCCGCTGGAGATCGGGGTCGGCGCGGTAGGTCGCGTAACGCAGGCGGTAATCGGTCAGCGCGACGATCTCGGTCGAAGGCTGGAGCACGCGTTCGGCCAGACCCGCGCCGGGATCGGGATAGGTGCCCGTGGCATATTCGTAGATGTAGTCGCCCAGATGCACCGCAAGGTCGACATCGTTCGCCTCGACCGCATGACCATAGGCGTTGAACCAGCCGAACCCGAAATTGGAGCACGAGAACACCGCCAGCCGGAACTGCGCTGCGGGGCCATCGGGCAGGGTGCGGGTGCGGCCCACGGGCGACTTGGTGCCATCAGGCGCGATGAAGCGGTAGAAATACCAGCGCCCGGGCATCAGCCCCTCGGCCCAGGTCTTGACGCAGTAATCGCTGTCGGGCCCGGCGGCCGTGCCCGTGCTGCCTTCGGCGGCGAGCCGCGCGAAATCCTCGCTCTCGCTCACTTCCCAGGCAAGGCGGACGGGCCGGTCCGAAACATAGCGGGTCCACAGCATCACCCTGTTGGTCGCCGGTTCGCCGCTTGCGACATTGTGGGTGAAACCCGTGCCAAAGCCCGTCGCGGCGGCAGGTGCGGCGGCGGCTGCGGCCGATGCGCCCGCAAGGGTGAACAGGCGGCGGCGGGTGAGAGCCGTGGGCGAGGGTGCCGGCTGGGCGGCGGTGTCGGTCTTGAACATGGCCCGGCAGGTAATCCTCTCCCGTTGCGCTCCTGTGACAATGCTTGCCCTTGCCGCCCCGTGCAAGGCATGGAGAGCGCATGACCGCTATCATGCACCACACCCTTTACGACGGGCGCCGTATCGCCTTCCGCTTTACGCCCGGCACCGGGCCGGCCTGCGTGTTCCTGCCGGGATACATGTCCGACATGAGCGGTAGCAAGGCGACCGCCCTGTTCGCCGAGGCCGAGGCCCGGGGGCGCGCCTGCCTGCTGCTCGACTATTCGGGCTGCGGGCAATCGGACGGCGACTTTGCCGACGGCATGCTCTCGAAATGGCGCGACGAGGTGCTGGCGCTGGTCGAAAGCTATGTCGCGGGGCCGGTGCTGCTGGTCGGCTCGTCGATGGGCGGCTGGCTGATGCTGCTGGTGGCCGAGCATCTAAAGCACCGCCTCGCCGGCCTCGTCGGCATCGCCCCCGCGCCCGATTTCACCCGCTGGGGCTATTCCGCAGCGCAGCGCGCGGCGCTGGCGGCGGGGGAGACGATTTACGCGACCAACCCCTACGGCCCCGCGCCGACGCCGACCCATCCCGGCTTCTTCGCCGATGCCGAGTGCCATCTCAGGCTCGAAAGCGCGATCCGCCTCGCCTGCCCGGTGCGGTTGCTCCACGGCAAGGCGGATGCCGACGTGCCGTGGGAGATTTCGCTGCGGCTGAAGGATGCGCTGGTGTCGGCTGAGGTTCAGGTTACGCTGGTAGAGGATGGCGATCACCGCCTGTCGCGCCCCGGCGACATTGCTTGTCTCAAGGCCATCGTGGCCGAATTCTACCGATAGGTCCGCCGTGTCGATCCTCCTCGCTATCGCCCTGCAAGTCGGCCCGAACCCGCTCGGCGGGGCGATCGCGGGGGACGAACTGGTGCGCGACCGGCCGCCCCGGCCCGAAGCGCGCGCCGCGACCGAGCCGAACGCCACCAGCCTGTGGCTCGAAGGCTGCCTCGCCCAGCTCGACGAAGACCCTGCGCGTGCCCACGCGATGGCGCAGATCCGCCGCAGCGAAACCGGCGGGACCGACCGCGTGCTCGCCAACCACTGTCTCGGCATGGCGTCAGCGGCGCTGGCGCTGTGGCACGACGCGCGCGCGGCCTTCGCTGCGGCGCGGGGCGAGACGCCCGAGAACGATACCCGTGCCCGCGCGCGCTTTGCCGCGATGGCCGGGAATGCCGCGCTGGCGGGCGGCGATCCCGCCGGCGCTATCGACCTGCTGCTGCTCGCCGAGCGCGATGCCCGCGCGGCGGGCGCTGTCCCGCTCGAGGCGATCGCCGCCACTGATCGCGCCCGTGCGCTGGTGCTGCTCGGCCGTAACGAGGAAGCGCTCTATGCGCTCGATTCGGCTGCGGGCCTTGCCCCCGCCAGCGGGGAGGTGTGGCTGCTCAAGGCCACCCTGCTGCGCCGGATCGATCGCCTGCCCGAGGCGCAGTCCGCGATCGAACAGGCCGCCGCGCTTGCCCCGGGCGCAGGCCGGATCGGCCCGCAGGTCGCGCTCGAGGCCGGGGTCATCGCCCTGCTCACCGGACGCGAGGATGCCGCCCGCAAGAGCTGGCATTCGGTGATCGACCTCGCCCCCGGCAGCACCTTTGCCGCCACCGCGACGGATTATCTTGCGCAGCTCGGGCAGGCGGGCGAGACTGCCCCTGCCACGGGAGAGGAGCCGCAGCCATGACCCGATTTTCCGTGCTCGACCTCGTGCCGGTGCGCGAGGGCGGGACGCTGGGCGAAGCCTTCGCCGCCACCACCGCGCTGGCCCGCGCCGCCGAAAGCCTCGGCGCGCACCGCTTCTGGGTTGCCGAGCATCATGCGATGGACGGGGTCGCGGGCGGGGCGACATCGGTGGTGCTGGCCCACATCGGCAATGCCACCAGCCGCATCCGCATCGGATCGGGCGGGATCATGCTGCCCAACCACACCCCGTTTCAGATCGCGGAAGCGTTCGGCACGCTCGACGCGCTGTTCCCCGGGCGGGTCGATCTCGGGCTTGGCCGTGCGCCGGGGGCAGGGCCGGCGTTGCAGCACGCCCTGCGCAAGAACCTGCACCAGGCGGCCGAATATTTCCCGCAGGACGTGGCCGAACTGCGCGCGCTGCTGACCGGGGATTACGATCTCCCGATCACCGCAACCCCCGGCCTTGGCGCCAAGGTGGAACTGTGGATGCTGGGATCGAGCCTGTTCGGCGCGCAGCTCGCGGCAAGGCTCGGGCTGCCCTACGCCTTTGCCGCCCACTTCGCGCCCGATCACCTCGATGCGGCCTTGGCGATCTACCGCCGCGATTTCCAGCCTTCCGAGCGGCTCGGTCGCCCGCACGTCATGGTCGCGATGAATGTCTTTGCCGCCGACACCGAGGCCGAGGCGCAGCTGATCGCCTCCTCGCAGCAGCAGAGCTTCGTGCGGCTGCGCTCGGGCAATCCGGGCCGCTTGCCGCCGCCCGTTCAGGGCTACGCCGGGACGCTCCCTGCCGCCGCGCAGGCGATGCTCGCCCATCTCGGACAGGCCGCCGCCATCGGCACACCGGCGCAGGTGCGCGCGGGCATCGCCGCCTTCGTGCAGCGCACCGGCGCGGACGAGATCATGCTGTGCGGCGCGACTTACGATCCGGATGCGCGCATCCGCAGCATCGCACTGACGATGGACGCCTGCCAGACCGTTCCTGCGGTCTGAGCGATCATCGCGCTTGCCTAGCAAGGGGTTGAAGGCGTATCGCCAGCCAACATGATAACAACAATCCGGCATAATAAAATTACCGTGCACTAGGGCCGGACACGCAGGACGAGCAGGAGCCGAAGATGGGGTCGAAAACCGCCGCCACCACGCCGGTCAAGGGTGCAAACCGGTCGCTGATCAAGGGCTTGCGCGCCGCGCTCGAAGCTTCGGTGCTGCCCGGCGATGCGCCGGTCGACAAGCCGGTCTTTGCTGAGGCGGCCGCCTGGCTGCTTTCCGCCGCCGCGGTGCGCGCCCCGGGCGAGCCGCTTGTCCAGATCGAATCCGCCAGCGCCGGGCGCCGCCACCTGCGCATCGCCATCGTCAATGACGACCAGCCCTTCCTCGTCGATTCGCTCGCCGCCACGATCGCGGCGCAGGGGCTGACGATCGACCGGCTGCTGCACCCCGTGATCCCCGTCGAGCGCGATGCCGATGGCGGGATCGTCGGGCTCGGCGAGGGCGGCGCACGCGAATCGCTGATCTATATCGAAACGCCGCGCGCCGATGCCCGCCAGCGCCGCGATCTTGCAGAGGCGCTGCGCCTGACGCTCGGCGATGTGCACGCGGCGGTCGCCGACTGGCCGACGATGCGGACGGCGATGGCCGCCGATGCCGAACGGGTCGGCGCGCGCGATGCCGAGGCCGGTGCGCTGCTGGCCTGGCTGGGGGGCGGGATGCTGACCCAGCTCGGCCACATCACCCGCCGCCGCGATGGTTCCCTGGCGAGCGACCGGCTCGGCATCTGCCGCGCCTCGGCGCAGGAACTGCTCGCCGAGGTCTCCTATGAACGCGCCTTTGAATGGTTCGAACGGGAAGAGGCAAAGGGCGCGCCCCGCGCTCTGCTGGCGATCAAGTCGAACGTGCAGTCCCGTGTCCACCGTGCCAGTCCGCTCGATCTGTTCATCGTGCCGCTGCGCGAAAAGGGCCGCATTGCCGCGCTGTCGATCCACGCCGGCCTGTGGACCAGCGCCGCGATGAACGAACGCCCCTGCGAGGTGCCGGTGCTGCGCACGATGGTGGAGGATATCACCGCGCAGCTCGGCTTTGATCCGGCGGGGCACAACGGCAAGGCGCTGGTGCACGCCTTCACCTCGCTGCCCAACGACCTGCTCACCGCCTTCGATCCGGCCCGCGTGGCCGATCTCGTGACCGCCAAGATGGCGCTGATCGACCGCCCGCGCCCGCGCCTCATCATGGTCCGTTCGCGGCTGGAGCGGCACGTCTTCGCCTTCGTCTGGCTCCCGCGCGACCAGCTTTCGACCGAGGTGCGGCTTCAGGTTCAGGCGATGCTGCTGGCGACGCCGGGGGCGGCGCTGCTCGACTGGAGCCTTGAGGTGGAAAGCAGCAGGCTTGCGCTGCTGCGCTTCCTGATCGACGTGCGCGCCTGCCCCGACCTGCCCGACGACGCCGCGATCGAGGCGCAGCTGGTCGATATGCTGCGCGGCTGGAACGAAGCGGTGGCGACTCACCTCGCCGCGCACGAGGACGAAGGGCGCGCCGCCGCGCTTGCGAGCCGTTATGCCCCGGCCTTCCCGACCGGCTACCGCGTCACCTGCGGCCCGCAGGAAGCGGCCCGCGACATCGCCAAGCTACGCGGACTGGCGATGGGCGAGGGCGAGGCTGCGCGCGCCGTGCGGCTCTACCGGATGAACGCCGACGGACCGGACAGGCTGCGGCTCAAGGTCTATCTCAATCGCGGCGCGCTGCCGCTGTCGGACGCTGTCCCCGCGCTGGAGAATTTCGGCTTCCGCGTGCTGGCCGAGGTGCCGACCTTCCTGACCGACGCGAGCCTCGGCACGATCCACGAATTCTTCCTGACCCTGCCCGCCGGGCGCGAGGCGGGGGCGCTGCTGGAGCGGGCCGGGCTGATCGAGAGCGCGATCGCCGACGTGCTGAACGGCGCGTCGGAGGATGATCCCTTCAACCGGCTGGTGCCTGCGGCAGGCCTGCTCCCGCGCGAGGCGAACTGGATGCGGGCCATCTACCGCTACCTGCGCCAGACCGGGGTGAGCTACACGATCTACACCGTGGTCGACGCTCTGGTCGCCGCGCCGCAGGTGACGCGGGCGATGATCGCGCTGTTCGAGGCACATCACGATCCGGCCTTCACGGGCGACCGCGAAGCGGCGCTGGCCGAGGCGCAGGGTGCCTTCCGCCGCGGCCTTGCCAAGGTGACGGCGATCAACGATGATCGGCTGCTGCGGCTGTATCGTGCGGTGCTGGGCGCCGTGCTGCGCACCAACGCCTTTTCGCCGGCGGCGGCCGAGGCGCTCGCCTTCAAGCTCGATTCCGGGCTCGTCCCCGGCCTGCCCAAGCCGGTGCCGTGGCGCGAAATCTTCGTCTATTCGCCCCGCGTCGAAGGCATCCACCTGCGCTCGGGCGCGGTGGCGCGCGGGGGCCTGAGGTGGTCCGACCGGCGCGACGATTTCCGCACCGAAATCCTCGGGCTGATGAAGGCGCAGCGGGTCAAGAACGCGGTGATCGTGCCGACAGGGGCCAAGGGCGGGTTCTATCCCAAGCAGTTGCCCTCCCCCGCGCTCGACCGTGAAGGCTGGGCGGCTGAGGGCCGCGCGGCCTATGAAATCTTCATCCGCACGCTGCTGTCGGTCACCGACAACATCGTGGGCGGGGCGGTGGTGCATCCGCAAGGCGTGCGGGTGCTCGACGGGGAAGACCCCTATTTCGTCGTCGCCGCCGACAAGGGCACCGCGACCTTCTCCGACATCGCCAACGGGATCGCGCAAGGCCGTGACTTCTGGCTCGACGATGCCTTCGCCAGCGGCGGCTCGAACGGCTATGACCACAAGGCGATGGGCATCACCGCGCGCGGCGCGTGGGTGAGCGTCCAGCGTCATTTCCGCGAAATGGGCGTGGACGTGCAGACCCAGAGTGTCACCGTGGCTGGCTGCGGCGACATGTCGGGCGACGTGTTTGGCAACGGGATGCTGCTCTCCAAGGCGCTGAAACTGGTCGCCGCCTTCGATCACCGCCACATCTTCATCGACCCCTCGCCCGATCCGCTCGCGAGCTGGAAAGAGCGCAAGCGCCTGTTCGAGCTGCCGCGCTCGAGCTGGGACGATTACGACAAGGCGCTGATCTCCAGGGGCGGGGGGGTGTTCCCGCGCTCGGCCAAGGTCATCAAGCTGTCGAAGCAGGCGCGCGAGGTGCTCGGCCTCGAGGTCAAGGAGATCGAGCCCGAGGCGCTCATCAGCGCGATCCTGCGCGCGCCGGTGGACCTCATGTGGTTCGGCGGGATCGGCACCTATGTGAAGGCGGCGCAGGAAAACCATCTCCAGGTCGGCGATCCGGCCAACGACGCGCTGCGCGTCGATGCCGACGAGGTCCGTGCGCGCGTGATCGGCGAAGGCGCCAACCTCGGCGTCACCCAGGCCGGGCGCATCGCCTTTGCGCTGGCGGGAGGGCGGATCAACACCGACTTCATCGACAACTCCGCCGGGGTCGACTGCTCGGACAACGAGGTCAACATCAAGATCGCGCTGGCCGCCGCGACCGCTTCGGGCAAGCTTGCCGAAAGGAAGCGCAACACGCTGCTTGCCGCGATGACCGACGAGGTCGCCGCGCTGGTGCTGGAGGACAACCGCCTGCAGGCGCTTGCGCTTTCGGTCGCCGAGAGCGGCGGACCGGGTGCCACCGCCTCCTATGTCCGGCTGATCGAGCGGCTTGAGGAGGTCAGCGATTTCGACCGCCGCACCGAAGGGCTGGCCGACGGGGAGACCTTCGCCCGCCGCGCCGCCGATGGGCAGGGGCTGACCCGGCCCGAACTGGCGGTGCTGCTGTCCTCGGCCAAGCTGGCGCTGCAAGCCGCGATCGAAGCCAGCGACCTGCCCGATGATCCGGTGCTCGAACCGGTGCTGCTGGCACGCTTCCCTTCGGCCATGCGCAAGACCTTTGCGGGCGAAATCCGCGCCCACCGGCTGCGGCGCGAGATGATCGCCACCAGCCTGTCCAACCGCATCGTCAACCGGCTTGGCATGGTTCATCCGTTTGAACTCGCCGAGGAAGAGGGCGTCGGGCTGGCCGAGGTGGCCGGGGCCTTCGTGGTTGTCGAGCGCCTGTTCGGGCTGGAGGCGCTGTGGCGCGAGCTCGATGCGGCCGCCATTCCCGAAGCCGCACGCCTTGCGCTGTTCGACCGGCTGGCGGCGGCGGTCGGCAACCTGATGAGCGACGTGCTGCGCACGGCGGCGGGCACCATCGCGGCCGGCGCGATGATCGGCGCGCTGGCCGAAGGCGTCACCGCGCTGGTCGGCGCGCGCGACGAGCTGCTGACCGCCGAACCGCGTGCCCGCTCGCAGGCGCTGCGGCAGGATTTCGTCGCCGTGGGTGCATCCGAGGCGCTTGCGGCGCGGGTCGCGGGCCTGTTCGATTTCGACGGCGCGGCGGGCCTTGCCCAGGCGGCGCGCGCGACCGGGATCGACGCCAAGCTGCTCACCCATGCCTTTACCGACATCGGCACGCGGCTGGGGCTTGACTGGGCACAGGGCACGGCGGCGCACATGAGCCCGTCCGACGTGTGGGAGCGGCTGCTGGTCTCGGGCCTCGCGCGCGATTTCCAGCATATGCGGATCGAGTTCCTGCGGCGGCTGATGCGCGGCGAGGGCGGCAAGGACGACCCGCGCGGCGCGGTCGATGCCTGGGCCGAACGCAATGCGGCCGGCGTGGCGCAGTTCCGCGCGATGATCGCCCGCGCGCAGGCCCGTCCGCCGGTCGGCGCGGCAATGCTCGCCCAGATCGCGAGTCAGGCGCGCAATCTGCTCGATCGCTGACGGCAGGGGGGCAAGGTCGGCGGGGCTCGCACAGGACCGCTGGCGGGGGTTTTCCCCCTTGCCCCTGCCCTGTGGGGGACGGCCCACCCCCAACCTGCCGGTTGACCCTCGGGCGATTTGCGCCACATCAAGGGGCGCATCCAGCCGGAGGGGCATAGGCAGAGCATGGCAAGCAATCACCAGCACGCCGACGTGGTGATCGTCGGCACCGGGCACGGCGGGGCGCAGGCGGCGATCGCGCTGCGCCAGCACGGGCACGAAGGGGCGATCCTGATGATCGGGCGCGACGATGCGCCGCCCTACGAACGCCCGCCGCTGTCGAAGGAATATCTCGCCGGGGACAAGGGCTTCGAGCGGATCATGATCCGGCCCGAGAAGTTCTGGGCCGAAAAGGACATCGCCCTCAGGCTCGGCGCGGCGGTGACCGCGATCGACCCGCAGGCGCACCGCCTGACCCTCGCCGACGGGGGGCAGGTGACCTATCGCAAGCTGATCTGGTCGGGCGGCGGCGATCCGCGCCGCCTGCCGGTGCCGGGCGCGGTGCTGCCGGGCGTGTTCTACGTGCGCGACAAGGCCGATGCCGACGCGATGATGCGGGCGCTTGCCCAAGGGGCCAGCCGCGCGGTGGTGATCGGCGGCGGCTATATCGGGCTGGAGGCGGCGGCGGTGCTGCGCAAGCTCGGCTGCGCGGTCACGCTGGTCGAGATGCTCCCCCGCCTGCTCGCACGGGTGGCGGGCGAGGAATTGTCGGACTTCTATGCGCAGGAACACCGCCGCCAGGGCGTCGACCTGCGGCTTTCGACCGGGGTTCACGCCGTGCTGGGCGATGACCGGGTGACGGGCGTGCGCCTCGACACCGGCGAGGAGGTCGCCTGCGACATGGTGGTGGTCGGCATCGGCATCGTCCCCGCCGTCGCCCCGCTGATCGCGGCAGGCGCGGCCGGATCGAACGGGGTGGATGTCGATTTCTGCTGCCGCACCACCCTCGACGATATCTACGCCATCGGCGACTGCGCCGCCCATGCCAATCCCTTCGCGGGCAATGCCGTGATCCGGCTCGAATCGGTGCAGAACGCGCATGACATGGCGAACACCGCAGCGCGCGCGATCATGGGCGAGAAGGAACCCTATCACGCGCTGCCGTGGTTCTGGTCGAACCAGTATGACCTCAAGCTTCAGACCGCAGGCCTCAGCCTCGGCTTCGATGCGACCGTGCTGCGCGGCGATCCGGCGACCCGCAAGTTCACCGTGGTCTATCTCAAGGCAGGGGTGCCGATCGCCTTCGACTGCGTGGGCACGATGAAGGATTATGTGCAGGCCAGAAAGCTGCTCGAGAGCGGGGTCGGCAAGATCGATCCGGCGCTGCTGGCCGATCCCGAGGTGGCGCTGAAGGACTTGATTTAGAAGCCCCTCCCCGCGGGGAGGGGGGGAGATGCGCCGAGTCGCCCAAGCGCCCACTGCGCCGCCTCGGCCACCACCGGATCGGGATCGCCCGTCAGCGCCGCCACCTGCTCTGTCAGCCGCGCATCCCCGCTGTTGCCCGCTGCATAGAGGCAGTTGCGGATGAACCGGTCGCGCCCGATGCGCTTGATCGGCGAGCCCGCGAACAGCGCCCGGAAGGCCCCATCGTCCAGCGCCAGCAGATCGGCGAGGCGCGGCGCGGCCAGTTCGGCGCGGGGGAGGAATTCCCTGATCGCCTGCGCGGCGTGCGCGAACTTGTTCCAGGGGCACACCGCGAGGCAATCGTCGCAGCCGTAGATGCGGTTGCCCAGACCCGTGCGCAATTCCTCCGGGACCGGCCCCTTGTGCTCGATGGTGAGGTAGGAGATGCAGCGCCGCGCATCGAGGCGATAGGGCGCGGGGAAGGCATCGGTGGGGCAGGCGTCGAGACAGGCGCGGCAGGAGCCGCACTGGTCGCGGTGGCCTTGCGCCGGGGCCAGATCCAGCGTAGTGTAGATCGCGCCGAGAAACAGCCAGCTGCCGTGGGTCGGGCTGACGAGGTTGGTGTGCTTGCCCTGCCAGCCGATCCCCGCCGCCTCGCCTAGCGGCTTTTCCATCACCGGCGCTGTGTCGACGAACACCTTGACCTGCGTTCCGGGCACCGCCTCCACCAGCCAGCGGGCGAGCGCCTTGAGCCTCTTCTTCATCACATCGTGATAATCGCGGCCCTGCGCATAGACCGAGATGCGCGCGCGATCACCCGCCTGCGCCAGCGCCAGCGGATCGGCGGCGGGTGCATAGGACATGCCGAGCGCGATCACGCTCCTTGCCTCGGGCCACAGCCCCTGCGGCGAACGGCGGTGCTCGCGCCGCGCGGCCATCCACGCCATCGAGCCGTGGTGCCCCTCGCCCAGCCATTCTTCGAGCCGTGCGGCGCGCCAGGGGTCTTCGCTTGCGCCCGCGATCCCGCACACCGCGAAGCCGCAGGCGAGCGCCCGCTCTCTCACCGTGTCGGCCAGGCCGGTTGCAGGGCTTGCGGCGGCGTTAACCATGTTCGGAAAGGCCTCCGTTTAATCCTGACGGCTAACCGCCTATGTCATGGACATGGCGGTAAGCGATCACACCGGCTCTCGCAACACGGGCGCGGGCCTTCACGCGGGTGGCTTCTGCGCCGGGCCTGCCGACACGCGGCCCCTTGCGATCGAGGCGCGCGGGCTGGTCAAGAGCTTCGACGGCACGCGCGCGGTCGATGGTGTGGATATCGCCGTGCCCGAGGGCGCGATCTACGGCATCCTCGGCCCCAACGGCGCGGGCAAGACCACGACCTTGCGGATGCTGCTCGGCATCATCGACCCGGACGAGGGCGTGCGCCGCGTCTTCGGGCACGACCGCCCGCACGATATCGGACGGCTGATCGGCTACCTGCCCGAGGAGCGCGGCCTTTATCCCGCGATGAAGTGCATCGAGGCGATCGCCTTCATGGGCGCGCTGCGCGGGCTGCCCTTGAAGGAGGGCCGCACGCGGGCGGTGGAATTGCTCGAACGCCATGGCCTCGGCCACGCCGCCGACCGCCAGATCCGTCAGCTTTCCAAGGGCATGGCGCAGACCGTCCAGCTGCTCGGCACGCTGGTGCACAAGCCCCGGCTGGTGGTGCTCGACGAACCGTTCTCGGGGCTCGACGCGATCAACCAGGGCAAGCTTGAACTGATGATCCGCGCGCTCGCCGATGACGGGGTGACAGTGATCTTCTCGACCCACGTCATTCACCATGCCGAGCGCCTGTGCGAGGGCGTGGCGATCATCGCCGGGGGCAAGGTGCCCTATGCCGGCAGCGTCGAGGCGGCGCGCGACCGCATTCCCGCGCAGGTGCGGCTGGAGACCCGGGCGCGCGAGGGGGCGTGGATGGCCGCCCTGCCGCCCGAGACCCGACGCAACGGCGATTTCTTCCACTTCCCCCTGCCCGGAAGCGGGATCGAGCCGCTGCTCAAGAGCCTGATCGAGGGCGAGGCGGGGATCCTCTCGCTCTCGATCGAGCGCGCGGGCCTCCACGATGCCTTCGTCGCCATTGCCGGCGAGGCCGCCGCGCGCGCACTTCAGGCCGACACCGAAAGGGACCGCGCATGAGCGAGCACACCCGTTCGCGCCTCTCGGCGCTTGAGGCCGCCTGGGTGATCGCCCGGCGCGATTTCGTGGCGGTGCTGTTCAGCCGCGCCTTTCTGTTCTTCCTGCTCGGGCCGCTGTTCCCGGTGATTGTCGGCGGGCTCGCGGGGAGCATCGGCGGCGAGGTGCAGCGCGAGGCGGTGAGCGTCGAGGTCGGCCTCGCCATGGCCCCTGCGGACAACGCCGCGATGATCGCCGCCGCCGGGCGGCTCTCTGCGCAACTCGGACGGACGCTCCCGGTGCTTGAGGAGGTGCCCGAGGCCGCGCAAGGCCCGGCCTTTGACGCGCGCGGCTTCATGGAGGCGCGGCGCGGGAATTATGCGGCGATCGTCACCGGCACGCTCGCCGCGCCCCGGCTGGTCGGCACGGAAGGCCAGATCGCCCGCTGGCAAGGCCCTGTCGGCCTGATCGCCGGCCACGCCCTTGCCGCCGAGCCAGCCCGCTTCCCGCCGGTCGCCACCGATGCGGTCGCCACCAGTGCGGCATCGGAACGCACCACCCGCATCCAGACCGCGCAGATCGCGCAGATGCTCTTGTTCCTGCTGACAATGCTGCTGGCGGGCATGGTGCTTTCCAACCTCGTCGAGGAGAAGGGCAACAAGATCATCGAGATTCTTGCCGCCGCGATCCCGATGGATGCGGTGTTCATGGGCAAGCTGTTCGCCATGCTGGCGGTGTCCTTCGTCGGTATCGCGGTGTGGGGTCTGGCCGCCTTCGGCCTGTGGACGGCGGGCGGCGATGCGATCACGCAGGTGACGGGCTTCGACCCCGCCAACCTCCCCGCCCCCGCCGTCGGCTGGCCGCTGTTCGTGATGCTGGGCGTCGTCTATTTCGCGATGGCCTATCTGCTGCTGGGCGCGCTGTTCCTCACCATCGGCTCGATGGCGACCTCGGTGCGCGAAGTGCAGACGCTGTCGATGCCGGTCACGATGTTGCAACTGATGGTGTTCTTCCTCGCCGCCTACACGATCAAGCAGCCCGGATCGGCGCTGGAGATGGCGGCGATCGCCTTCCCGCTGTCCTCGCCCTTCGCGATGCTGGCGCGCGCAGCGATGGAGCCCGCCTTGTGGACCCACGCCGCCGCGCTCGCCTGGCAGGCGCTTGCCGTGCTGGCGCTGGTCAAGGGCGGATCGCTCTTGTTCCGCAAGCGGGTGATGAAATCGGGCGGTGCGGGGCGCGAAAAGCGCCGCAAGGGGCGTCTGCCTGCGTGATCGGTTCCGAATCGAAACCGATATTGACATTGCTGTAGGTTGCGTCAGACTGCGACTCGTACGGAGCGGTCCCATCAAGAGGCCGCCTGACGGGAGACAGACATGGCCACGATTGCCCCCCCAACGCCAGGGATCCAGCGCCCCCAGGTGCGCCGCGAACCTTCCTCCTACGATGCGCTCAAGGCCCATTTCGAGAGCCATCCCGAAGAGCGCCTCAGGCACACCCACCCGTGGGACGTGAGCCGTTCGGACATCTATTTCGAGGATCGCTGGCAGCCCGTCTTTGCCGAGATGCGCGCCGCAGGCCAGCTCCACTGGATCCCGGAAAGCCCCTTCGGCCCTTACTGGGCGGTGGTCGGCCACAAGGCGATCCAGCATATCGAAGCCCTGCCCGAGGTCTTTTCGTCGAGCTGGGAGCATGGCGGCATCACCATTCTCAACCGCCTCAGCGAAGAGGAGCTGGCGGCGCGGGGCGGCGAACGGCGCGAGCTGCCGATGTTCATCGCCATGGACCGCCCGCAGCACACCGGCCAGCGCCGCACTGTCGCGCCCAAGTTCACGCCCTCGGCCGTCACCGAGATGGAGAGCGAGATCCGTGCCCGCACCGGAGAGCTGCTCGATTCGCTGCCGCGCGGCAAGGTGTTCGACTGGGTCGATACCGTGTCGATCGAGCTCACCACCGGAATGCTGGCGATCCTTTTCGGCTTCCCCTGGGAAGACCGCCGCCTGCTCACCTTCTGGTCCGACTGGTCGGGCGATACCGAACTGGGCTCGATCCGCGCGCTCGACGATCTGCGCTGGGGCATCCTTCAGGAAATGGGAGCCTATTTCCAGACACTGTGGATCGAGCGCACGATGGAACAGGAACCGGGCAATGACCTCATCTCGATGATGATCCATTCGCCCGCGATGAACCAGATGCGGCCCGAGGAATTCATGGGCAATCTGGTGCTGCTGATCGTCGGCGGCAACGATACCACCCGCAACACCATGAGCGGTATCATCCACGCGCTCGACAAGTTCCCCGACCAGCGGAAGGCCTTCGAGGAGCAGCCCGAGCTGATCCCCAACGCGGTGCAGGAATGCCTGCGGATGCAGACCCCGCTCGCCCATATGCGCCGCACCGCTACCGAGGACACCGAGGTGTTCGGCCAGCAGATCAGGGCGGGCGACAAGGTGGTGCTGTGGTATATCAGCGCCAATCGCGACGAGGAGGTGTTCGAGAACCCCGACAGGCTCGACATTGCGCGCGAAAACGCGCGCCGCCACCTCGCCTTCGGCTACGGCATCCACCGCTGCGTGGGCGCGCGCCTGGCCGAGCTGCAACTGCGCGTGCTGCTGGAGGAGATGCACAAGCGCCGGATGCGGGTGCACGTCGCGGGCGATGTCGAGCGGGTGCGCGCGAATTTCGTCCACGGCTTCCGCAAGCTCGAAGTCGAGATCACGACTTTCTGAGAAGGGTGAAACCCGGGGCCGGTTTCGGGCGTAAATGGAGGGCAGGGGCATGTGCCCCCCACCTTTGGGAGACACCCGTGCGCCTGCCCCTTCTCAGCCGCCGCCGCCTGATCGCAACCAGCGCCGGACTTGCCGGGATGCTGCCGCTCATCAGCGCCTGCGGGGCGGCACCCGCCGAAGCCAAGACCTTCCCCAAGGCTCGCAGCGAGGCGGAATGGCGCAGGCGCCTTACCCGCGAGCAGTTCTACGTGCTGCGTGAAGCGGGCACGGAACGCGCCTTCACCTCGCCGCTCAACAAGGAAAAGCGCAAGGGCACCTTCGTGTGCGCGGGCTGCGCGAACCCGCTCTATTCCTCAGCCACCAAGTATGACAGCGGCACCGGCTGGCCGAGCTTCTGGCAGGCCATCGACAAGGGCGCTGTCGGCACCTCGACCGATTACCTGATCGGCTACCCCCGCACCGAGGTGCACTGCGCCGATTGCGGCGGGCATCTGGGGCACATCTTCGGGGACGGGCCAAGGCCCACCGGCCAGCGCCACTGCATCAACGGCGCGGCGCTGAAATTCGTCCCCGCCTAGCGATCGGCCAGCAGCGCCGGGGCCTGGAGCAGCGCCGCGAGCCGCGCGAAATCGCCGAGCGCGAAGGTATCGTCGAACACCACACCGTAATGCTGGTCGCGCCGCCAGCGCACCTTGGCGCGCACTTCGCGCAGGCGCCCCGAAAGGTCGGGCATGGCGAGGCGCACGGTCTGGTCGATCGCCAGCAGGCGGTCGCAGGTCAGGCGGGCACCCTGCTGGGAAAGGTTTTCTACCACCGCCTCGAAGCTCCCGGCCAGAACGTTGATCGTTACCGGGAAGCACAGGCCCAGCCTCAGGCCCCGCTTGGGATATTCGCTCGATTCGTTGACGAGCCGTTCGACCCCGACCGCCTCGGCGAAGGCAAAGCCGACCTCGTTGCCCTTCTCCCACACGCGGGCGACCTCGTAAACCGCGCCGGCGGGCATGTGCAGCGCGAAATCCCGGCAGCGCGGCAGGGTGTGGAACAGACGCACGCTTACCCCGGTTTCCGAGACATCGCGGATCACGCAGACGAATTCGCCCTGCGCCGACACCAGCTTCGCTGCGCGGATCAGCAGCGTGAAGCGCGGCGCTGCGCGCTGTTCGGCGCCCACGGTATCGGGTGTCGGCTCGAGACGTGCGGTGTGCGGCGCTGAATCCATGCCTGTTGTCCCAACCCGTCAGCCCCTGGTCCTGGCACTGGCGAGACATGCGCGGGGCAGGGCGGCCCCGCACTTCGGGTCAGGCATGAAGGAGAAGGCGTTAAGGCGAAGATAACGCACCGCTCCGCCTTGCCCCGTCTGCCCGCGGCAGGACGGACGGCGTGCGGCACGGCGTGTGCGGGCGGCGGGACTCGAACCCGCACGATCAAGGATCAGGGGATTTTAAGTCCCCGGCGTCTACCATTCCGCCACGCCCGCATGGGTCATGCCCTTGCCACAGATCATCGCGCCCTGGCCAGAGCCCGCGCGGGTGCTTGCCAGCGCTCTGCCTATCCCCCATCTCCACACCAGCGAGACAGGACAGGGACCGGCATGGCAGGCGAAGCATCGGATGTGTATTCAGTGGCGGCGACGATCCAGCCGGCGATCACGCTGCTGGGTCTCGGCATCGGGTCGGCACTGGCGGCGCGGGCGCTCCGGCTTAATCCGATCGTCGGCTATCTCGGTCTGGGCTTTGCGCTGTCCGGCCTTGGCATGGCGCAGGATTTCAGCGGCCCGGTGGTCGTCGCGATGGCCGAAGCGGGGGTGATGTTCCTGCTGTTCAACCTCGGCCTGCACTTTTCGCTCGGGCGGATCCGGGCCGAGGCGCGCAACATCTTCGGTTTCGGCGCCTTGCAGATGCTGGTCGCGGGCGCGGGCTTTGCCGCGCTGTTCTGGGCGCTCGGCCTGCCGCCGCTGTTTGCGATGATCGTCGGCTTCAGCATGGGGCTGTCCTCCACCGCTGTGGTCATCGGCCTGATCCGCGAACGGCAGCAGGAAGACTGCCCGGTCGGGCGCGCGGCGCAAGCGATCCTGATCTTTCAGGATATCGCTGCGGTCCTCCTGCTGGTCGCCGCCGGGGCCCTTGCCAGCGGCGGGGCGCTGGGGCCGGCGCTGGGGCTGGCGGGGGCCAAGGCGCTGGCCGCTTTCGTCATCGCCGTGCTGTTCGCGCGCTATCTCACCGAGCCGCTGTTCGGCCTGATCGCCCGGGCCGGCACCACCGAGGTCTACACCGCGACGGCCCTGTTCATCGCGCTGGCGGCGGGATGGGCGACGGGGATGGCGGGCCTGTCGCTCACGCTGGGTGCCTTTCTCGGCGGGATGGCGGTGGCGGATTCGCGCTACCGCATCCTTGTCCAGACCGAAATCGACGCCTTCAGGGGGCTGTTCCTTTCGTTCTTCTTCATATCGGTCGGCCTTTCGATCAATCTGGCGCTGCTGGTCCGCGACTGGCAGCTGGTGGCGGCGATGACGCTGGGGTTGATCGCGCTCAAATGCGCCTTCAACGTCGCCGCCGCGCTGCTAAACCGCTGGTCGGTGCCGGGTTCGATCCAGCTGGGCTTTCTGCTCGGACAGGGAAGCGAGTTCACGCTGGTGCTGCTGGCCCTGCCGGCCGTGGCGGGACTGGCCGAGCCGCAGCTGGTTTCGGCGCTGGTCGCCGCTATCGCGCTCAGCCTCGCGGTGACGCCGATGGTCTCGAACATCGGGCGCAGGCTGGCCGGACGCCTGCGGCAGGGCCCGGCCGATTCCATGCTGACGGGTAACGCTGCGCCGGTGCTCATCTTCGGGATGACTCCGCCGGGGCGGGCGCTGGCCGATGCGCTGGAATACAACGACATCGACTACCTTGCCCTCGAAGCCGATCATGACCGGTTCGAGCTGGCGCTGGCCGACGGTTATCACGTCCACCGCGCCAACCCCGCCGATCCGCGCAGCTGGCAAGCGATCGGCATCGACCGGCGGCAGGTGCTGGTGGCGGCGACCGGCGCGACGAACGTGTCGCGGGAACTCACCCCGCTGGTCGATCAGCGCCTTCCCGGCGTGGCGCGGATCATCGCCGTGCCCGGTTCCGAAGAACTCGACGAGCTGGCAAAGCTTGGCATGACGCCGGTCGACATCAGCCTGAAGGGCGGGATCGAACGCCTGATCGCGCTGGTCTTCACCGCACTCGGCGAGGAGCGCGCGCTGCCCGTGCCGGGCCTTGCCCGCGATGACGAGGCGATGCCGCGCGCGGCGTAGATTATTGTCGCACCCGGCCCTGCGGATGCGCCTTTCGGAGCATCTGCGGGCAACCGTTCGGCCTTGCGGCCCGTCCGCTGGTGGGCCGGATCACCGCGAAGCAAACAGCACCGAAGTCGAAGGCACGGATGCGCCCTGATAACTACTTGTTCAAACGCTCGCGAATTTCCTTGCCGGCCTTGAAGTAAGGCACGCGCTTTTCCGGCACATCGACCGTTTCCCCGGTGCGGGGATTGCGGCCGCTGCGCGCCTCGCGCGCGCGGGTCGAGAAAGCGCCGAAACCGCGCAGTTCGACCCGGCCCCCCTCGGCGAGGCGCTGGGCGATCTCGTCGAAAAAGATGTCCACAACCTGCTCGATCTCGTCGGCGCGAAGGTCCGGATTGTCCTTGTGCAGTTCCTGAAGCAATTCGGATCTGATCATGGCGATCTCCCGACGCCTGTGCCGTTCGTGCCGCCACATCACGTCGCCAATGCGGGTTGCCCCGTCGTTTTCGTCAACTCGCCTCCGACCCGAGAGGCGCCCCCTTTAATCGCAGCGCGGGTGCGGATGCAATCCCGACGACTACAATTGTATGCAATGCGCCGCGTTACGGCTGTTGGCCGTAATCGACACTGATGTAAGTTGTATTCCGGTTAGGAGACGAGCGCAAGGTCTGCCGGATCAAGGCCGAGCCGGGCGATGCGGCTGCGAAGCTCGGGCCATTCCTCGCGCAGGAAAGCCTCGCGCTCGGCGGCGCGCAGACGTTCGGCCGCGCCGCGCACGACATACATGCCGACCCCGCGCTGCACCTCGACCAGCCCGTCGTTCTGGAACTGCTGGTAGGCCTTGGCCACCGTCAGCGGATTGGCCCCCTGCTCGGCCGCCAGCGCCCGCACCGAAGGCAGCATCGCACCTTCGGCATAGACCCCGTCGATGATCGCCGCAGCGATCTGATCGCGCAGCTTGAGATAGACGGGGCGGTTGGGGTTCATTGCGGCAGTGTTCCTTGCAGGGTGCATCAGTGCCATAATACAGCCATGCGGTCAAATTCTTTCAGGGCAACCGCGATGCCGCAGCCCACCCGCCTCAGCGATCCCCATCCGGTTACACCCGAAACAAAAGCTTCACACAGACGCCAGAGGCGTTAGGTTGCCCGGCCATGGGACCGCGCCCGGGAGGGGTGCATTTCACGGGATTCTTTCTGACATGGCCACCGCCGATCTTCCGCACGGGGATAGCGCCGGGACTTTTCTCGGCCACCCCAAGGGTCTGTTCGTCCTGTTCTTCGCCGAAATGTGGGAGCGTTTCTCCTACTACGGGATGCGGGCACTGCTGATCTTTTACCTCACCAAGCACTGGCTGTTCTCCGACAGTCAGGCAGGGGTGATCTACGGCGCCTATACCGCGCTGGTTTATATCACCCCGGTGCTCGGCGGCTATCTGGCCGACAGGTATCTGGGGCAGAGGAAGGCGGTGACCTACGGGGCGGTGCTGCTGACCTTCGGCCACTTTCTGATGGGTTTCGAGGGCAGCGGCGGGCAGGACGCGGCGGCGCTCAGCGTGTTCTGGCTGGCGCTGGCCTTCATCATCGTCGGTTCGGGCTTCTTGAAGGCCAACATCTCGGTGATCGTCGGCCAGCTCTACCCCCGAACCGATGTGCGGCGCGACGGGGCCTACACGATCTTCTACATGGGGATTAACCTCGGCGCGTTCCTCGGTTCGCTGCTGTGCGGCTATCTCGGCGAAACCTATGGCTGGGCCTGGGGCTTCGGCGCGGCGGGCGTGGGGATGCTGCTGGGGCTGATCGTGTTTGTCGGCTTCAAGCCGCTGCTGCTGGGTCGCGGCGAGCCGCCCGCACCGCTCACCAAGGGCACCGAATGGAGCCTTTACGCCGTCGGCGTGGCGGCGGTAGGTGCCTGCTGGTGGATGGTGCAGAACCAGGCGGTGGTCGGCTACCTGCTCGGCGGGTTCGGCCTGCTGCTGGTCGCCTATGTGTTGTTCACTGCCGTGGCAAGGCTCGCACCGCATGACCGTGATCGCATCATCGCCGCCATGTTCCTGATCCTCGGCTCGATCCTGTTCTGGGCGCTGTTTGAACAGGCGGGATCGTCGCTCAACCTCTACACGGATCGCTACGTCGATCGCGCGATTTTCGGCTTCGAGGTGCCTGCCTCGGTGTTCCAGTCGGTCAACGCGGCCTATATCGTGCTGCTTGCCCCGCTGTTCGCAGGCCTGTGGACGTGGCTGGGCCGCAGGGGTATCGAGCCCTCGGCCCCGGCCAAGTTCGGACTTGCGCTGATGCAGCTGGGTGCGGGCTTTCTGGTGCTGGTGGCGGGCGCGGCAAGCGGAAACCTTACCCCGGTGCTGTTCATCTTTCTCATCTACCTGTTTCACACCACCGGCGAGCTGTGCCTCAGCCCGGTGGGCCTTTCGGCGATGAACCGCCTTGCGCCTGCCCACATGGCCTCGCTCATCATGGGCACCTGGTTCTTCGCTTCGGCCACCGGCAACTTTGCGGCCGGCCTGATCGCGGCAGCGACGGGCTCGGAGAAAGCCTCGGGCGAGGGCGCGGGCAGGCAGGTCGTGCTCGATGTCTATAGCCAGATCGGCTGGATCGCGATTGCGGTCGGCGTGGGCGTGCTGGTCATCAGCCCGCTGATCCGCAAGCTGATGCACCTCGACACCCTGCGCGACGACAATGTCGGCGACGATCTCGAAGGCCAGGCAGGCATCGGCGTCGAGCCGCAGCAGGCAGGCATCCACCCCGCCATCCGCCCGGCGGAGTAAGCGCAGCCGGACACAAAATTCGTCCAATGGCATGGACAATCCTCGCGTTTTCCGTTCCAAGGCGGGAGTCGGAAAATGCGAGGTTCAGATGTCCGCAGATACACCATGGCGGGGCCGCGCCGCCCTGCTTGCAACGCTGGTCGGCGCGCTTGCGCTGAGCGCCTGCGCCACCACCGGGAGCGCGGGCGACACCGCCAGCGCATCGGGCGGGGCGAAGGAGGAAGGCAAGCTTGTCGCCAAGCGCGAGAGCGAGGGCGTGTTCCCCTCGACCTACAAGCCCTATCCCAACGTCGCCACCGCCATCCGCGGCGCAACCGTCTATGACGGCAAGGGCGGGGTGATCGAAGGTGGCGTGGTCTTCATGGCGGGCGGCAAGATCGTCGCGATGGGCGGGCCGGATACCCCGATCCCGGCCGACATTGCAGTGTTCGAGGGCAAGGGCAAGTTCGTCACCCCCGGCATCATCGACATCCACTCGCACCTCGGCGACTATCCCTCGCCGGGCGTCGAGGCCCATGCCGACGGCAACGAGGCGACCGCGCCGACCACGCCCGAGGTGTGGGCCGAACATTCGGTCTGGCCGCAAGACCCCGGCTTTTCCCGTGCGCTCGCCAATGGCGGCGTGACCGCGCTCCAGATCCTGCCCGGTTCGGCGAACCTGATGGGCGGACGTTCGGTCACGCTCAAGAACGTGCCGTCGCGCACCATGCAGGGGATGAAGTTTCCGGGCGCGCCCTATTCGCTGAAGATGGCCTGCGGGGAGAACCCCAAGCGGGTCTATGGCAGCCGCGGGCGGATGCCCTCGACCCGCATGGGCAATCTTGCCGTCAACCGCGAGACCTGGCTCGCCGCGATCGACTATGCCAACGACAAGGATGCCAAGCGCGATCTCGGCAAGGAGACGCTGGTGGGTGTGCTCAAGGGTGAAATCCTGATCCAGAACCACTGCTACCGCGCCGACGAGATGGCGCTGGTGCTCGATATGGCCAAGGAGATGGGCTACAGGGTCGCCGCCTTCCACCACGCGGTAGAAGCCTACAAGATCGGTGATCTGCTGCGCGATAACGGCGTGTGCAGCGCGATCTGGGCGGACTGGTACGGCTTCAAGATGGAAAGCTATGACGGCATCCTCGAAAACGCGGCCTTCCTCCAGCGCGAGGGTGCCTGCGTGGTGATCCATTCCGACGATGCCAACGACATCCAGCGGCTCAATCAGGAGGCCGCCAAGGCGCAGGCGGCGGGATTGCGCCTCGGGATCGACATTCCCGATGCGACCGTGATCCAGTGGATCACCCTCAACGCCGCCAAGGCGATGGGGATCGACCGCATGACCGGCAGTCTGGAGATCGGCAAGATGGCCGATGTGGTGCTGTGGAACGGCGACCCGCTCTCGGTCTATTCGCGCCCCGAGAAAGTGTGGATCGACGGGGCGCTGATGTTCGACGCGCTGAACCCCAAAATGCGCCCGGTGAGCGATTTCGAGCTTGGCCAGCCCGGTGAAGGAGATGTGAAATGAAGCGGCTCCTTGCCCTCGCGGTCAGCGGCCTCGCGCTCGCCGCCGCCCCTGCGCTGGCGCAGGATGTGACCATCACCAACGCCCGGCTGGTGCTGGGCGACGGATCCGAGCCGATCGCGGGCGGCACCGTGGTCGTGCAGGCGGGCAAAGTCGTCTATGCCGGACCCGAGGCGCGGACCGGCCAGGGCAACGCTGCGGTGATCGACGCCAGGGGCGCATGGGTCACTCCCGGCCTGTTCGCGACCGTCACCACGCTCGGCCTCGCCGATGTCTCGGCGGTGGACGAATCGAACGACATTACCGCAGGCGGCACACCGTTCAGCGCGGCGCTCGACGCGGCGACGGCGATCAACCCGACCTCGCAGCACATCCTCGTCCACAAGGCCGCCGGGATCACCCGCGCCGCGACGGCGACCCTACCTTCCGGCTCGATCTTCGCCGGTCAGGGCGCGATCATCGATCTTGACGGCGATGCGCAGCCGGTGGTGCAGGCGCGTGCCTTCCAGATGATCAACCTCGGCGAAGGCGGGGCGGCCGAGGCCGGGGGCAGCCGCGCGGCGGCCCATGCCCTGCTGCGCGCCGCCCTGCGCGAAGCGCAGGCGCTGGTTGGCAAGAACGCCATCCCCCAGACCACCGCCATCGACAAGGGCGATGCGGTGCTGCTCAGCCGCTTCGATGCCGAGGCGCTGGTGCCGGTCGTGACGGGGCGGCAGAAGCTCTATGTCGCGGTCGACCGCATGGCCGATATCCGCGCCGTGCTGGCGCTGAAGCAGGAATATCCGAAGCTCGATCTGGTGCTGGTGGGCGCGACCGAGGGCTGGCTGGTCGCTTCCGACATCGCCGCAGCCGGAGTGCCGGTGATCGCCAATGGCCTCGTCGATCTTCCCGAGACCTTCGAGCAACTGGGCGCGACCCAGTCCAACGCCGGGCGGCTTGCGCGGGCGGGGGTCAAGGTCGCGATCAATGCGTCCACCATGCAGAACCCGCGCCGCTTGCAGCAGGTGGCGGGCAATCTCGTCGCGCTGACGAGGATGCCGGGTGCGACGGGGATGGAGTGGGGAAGGGCCTTCGCCGCGATCAGTTCCGTCCCGGCCGAGATCAGCGGCATGGGCGGCAAGGCGGGCGTGCTGAAGCCCGGCGCGCTCGGCGATGTGGTGATCTGGACCGGCGATCCGCTCGAAGTCGGCAGCGTGCCGACCCGCGTGTTCATCGACGGGCGCGAACAGGACCTCACCAATCACCAGACCCGCCTGCGCGATCGCTACATCGACCTCGACGAGAGCGACCGGCCCAAGGCCTACGACTGGTAGGCAGCGGCGCAGCCCGTACTATATCTGCCCCGCTACAGCACCCGGGGGAGAGGGCATGGACGGGACAATCATCAATCTCATCGCGGCGAACACCGCCTTTGTCGGCACGCATTTCGCCATGTCGCACCCCTTGCGTGCGCCGATGGTCAAGGCCCTGGGCGCGGGCGGCTTTCAGGCGGCCTATTCGGTGGTCAGCTTCGCGACGCTCGGCTGGGTCTATTTCGCCTTCATCGCCGCGCCGGGGGCGGACCTGCCGACCTCGGGCGAGGCGGGGTGGATCATCGCCACGGTGCTGACCTGGCCGGCGATGGTGCTGCTGGCAGGCTCCCTGATCGGCAACCCCGCGCTGCCGACCCCGATGGCGGAACAACAGGCGCTGGCCGAACCGCGCGGGGTGTTCAGGGTCACGCGCCACCCGATGATGTGGGGGATCGGGCTGTGGGCGATCTCGCACCTCGTGCTGTTCTGGAGCACCCGCACGATGGTGACGGCGCTGGCGATGGGGGTGCTTGCGCTGGTGGGGGCGCGGTTGCAGGACGCCAAGAAGGAGGCGCTGATGGGCGCTGCCTGGGCACAATGGGAAAGCAAGACGAGCTACTGGCCGCGCTGGGGCCAGCTGGCGTCGGTCGGCGCGGTGCCGCTGGCGGCGGGGACTGCGCTGTGGCTCGGGGGGAGCTGGCTCCACCTGTGGCGCGCCGATATCCCGGCGGGCGTGTTCCGCTGGCTAGGGTGACTACTCGCCCCTGAACACGGCGGGCCGCTTTTCGATCAGTGCGGCGACGCCCTCGGCATGGTCGGCGGTGGTGTGCATCATCGCCTGGGTGTTGGCGGCAAGTTCCAGCGCGGTATCATAGCTGATCTGCTGGCCCTGCCGCAGCAGGTTCTTGGTATGGCGCAGCGCGTGGGGGGGCTGCTGCGCGATCCGGCCCGCAAGCGCCCGCGCTTCGTGCATCAGCGCCTCTGCCGCAACCACCCGGCTGACGAGGCCCCAGTCCTTCGCGGTCGCAGCGTCGATCACGTCGCCGGTGTAGAACAGCTCGGCCGCGCGGCTCATCCCGATCACGCGCGGGAGAATCCATGTCCCGCCGTCTCCGGGGATGATCCCCAGTTTGAGGAAGGTCACGCCGAACTTGGCGGTCTCGCTGGCGATACGGATATCGGCGAGGCAGGCGACGTCGCAGCCCAGACCGATGGCCGGGCCGTTGACCGCCGCGATCACCGGCACGCGCAGGCCATAAAGCGCGCGCAGCATCTGGTGGATATTGTCACGGTAGCCGTCGGAGATGGCGGGGGTGGTGCCGCCGAATGTCCCGGTCTTGCCCTGCATCGCCTTGATGTCGCCGCCCGCACTGAAGGCCCGCCCCGCGCCGGTCAGGATCACCACCCGGCAATCCATGTCGCGGTTGATCGCATGGGCGACACCGGCGAACGCGTCCCCGTCGCCCGGAGCGCCGAGGGGGTTCATGCTTTCCGCCCGGTCAAGCGTGAGGATCGTGACGGGGCCTTCCTTGGCGATCTGGATCAGGGACATGGGGGAATGTACGCCTCTGTTTCGGATAATTCAGCTTGCGTATAGGGCAGGGAGGTAAAGGGCAAGAATTGCGCGGGAACAGGCGCGCAGAACCGTGGAACCGCAAGAGGCGAAAGGAGTGTCATGCCGGGCCTTGGGCTGATTGCGACCTCGCCTGCGCTGCTGGCTGCCGCGCTCGCCGCCGCACCGCTTGCCCCGCCGGCCGAGGGGCCGGTGGCCGATGTCGTGCCGCTGGCGTGGAGCCTTGCCGCTGCGCAGAATTCCGAAGTTCCCGCCGGGGACAGCGCCCCACCGGAGAACGAGATCGTCGTCGAGGGTGAAATCGGCCCGCCCAAAAGCGATCCGATGGAGCGCGTCAACGAGGAGAGCTATCGCCTCACCCAGGCGGTCGACCGGGCGCTGGTCGAGCCTGTCGCCTATGCCTACCGCGATGGCCTGCCCCGGCCGGTGCGCGACGGGCTCGGCAACGTGGTGCGCAACCTGGGGGAGCCCAGCAATGCGCTCAATTTCCTGTTGCAGGGCAAGGTCGGCAAGGCCTTCGAGACGCTCGGCCGACTGGCGATCAATTCGACGCTGGGGATCGGCGGGCTGATCGACGTGGCGGGGAAGCCGGGAATCAGCCTCCCCTATCGCCGCAACGGCTTTGCCAACACCATGGGGTTCTACGGGGTGGGGCCCGGCCCTTATCTCTACCTGCCCGTTACGGGGGCGACAAGTGCGCGCGACCTTGCCGGAGCCACGCTCGATCAGCTGCTGCTGCCGCTGGCGGTGGGCAGGCCCTTCAACCGCCCGACCTTCGCAGCGACCTATTTCATGGTGAACGGCCTCGACCAGCGGCTGACCTTCGACGAGGAGATCGCCAGCATCCGCAACGCCGACGATCCCTACCGCCTGCGCCGCGAGACCTACCTCGCCAAGCGCCGCCGCGATATCGCCGCGCTGAAAGGCGAGCCGATTGCGGAACGCGACCGGATGTGGCTGGAGGAGCTCGAAGCGATGAAGGCGCAATCGGCGGCGGCTCCGGTTGAAGGCCCTGCGCCGGTCGCGCCGCCCGCCAATCCCGAAAGCCTGCCGATCACCCGCCCGCGCTAAGGTCAGGCCCGCGCCTCTTCGCTCGCCTCGATCCCCGTGCTGTTGTGCTTGAGCGCCTTCAAGACCGTATCGACGATGTGCGGCGCGTTCAACCCCGCCTCGTCATACTGTTTCACCGGATCGTCGTGGTCGATGAAGGTGTCGGGCAGGCGCAGCGTCCTCACCTTCAACCCGTTGTCGGTCAAGCCCTCGTCGCTGGCGAAGGTCAGCACATGCGCGCCGAGGCCGCCGATGGCACCCTCTTCCACCGTGACGATCACCTCGTGGGTGCGCATCAACCGGGCGATCAGGTCTTCATCGAGCGGCTTGGCGAAGCGCAGGTCGGCAACCGTGGTGGAGAGCCCCTTGGCCTCCAGCGTGTCGGCGGCCTTGAGCGCCTCGGCCAGCCGCGCGCCGAGCGAAAGGATCGCGACCTTGGAGCCTTCGCGTACCACCCGGCCCTTGCCGATTTCGAGCTTTACCGGAACCTCGGGCAGGGCCACGCCAGTGCCGTTGCCGCGCGGATAGCGGAAGGCGATCGGGCCTTCGTCGTATTCGGCAGCGGTGTAGGTCATGTGGACCAGTTCGGCTTCGTCGGCGGCGGCCATCACCACCATGTTGGGCAGGGTGGCGAGATAGGTGATGTCGAAGCTGCCCGCATGCGTGGCCCCGTCCGCACCCACCAGCCCGGCGCGGTCAATGGCGAAGCGCACCGGCAGGTTCTGGATGCACACATCGTGCACCACCTGATCATAGGCGCGCTGAAGGAAGGTCGAATAGATCGCCGCGAAGGGCCGCATCCCTTCCGCCGCGAGGCCCGCCGCGAAAGTCACCGCATGCTGCTCGGCAATGCCGACATCGAAGGTGCGCGCCGGGTGCGCTTTCGCAAACTTGTCCACCCCGGTGCCCGAAGGCATCGCGGCCGTGATCGCGCAAATGCGCGGATCGCTCTCGGCGAGCTTGGCGAGCGTCAGGCCGAACACGTCCTGATAGGCGGGCGCGGCGGGCGCGCTCTTGGCCTTCTCGCCGGTGACGACGTTGAACTTGGGCACCCCGTGATACTTGTCGGCGCTGTTTTCCGCCGGGGCATAGCCCTTGCCCTTTTCGGTCACGACATGGATCAGCACCGGGCCTTCGGAGGTGTCGCGCACATTTTCCAGCACCGGGAGCAAGTGATCGAGATTGTGCCCGTCGATCGGTCCGACATAGTAGAACCCCAGTTCCTCGAACAGCGTGCCGCCTGTCACCATGCCGCGGGTGAACTCCTCGGCCTTGCCCACCGCGTCATGCAGGCGGCGGCTCATCTTCTGGATGGCGCGGCTGGCGAGGCTGCGGATGCCGAGATATTCGCTCGACGAGACCATGCGCGCCAGATAGGCCGAAAGGCCGCCGACCGGCGGGGCGATGCTCATGTCGTTGTCGTTGAGGATCACGATCAGCCGGTTGCCTGCCTGCGCGGCGTTGTTCATAGCTTCGTAAGCCATGCCGGCGCTCATCGAACCGTCGCCGATAACTGCAATGCCGCGTCCCGGCTCGCCCTTCAGCTTGTTGGCGATGGCAAAGCCGAGCGCCGCGCTGATCGAGGTCGAGGAATGCGCCGCGCCGAAGGGATCATATTCGCTCTCGGAACGCTTGGTGAAGCCGCTGAGCCCGCCACCCTGGCGCAGGGTGCGGATGCGGTCGCGCCGGCCGGTGATGATCTTGTGCGGGTAGCACTGGTGGCCCACGTCCCACACCAGCTTGTCCTCGGGCGTGTTGAAGACATAGTGGATCGCGACGGTCAGTTCGACCACGCCGAGGCCGGAGCCAAGGTGCCCGCCCGAAACGCTGACCGCGTCGATCATCTCGGCGCGCAATTCATCGGCAAGCTGGCGAAGCTGTTCGGGCCTGAGGCGGCGAAGGTCGGCCGGAGTGTCAACCTGATCGAGCAGGGGAGTGTAAGGCGGCTGTGTCATAACCCTCAGCCTTACACCGCCAATCCCTGCCTGTCGATGCAGGGTTGAGGTGGATCAATTCCCTCGCGTTCCGTTCCCCGGCTTGATCCGGGTGCCCCGCTGCCTTTCGGAGCGGCTCTAGGCACACCCCTTGCACAGGCCGCGGATTTCCAGCACCGGGCGCTCCGCCTTGAAACCGCGCGCTGCGGCGATGGCGCGGACCGCGCGGCTCACATCCTCGTCGTCGACATGGGCGGCCTCGCCGCATTCGTCGCACACGAGGAAGATGCAGTCATGCGCGCAGCCCGGATGGGTGTTGGCGAGATAGGCATTCGCGCTTTCCACCCGCATGGCAAGGTTGTTCGTCACGAAGACATCGAGGATGCGATAGATCGAGTTGGGGGCCACCCGCTTGCCGCGCGCGGCGGATAGATTGTCGGCGATGTCGTAGGCCGAAACCGGGCGATCGTGCCGGGCGAGTTCGGCGAACACCGACTCGCGCATTGCGGTCCACTGTTCGCCCCCCGCGACCAGCGCGCGGGCGGCCTCGGCGACGAGGTCTGCGCCCCGGTGTTCGTGATGGCCATGTGCCTGCTGTCCCATGGCTGCCAGTATAGGCGCAGACGCGGCCAGCGCAAAGGCAGCGTGTGCCAGTCGCCCCGGCCGGGGACAGCACCTGGCGGTCAGGCACCTTTCAGGAAACGCGCGCGGTAGTGCTGCGGGAACATCTGCTTCAGGGCCGCCACCTTGGGCGCGTCCCACCGGACAATATAGCCGTGGCGAGGGTTCCTGAGCATGAAGTCCTGATGGTAAGCCTCTGCCGGGTAGAAGGTCTTGTAGCTCTCGATCCGGGTGACGATCGGCTTTGACCACAGCCCCGACTCGCCGAGCTGGGCGATATAGGCCTTGGCGACGGCGGCCTGTTCGGGATTGGTGGGCACGATGGCGCTGCGGTAATGCGCGCCGACATCCGGGCCCTGGCGGTTCCTGAGCGTGGGATCGGCGACGACCGAGAAAAAGATGCGCAGCAGTTCGTCATACCGCACCACCGCCGGATCATAGGTGATCCTGACAGATTCGGCATGGTCGGTCATGCCGGTGACGACGATGTCGTATTGCGCGCTTTCCCGTGTGCCGCCGTGAAAGCCCGAGACCGCGCCGGTCACGCCCTTGACGTGGCTGAACACGGCTTCGACCCCCCAGAAGCATCCGCCGGCAAAGACTGCGGTCTTGAGACCGGGCGGCTCCTTGGCGATACGGGCGGCGACCGGGGCGTCGACCGGCTCCTCAGCGGCGGTCGCAGGACCGGCGCACGCGCCCAGCGCCAGCGAACCGGCGGCGAGGATGGCGGCAAGCTTGTGCATGGGGATCAGCCTTCGGCAGGCGCGATCACGAACTCCGCCGCCGGGGCCGGGGGCTGGACGATTTCGGCGGCCCGCGCGGGCGCAGCCATGGCGCCGCCCCAGCTTTCCGCGTTCGCGCCGACGATCAGCACCGCCCCGAGGACGAAGCCGATGCCGAAATTGCGGAACAGGTCGGAGGAGAAGAGGCGCATTGGTCTGGCTCGTGATTCGCTGATGTCCCGCCCGCTTGTGCCCGCAGCCGGATTGCGGCGGGATGAACTCGGGCAACAGGCCTGATTGGTATCGACCTGCGAATTGGTTACGAACCGGCGGAAAAATAGTTGCGAACGGGGTGTAGACCAGCCCAGCCGTGTGCCGGATGCGACGGGATGCGGGGAGTGCACAGGCAGCGTGCGGATCACAGGCGCGTGTCCCTCCACCATGCTGCGCATGGCCTCCTCCTCGAGCAAGCCCGAGGAGGATTACCGGCGCGCGGCACCGCGTGGGCACGCGCGCGAGCCGCAGGTGACCGAATCCCGAAGGGTCCGAACCAGCACCGAGGATGTGCCTGCGGGGGCGGGCACACATCCAATCAATGCCGGAAGTGGCGCATCCCCGTAAAGACCATCGCAAGGCCCGCTGCATCGGCGGCGGCGATCACCTCGTCGTCGCGAATCGAGCCGCCCGGCTGGATCACCGCAGTCGCTCCCGCTTCGGCGGCGGAGATCAGCCCGTCGGCGAAGGGGAAAAAGGCATCCGAAGCAACCGCGCTGCCGACCGTGCGCGGGGCGTCCCAGCCGTGGGTCTCGGCCGCTTCCTTCGCCTTGATCGCGGCGATGCGTGCCGAATCGCGGCGGTTCATCTGCCCGGCACCGATTCCGGCGGTCGCCCCGTCCCTGGCGTAGACGATCGCGTTGGACTTGACGTGGCGGGCGATGGTCCAGGCGAACAGGCAGTCCTTCATTTCCTGCTCGCTCGGCGCGCGCCTCGTCACCACCTTGAGGTCGTCCGGGCCAATCGCCGCGTTGTCGCGCGATTGGATCAGCACGCCTCCGGCAATGGTCTTGAGCGCCGGCCCGCCCCGGCGCGGGTCCGGCAGCGCGCCGCATTCGAGCAGGCGCAGGTTCTTCTTCTTGGCAAAGATCTCGCGGGCTTCGGCAGAGACGCTGGGGGCGATCACCACCTCGGTAAAAATCGCCGAGATCGCCTCGGCGGTGGGGCCGTCGAGCTCGGTATTGACCGCGACGATCCCGCCGAAGGCCGAGACCGAATCGCATGCCAGCGCCGCTTCCCACGCCGCCAGCAGCGAGCCACCCTGCGCAACGCCGCAAGGGTTGGCGTGCTTGACGATGACGACCGCCGGTTCCTGTCCGGCAAATTCCGCCGCCAGTTCCAGCGCTGCGTCGGCATCGTTGAGGTTGTTGTAGGAAAGCTCCTTGCCCTGAAGCTGCGAGGCCTGCGGCACGCCTGCCGTGCCCGCCACCTGCGGGATATAGATCGCCGCCGACTGGTGCGGGTTCTCCCCGTAGCGAAGGGTATCGGCGCGCTGCAAGGCAAGGGGGAGCGTTTCGGGGAACAGGGTCGGCTCGTCGCTGGCGTCGGACGAGAAGGCGAACCAGCTTGCGATCGCGGCGTCATAGGCGGCTGTGCGGGCATAGGCCTTGCCCGCCATGCGGGTGCGGAAGGCCTGTGTCGTCGCGCCCCCATGGGCGTCCATTTCCGAGACCAGCGAGGTGTAATCGGCCGGATCGGTCAGGATCGTCACGAACCCGTGGTTCTTCGCCGCCGAGCGCACCATCGCTGGCCCGCCGATGTCGATGTTCTCGATCACCTCCCCACGCGAGGCACCCTTGGCGACGGTCGCCTCGAAGGGGTAGAGATTGACCACCACCAGATCGATCGCGCCGATCCCGTGGGCCGCCATCGCGGCGACGTGTTCGGCGTTGTCGCGCAGGGCGAGGAGGCCGCCGTGGACCGCAGGGTGGAGCGTCTTGACCCGCCCGTCCATCATCTCGGGAAAGCCGGTGAGGTCGGCGACATCGCGCACCGCCAGCCCGGCATCGCGCAGCGTCTTCGCGGTGCCGCCGGTGCTGACCAGCTCCACACCCCGCGCCACGAGGGCAGCGCCCAGATCGGCCAAACCGCTCTTGTCGGACACTGACAGCAGCGCCCGCCGGATCACATTGTCGCTCATGGTGGATGCTATCCCGTTTTTCGTAAGCGCCAGGAGAATTGCCCCCCGCTGCGCAATGCCAGTCCCTCGATCACCAGCTGCTCGGTGGCGTGGGGGCGGCCCTCGCCGTCGACCCACAGGCTGTCCTCGGCAGCAAGCGTGATTTCGCCGCCCCCCGCCCTATCGCCGCCGAGCCGGAATTGCCAGAGCCGACCGTCGGGCAGCAGCAGGCTCGCCCCGCGCCGGTCGCCCGAAAGCTGCACCTCAACCCCGCGCCCGAGGTGGAAGCGGATCGCAAAGCCGATCTTGCCGCGCTTGCCGTTCTTCGCCGTGGGCACGAGAATGTCTTCGCCCGCAAGTTCGGTGCCGTCCCCCGAAAGCGTCAGGATGCGGCGATGGGTCAGGCCGAAGCGGCTGGCATAGCCATCGTGCGCGGCCTCGATCCGGGTGGCCTCGCGCGCCCGGCCGGGCACGGTGCGGCGGTCGAACTCCACCGTTTCCACCCCCTTGCCGAGCTTGCCGTGGAGCAGGACGGCGGTGGAATTGGCGTTGTCGAGCACCAGCGTCGAGAAGGCGGCGGTGGCGCGCAGGCCCTGCCCGATGCGCGCGGGCACCTGCCCGCCGGCCAGCGCCGCGCCGCCGCAATTGACGATGATGCGCTGCGGCCCGTCGGAAAGCTCGAAGGCGAGGGTCGATGCGCAACCGGTGCGTGCGTGCCGTGCGCGCGGAGGCGGGGCCGTATCGAACTGGACGAGAGTCTCGCCCGCCTTGATGCGCTGGTAGCCCCAGCCCGCAGCCGCGATCAGCGGGCGGGTGCGCACGCCGCTCGCCGCGATCACGGCGCTCACCCGGTCGGCAGGGATCGCGCCCTGCCCCTGCCAGCTACCGAGCGACCCGTCGCCGTGGCGCAGGCCAAGCAGCGGCGGGACAAGCAGCTCGCGCATCACCCCGAGCGCGGGCGGGGGCGTCACCGCCGCCGCATCATAGCACGCCAAGAGATCGGTCAGCAGGCGGACCGCGTCGAGCTGCACCGCAGGGCAGCGTGACAGCACCCCGCCATCCTCGCCGACCATGTCGCCCAGCGCCCGCACCAGCCCCGCCTCGCCGAACAGCCGCCGCGGCCTGCCATGGGGGAGCAGCAGCCCCGCCGCGACCACACCCGCGAAGGCCGCAACCTGGCCGAAGCCGGCAGGCTCCTTCGGGGCGCGCTTGTCGAGCCAGTCTGCGGTCTCGGCAATGGCGGACAGCAGGCGGGATTTGAGGGCCTTGTCGGTGCCGCCCAGCATCAGCGGCGCGTGCACCAGCCAGGCCACGAGCCGCAGGCCGGCCAGCTCGGCCTCCCATGCCGGACCCTTGCCGGGGACGCCATGGGCGTGGAGCCACCGGGTCGCGATCCGCTCCGCCACGGCCGCCCCGTCGGCACGCGGCGCGCTGGCGGCGAGGTCGGCAAGCCAGGCGAAGGCATGGAGCACCCGCTCGACGCCGGGGGCATGGTGGGCAGCAGGGGAGAAGTCGAAGCTCGCGATCGGCAGGCGGACCCCGTGGATCATGAAGTGCCCGGCGCGCAGGGCCGTGCCTGCCGCGCGGTCGCCGCGGTTGGGGCTTTCCACCGTCGCCACCACCCGCAGCGGCTGGGGGCGGCGGAACGGCGCGGCGATGGCGTGTCCGGGGATGCCGATGCGGTAGGCGAGCCGGATCAGCGCCTCGCCGGGGGCAGACCGGACGGCGATGACATCCGACAGCGCGAGCGCGCGCGAAGGCTCTTCGGGGCGCGGCGGCGCGGGCGGTTCTGCTCCGGGCTCGCCCCCCCCGCCGAGCGGCAGCACCGGAGCCTGCGCCGCCCGCTCCACCAGCGCATCGGCCCGGGCCGCGGCAGGGGTGCGCAGCAGCGTCGCCATCACCTCCCGCCCTTGAGCGCGGCGATGTTGGCGGCGTAGGCTTCCGGCCCGCCCTTGAAGGTTGCCGAGCCCGCGACCAACACATCCGCGCCCGCCTCGACACACATCCGCGCGGTTTCGGCATTCACGCCGCCATCGACTTCGAGATGGATGGCGCGGCCCGAGCGCGTGATCATCGAGCGGATCCGGGCGATCTTGTCGAGTTGCGAGGGGATGAAGCTCTGCCCGCCGAAGCCGGGATTGACGCTCATCACGAGGATGAGGTCGGCCATGTCCATCAGGTTGTCGAGCACCTCGACCGGGGTGCCGGGGTTGATGACGACGCCTGCCTTCTTGCCCAGCGCCTTGATCGCCTGGAGCGTGCGGTGGATGTGCGGGCCGGCTTCCGGGTGCACGGTGATGATGTCCGCCCCGGCCTCGGCGAAGGCCAGAAGATGGGGATCGACCGGCGCGATCATCAGGTGGACGTCGAAAGGCTTCAGGCTGTGGGGCCGCAGCGCCTTCACCACATCAGGGCCGATGGTGATATTGGGCACGAAATGGCCATCCATCACGTCGATGTGGATCCAATCCGCCCCCGCCGCGTCGACCGCGCGCACCTCCTCGCCCAGCCGCGCGAAATCGGCGGAGAGGATCGAGGGGGAGATCAGGGGTGCAGGCATGACGGCGATGACAGATCCCGTGTGACGCGTTGCTCAGGCCATAGGGGAACGGCGAAATCCGGAACAAGGCGCAGTGAGCAGCTTTTCCACCGCAGGCCCTGTCGAAACACGAAGAAAGCGGCAGATTAAGGCGCAATTCAGGCGCATCCCGACATGGACCGGCGCTCCATGAGCCGATGAGCCCCCGCCCGCGCCCCCACACCCTCCCGCTTGCGCGCCTGTGCTTGCCCCCTTACCTGACCTCGCGAGATGTCCATGAACCGTCTGCTGTCCCTCTCCTGCCTGTCCCGCCCTTGCCACCGCGCTGCTGCCGGTGCGCTGCTGGCCGGTGCCTTCGCGCTGCCGGTGGCGGCAGAGGGCTTCACCTATGCCCGCACCATGACCAACGACCTCGCGCAGTGCGCGGCTGGCAAGGGTCCGGCGGTGCGGCTGACTTTGAACGGGCTGAAATCCGCCGAGGGCAACCTCTTCGTGCGCGCCTATCCCGCAAACAGCCGCGACTGGTTGCAGAGCAAGCGCTACATCCTGCGGGTCGACGCGCGTCCGCAGTCCGGCAGCATGACGGTGTGCGTGCCCCTGCCGGCGGCGGGGGACTATGCCATCGCCGTCCACCACGATGTCAACGGCAACCGCCGCTCCGATCTGGCGGACGGCGCGGGAATGTCGAACAATCCCGGGGTCAGGAGGATCCTCGGCCTCATCCCGCGCCCGCCCTCGGTCGACAGGACCCGGTTCAGCGCCGACAGCGGGGTGAGCGGGATGTCGATCAACATCCAGTATATGTAACCTTCCTGCCGGAGGGTGCGCGTCAGGCGCGGCGCCGGTGGTGCCACAGATCGAACAGCACCTGCGGCGCGGCGAGCAGCGGGAAGCGTTCGCGCAAGGGCGTCACCTCGACCGGGATTCCCGTATGCCGCTCGATCTTCCAGGCGGCATAGCGCGCCGCGCCCTCGAAAGTGGTGCTGGCCTTGACGAGGCGCAGCAGGTTCAATGGCTTGCCGAGCCGTCGGCGGCGCTTCCACCAGCCGAGAATGCGCGCCCGTTCGGCCGGCATCAGGCGCGGGGTGAGAGCCGTGCCGGCGCGGCCCGCCGGAATGCCCGCCGCCTCCAGCGCGAGCGGCAGCAGCCCGGCAAAGTGATCGGTGTTGACCGCAAGGATATCGTCCTCGCGCCCGCTCTGCTCGACCCGGAATTCGGCGGCATAGGTGGCGCGGAACAGGGCGCGCCAGTAATCTTCGGCGGTGCCGCTCGCCGGGCCGAGCGCGGCGGCAAGACGCGCGGCGGTGGCCGAGGCTGCGGCAACGGCGGCGGTCACGTCGGCGCGGGCGGCTTCGTCCGCCTCCCACACCAGCGCGCAAGGCTGGACGAAGCGTGCCCAGATGGTGGTATCGGCGAGCGTGCCCGCCGCCGCCCGGGCGAAGGTCGACAGCGCCATGGTCGCAACCTTGGCGCGCAGGATCAAGCCTTCATGCTCGCGTTCGTGATAGGACACGCGCGGCCAGATCGCGCTGGTTTCCTGCCCCGGCAGCAGGACATAGAAATCGAGCACGCCCTCCAGCGATCCGGTGCGCAGGTTGGAACCGTAGAACAGCACGGCGCGCGCGCCCGATGCCTCGGCAAGGGCGCGGGCGAAGGTGGCGACGGCGGGATCGACCGGGGTGACGAGGCGCGCGGCAATCCGCGCTGCGAGCGATCCGTTCATGGTGCGACGAAGGCGAGTTCCGGCCCCTGCTCGATGCGATAGTCGCCTGCGGGGAAGGCCTCGCCGTCGAGGATGAACTGATCGCCGGTGGACATGCTGAACTGGGTCACGGCGAGCTGGTGGATGCCGCGCGGCCGCAGCGGGCCCCTGATCTTGCCCAGCAGCATCAGCGGGATCAGCGCCGTGGTGCGACGCGAGATCTGGTCGATCGCCACCAGTTTAAGCCCGCTGCGGAGCGCGCCGAAGGGCCTGATCCCGGCGGGAAGCCGTTCGAGCGTCGAGGCGAAGAGCAGCTGGCGCATCGCGGGATCGCCGTGCCCGCTATGGGCCATCGGCGCATCGGCTATGCCGAGCCCGATGCGCATCCGTGTGCCCATGCGCCAGGCGTTGCTGCGGGTCGCGAACAGCGACTGGAGCAGCGCCCATATGCCGGTCACCGCGACCACCATCGCGTTGAAGGCACCCAGCCTGTGCGCGCTCTGCCCGGCCTGCGTCGCCTTGGTGAAGGCCCCCGCCCCGAGAATGAAGCCCGCCACGCGCGAGGCCGCACCGGCCCTGTCATGGGTATCGAGCGCCGAGACGTTCATCGGGCGACGGTAGATGCGGCTGCCGTGATCGAGCGCGTCGATCGCGTCCTGCAGGGACCAGTCGTCCGGCACGCCGAGATCGACGGTAAGCGCGTTGGTCTTGCCCTTGGGCAGCACCGCGATCACCGGCCAGTCATCGCCGAACACCGTTTGCCCGCTGGTCAGCACGTCGCGCACCGTGCCATCGCCGCCGCTGATCACGAGAAGGTCGATCCCCTTTTCGGCGAATTCGGCAAGCGCGAGCGGCAGTTGCCCGCGCTCGCGCGGCTGGGCGATATGGACGTGCGGGCAGATCCCGCAGTCGAAATCGGCACCGAGATTGCGGTGGCTGCGCGGATTGTAGATCACGCCGACCGTCGGTGCCTGCCCGGCATCGCGCATCCGCCGGATACGCGCACGGGGGCGGCCGCCGACATCGACCTGCGGGATTTGCGCAAATTCGTAGATCGGCGTTGCCATATTGGTCCTATATCTGTCGGAAAAGCATCTTGCCACTGCAATGATTACCCTGAACTGTAACAGAACGGACGTCGCAAGATTGGCGGCCCGCGCGGAAAAACAAGGGCCGTGCCACAAAACCGCGCCGCTGGCGGGCCTCATCTTTCATCCGATTGTCGCAAATGTCCCGCGATTGCCGCAAAGCGAGCGGCGGGGGACGATCAGTCGCCGCCCTCGAGCGTGCGGATGGTGAACTGGCTGACCAGCCGCTGCACCCCCGGAAGGGCCGACAGGATTTCGCGGTGGATCCGCTCGTAGCTGTCGTCGTCGCGCACCAGCACCTTGACGAGGTAGTCCGAAGGTCCGCTCATCAGATAGGCCTCGGCCACCTGTTCCGTGCGCGCCAGCGCCGCCTCGAAGGCGAGCATGGTCGCCTGCCGCTGGTCGGTGAGGGTCACCTGCACGAACACGGTCGAAGGATTGCCCCGCGCCGCGCGGGACAGCCGCGCCCGGTAGCCGAGGATCGCGCCGCTCTCTTCCAGTGCCTTCACGCGGCGGTGCGCGGCGGAAGGACTGAGGCCGACGCGTTCGCCGATCTGCTCGCCGGTCAGGCGCGCGTCGGCCGTCAGCAGGTCGAGAATATTCCGGTCGATGCGGTCCATGCGCGAAATCCGTGCATCACGCGCGCTCCGAGTGCAAGAATTTCCAGCCTCACAGCCGGACGGCGCGCATCATTGCCAAGAACCCGCATGGACCTTGTGCTACATCTCCCGCCATAGCGACATCAGGAGAGAGAGCCATGCGCGTCGGCGTCCCCACCGAGATCAAGAACAACGAATATCGTGTCGGCCTTACCCCGCGTGCCGTTGCCGAACTGACCGGCGCGGGCCATGCCGTGGTGGTGCAGAGCGGAGCGGGCCTCGGGGTCGACTTCACCGATACCGCCTATGAAGCCGCAGGCGCGACGATCCTGCCCGATGCCGCCGCCGTGTTCGCGGGCGCCGACATGATCGTCAAGGTCAAGGAACCGCAGCCCGGTGAGGTCGCCATGCTGCGCGAGGATCACCTGCTCTTCACCTATCTCCATCTCGCCGCCGACAAGCCGCAGGCCGAGGGGCTGATGGCCTCCGGCGCGACCTGCATCGCCTATGAAACGGTGACGGCCAGCGATGGCTCGCTGCCGCTGCTGAAGCCCATGTCGGAAGTCGCCGGACGCATGAGCGTGCAGTGCGGGGCGCACTATCTCGAAAAGCACCAGGGCGGGCGCGGCGTGCTGCTGGGCGGAGTGCCGGGGGTGGAGCCGGGCAAGGTGGTGATCCTCGGCGGCGGGGTGGCGGGTGTCAACGCGGCACAGATGGCCGTGGGCCTGCGCGCCGACGTGACGATCTTCGACATCTCGCACCGTCGCCTTGCCGAACTCGACATGGTGTTCGGCAACACCATCCGCACCGCCTTCTCCTCCTCGGCCGCGATTGCCGAGGCGGTAGCCGGGGCCGACCTCGTGATCGGCGCGGTGCTGGTCCCGGGGGCGGCTGCGCCCAGGCTGGTGACGCGGGCCATGATCGCGTCGATGCGCCCGGGCGCGGTGATGGTCGACATCGCCATTGACCAGGGCGGCTGCTTCGAGACGAGCTACGCCACCACGCACGAAGATCCGGTGTTCCTTGTCGACGGGGTGATCCATTACTGCGTCGCCAACATGCCCGGTGCCGTGGCGCGGACCTCTACCATGGCGCTCGGCAATGCGACGCTGCCCTATGTGATGAAGCTGGCCAACCTCGGTGCGCAAGAGGCGATGGCCGCCGATCCGCATCTTGCCGAAGGGCTCAACGTCGCGCGTGGCCGGATCACCCACCGCGCGGTCGCCGAGGCGCTCGACCTGCCCTTCGGCTGAACCGGCAACGTGGCTCGACGAAAGGGGCTTCATCCGGATTCCTTTGCCCGCTAGGCCCGTCTGAGGCACTGCCGACCGGCGCAACAGGGGACCCCGGATGATGCACAAGCTTTCGACCAGCCTGGCTGCGGCGCTCGCTGCGGCGACGCTTCCTGCTTTCCCGGCAGCAGCGCAGACCGCCGCCGCCACCATTGCCGCGCAGAGCGAGGACGCGCGCCTCACCGCCTTCCTCGATGCCGCGTTCGAGGAATATCTCGCGCGCCAGCCCCAGCTTGCCACCCGGCTCGGGCTCAAGCAGGGCGGCGATCGCTGGAACGACACCAGCGAGGAAGCCGCCCGCGCCGAGGTCGAATGGCGCAAGGCCAGCGTCGCGGCGATGCGCGCCGCTTTCGACCGCGCGAAGCTATCGCCCGAAGCGCAGGTCAATTTCGACATCTGGGCGCTCGAAGCCGAGCGGGCCGAGATCGAATTCGCCAATCGCCTCTACCGTCCGCCGTTCTATTCGCGGCTCTATTCGGCGCACAGCCAGCTGCCCGATTTCCTCGTCAACACCCACACCGTGGCCGATGCGACCGACCTTGCGAACTACATCGCGCGCCTGCGCGGGATGCCCGCGCTGCTCGACCGTGCGATCGAGCGCACCAGGGCTAGCCAGGCGGCTGGGATCAAGCCGCCGCGCTTCCAGATCGAGACGGTGATGACGGGCAGCCGCAAGCTGATTTCGGGCGCACCCTATGGCGAAGGGCCCGACGCTGCGCTGTGGGCCGACATCAAGGCCAAGACCGCCGCGCTGGTTGCCGCCGGCAAGCTCTCTCAGGCCGAGGCCGACACGCTGCTCGGCGAAGCGCGTGCAGCGATCCTCGCCCTTGCGCCCGCCTACGAACGCGTCATCGCCTGGGCCGAGGCGAGCCTGCCCGACGCGCCGAGCGGCAAGGTCGGCGCGCTCACCCTGCCGGGCGGTGATGCCTACTACGCCGCGCAGCTCAGGCTCGTCACCACCACCGATATGACCGCGCAGGAAATCCACGCCATCGGCCGCGCCGAAGTGGCCCGGATCGAGGCCGAGCAGGACGCGCTGGCGCATCAGGCGGGCCTTGCCGATCGCCACGCCTTTTATGCCGAACGCGCGAAGCTCTATCCGCCCCGCCAGTTCGACGATGCGGCGCGCAAGGAATATCTCGACGAATCCAACGCTTTCGTCGCTCGCACCCGTTCGCTGCTGGGCCCATGGTTTGGCACACTGCCGGCCTACGGGATCGAGGTCGTGCGCGAGCCGGCCTTCTCCGAGGTCGCCGGCGGGGCGGCGCATGCCTCAGCCCCGAGCCCCGACGGCACGCGCCCGGCACGCACCTATGTTCACCTTGTGGGGACCGTCCCCGACCCGGCGGCGAAATACACGCTGATGTGCCACGAGGCGGTGCCCGGCCATAACATGCAGGGCGACATCCAGGTGCGCCAGCAGGGCGGGCCGAAGTTCCGCTCGGTCACCGGCTACGTCGCGTTCGGCGAGGGCTGGGCGCTCTATGCCGAGGCGCTGTGCAAGGAGATGGGCGCCTTCCCCGACATCGCGGCGGACTTCATGCGCCTCGATGGCGAACTGTTCCGCGCGGCGCGGCTGGTGGTCGACACCGGCATCCACGCGCTCGGCTGGACCGAGGACGAGGCGGTTACATACATGAACACCACCGGGCGCCAGCCGATCGAGCGCGCGCGGTCGGAGGTGCGGCGCTACATCACGGTCCCGGGCCAGGCGACAGGCTACAAGATCGGGATGCTCAAGATCATGGAATTGCGTGCACGCGCCGAACGGACGCTGGGCGCGCGGTTCGACATCAAGGGCTTCCACGACCTGCTGATCGCCAGCGGCTCGCAGCCGCTCTCGATCCTCGAGCGGCGCGTAGACGCATGGATCGCTGCGCGGGCCAAGGCCTGACGCACCACCCCCGCACGGCGCGCGGGCAATGCTGGCGCACCCGACAGGATTCGAACCTGTGACCTCTGCCTTCGGAGCATGACCGGACGGTCTACGCCATGCTTGCTTTTTCTACTCCATCCTATTGAATTAGCGATATTATCTTGGCTTCCGACCACGCCGGACATATCCCCTGGTACGCTGGAATTTCCTCCCGGGCGCTTCCGTGGTGCTTCCGCAAAATGGTCCACGGCACACCCATGTTGAGGGAGCAAAACCGTGCCAAGAATCAGCAAACGTCTTGCCGACCAGGTTGAAACCAAAGCCAACGACTACTTCATCTGGGATGATGATCTGCCCGGGTTCGGGCTTCGCGTGTTCACTACCGGCCGACGCAGCTATGTGGTGCAGTATCGCGCGAAGGGTCGGACCCGTCGTTTCACGCTCGGGCTCCATGGGGTCTGGACACCGGAAACCGCGCGCAAGGATGTCCGCGCCGAGCGGGCGCGGAGTGTCACAGCGGGGTTTGAGATCGAGCCGGAAGGCATTTCCGGGCTGTCGGTCTCGGGCACCTATTACGACATTGATTTCACCGACCGCGTGGCGACGCCAATCCCGGGATCGGTGGCCGTCGCTTTCCGTGATCCCGCCTTTGCCAGCCTGTTTGATCTCCGCCCCGATCCGGGGCGGCTGGCGAGCCTGATCGCGGGATCGCTGAACGGGCTGGAGAACTTCTCAGGTGTGCCGTTCAATCCGGCCAATGTTGTGGTGCTGGCTGACAACCGGAACACCAACGTCGCCGCCTGGGCAGTCGGGGGCGTGGATTTGCGCGTCGCATGGACAAGGCGGATGGAAAACGACCGCCTGTTCGGCGTGGAGTTGTCGGGAACGTGGCTCGACAGCCAGCAGCAGGTCGTCGAAACCCTGCCCCTGACCCAATTGTCGGGTACGATCTTCAACCCGCCGCGCTACCGCGCGCGCGGGCTGGCGCGCGATGAAGCGGGGCCATTCCGGGGGAACATCGCGGTGAACTATCTGGGGTCGCTGCGCGATCCGCGTTTCGCGGACGCCGCCCCGATCCCGGCGAGCGCAACGGTTGATCTTGGTCTGACCTATGATCTCATTCGCGGCGAGCGCCGTGAGCCGGGGCTTGCGATCAGCCTCACAGTGCAGAACCTCTTCAACTTCGAGCCTGAGAGGATCAGGGGCCTTGGTCCGACGGATACGCCCTTCGATTCGACCAATTTCTCAGCGATCCGACGGATCATTGCCTTCGGCATCAGGAGGCACTGGTGAGCAGCATTCTCCTTGCCGCGGCGCTTTCCGGCGCCATCGTCCCGATTGCGAAGGCACCACCATCCGCTGCCGACCCATGCCTGCACTCCGGGGCGGAACTCGTTCCGGATCTGGCCGCAAGCCGTTTCACGAGCCACGATCAGGTCAGCCTGGTCGATATCGGCCGTGACCCGGCCCGTGCGGCGGGCACGATCTTCACGCTGTCACCTGACCGCCGCGATATTGCGACGATCACGAAACAGGCCAATCCACGGACCAATTCCAACTGCCTGAGATTGCTGGTGGTTCCGCTTGACGGAGCAGGAGCACCCCGTGAAGTCGACGTCGGGGGCGAATTCATCAACGGCGATTTCTCCCTGCGCGGTTTCTCAGTGGTCAAAGCAGGCTATGAGCGGGACAATCCGCCCCAATGGTCACCGGATGGAGAGAACATCGCCTTCCTCAAGCGCGTGGCGGGCTCAACCCAGGCGTGGATTGCTGATCCGACGGGCAGGACACAGGCGCGGCAGGTCAGTTTCCTGCCGATCGATGTTGACCGGCTTGCCTGGCGACAGGACGGGCTTGGCCTCATCCTCGCCACCAGACCCGAAGTTCTTCGCCGCGCGCAGGAGATCGCGCGGGAAGCCCCACGCGGTTGGCTCTATGATGATCGTTTCAATCCGCAGATGGCTGACCGACCTATTCCCGTTGGCCCGATCGCCTTCAGCTACAGTTTCCTCTCGCTTACCGACGGGAGTCTCAGGGACGCAACCGATACTGAGAAAGCCGTTCTGGAGCCGCCGCCGAAGCTGGCTTCGAAGGGTGCATCTGCGGAAACGCCTTCTGTCGCGGGCTATCTGGCATGGCTTGAACGGAAAATTCCGGAAGGCCTCCTCAGTCCGCGCAGGCTCGTGATCGCGCTCAGGGACGGCCAGCGCAAGGTCTGCGAAACCGGTGATTGCGAGGGCATCCAGAGGCTATGGTGGTCGGATGACGGCGAGACCCTCTTCGGCGTGCAGTTCACAGGCTGGGCAAGGAATGAGATGGCGTTCCTGCGTTGGGACATTGCTGCCAGCCAGCCCGAGCGTCTCCTGACGACACGTGACGCCGTTGCGGGCTGCCTGCTGGCAGCACGTGAGTTCATCTGTGCCCGGGAGCAGGCCTTCACGTAGCAGGGTATGAAGCCCGGTCCGGTTCCGTTCGAAGGCCGCCCGGATGAAGCTGTCTGGTCCAGGCTTCACCGTGCGGCTGCGGAGTGGTGCCGGCAGTTCGCTGGCAAAGGCAGAGCGGGCGAGAGCCCGATTGACCCCGCCCTGTGGCCAGAGCCAGGTCGGGATACGCAGGCATGTTTCCAGCAAGGGCTGGCACATCAAGGGCGAGAGCCGGGGTGCCCGCCACGAGATCCCATGGATGTTGTGACGACTGCGCAGGATCAGCGCGATATGATCGCGTTTCGGCGTAAAACTGGCAACGGTCTCGAGCGGGTCAGAAAGCACGACCCCGCCATGCTGAGCCCAGCAATGCGCCGCGAATGGCCTCGTCCTGACGCCGATCACCGCGTGCGCGCGTAGGCCATTGTCCAGTTCGCAAGGTCACAAGGCATCATGGAAGATCACTCCGAGGGTGTGCCCCCCCCTCACGCAGTTCGCGCTTCAGCAGGGCAATCCGCGCCCGATCCTGATAGGCCTTGGGGGATACGCCGGTGATGGCCTTGAACGAGCGCTGGAGATGAAAAGGGCTCAGTCCGGCGATCCTGCCGAGACCGGCAAGGGTGAGCTTTTCCTCGGCATGCGCTTCGATGTGGCGGCACAGGCTCTCGACAATGGCAACATTCGGATCGCACCCCGCACTCGCAAGCGGTCGGCACCGCAGACAGGCGCGAAGGTCATCGGCTTCCGCGTCAGCTGCCGCCGCATAGAACCGCACATTCCCGCGCCTGGGCAGTCGCGCCGCACACGATGGGCGACAGTAAACGCCCGTGGTCATCACGCCGTAGAGGAACGCGCCATCAAAGGCCTTGTCGCGCCGCACCAGCGCGTCCCAGCAGGTTTCCTCATCGGGCATCATGCCATTTCTCCGGTTGCCGGTTGCAGGAGCGCCCGCTTCGTGCGGGTCGCTGACAGAAGAGCGGCAGCGATTGCTCCACGGTCTGACCCACGCGAACACCCCCTCCTCAAGCTGGGCGATGATGCTCGCGGTCACCTCGTCATAGAGCGACCCGCGCGGCTCCCGCGCGCCAGCGGCGCAGCGCGCCGCCCTTCCATGCCTGCTCCTCGCACTGCCCTTGCCATTTCCACGCGCCATGATCCGTCTCCCAGACTGCCCAACTCCCGCACACCGGCCCGGCGGAAGGGGCGGGGTGGGCGGTGACAGCGACCAGGAAGGCGCGGGCGGGACAGCCGCATCCGCATGACGCAAATGGCTGCCTGACCAGACTGTGCGACAAGGACCGCAATGGAATGGAGGACCCGGTCCCGTCAGGGCCGGGTTGCGGCTGGCCCGAGCGTGCCCAGACGGGAGCGCCGCCCACCCCGCCACTTGCGCAGGGCCTCTACCAGCAACGCCGGCGCGCATGCGCGCCGTCCGCAGACCTTCACCATGCGTCATGACCGGCGAGCGGCCAGCGAGCTCGGCCAGCAAACAATGCGCACCCCGACCGCAGGCAGGCCATGCATCATGACCGGGACCGGACGCTCCGGCGGGACCCTGTCGCCGGGCAGGCCGGGCCTTTGCCCATGCCAGCCGGAGGCGGAGTGCGCGCGGGGCCCAAGGCAGGAAATGTCGCGCCCTCAGGAGCAGGGCCGCGAGGCCCTGCGGGACAGAGCGCGTCATCAGCCCCGCTCCGCTTCCCGGGGCGTTGCGGGGTGTCCCCGCTCGACGGGTGGCCGGAGACAGGCCCTGGCTCCGGCCCAGGGGAAGGCTTTCCCCTTTGTGTTGTTCAGCCGTAATGCCCCCGCTTTGGGAGGCCTCACGTACGTCCATTGGCGCAGCCTGCGGTCTGCTACGCTGGCACGGTTCCGCAGCAAGGGATGCTGTGGGTTGTGGCTCCGGTCCCAGTCCGTGAGATGTTGATCAAAGGGATCCATAGCGTCATGAGCCCGGCCTCTGACCCACGCGCAGCCGACCGGGTTTCGCTTGTGCTCAGCGTGACAGAGTGAGTCATGAATAATCTGATCAAGGGATCGCCGATGCTTCTGGCGGCCGTGCTGCTGCCGACCGCTCTCCATGCCGGGGAGTTCGATCCGTCGACCTATCGGCAGCAGGTCGAAAATCCGACGAAAGTCGTGGTGCTGGGCACGGCGCGCCTGAGCAACGCTGATGAAGGCTGGGGTCTTAAGGTGCTCGATCTGCTGCTGGATCGTCTGGCCGCGTTCGCGCCGGACGTCATCACGATCGAGAACAAGCCTGGGCCGACGGCTTACAAGCTCTGGGCCTGTCGCGCCACCATGCGTGGAACTGCGGCGACCTATGCCGGACAGGCGCTGCAAATGGCGGCAATGGCGGGCCTTTCGCTCGACATGGACATGCCACAGGCCGAGGCCGCGCTAAGGGAGACACTGATCATACCCGGCAAAAATGCCACGCCTGGGATATTGCCAAGGGGCTCGAGCAGGCGTCGGTTGTTGAACCAGTCCACCCATTCGAGCGTGGCGTATTCCCCGGCTTCGAATGAGCGCCACGGGCCTCGCCGATGGATGACCGCAGGTTTGTAAAGACCGTTGATCGTCTCGGCCAAAGCCCCTTCGACAGGCTCAGGACGGGATTGTCATAGCTGTGCCCACGCTGCCGACCGACGGCTCGATCCCGGCCTCGGCGAGGCGCTCGGTATACTTGATCGAGGCACATTGGCTGCCACGATCACTGTGGTGGATCAGGCCGCCACAGTGAACAGGCCGTCGATCATGGATAGCCTGCTCGAGAGCATCGAGCACGAAGTTGGCGTGGGCCGTCGTGCTCACCCGCCAGCCCGCGATATAGCGGGCATAAACGTTGATCACGACCCGAAAGGCGGCGAAGCCAACGCGACATAGACGAACCCGGACCACGTTGCGACGTAGGTGATCCGAAGGGGGGCGAAGCCAACTCCGAGGCCCACAGCATGTTCGGCGCCGGGGCATGGAATTGTTGGTTGGCCTGATCGAGCGGACAGGGCGCGGCCTTGTCGCTCACCGTCGTCCTGACCGGCTTGCCACGGATCACACCCCTGCTGGCCTAGATCACGCATCAGCCGTTCCACCGTGCAGCGGGCAATATCGAAGCCCTCGCGCTGCATCTGCCGCCACACCTTGCGATACCCGCAGGCCTTGAAGTTGGCATCGAACACGCGCTGAACTGCGGGCTTCATTGCTTCGCCGCGCTGGGCGCGTGGTGACAGGCGCGACGGATCGCGGCGCTGTGGCGCGGGTTGATGATCGGCGTGTGCTGAACGGCGTTTGCTGGCGGCCGAGGACCGGGTCAACGTGGGCGGACATTCCCGAACGCTACGGTCCTTACACGACCTGCTACAACCGGTTCGTCCGGTTGCGATAGGCTGGCGTGTGGGATCGGGTTTCGAAGCGTGTGGCGATTGCTCGGAAGTGTTCCAGCTTGTCGAAGAAGCGTCCACGAGGTTGCGATATCGGCAAAGCACCGGGCTTAAGGCGAAGCGTTGCGTGCGATTGGGGATCGGCCTGATGTTGGTCCGGGTGCGGCGGCACCTGGCATAGGCAAAGCAGCCTCGATGAGATTGTCGCCACGAGCCGAAGTTTTGGCACCGACACCATCGTTGGCGCCGCAAAATACCGAGCGGGCGTGTCGAAAGATTATCATTTTGACGTGCTCATCGGTTGCAGCGCAGCACATTGATCTTCCCGCAACACCCCGTGCTTCGACCTCATCGTGACAGGGAGACTTCGGATCGCTAAGCCCAAGCCATCATGCTCCGCCTGCGCTCCCTGATCCGCGACCATTCCCGGCTGGTTCTGGTCTTTCTGGCGCTTGCGCTGGCGGTGAAGGCTTTTGTGCCGACGGGCTTCATGCTGTCGGCGGGAGCCGACCGCTTGCTGACGGTGACGATCTGCTCGGATGCGACCGGCAGCCCCAAGGAGATGCAGATCGCCATTCCGGGCAAGAAGGATGCTGGCGGCGATTATTCCGATATGGCTGCCAAGGCAACGCACTGCGCCTTTTCGGGCCTCAACCATTGGGCGCTCGGCGGGGCCGATCCGCTGCTGCTGGCAGCTGCTCTTTCTTTTATCCTCCTGATCGGCATTGCCCCGCTACCTGCGCTTTTTCTGCGCGCCATGGTATTCTTGCGTCCGCCACTGCGCGGGCCGCCTGTTTCAATCGCCTGACCGTCACCGACGTCGCACCGGCGTCTGACTGCAGCATGCAGCACTATCGCGTGTGCTGAGCGGCTGTGCGCAAGCCGCGCACGCCTTGCAGAAACAGGAATGATTTTCGATGGATATGTCCCGTTCGATCCGGGCGAGCCTGCTCGCCGGAGCCACTCTGGCCCTCGCCACTCCTGCGCTAGCCGAGCACGCAACCACGCCCGCAACCCGCGAGGATGCGCTGACCGACACCATCATCGTCACCGCCGGGCGCCGCACCACCATCACCAGCGATGCCATTGCCGCACCGCGCCAGATCGCCCTGCCCCCTGACGCTGCGGCGATTGCAGCGCGCGTGGCAGGCGGTGACATCTTCGGCAACGGTGCCTTGTCCGGCCAGCTGTCCTATCGCGGGCTGGCGGGCGAGCGCGTGCTGGGCCGCGTCAACGGCCAGCGCTTTGCCACCGGCGGCCCCAATGCGATGGACCCCCCGCTGCACTATGCGCCCTCGATCCTGCTTGACCGTATCGACGTTGCCCGCGGCGTTGCGCCCGTGGCCGAAGGGCCTTCACTGGGCGGCGCAATCAATGCCGAACTCGTGCAGGCGCAGTTTTCGGAAAACGCCAGCCTCACCCCGCAGGTGCGAATGGCGAGCCAGTATCGCAGCGTCGATCACAGCCTCGCCATCGGCGGTCTTGCCGCGCTCGCCAGTGCGGCCTGGCGCATGGGCCTCGTCGTCAGCCGCGAGCAGGGCGAGGACTACCGCTTCCCCGGTGGGCGCGCGGTCGGCACGCTGTTTGCGCGCAATCTGTTTGGCGTGCACGTCGGCACCCGCGCCGGAGGCGGCGAACTTTTCGTCGAATACCGCCGCAGTGAAACCGACCCCTCAGGCAATCCGCCCTTCGCGCTCGACATGGTCTATTTCGATACCGACTTTGTGCAGGGCGGCTTTCGCGGGGAGATCGCCGACGGGGTCGGCCTGACGCTGCGGCTTGGCCACGTAGCGGTGCGGCACCTGATGGACAATCAGACCCTGCGGCAGCCGCGTGCCGCCCCGGCGCAGGCGCGCGCGACCATGGCCGAGGCCGACACCATGACGGCGGAAGCCGCGCTGCGGTTCGGCGGGCCGCGCGACTATCTTGAACTGGGCGCGGATACCGAGCTTGCTAATCGCTTCGTCACCATCACCAACCCCACCAACCCGGCCTTCTTCATCGAATCGCAACCCGACGTGCGGGCCGAACGCATCGGAGCCTACCTCCAATGGCGCGGAGGGATCGGGGCGGCGAGCTTCGAGCTGGGCGGGAGGATCGACCGCACCGGGCAATCGGCGGGCACGCCGCAGCTGGGAGCAGCAGTGCCGATGGGTCCGCGCGGGCTGGCAGCGGCCTTTGGCGCATCCGGTCGCAGCGCTGCCGACACCACCTTTGATGCCGTCGCCCGGCTGTGGATCGGGGGCGGCGCGTTGACCCCGCGCCTGACACTGGCTCGCAAGACCCGGGTGCCCAGCGTGCTCGAACGCTTCGCCTGGCTCCCGACCGAGGCGAGCTTCGGCCTTGCCGATGGCAATATCCATGTCGGCAATCAGGCGCTTGTGCCGGAGGTGGCGTGGATCGCCGAGGCCGGGTTTGATCTGGTGAATGGCTGGCTGACGCTGCGGCCCACTGTCTATTATCGCCGGATTGACGATTTCATTCAGGGCACGCCCTTTGATGCGACGCCCGGCGTGGTCAATTCACCGGTCGAGCGGGTCGCGGCTGCGAGCGGCGATCCCACGCCGCTGCAATTCCGCAACACGGCGGCCGAACTCGTCGGCGCGGACCTCGATTTCGTTGTGCGCCCGAGTGCCAGCATCGAACTGGCGGGCACGGCGAGCGTGGTGCGCGGGCAGCGGCGCGACATTGCCGATGATCTCTACCGTATTCCGCCAGACAACCTGCGTGTGTCGGCGACGTGGGCGACAGGTCGCTGGGCCCTGGGAGCAGAGCTGTTCGCCGCCGCCGATCAGAACCGCGTCTCGCGAACCAACGACGAGCTTGAGGGCGATGGCTTTGCCGTCGTGGGCCTGTTTGCGCGCCATGCGTTCAGCACGGGTCTCGCTTTCGAGGCGGGCATCGAGAACCTGTTCAACGAGCGCTACGCTCCGCATCTGGCAGGCCGCAGCCGGGTCGGTGCCTCCGATGTGCCCTTGCTCGAACGCCTGCCCGGGCCCGGCCGCGGCATCTGGGCGCGGCTGACCGCGCAGTTCTGACCCGACTTCGAGGGCTTGACCGCGCACGCTCGCGAACAAGGTAACTCGGGCTCGTCCGATCCGAGTCCTCGCGCCGATTGGGCTCGCGTCTTTGCGATCGCGCCTTGCAGAGGATCAAAACATCCGGGCGAAGTTGGCGACCCCCGGGGCTGTCGTTTCGGCAGGCGCTGGCTGATCGCCTTGGCTGTCGGCACCGCGGACAAGCGCGGCGATGCAGCCAAGCGTGCCTTCGATCTGCGTGTTGGCGAGAGAGTAGAATACCAGCTTGGCGTCTCTGCGCGTGGCGACCAGCCCGGCCTTGCGCAGCACGCCAAGCTGTTGCGAAAGGCCGGGCTGGCCGATCCCGGTGGCGGCTTCGATCTCGCCGACATTGCGCTCGCCAGCGACCAGCGCAGTGAGGATGCGCCACCGCAGCGGGTGGGCAATCGCCCGGAGCGCTTCGATCAGGTCATCCTCGCTCATCCACTTTCTCCATCCGGATCGCGCAGGAACCAGCTGGTGGCATCCTCGGCGTCAAAGACCTCGTCGAGACTATGGGTTGGCGGCCGCAGCAACGCCTCACCCTGCTGCCAGTTGGCGGGGGCAAGGCCGCCCTTGGCATCAATCGCTTGCAGGCCATCGACGATGCGCAGCATCTCGGAGACCGAGCGCCCGAGGTTGGTTGGATAGCAGGTCATCGCCCGGATCACGCCCTTGGGGTCGATGAAAAAGGTGGTGCGCACCGTGGCACTGTCGCTGTCCTGCGCCGAGACCATGCCAAAGGCGCGGCCGACCACCAGGGTGGGGTCTTCCACAATGGGGAAGCGCACTTCCACGCCGAAGCGGTCGCGGATCATCCGCAGCCAGGCGAAATGCGAGAACAGGCTGTCGACCGAAAGCGCCATAAGCGCGCACTCGCGGCGCTCGAAGGCTGCGGCCTCGCGTGCGAGGGCGATGAACTCGGTGGTGCAGACCGGCGTGAAGTCTGCCGGATGCGAGAACAGGATCAGCCAGCGTCCGCGGAAGGAGGAGAGGCGGACAGGGCCAAGCGTGCTGCGCGCCTCAAAATCGGGCGCAAGATCGCCAATGCGCAGGCCGGCGCAGGGCGCGGCGGTGGGGGCGGGATGATCCATGATGTCTTCGTAACGCTTGACATCACGATTGCAAGACATATACACGATTTATGAAATCGAGAGGAGGTTGTGCAATGGGTCAGGTTGACAGGGTGCTTCAGGCAGCAACGGACCAGGTTTTGCAGGCGGCTGGCGGCGCCGCGCTGCGCCCCGAGGTTGCGGGTTTCTTCGATCCCGCCACTTTCACGGTCACTTATGTGGTGCATGATCCGGTTACCAGAGAGGCGGCGATCATCGATTCGGTGCTCGATTTCGATCCCAATTCCGGTCGCACCGCCACTGCCTCGGCCGAAAGGATCATGGAATATGTCGCTTTGCATGACCTGAAGGTGACGTGGCAGCTGGAGACCCATGCCCACGCCGATCACTTCTCGGCTGCCCCCTATCTCCAGCAAAAGCTGGGCGGGAAGATCGCCATCGGTGCCGAGATCACGACGGTGCAGAACGTGTTCGGCAAGCTGTTCAATGCAGGCACCGAATTCGAGCGCGACGGCTCGCAGTTTGACGCCCTGTTCAGCGACGGCGATACCTTCACGATCGGCAACCTGCCCGTCACGGTGATGCACGTCCCCGGCCATACGCCCGCCGACATTGCCTACGTCGTAGGCGAGGCGGTGTTCACCGGCGATACGATGTTCATGCCCGACTTTGGCACCGCCCGCGCCGATTTTCCGGGCGGTGACGCGCGCCAGCTGTTCCGTTCGCTGCGGCGCATCCTGTCGCTGCCGCCGGAAACGCGGCTGTTCATGTGCCACGATTATCTGCCCAAGGGCCGCACCGAGTATGCCTGGGAAACCACGGTTGCCGCACAGCGGGAGAACAACATCCACGCGCGTGACGGCATCATCGAGGACGAGTTTGTGGCCATGCGCGAGGCGCGGGATGCGACGCTCGACATGCCGCGCCTGATCCTGCCTTCGATCCAGGTCAACATGCGTGCCGGCCACCTGCCGCCGCCGGATGAGAACGGCGTGACCTACCTCAAGATCCCGGTCAACGCCGTATGACGCTCCTAGAGACCAGCCTGCCGGGATTTCCTGACGCCACCCCGCTCGCAGGGCTTGCAGGCGGGTTGCTGATCGGGCTTGCCGCTGCGCTCATGCTGCTGGGTGCGGGGCGGATAGCCGGGGTATCCGGGATCGCCGCCCGCGCCTTCGGGCTGGCAGACGGCTCGATGCCGCGCTTGGGTGCCTTGGCCTTCGTGATCGGCCTGCCGCTCGGGGCGCTGCTGGTGACGAGCCAGACCCCTGCGCCGGGCCCCGACTTTGCCACGCCGCTCACGCTGGCGATCGCCGGACTGGTCGTCGGCTTTGGCACACGACTCGGCTCGGGCTGCACCAGCGGGCACGGGGTGTGCGGGATGAGCCGCCTCTCGCAGCGTTCGCTGGTTGCCACGGCCACCTTCATGGTCACCGGGTTTGCCACGGTCGCGCTGATAAACGCAGCTTTCTGAGAAGGAATTGACCGTGCGAAAGAATATGGGACGTCTCGACAAGGCGCTGCGGCTGATCATCGCGGTCGTCGCTGTGGCACTGGCGGCGGTTGGCACCCTGACCGGCGCAGTCGCGCTGGCCGCCTATGGTGTGGCGGCGGTGTTGGTGGCGACCAGCCTTGTCTCGTTCTGCCCGCTCTATCGGCTGATCGGGGTGCGCACATGCGCGAACTCCTGATCCCCCTCGCTTCGGGCACGATCTTCGGTGCCGGGCTGACCATTGGCGGCATGACCGATCCGGCACGGGTGCGCGGGTTTCTCGACCTATTCGGCGCGTGGGACCCGACGCTGGCCTTCGTCATGGGCGGGGCAGTGCTGGTGATGGCGGCGGCCTGGCTGGCGCAGCGCCGGATGCAGCGCCCGGTTCTGGCCGAGGCGTTTTCGCTTCCTGACCGCAACGATCTGACCCCGCGCCTGATCTTGGGATCGGCGCTGTTCGGAATCGGCTGGGGGATCGCCGGGCTGTGCCCCGGCCCGGGCTTTGCCGCACTGGCGATTGCGCCCGCATCGGCGGCAATCTTCGTGGCCGCGATGCTCGCCGGGATGCTGGCGGTGCGGCTGATGGAAGGACAGGGATGATGGAACTCAAGGCGATCGACGACAGCCTTGCCATTGCGGCGCAAATGCAGCCGGAGGATCTCGCCGCGCTCGCCGCACAAGACTTCGCGGCAGTGATCTGCAACCGCCCTGATGGCGAAGAACAGGGACAGCCCGCCATCGAGGACATGCGCCGCGCCGCACAGGAAGCTGGCTTGGCCTTTCACCACATCCCCGTTGCGGGAGGGCAATTCCCGGCGGCGGCGGTCGCCGCGTTCGGCGCGATCCGGCGCGGCACGCCCGGCAAGGTGCTCGCCTACTGCCGCACCGGAATGCGCGCGGCAACGCTCGACGCCCTCGCCAATGTTCGTGCCCTGAGCGTCGCAGACCGGATCGCGAACGCCATGGCTGCGGGCTACGACCTATCTGCATTGGCCGGGCGAATGGAAGCAGGCGGCTAGGGCCGGGCGCAAGGGAGGGATCGGATATGAGCAGAACCAAGCATACCGTCGCCGTGATCGGTGGGGGAGCGGCGGGCATCGCCGCGGCAGCCTCGCTGCTGAAACGTCGGCCGGGCCTCGACATCGCAATTGTCGAACCCTGCGATACCCATGCCTATCAACCGGGCTGGACGATGGTGGGAGGGGGCGTCTTCGATGTGGCTGACACGATCCGACCGATGGCAAGCGTCATGCCAAGGGGGGTGACGTGGGTGAAGCAGGCCTGCTCCAGCTTCCAGCCCGACAACAATCAGGTCACGCTCTCCGATGGCAGCACGCTGGCCTATGACGTGCTGATCGTGGCCCCCGGCATCCGCCTGGCGTGGGAGAAGATTTCCGGGCTCGATGCAACCCTCGGCCAGAACGGCGTCACCTCCAACTATCGCCCCGATCTTGCGCCCTACACCTGGGAGCTGGTGCAGCGGACGCGCGCGGGCCGCGCGATCTTCACGCAGCCCCCCTTGCCGATCAAATGCGCCGGCGGGCCGCAAAAGGCGATGTATCTCGCCTGCGATCACTGGCTCAGGGCAGGCGTGCTGGGCGATATCGCGGTCGAGTTCCGGAACGCAGGCGGCGTGCTGTTCGGCGTTGCGGACTATGTTCCGGCGCTGATGGAATATGTCGGCAAATACGGGATCCGGCTTGAACTCGGGAGCAATCTCGTCGCGGTCGATGGCCCGGCGCGGCAAGCGACCTTTGCCACAGCCCATGGCGAGGAGACAGTCGAGTTCGACATGCTCCACGCCGTGCCCCCCCCAGGTTGCGCCGCAGTTTCTGGCCGACAGCCCGTTGGCAGCGCAAAGCGGCTTTGTCGAAGTCGATCAGCACACGCTCCAGCATGTGCGCTACCCCAATGTCTTCGGGCTTGGCGATGCCGGGTCTATGCCCAACGCCAAGACCGCTGCTGCCGCGCGCAAGCAGGTGCCGGTGATCGCGGTCAATGCGCTGCGGCAGCTTGAGAGCAAGGGGCCGACGGCAGGCTATGACGGCTATGGCTCGTGCCCGCTGACGGTTGAGCGCGGCAAGATCGTGCTGGCCGAATTCGCCTATGGCGGCAAGCTCACGCCAAGCTTTCCGACCTGGCTCATCGATGGCACCAAGCCTGCCCGCCTGTCGTGGCTGCTCAAGGCCGAGGCGCTGCCGTGGGTTTACTGGAACGGGATGCTCAAGGGCCGCGAATGGCTTGCCGGACCCGGCGGTCTGATTGCCCAATAGGTGATGCTGGCCCGCTATTTCCCCATTCTCGAATGGGGCCGAACCTATGATCGCGCTGGCCTGACCAGCGATCTGATGGCGGCGGTAATCGTCACCATCATGCTTATTCCGCAAAGCCTTGCCTATGCAATGCTGGCAGGCCTGCCGCCGGTGGTCGGGCTCTATGCCTCGATCCTGCCGTTGTTCGCCTATGCCGTGTTCGGGACAAGCCGGACGCTGGCGGTCGGACCTGTGGCGGTGGTCTCGTTGATGACCGCGAGTGCGGCAGGCGCAGTCGCAGCACCGGGAACAGCGGAATACTGGCAGGCGGCGATCACGCTTGCGGCCTTGTCGGGCGTCATGCTGGTGGTGCTGGGGCTGCTGCGACTGGGGTTCCTTGCGAACCTCCTGTCTCACCCCGTCATCAGCGGGTTCATCTCGGCCAGCGGGGTGCTCATCGCAACCAGCCAGATAAAGCACCTGCTCGGGGTCGAGGCCGGGGGCGAGACGTGGCCGGAGATGCTGGCGGGGCTGGCGCGTTCGATCGGCGACATCAACCCCGAAACGCTCGCGATCGGCATCCCCGCCACGGCGTTACTGTTCTGGGTGCGCAAGGGGTTGAAGCCCGCGCTGCAGCAGCTTGGGCTGAGCCCGCGCGCTGCTGACATGAGCGCCAAGGCCGGGCCGGTGGTGGCGGTGGCGCTGTCAATTCTGGCGGTCATCGGTTTTGGCCTTGAAGCGCGCGGGGTCTCGATTGTCGGCGCGATCCCGCAGGGCCTGCCGCCGTTCATGCTGCCGTCGGCCGATCTTGCCCTGATCGAGGCGCTGTGGGTTCCTGCGCTGCTGATCTCGGTGATCGGTTTCGTCGAAAGCGTTTCGGTCGCCCAGACCCTCGCGGCCAAGCGCCGCCAGCGGATTGCGCCGGATCAGGAATTGATCGGGCTGGGGGCCTCGAATATCGCCAGCGCCCTGTCGGGCGGTTATCCGGTGACTGGCGGATTTGCCCGCTCGGTGGTGAACTTCGATGCGGGCGCGCAGACTCCGGCGGCGGGAGCCTTTACCGCGATCGGCATTGCGCTCGCCAGCCTGTTCCTGACCCCGCTGCTCTACAATCTGCCCAATGCGACCCTCGCAGCGACAATCATCGTTGCCGTGCTGAGCCTCGTCGACCTCAAAACCCCGCGACGCCTGTGGGCCTATTCAAAAGCCGATTTCGCGGCCCACGCGGCCACCATTGCGATTACCCTGGTGGCGGGCGTTGAACTTGGCATTATCGCCGGTGTCGCCGTCGGCCTGCTGCTCTACCTGTGGCGCGCAAGCCGCCCCCATGCCGCCATTGTCGGGCGGGTGCCGGGCACCGAGCATTTCCGCAATGTCGAGCGCCACGAGGTGATCACTCTCCCCCACGTGCTCTCGATCCGGATTGACGAGGCGTTGACGTATCTCAACGCAAGGTGGCTCGAGGAATACATTCTCGAACAGGTAGCTGACCGACCGGCGCTGCGCCATGTCGTGCTGATGGCAAGCGCGGTCAACGCCATCGACGCCTCGGGGCTCGAAAGCCTTGAAGCGATCAATCACCGTCTCGCTGACGGAGGCATCCGCCTGCACCTGTCGGAGGTGAAAGGGCCGGTGATGGACCGCCTGGAGCGCAGCCATCTGCTGCATGATCTCTCGGGCGAGGTCTTCCTCTCGCAGGAGCGAGCGTTCGTTGAACTGGCGCACGACACGCGCGACGCACCGGGCGATGCCGATTCGCTGGCTGCTCGCGGATCGATCTGACGCCCGCCTCCCGAGTTACACAATTATTTATACTGAGGGAGAAATTTTCACACCTCCGCGCGGTCTTTCCGGACCATCTTCCACGATCGCCTGGGACAGAGGTGCCAATTGACCAAAACTACAAGACTCCGATTTTGATAAGCGAGTAATTGAATTATCGCTGGCCCCCTGTCCGTGCTAACGTGTCCCCACTCAAGCGAAGGAGCAAACATCGTGAGCCTGCACATTGGCGACACCGCCCCCGATTTCACCGTGGACACCACCACTGGCCCGATCAGCCTGCACGACTGGGCCGGCGATTCCTGGGTGTTCTTCTTCAGCCATCCGGCTGACTTCACCCCGGTCTGCACCACCGAAATGGGCACCACCGCGCGCCTCGCCGCCGAATTCGACAAGCGCAATTGCAAGCCGCTGGGCCTCTCCACCGACACGGTCGAAGAGCACCTCGCATGGGTCAAGGATGTTGACGAGACCCAGAACGTGACCTTGCGCTTCCCGATCGTGGCCGACCCCGGTCTGGAAATCGCCAGGCTCTACGACATGATCCACCCCGATCAATCCGAGACGGCGGCAGTGCGGTCTGTGTTCATCATCGATCCGGCGAAGAAGATCCGCCTGACCATGACCTATCCCATGAGCGTAGGCCGCAATTTCGACGAGATCCTGCGCGTGATCGACAGCCTGCAGCTTGGCGACAAGTCCCGCATCGCAACCCCCGCCGATTGGCGTCCGGGCGACAAGGTCATCATCCCGCCCTCGATCCCCGACGAGCAGGCGAAGGAGATGTTTCCGCAGGGCTTCGAGACGATCAAGCCCTATTTGCGGATGGTCACTGTCGACTGACGCTCCTTTGCCTATGCACCGCCGGACATTCCCCCCAACCTTCGTCCGGCGGTGCACCCTTTGTGCGAAACCGCGCCACACGCCCGGCTGAAACTCCGCCGCTGCACGAGGAGCCGAACTTCATGAAGCGCATCATTGTGGCAACTGGCCTCGGCCTGCTGGCAACCGGCTGCACCTTGGAGCAAGCGCAAGGTCCAGAGCCTGCATTCGTGAAGAGTGCGACGCTGTTGGCCGATGCCTATCAGGCGGGCCTGCAGGCGGAGCTGGCGGCAGCGATGAAGCAGGTCGGCCCGGTGGGGGCCATAGGCGTGTGCCAGTCGGTGGCGCCTGCCATCGCTGCGGACTTGTCGAGCAAGGGCGAACTTGTCGTCAGCCGGATCGCGCGCCGCAACCGCAACCCCGGCAATACCGTGCCCGCCGAACTTGATGCGCTTTACCAGCAACTCGAGCGCGAGCCGCTGCGCGATGGCAAGCCGCACGCCGTGACCGCCATCATCGGCGGACAGGAGATTTTCATGCGGGCGGTGCCGATGAAGGATCTGCCCTGTTCGCAGTGCCACGGCACCACCATCGCGCCAGAGGTCAAGGCGGCCATTCTCTCCAGCTATCCCGATGACCGCGCAACCGGCTTTGCTGCCGGGGACCTTCGTGGAGCCATGCTTGTGACGAGAGCGGTACGCTGACAGGGCACTCGCGGTTTCGCCCTGCATTGAGCATCAGTTCGGAATGATTGCTTGGCCCGGTGCCGGGCGCGGGCTGGCCGCTCGCTGAACTGGCAGGAGCAACATCGGCACAGCTCCTGGCGCTTATGCTCGGCCAAGTCGGTCGGTTGGCGGCGCAAGATTGCAGGATTGTATAGTTTCGGCAAACTTGCACCAATGCGGGCGCGTTAATTGAGCGGACATGCGCTGCCTTCTCGCCCCTCTTTTGCTTCTCCCTGTGCCTGTCCTCGGCGGATGCGGTGGCAGCGCCACGGCCAAGGCCGAAGCGCCCGTGACCAGCGAAGCCATTGCGGAAGAGACCGAACTGGTGCGCCTGACGCTCTCTCGCGACGCGCAGCGGCGTCTCGGGATCGCCACCGAGGCCGTCGGCGATGGCAGTGCTGCGGCGACCCGCATGACCAGCGGGGAAATCATCGTGCCGGCCGGGATCGGCGGCGCGCCGATCACCTCGGCAAGCGACCTGCAACTGCTCGCCGCGCAGCAGGTCGCTGCCGATGGCGAGGTCCTGCGGGCGCGCGCACAGCTGCGCCTCGCGCAAATCGCCCATGATCGCGCAGCAGCACTGGTTGATGAGGAAGCAGGCAGCATCCGCGCCCTCGACGAGGCGACCGCCGCGCTCGCCGCTGCCAAGGCCACCGCACAGGCCGCCTCGGCCCAGCGCCAGTTGCTCGGGCCAACCGTCGCCCGTCAGGGCGATCAGCGCGTGCTGTGGGTCCGGGTGCCGGTGTTCGGAACCGATGTGGCTTCGATCCACAACGGCGCGGCCGTATCCATCGCCCCGCTGGGACAGGAGCGCGCCGGGCGCCCGGCGCGGCCCGTCGAAGCGCCGCCTTCGGCCAATGCAGTGGCGGGGACCGTTGATCTGTTCTTCGCCTTCGACAACCGCGACCGCGCCTTTCGCGTCGGCCAGCGGGTCGCGGTGACGCTGCCGCTCGCCGGTGGCACGAGGCAGGGCCTCGCGGTCCCCACGTCCGCGCTGCTCAATGATATCTACGGCGGCGAATGGGTCTATGCCAAAACCGGGCCCGACACTTTTGTGCGCCAGCGGGTTGAAGTCGCCGCGATCGAGGGTGACCGGGCGATCCTGGCGCGCGGGTTGCAACCGGGCATGGCGGTGGTCACGGCGGGCGCGGCTGAACTGTTCGGCACCGAGTTTGGCGTGGCGCACTGATGCTGACCTGGCTGGTGCGCAGTGCGCTCGAGCAGCGCGTGCTCATGCTGGCGCTGGCCGGTCTCCTGGTCGTGCTTGGCTTGCGGGCATCGGCCGACGTGCCGCTCGATGTCTTTCCCGAATTCGCCCCGCCGATGGTGGAAATCCAGACCGAGGCACCGGGCTTGTCCACCGACGAGGTCGAGAGCCTGATCACGGTCCCGATTGAAACGGTGGTCAACGGCGTGCCCGATCTTGCCACCCTGCGGTCCAAATCGGTGCTGGGCCTGTCCTCGGTCACCATTCTGTTCAAGCCCGGCACCGACGTAATCCGCGCCCGGCAACTGGTGCAGGAACGGGTCGGCCAGGTGCAGGTGCGCCTGCCGGCTGCGGCGCGTCCGCCGGTGATGCTGCCGCCGCTGTCCTCCACCAGCCGGGCGATGAAGATCGGGATCTCGTCGAAGACGCTCGACCAGATGGAATTGTCCGAGCTGGTGCGCTGGACGATCCGGCCCAAGCTGATGTCGGTGCCCGGGGTCGCCAATATCGCGGTGTGGGGCTATCGGGATCGGCAGTTGCAGGTGCTGGCCGATCCCGACCGGCTGATGGCTGCCGGGATCACGCTGGCCGAATTGCGCACGGCGACGGGCGATGCGGTGCTGGTCGGCGGCGGCGGCTTTGTCGACACGCCCAATCAGCGGCTGCCGGTGCAGCAGGTCGGAGCGGTCCAGACCGCCGATGATCTTGCCCGCACGGTTATCCGGATCACCGGCGATGCCCCCGTGCGGGTCGGCGACGTGGCCCGCGTCACCGATGGCTTCGCCCCGCCCATCGGCAATGCCATCATCGACGATGGGCCCGGGCTGATGCTGATCGTGGAGAAGCAGCCGACCGGGAACACCTTGCAACTCACCCGCGATGTCGAGGCCGCGGTCGCGGAACTGCGGCCCGGCCTGAAGGGCGTGAAAATCGACACCACGATTTTTCGCCCCGCCACCTTCATCGAAAAGTCGATCGACAATCTCACCCGCGCGCTGCTGATCGGCTGCGTGCTGGTGGCGATCGTGCTGTTCGCCTTCACCCGCGACTGGCGGCAGGCGATCATCAGCCTCGTCGCCATTCCGCTGTCGCTGCTGGCGGCTGGTCTGGTGCTGCTGTGGAGCGGAGCGACGATCAACACGATGGTGATCGCCGGGCTGGTGATTGCGCTGGGCGAGGTGGTCGATGATGCGATCATCGATGTTGAGAACATTGCCCGGCGCCTGCGGCTCAATCGTGAGGCCGGTTGCCCGCAGTCGGCCTTTGCGGTGGTGCTGGCGGCGTCGCTGGAAGTGCGCACGGCGGTGGTGTTTGCCTCGCTGATCGTCATGCTCGTGTTCCTGCCGATCTTCTTTCTGGGCGGCGTCGCGGGGACGTTTTTCCGCCCGCTTGCGACCGCCTATGTGCTGGCAATCGGGGCTTCGCTGCTGGTCGCGGTGGTGGTCACGCCGGGCCTGTGCCTGATGCTGCTGCCTAACGCGCCGATGAAGGAGGAGCGCGACACGCGCTTTGTCGCCGCGCTCAAGCAGCGCTATTCCGGCACGCTGCCGCAACTGATCGCCCGGCCCGGGCTGGCGATGGGCATCATCGCTGGCGGGCTGATCCTTTCAGGGGTCGGCTATGCCGGGTTCAAGGACCAGTTCCTGCCCGATTTCCGCGAAACCGATTTCCTTATGCACTTCGTCGAAAAGCCGGGCATCGGCATTGATGCGATGGACCGCATCACCATCCGCGCCTCGAAGGAACTGCGCGCGATCCCCGGCGTGCGCAACTTCGGCGCGCATATCGGGCGGGCCGAGGCTGCCGACGAGGTGGTTGGCCCCAATTTCACCGAACTGTGGATCAGCCTCGATGACGGGGTCGATTACGATGCCAGCGTGGCGCGGATCAAGGAGGTGGTCGAGGGCTATCCCGGCCTCTACCGCGATGTGCTGACCTATCTGCGCGAGCGCATCAAGGAAGTGCTCTCGGGCGCCGGAGCGACGATCGTGGTGCGCATCTATGGCCCCGATCAGGACGCGCTGCGCGCCGCCGCCGATCGCGTGCGCGAACAGGTCGCCAGCGTCCCCGGGGTCACCGATCTCAGGGTCGAGCAGCAGGTGCTGGTGCCGCAGATCCAGATCCGTCCGCGCGCCGCCGATCTGGTCACGCTGGGGCTTACCCCGGGGGAGGTCCGGCGTCAGGCCCAGACGCTGGTGGCGGGGGAGAAGCTTGGCGAAATCTACCTCGATCAGAAGGCCTTTGATGTCGCCTTGTGGAGCGAACCGGCGATCCGCAGCGATCAGCATGCGCTGGCCGATATGATGATCCAGACGCCGGTGGGTGCGCCGGTGCGCCTGCGTGATGTCGCCGATGTGATGATCGCGCCCGCGCCGAACGAGATCAAGCGCGAGGATGGCCAGCGCCGCCTCGATGTGACGCTCAACATCGCCAGCGACGCCGATCTGGGCGCGGTCGCCAAGGGGGTTGAGGCGGCGGTCGGCAAGGTCTCGTTCCCGATCGGCTACCATCCCGAAATCCTCGGGGAATATGCCGCGCTCGAGGAATCGCGCGAACGGCTATGGACTGTTGGCCTCGCCTGCCTTGTGGGCATTCTGCTGCTGGTGTGGCTCGAATTCCGCTCGCTCCGGATCACCGCGCTGGTGGCGGTCAGCCTGCCCTTTGCGCTGGTGGGAGGGGTGATCGCGGTGGCGCTGACCGGCGGAGTCCTGTCGCTGGGCTCGCTGGTCGGGTTTGTCACGGTGATCGGCATCTCGGCCCGCAATGGCATCATGCTGCTGTCGCACTACGATCACCTGCGCCGCCACGAGGGCGAGGAGTTCGGCCCGGAGATGATCCTGCGCGGTGCGCGCGAGCGGCTGGTGCCGATCCTCATGACCGCCCTGTGCGCGGGCCTTGCGCTGGTGCCGCTGGTCATCGCGGGCGACAAGCCGGGCCACGAGATCGAGCATCCCATGGCGATCGTCATCCTCGGCGGGCTGATCTCCTCGACCGCGCTCAACCTCTTCCTGATGCCCGCGCTCTATGCCCGTTTCGGCAAGGAGCGCCCGGCCGCCGCTGGTACGCCCGTGGCAGCGCCCGCATGAGGCCGCTCGCTGCTCTGGCCGCCCTGCTCGTGGCAGGCTGCGCAAGCACGATCCCGCCCGCCCCGGGCCTGGTGCGCCCCGAGTTCGATGCCGGCAGCTTTGCCCCCACGCCCGTTGCTGCGGCAGCGCCTGTTCCCGATGACTGGTGGCGCCTGTTTGACGATCCGGCGCTCGACGAGCTGGTGCAAGCCAGCCTCGCGGCCAATCTCGATCTCGCGGTCGCCTACGCCAACCTCGATGGCGCGCGTGCTGCGCTGCGGCTGGCGCAGGCCGTCCGTCTGCCGCGCACCTCGGTCGAGAGCAACCTTGGCCTGATCGACCAAGCCAAGCAGCCCGGTGGCTCGCCCAATCTGCCCGCGACCGAGTTTGAGCTTGCCGCCACTGCAAGCTGGGATGCGGACCTGTTCGGCCGCCTGCGCTCGGCCGCTTTTGCGGCGCGGGCCGATGCCGAGGCACAGGCGGCCGCGCTGGACGGGGTGCGGGTGGCGGTAGTTGCCGATACGGTGCTTGCCTATGTCGATCTGTGCGGCGCGACCGGCAACCTTGCGGTTGCGCGCGAGCAGGTTGCGGTGCAGGAACGGGCGCTCAGGATCGTTACCGCGCAGTTCGCTGCCGGAGAGGTTTCGCCGCTGGAAGTGGCGCAGGTGGAAGCTCTGGTGGCGGCGTCTCGCGCGGTGATCGCTCCGCTTGAGGCAGCGCAGGCCAATGCCCGCTTCCGCCTGGCGACCCTTGCCGGGCGCAAACCGGCCGACCCGCTTCCCGCCAGCGTGACCTGCACGGTGCCGCCGAAGCTGGTGCAAGCCGCTCCGGTGGGGGATGGCACGGCGCTGCTGCTGCGGCGGCCCGATATCCGCGAGGCCGACCGGCGGCTTGCCGCCACCACCGCGCGGATCGGCATCGCCCGCGCCGATCTCTACCCGCGCCTCAATCTGGGCGGGGCCATCGGCCTGCTGAGCGGCGGGCTGGTTGCGATCGGGGCCCCGCTGGTGACATGGACATTCCCCGAGCAGAGCCCGGTGCGGGCGCGGATTGCCCAGGCTGAAGCTGCCGAACGGGCAGCGCTGGCCACGTGGGACGGCACCGTGCTGCGGGCCTTGCGCGATGTCGAGACGGCGCTGGCGGCCTATGCGGCGGAAGCTCGCCGCAACACCGCGCTGATCGCGGCGCGCGGCGAGGCACAGCTGCTGGCCCGGCGCGCCGAGGCTAGGGTCCGGCTGGGCGAGGCCGAGCCGCTGGTGCGGGTCGATGCGCTGCGCACGCTGGCTCAGGCCGAGCTCGCGCTTGCTCAGTCCGATCTGGCCGTGGCGCAGGCGCAGGTGGGCCTGTTTCGTGCGCTAGGGGGTGGCTGGCGCGATGCGGCGCAGCCACTAGACTGAGGCAATGCGAATCCTGATCGTCGAAGATGACGCCGATACCTCCCGATACATCGCCCGCAGCCTGATGGAGCTGGGCCATCAGGTGGCCTCCAGCAGCGATGGCCGCGATGCGCTGTTCCAAGCCACCGAAGGCACTTTCGACGCCATGGTTATCGACCGGATGCTCCCGGGGCTTGACGGCCTCGCGCTGGTGAAGGCCTTGCGCGCTGCCGACAATACGACCCCGGTTCTGATGCTCACGGCGCTCGACGGGATTGCGGACCGGGTGGAGGGTCTCGACAGCGGCGCTGATGACTATCTGGTCAAGCCTTTCGCCTTCTCGGAATTGGCGGCGCGGGTGCACGCGCTTGGCCGCCGTCCGGCCACAACCAGCGAACAGGCGCACTTGTGCGTAGGCGACATCGTGCTCGATCCCTACCGCCGGGCGGTGACACGCGGCGGGCACAAGGTTGCCTTGCAACCCCGCGAATTCGCTGTCCTCGCCGAACTGATGCGCCACGCCGGACGGATCGTCACCCGCACCATGCTGCTTGAGCGGGTGTGGGATTTTCACTTCGATCCCCGGACCAATATCGTTGAAACCCATGTGAGCCGGTTGCGATCCAAGTTGAATGCCGGGTTTGACCGCGATCCGATCGAAACAGTTCGCGGCGCGGGCTATCTGATGCGGGATGCGCCATGACCTTGGCGCGAAGCGCAACCTTTAGGCTGGTGGCGCTGGTCGGATTGGGCTTTGCTCTTGCGACCCTCGCGATCGGCATCATCGCCTTCGAAGCGACTCACGAAGCGCTTGAATTGCAGCTCGATCATCGCATCGCCATCGAGACACAGGCACTGCTGGATGAAGGCAGCGACGGGCCCGAAGGCATCGCTGCGGCCATTCGCCGCCGCGAAGCGGCCAGCACATCGGCGAGCCTGGGATATCGGCTGGTTGGCCCCACCGGTCAGACCGTCGCGGGCGCGCTTGATGCGGCGGTGCCGCACACACCGGGATATGTCGAGCTGCTGCCCTATTCAGCCCACGGCGAGCAGCGCATCGCCCAGTCGCTCACGACGGCCCTGCCCGGGGGCTATCGTTTGCTGGTTGCTGCTGATCGCGGCGCGATCGATGCGATGGACCAAGGCCTGCTCGGCCTGTTTCTCGGGGCTTTCGGTGCCTTGCTGATCCTTGGCATCGCCGCCGCCTGGGCGGTTGGCGCGGTGACTCATCGGCGCCTCGCCCGGATCGACCAGACGGCAAGGGCCATCATCGGCGGGGACTTCTCCCGCCGCGTGGTGTTGAGCGGCAAGGGCGACGAGTTTGATCGTGTCGGGGAGACGATCAACCTCATGCTCGACCGTATCGGCAAGCTGATGGAAAACCTGCGCCAGGTTTCGAGCGATGTCGCCCACGATCTGCGCACGCCCCTGACCCGGCTGCTCAACCGGCTGGATGACGCCATGCATGAGCGCTGCGCCACGCGGCAACACACCGCAATCGCAGCCGCCGCTCATGAGGCTGCGGAACTGCTGGAGGTGTTTTCTGCGCTGCTTCGCATCGCCGAGGTTGAAGGGCTGGCCGCGCAGGCCCGGTTCCAGAGGATTGATCTGAGCCATGCCGTCAGCGACGTGGCCGAGGCGTTTCGGCCAGCTATCGAGGCTGGCGGACGGCAACTGTTCGCCGATATCGAACCTGACGTGGCACTGCACGGCGACCGGCGGCTGCTGCAGCAGATGCTCACCAATCTCCTCGACAATGCGGTGCAGCACACGCCCAAAGGCACGGTCGTGCGTATCCGCCTTCGCCAGAGCGGTGATGTGATCCGCCTTGCCGTGGTGGATGATGGCCCCGGCGCTGGCGAAAATCAGGGACAGGGGTTGTTTGATCGGTTTGTGCGGGTTGATCGCAGCCGCTCGTCCCCCGGCCATGGCCTGGGCCTCGCGATGGTCAGCGCCATTGCCGCTGCACATGCGGCTGACGCGCGCATTTCGCCCCCGCCGGGGTTTGGCGTTCATTTCGCCTTTACCGGTTCTGCCGAGAGGGCTGCCCTGTGATGGGCGTTGTTACCGCAGTTAGAGCGTTTTCCGATCATGCTGGATCATATCCGCATGAGCTGAAGTAATTGGCGCACTCGTCTGGCTGGAAGATGTCGACGAGCTTTCCGATGAGGTCCCATAGGCCGCGAACGGTGCGCTCGCCTGCCTTGCGGAGCATGGCCTTGAGCCGGGAGAACGCCTTCTCGATCGGGTTGAAGTCCGGGCTGTAGGGCGGGAGGAAGCGCAGGGTGGCGCCGACCGCTTCGATCTTCTCCTTCACGACCGCCCGCTTGTGGCTCGAGAGGTTGTCCATGATGACGATGTCACCAGGGCGCAGTTCGGGCACGAGGACCTTCGTCACATAAGCTTCGAACCAGTCGCCATTGATCGGTCCATCGAGCACCATTGGTGCAACCATGCCGGTCATGCGCAGACCGGCGACCAGCGTCGTCGTTTTGCGGTGCCCGTGCGGGAAGCCCATGCGCAGCCGTTCGCCCTTCGGGCAGCGGCCATGGCTGCGGGCCATGTTGATGGCGGTCCACGTTTCATCGATGAAGACCAGGCGCTCGGGATCGAGATCGAGCTGACTGTCGAACCAGCGCTGCCGCTGCCTCAGGACGTCGGGCCGGTCCTGCTCGATAGCATGGCCAGTCTTTTTTTGCGCGTGATGCCGCGACGATCAAAGAACCGCCACAGTGTCCCGATCCCGATGTGAA
>Ga0208370_100020_pt1 | contig 71777 bp, 80 predicted proteins | sample Subbio12Jun_QV11_FD_184822 | JGI IMG/M metagenome (GOLD analysis project Ga0208370, IMG submission 184822) | Serpentinite rock and fluid subsurface biosphere microbial communities from McLaughlin Reserve, California, USA -CR12Jun_QV11 (SPAdes) | ecosystem: Environmental > Terrestrial > Deep...
ATCTACGATGCTTGATTTCCTGAAGACACTTCAGTGATTGACATTATCTAAACTTGAATCATAACATTCCCCTGTGCGCCGAGTCCCTTGCACTTCACTTTGCATAATGTAGGGCTTTTGATAAGCGGTAAACCTTGGGGGTTCGGGGGCAAAGCCCCCGATATGCCTAACTCTAGCAGTGGCCACCCGAACCAGTAGTTTCGGCCACGCTTCACGGCAATCCTCGGTCAACTTACGCCGTCTGCTGCGGGACAAATTGCGTTAGCAGTAACACTTTGTCATTGCATGAATGTGAATGTGTGGCTCAGTTGTTTGACCGCTATTACCTACTTTACCTAAAACGTCTCCCTGGCGCACTCGCTGTCCTGCATCAACAAGGATCGAATCTTGCTGTAGGTGTGCAATGACGATATGTACCCCTTCTGAAGTCTTAAGTACAATACAATTTCCTGCTGGATTTTGGGTATCCCTTACCCCCACATCCATGTCCGGCAGTCCACCTACTGTGGAAACAACTACCCCGTCTATAGGGGCAATGACTGCTGAACCCCATGATGGGTATGCACTAGGTGTGGCACCTTTCGCTTGCGCAGTCCAGTTGCTAGTGGGTAAACGTGTAAGATCAAGCCCAAATTGCTGCTCTATGACAGAACGGTGATGGTTGATAATGTTAAGAGGCCCTCCATGGGCAACATACCAAGTACCGTCGCTGACTGGGAGTGCCAGAGCTACGCCTGAAGGGATTGGCCACGAAACTATTGCGATACCCACAAGAAGGAGGCCCACCCCCAGCAAAGCAAACCCCCAAGTGACAGGGCGCAAAGGTATCAACTGTGTTAGAGAAGAAATACCTCGAAGAGCAGCATAGCTACTTAACAGCCCTGCAAGACCGATAACAAGAACAGTTATAACCCTTATCATCAAACCAGTTCGCCACCATGGGTAGGCCACATTGGAGACCAAACAGACCCCTAACAGATATAAGGCCTGCGCTGCAAGCGATGGGCGGTTTGATGGTGAACGGCGCATCACAACCTGTACTGCCCCAGCAAGGAAGAAAGCAGCAACTCCTAGCGGAACTGCCATAGCAATGAATGACCTCATTACGACCACCCCCTGTTCAACTGGTGATCCTAGACCCGAGTCCATCGTTTAAATAATGCATTCCTAGTCACAATTGTCTGGAGAAATTCTGCGCACAGTTTCAGACAATGTTGACTCCCTGTGTGTAAGGAGCTCCGGCTAATAATATGAGCGGGATTGAAAGACGACACGGCAAACGGAATGAGGCTTATGGAGTCCTGCCTAGTTATAGAGTGGGAGTCAGCCGTTGGGCTGTCTGTTTATGACCACCTGATACTTCTCGTACGACTTGCATAACAGGTACGCGAATAGAATGAGCGTCACTGAAAAGCTCAGGACCAGCCTGACAAGTTCAGGGATCGGAGGAATGGCGAGGATTAGATAATTGCAGCCGCCTACTATAAGGAATGGAAGCCTGGATAACCGGTGGGTGTAGACCCACACCTCTTCAGACTTTAGTGTCCAACTAGTTCTCAAGCCAACTAACCAGTTAGGTTTTGCCTTGTGAATAACCATGCCATACAGAGTAAATATTGGCACAAGTGTCCCCACTGCTCTCTTACCCAGATCCCACTCAAGAGCGTAGATATTCGTGGCGCCAGGCGTCACGTACATTATACCTAGCAGCATCAGTGCCCAATGGAGATATAGGAATAGCATTGCGGCACTGCTTATGATTGAGACTACGCCCCCAAATTTCTTGCCCGCAAACCAGGCAACCAGGGTTAGATATGAGAAAAGAAAACCTACGAACAGCCACCCGCCTCTAGACCCTCCCCATCTGTTTATGTTGCCCAGCAAATCCATATGTCCTGGGACTTGCGCGGGCATGAAATAGAGTAGAGACAAAACGAAAATTGTCGGCGCAAGGACAAAATACAGGTCAACAGAGTGTTGGCTAAAAAACTTCTTCATAACGTCCTCACCCCCTCCCCGTTGGCTTAGATTGGAAAGCACTGTAAACATGATAAACGTATTCGCCGTATTAATGTTTTTTCCTTCACCTCTATTCAGATTGCTTGGGAAACAGACCTGTAATACCGGCAGACAACATGACAGCACCCACAAGAATTCCGTAGCCATTCTTGTGGGTGCTTTTTTGTGCTTTAACCTTCAATCTCCGTGCCGTCTTTAAAGCTGAACATCAGCCTGCCATCTGGCATCACCCTTACCGTCTCGACCGCCACTGTCCACAGCTTCTCGTCGAATTCCTCCAAAACCAGCGGGCGCCTCTCTATCCCCTGGATAAAACCCTCAAGCACCAGGAACTTAGTCTGTCGCTCACGCCTCAGCCCCTCAAGCTCGGCAACCCGCTCCGTGGCCTTGCGGTGCCGCTCCAGATAGCTGTTGTTTCGTTCATTGAACTCATCCTGGTTGACCACTGAGCGGGCACTCTCGTAGATTGCCTTCCTGGCCAGTTCGGCGACCACCTCAATTTCCTGCCCCAGTTCCACAAGCTCAGCATCAATCTCCGAGCAGTCGCAAAGCAAGCTCTGAGCGAGTCGGCAGTTAGCGAGCAACTCCTCTCGGTCGCTCATCAGCGTGTTAAACGCATTGAGGAATCGCTGCTTCAACTCATCCTCTGACTTTCCTGTATCGCCCTTGTTACGCAAGGGATGGGTTATCTTCTGGTTACTTTCTTAAGCACTAATGCAATTCCAATAACGAGTAATATGAAACTCACATAATAGAAAGGAGTGTGTGTAAAGCGTAACCTAGCCCTGCCGAACTGCCCGTAAAGGATTGCAAAAGTCGAGTAAGCAATAAGAAGCCACCCTATATACTTCTTAATATTAGCTATACCTCCCTCCACCTTGCCTCTTATTTTTTTGGGACGGCCCGCTACTCCCGGCGGGGTACAACTGAGGTCGTTCACTCCTACTACTTTCTAGTAGGCGGAGGAAGTATAGCTTGTGGGTCGTTGTTGATGGTCATACCCGGGTTGTTCGCAGCGGTGTTTGCAGAGGTACTTACGGCTCATTAGGTCGCAAAGCGTGAATTACCGGGTTGCTAAGCTATGCAGAGTACTAGCAGTCAGCAAGAGCAGCTTCTACGCATGGATGAGTCGCCCAAAGAGCAAGCGTGAGCAGGCAACGAGAAGAAATTTCGAGGGAAATATACGTCTTCCGACTTCGGCGGATCCCATCGATCAACAATGGCGTCCTTCTCACAACTGACAGTCACTAGCCTATCTCTAACCAGACATATGGGCTGGTAGAGCAGCACCAGTGCCAACAGCAGAGTTGCCGTAATTCTCCTGAACACACTTCACACCTCTTATCCATTATCTTCCTACTTGTTCCCTCTAATTATAACTGATGGATTGGCGTGTCACAAGGACATTATAATAGCACGATGCTACTGGGGACGCCCCTTATACAAGTCGCAGGCAGCTTTCATCAGCTCAAGGGCCTCCTCGGGTCGGCTCTGCTGCTCTATCAATTCAGCACCAAAACTCAGTACATCGGCAGCGTCCCTGTAGCGGGCAAGCATGATGGAATGATTGTCTGCTGTGAACCCTTAGTAACCGCTCCAATCTTAAACTGAAACAGTAGCCTGCCGTCTGACATTATCTTTACCCTATCAACCGCCACTGCCCATAGCCTCTCGTCGAACTCCTCCAGAACCAGAGAGCGCGTCTCTATCCCCTGGATAAACCCTCCGCGCATTAGGATCTTACTCTGGTGTTCACGTCCCAGCCTCTCGATCTTGGCGACCCGCTCCGTGGCTTTGTGGTGCCTTTCCAGATAACTGCTGTTTCGTTCATTGCACTCATCCCGGCTCACTACTACGAACGCATTGTATTCTGTCGTGCTCTGTCCCCTTCTCCTTTCGTACTCATGCCATCCCTCGAGGTTTTTACCTAGTCTTGACCGCATACACAGCGGCTGCCACCAGCCGTTCTCATGTTCTTTTCTTAGCCACCCGAGCATGCTCCGTTCGGGCAGATAGTCTATTCCGTGAGGCAACCCTACGCAGCGAGTTGACTTCATTAATTATTGATTTGCCATATACTCTTCGGCTCTCTCTCCACAGCTTCATGACGATATCTGTAAGTCTCCGTCTTGTCTCGCGGTCAATGCCCAGATAGTAGCCCTTCATTGTGCTTATCGTGGCCGGGCCGTCCATCAACATGTCATCAAAGGCATCAGCACCTGTTGCCCTCATCATGCCAAAAAGCGCATCCACGAACTGCTTCCTTTCGTCCATTGATAGGCTATCAAGCCACCCTTCTAGGATGCTGTCCAGGTTACGACTATGCATGCTCAGCTTCCCAGCACGCACAAAACGGGTTCCAACAACCTCCCACATGAAGGCGTCGTGCTGCCAGATACCGAGTCCTTTGCTATCTACAATTACGGGACTCTCCCCGCACTCCAACAGCATCCCAACAAGAGCAGCTTTGGGAACTAGGGTGTGCATTCGGCTTGCCATGTCTTGATAACCTGTACTCTGGATGACGTTCATGTGGAATCCTGGCCCATCATTATTATAGACATTCATGATTCTTGCCCTGATCTTACTATCAGAATGTGTTGCGGCATAGACAGCGATGTTTCCGCCCTTGGAGTGACCGCCTAAGTGCAACCTCCCCTTGAGGTCAGCTGCAGTGTCATTTACATAAATCACAGCCTGCCTATGCGCTGGCACTTCTTCCTCAAAGCTCATCCGTAGGTTCTCTTCCCACCCTGCAACACTATTACCTGTACCTCTAAAAGCGATGTAGTGTTCATCACCAGTGAGCGAGAAAGTAACAGCAGAGAACTGGCTTGCAGGCTGGCGATCATGCGAACTGACGTATCCTAGCAGTTCAACATCGCGATAACGAGTTGTCTTCGCGGCACACATCAGCAGTTCGGCAACCTTTTCTGGGTAATAATAGCTTGCGTAGACCGACGGGGGTTCCTCGCTGGCAATGATTTGGCTTGCCAAATCGGACAGCGTCATCCCACTGCACATCTGTCCACGGGTAGCAACTCCGTCCAAGTTCAGATATGCGAGTTGAGACAGTATCAGATTATCGACTTCGTTGAAACAATCACACGAGAAGCTCATGTCTCCTCGCCACTTCAGATAATCAATTATGTTCGCCATATCAGTTCCTCTCTTGAGCCGATGTGCAAATCCGCTTCGTAGTTTTGCATTTTCGCTGCTTTTTTTTATCCGGAGCTCTTTTGGATACAAAAGCATTCAAGGTCATGTTTTGCAGCATTTGGGCCATGTTCCCAGCCGTCCAGTAGAGCCCGAGTCCGGCCGGGACACTAAAGGCCACCATCCCTGTTACCGCTGCTGCTATCAAACTCATCGTTCCTGGAGCGAATCCTTGAGTCGTGTCTTCCGTTGCCCCAGTGGTCTGTCTTAGAGGATATCTTACTGACACATAGGTTGTGACCACTGCTGCCAATGGTATCAATAATAGTAGCAGATTCTGCGTTCTCATCGGGGCTTCCATGAACTCCAGGTAGCGATATGTGGGGATGGCACCCAAGTTGACCCCAAAAAAATCCATGTTGATGAGATCTCCTGACCTAAGCAAGTCACCAGCTACGGCGACTCGGTCAGGGAACTTGCTGAAGTAACCTATAATGCTCAGATCTCTCATGTTTGCCACTCTGTTTGTGACTGGAATCATCTCATACAGTCGCAGGATATCATCCGGAGACTTGCCAACCATGTATTTCAGTGGCTGTGAGATCACATAATAAAGCGCGAAGAACATGGGCATCTGAATCAACATCGGGAAAAGACTCCCGGCCGGATTTACGTTATGTTCTTTGTACAGCTTCATGGTCTCAAGGCCAAGCTTCTCCTTGTCATGAGCATATGACTTCTGTATCTTCTTTAATCTGGGCTGGACTTCGCTTATTTTGGCTGAGGCATAGTACTGCTTCAGGGTCAGGGGCGTCAACAACAGCCTCAAGAATACTGTCAGCAATATAATGGCGACTCCATAATTCCCGAATGCCAGATGAGTGTAAATGAATCTCAGCATGTAACCAATTGGGAATGCAATAGCATCAAGCATTACTAAAGCCCCTCCCCCCTTACATCTTCTATCTACCAAATCGGCATATCACAAACCGACATGGGAGTTTCCTGCAACCCTAGATAAGGCGCTTCTGCCATGACGATTTAATCTCGCACATTTGGCTGGCACGTGACGGAAACCTCTCTGCTCTTTCCGTTCATCTCAGGCTGCGATCATTGATACTAGCGGACCCAGAACGAAACTGGGGCCATTGGCCTATAGCCCTCTTTCTCTTCCCATGAATGCAAGGCAGAGCAATCCCGGTCCTGTGTGTGCGCCAATCACGGGTCCTAGGTAGCTTATCAATACTTCCTTCACTCTCAACTCACCCATGACCAGGCTCTTCAGACGCTCAGCATCTTCAAGGCAGTCTCCGTGGGAGATAAGAATAGTCTGTTCTTCCGGGTTGACTATTCTGTCCTTGAGTTCCGTCATCAAACCACAGATTGCTTTCTGTCGGCCACGAACTTTCGTTGCTAAAGCGAGTCTGCCCCCTTTGTCAATAGTCAGAATGGGTTTAATGCTCAAAACCGCACCCAGAGACGCGCTTGTTGCCGACAGCCTGCCTCCTCTTCTTAGGTGCTCTAAGCTGTCAACCGTGAACCATGTGTTGATTCTTTGCTTGTTGGCTTCTATCCAAGCAACTATATCTTCCTTTGATCTGCCTTGCTCTAACATTTCACAAGCATAGCGAACCAGAAGACCTTGCCCAACCGTTGCGCTCTTCGTATCTAGAACTGAAATGTCAGCCCCAGGGTGATCCCGTAGTATCTCGTTTCGTGCCAAGACCGCGCCGCCGTATGACCCGCTCAATGCTGAAGAAAAGCCGACGTATATTATGGAGTGCCCTTCTGCTATGTATCTCCGGAAGTAATCCTCATACACGAAGGGGGTGACTTGGGCGGTCGTGGCCATCGCCCCCTTGCGCAACTCATCATAGAACTTCTGATAAGGAAGTGCTCGGCCACAATCGTCTGTGTATTCTTGTCCCTTGAGCGTAAAATGGAATGGGATTGTGGGCACCCTGTTCCGCCTCAGGTATTCTGATGCAAGGTCACAAGTCGAGTCCGTAATTATTATGGGTTTCATTGGTCTTGCCTCCTCAATATTGCTTTGGGACTAAGTCCGTTTACTGCAGTGAATGAGCCGGTGTCGTCACAACACAATCGCGAATTACTGTGACTCCACCTGCAGCAGAGACGGGTTCATAACGGTCTGGCCTACCTATAATCTAATCTGTGCGTTTGGGTCTCTGACTTGACGATTCAACCCATAGTCTCTCCGCCGCCACTGCCCAAGCGACAGACGCAGGCCTGCACTTCTCGCAGAGATGACCGACATCTTCAGGATGTAAGGTTTCAGTTGACCTTGCTCCTGAGGCAGTCACCATGTCTCGGAGCCTGTCTGGATTATCCAGCAGTGGACATGGTCTCAGCATGTTCCCATTGAAGGGCTGATTCTCTTTGTACTGCATGAACAAGGGATTTCTCAGTGCTGTAACCAGGGCTGTGTCGTGAATGTTGGAATCAGAGTAGTGTATGAATGCGCATGGTTCAATGTCGCCATTTGCATTTATATGTAGATATCTCCGTCCGCCCCCGATGCATCCATCAGCATATTCGCCGTCGTTCCAGAAGTCCATCGTGAAGATCGCTTTGCTCTTTCGGAACCTGCGGACTTGTTGGTACATGAACTCTCGCTGCTCGGCATTTGCCATTAGTTCTGGTGATGCATCCATGCCCACTGGCATATATGTGAAGAACCAAGCGAACTTCGCGCCATTAGAGATCATCTTGTCAAAGAACGCCTCACTCCCAACCTTATCTGTGTTATTACTTGTGTAGCAGCATGATATCCCAAAGGGCAGCTTCTTGATCTTTAGAACTTCCATAGCATTTTCGACTGCCAAATAGGTGCCTTCCCCGCGGCGAGAATCCGTCTCATACTCAAAGCCCTCGACGCTAATCGCAGGAACAAAATTCTTAACCCTCAGCATTTCATCTGCAAATGTCTCATCGATCAGCGTTCCGTTAGTGAACGCAAGGAACACGCAGTCACTATGTCTTTCACACAACCTCACGATGTCGTCTTTGCGGAGCAGGGGCTCACCCCCAGAATATATGTACATGTAAATGCCCAGAGCCTTTCCTTGCTGAATCACACTGTCCAGTGTATGATAACTCAAGCTCATATCAGGCCCATATTCTGCGGCCCAACATCCACTGCATCTCATGTTGCACGCCGAGGTCGGGTCCATTAGTATCGCCCAAGGGACGTTGCATCCATGCTCTTCGCGGGCCTTTTCCTGCCTATTGCCACCGATGATGACTGCGTTCACAATGAAGTTTTCAAAGAGCCTCTTCCTCACATCAGTATCGATATCTGTCCACAGGCTTTTGGTCAACAGAGACCAGTTGCTACCCTCATCAGAGAGTACCTCCCTCACAACTGACACTTTGCCTTTCAGTACCCCCTCCTTGTCGAACCTGTCAACCCAGTTCAAAACCCTAGGAATGTTCTTGTTAGGCTCCGACCCTAAGTGCGATAGTACTCTCTTAAGTCCATAACCTTTTGCGCTCTCGATAAAACCCTTCGTGCCCATCCTCTTCACTCTCCCCAAACATTCTGTCTCAACGCGAATGTGACCAAGCAAACCCCTTGCATCCAAGCAATATTCTAGGAGCTTCTCCTTGCTCAGGCATTTGTGACTGCAGCAAACGGTAGCATTGCTTGACGCCTATCTCATATTCATGCCTCTCATAGTCGTTATGCCGACACTCGAGACTCCCTAATCTACCTGCATGCGATTTCAATCGGTCGTCCGTCCGATTATAGAGTGCTCCCCCCTCCATACGCACGCATGGTGTTGTAGCACCACCCTTCTAGGCTATGATTAGTTCCATAGGACGCAGAACCTCTGGTAGCGACGGGCCATCCGGGTCGGTCATCGCCAACATAGCCGCGCCAAGTATTGATCCCAACAGCATTCTCGCTACCGATTTCGGATCGTAGAACCCCAGCCTGCTGCCTTCAGAGACGTCGCGGAGAACGTGTCTCTCCACCAAGGATGCCAAATCCTCTGTTAGATTGCGAAGCTGATTCTCGATCGGTGCCGACCACAGCGACAGACTCGTAAAGTCAAAGAAGAGCTTGATCAGCCCTGGGGTGTCTGCGAGCAGGCGATCGAAATATAAGATGACCCCAGACAGTCTGTCTTGAGGAGTTGCCCCCCTCTCCAATTGTGCCTCTATCTCCACGAGATACTCCGTCATCATACGTTTAATCACTGCGGAGAGCAATCCTTCTTTGCTCTTGTAGTGATAGGTGATCTGACTAAGAGCAACCCCAGCTTCATCGGCAATATCCCGCATGGATACATTCGCGTAACCCCGTGAGGCGATGCACCCGTATGCAGACTGGAGTATTTGTTCGAGCTGGTTAGACTTTCGCGGAGCATGACTCATGAAACACATCTCCCTTCCATGTTCGTACGGTCGTACGTTCTGTTCGTATTTTACTCTTTGTTTCATGCACTGTCAAGGACTCTGGCGGTCTTCTCCATGCCCTCTTCACGCCTAGCGCCTCTCCATATACGAGCGCTTTCGAAGCAGTAATTGGGTTACTGGACCTCACTCAGCATGTGGGAGCTCAGGGGTCTTCTTTCTAAGAGAGTCCTTGTAGGCTGTTTCGCCATTGAGTGCTTGGGTCTGCTGTGGAGTATTGCCTCGCCGATGCGCGATATCGCTGCCCACAGGCAATCTCATAGGACGCAGCTTCTGTCTACGGTCCTTGGTTAGCTCTCGACTTTCGTTCCGCCCTTAAAGCTATAGACCAGTTTCCCTTCGATTGATGCAGTCACCACCTCGACCGCCACGGCCCATAGCTTCTCGTCGAATTCCTCCAGAACCAGCGGGCGTGTTTCTAGCCCCTTAATAAAACCTTCAAGCATCATGAACTTACTCTGTCGCTCACGTCTCAGCGCCTCAAGTTCGGCCACTCGCTCCGTGGCCTTGCGGTGCCTTTCCAGATAGCTGTTGTTTCGTTCATTAAACTCCTCTTGGCTAACTACTACACGAGCATTCTCATAGATTGCCTTCTTGGCCAGTTCGGTTACCACCTCAATTTCCTGACTCAGTTCCGCAAGCTCAGCATCAATTTCTGAGCAGTCGCAAAGGTAGTGTTGGGCAAGTCGGCAGCTAGCGAGCAGCTCCTCTCGGTCGCTCATCAGAGTGTTAAACGCATTCAGGAATCGCTGCTTTACCTCGTCTTCGGTGACGTGTGGAGTTTTACACCTTTTTTCGCCCTTGTACTTCTCATTGCAGCGCCAGATTGTGCGGCGGTACTTTGTATTGGAGCCCCAGACCTTTGAGCCGAAAAAGCCGCCACAATCGCCGCAGACGATCCTCGCAGAGAAAGGGCTGTGGCAGCTAGTGGGCCTGCCAAGCTTCTTACGACGCTCTATTTCTAGCTGAACCGCGTCGAACTCTTCTGGCTCAATAATGGCTTGGTGGCTGTTCTTTACATAGTACTGCGGCACCTCGCCCTCGTTGACCTTCCTCTTTTTCGTCAGAAAATCTACAGTGAAGCCCTTCTGTAAGAGGGCCTCACCCTTATATTTCTCATTGGACAGGATGCTCTTTACCGTGGCCACTTGCCATGTCTCTTTCCCTGCCGGTGAGGGGATACCCTGGCTGGCAAGCTCCTTGGCAATCGCTGAGGGCGTTTTTCCCTCAATAAATAGCCGGAAAATCATTCGCACAACTTCAGCTTCAGACTCTACAATCCTCGGTAGACCGTCCTCTCCCTTCTCGTAACCGAGGAACTGGCCGTATGGAACACTGATCTTCCCGTCCGCCATGCGCTTACGCTGCCCCCAAGTGACGTTCTCGGATATGGAGCGGCTCTCTTCCTGAGCGAGGCTAGACATGATCGTTATCAGAAGCTCACCTTTGCTGTCCAGAGTATAGATGTTCTCCTTTTCAAAATAGACCTCCACGCCCTTTTCCTTAAGCTTTCGTACAGTGACCAGGCTGTCTACGGTGTTCCGAGCAAAGCGGCTGACGGACTTGGTGATGATTAAGTCAATCTGTCCAGCCAAGGCATCGGCGACCATCTGCTTAAAGCCCTCGCGTTTGTTAGTGTTGGTCGCGCTGATTCCCTCGTCAGTGTAGACCCTGACAAACTGCCAATCCTCACGTTCCTTGATGTACTTAGTGTAGTAATCCACCTGTGCTTCGTAACTGGTCAACTGCTCTTCACTGCCTGTAGAAACCCTGGCATAAGCAGCAATCCTGCGCTTGGCTGACGGTGAGCCATCATGTAGAGAGCGCTGGCCAATGGTGGCCGGTATAACCCTTACGCTTGATGCCATCTTACTCCCTCCCTTTAGCTCTAGCGCGAGCCTCATGGCGCATCTCATTTGTCCAGCTCTCGCGCCGCGACCTATCCTGCCAGACCTTTTCACTGATTCTACCGTCACGGAAAGCAAAGACCAGCTGGTTGAATATAGGCACGCGGATTTCTGCGACTTCCTCTCCAAAAGCATCTCCGTCAAAGCTTTCAAGGCCTAGAGCCTCTGCAGCAGCTGCCCGTAGTACGGCTTCCGGTATCTGTTTGGTGTGACAGGCTGCCTTGCCCATTAGCAAGAATGTAGAGCACTGCCAGACTGGGTTTCCCTTATTGACTCTCCGTTTGTACTTCTTCCCGCAGTTTCCGCACAGGATGATGCTACTGAAGGGATAGCTCTTGCCAGTGGAATCATTCGCACCGGAAACTCTACGCCGCTGCTCCCTGACCACCTGCGCCGCCTCGAAGGTCTCTGAATCAATGATGGCCGGATGTGTGTCGTCCGCCTGATACATCGGCAGGGCGCCTTTGTTCCAAACCAGCTTTTTCGTCAGATGATCTGCTACATACTTTTTCTGCAGCAGTGCGCTTCCGGTATACTTTTCGTTTCTGAGGATTTCCATCACCCGCTGGCTTTTCCATTTACCACTGCGTACTTTGGGAACATTCATGGTTCTTAGTTTTCGTGCTATGGCGCTGCCTCCCATGCCTCTCAGATAGTCCTCAAAAATCAGGCGCACGGCGGCCGCTTCCTCTGGGTTAATCTCCACCTTCCCCCTGACGATGTGGTAGCCAAACAGAAACCGCAGGTTGGCTAGTTCTCCATTTTCGAACCGTTTTCGGATGCGCCATTTGCAGTTTTCACTGGCCGAAAGGCTCTCTTCCTGTGCGTATGATGCCAGGATGGTGAGCATTAGTTCGCCGTCTCCGCTGAGCGAGTGGATGTTCTGCTCCTCGAAATACACATCCACTCCCAGCAGTCTCAACTCCCGCACAGTCTCAAGAAGTGTAACGGTATTCCTGGCAAAGCGTGAAATAGACTTCGTAATAATCATGTCAACTTGACCTTTTCTACAGTCTGCAAGCATGCGCTGGAACTCGACCCGGCTGTCCTTCGTCCCCGTCACCGCTTCGTCCGCATAGACTCCGGCGTACTCCCAGTCAGGTCGCCGCTGAATCAGTTCGCTGTAATAGCTGACCTGAGCGGCGAGGGACTGAAGCATGGCTTCCTTTCCGCTAGATACCCGCGCATATGCGGCGACTCTCTGCTTCTGGGGAAACAAGGGGGAACTATGCGGCTTTCGTATTATTATCCTCTCCATGAGCGACCTCCTTTCGCTATCACATATTCGCTCTAAACCACTGTGTTATCAAGCACTTTAGCGATATATGCTAGAGGAAGAAAGGCCATATTTCTGGGCTACTACCGCATCTATGCTTGCCAGTTCAGCTTCGGAGATAATACCCTCAGCAAGCCATTGCCTGAGTACCACTACCGCTGTCTTGTAGTGAATGATAGCCTCTTCCCTACTCATGGCGCACCGCCTTGGATTTGCCGTAGCAGGCCCGGGAGCAGTACTTGCGTTTCTTGTTTCCGTAGCTTACAGACGCGACACCGCAATAATCACACGTGAAGGGATAGAACGCTTTCCGCGAGACCGCTTCCGGGTGGGCATTCCACCAAATCATACGGCATTTGTCGGAGCAGAAGCGCTTTTGCTTCGCTCCGGCGGTGTGGATGAGCAGCGCTTTGCACTGGCGACAGAGGGTGCCTGGAGTTTGACTGGCAAGTTCCCTGCCAACACCTCCGAGGTTGTTGCGGCGACAGAACGATTTCACCGTGTTCTCAGCTATGCCAAGTGCCGTGGCTATCTTTGCATAGCTATGGCCCATGCTGCGCAGCTGTGTGATTGTCTCTTTCTGCTGGTTTGTCATTTGGTTACCCCCTTCAGGACAGGCCCATAGGTGCCTTCGCCTTAAGCCACCGCAGGAGGTAAAATCGGACGGTTTGGGTGCATCAAAAAGATAGGCCCCACAGTACAGACTATGAATCCGTACTATGGGGCCTATCTATAATTCAACCGGCTACTTTGGAATCCTCAGCTTCTGCCCGGGTACGATGATATCCGAGGTCAAAGCATTTAGCTCCTTTATTTCGGGGTACCGCGCCCCGTTACCTAACTTGATCGCCGCTATTCTCCACAGCGAGTCGCCCTTTACCACTGAGTAGATCTCGTATTCGGTGACGCCGGTGCCACCATAGACCATACTCCCTGTGTTGTCGTAAACGGCGTAGCCGGGATTAGTGTCAACTAAGCGCTTGGCATTGTCTAGCACCCTGAACGCTCCTATTTGGGAGCTAACATCATCCCAACTTTTGCGAACCCGGTAAAGCGCGTCGATCGGAGCGGGAATGGGAGCGTCAGTTGCGCCTGCTGCCAACGCGGTCTTTACGGCAGCGCGGAAAGAGTCCATGTTTTCACCGTGGCGCGGGAACCAGTGCATTACGTCGGCATGATTACTGGCGATGCCCAGACGGTGGCCTTCTGAATGGCTTATGATGTCCTGCTCTGAGAGACCATACTGCCTGCAGAGATACACGCATAGCTCCACCGCCTCGCTATAGACCTTGCGGAAGTAAACGGCGTCGTCTAGGCCGTCCTCGCAAATCTCAAAGGAGATATGCGTGTCGTTGCCGGTTCCGTTCACACCTCGCCCGCAGTGCCAGCCGCGATGGTTCCAAGGCAACGTCTGATATGTAGCTATGGAGCCATCCGCCAGTTTGCCGATAAAGGCGTGGACGCAGACCTGCCTGCCATCCGGCCTGTCCTGATTCCAATGGTTGTTGTACCGGTTCCTCCCCAGCAGACCGTCGTCCGGCCCCACGTAGCGCCTGAGCCACGGGTTGTTGGCCCCCGTGGAGTGAACCATAATACCCTGCGGAGCGATGTTTCTGCCCGCCTTGAAGCAAGCGTTGTTTATGAATAAGAGCTGGCGCAGGTTCAACTGGTGCCCCCTTTAGACTCGTGCAACCGCGCCAGGACATCTTTTAGCTTGTCGGGCACAGGAAGACCGATAGCGGCTGCGTTCTCCAGAATAGAAATACCTTCGTTGCTCAGGTAAAAGAAGATCACCGCAGTCCTTATCGCCTGGGCCTGCCCGAGCACCTGTCTATCGATGATATGCCCAAGGCCCACCAGCGTGAAGATGAGTACCTTTTTGACGATGCCTTTCGCACCAATTTTACTGGACAGAGTTTTGTCCGTAACCGCACACATCACACCGGTCAGATAGTCGACGACAACAAAGGCGATGAGGGCGTAGAGAAAGCCGTCCAACCCGCCCAAATACCAGCCCAGAAAACCGCCTATGGCGGCAAACGTAGCTTTCGCCAATTCTATGGTAGATTTCAATGACAACTCCTCCGTTTAACTTCGATTTATGCGCATGCCAGGGATATGCCTTCGACCCCTCCGAGTTCCAAAAACCAAAGGTATCCTGCACTGTCCAACTCCCAGATATTTACTTGTGCTCTTTCATAGGGTATAATAGGTCGTAAGTCACACCATGAGGCGGAGATAGCCAGTCAGGGAAGGAAGGTCGATATGGGCAAGAGGAGACGACTACTCTGGGTGTTAGCGACAGCGGTAGCACTTACGGTCCTTGTTTCTATAGTGGTCAGAATCACTTCGGCAAGGGACTATACGGGCGTTGCTGTGGACAATCTGCCCGTTGAAGAGCAGATTAAGGTGGCACGCAGTGTCAGCCTTTCTGCCGTCGTTAACTGGGGAGAGGGAGGAAACATGTACTCTCGGGAGGTCGCTGAGGCCTTTTTGCTTGGTCACCCTTATCCTGATTACCTTGACGCCAGGTATGGCAAGCCGGAGTTATTCGGCAGATCAAAAGAGCGAAACGAGATTGCATTTCTTGTACAGACCACCATTGACCATGACAGAGACCGCGCTTCTGGCATCCCCGTTTCGCAGGATGTGGTTTATCAGCGGATGATTGAGATTTACACCGGATCCGGCATCTACACCATAGTGCTGAATGTCGACCAACGTGGGCGCATCTTAGATTCATGGAGCAGCTTTAGATAAGCAAAGGCAGAGGCCAGACAAATGTCTGACCTCTGCCTTCGTCGTTATGCCAGTGATGTGCGAATCGTGCTGGTGTTTGGCCTGTTAAACGGCAGCCCTGTGTCGACAAAGCCCCAGGTACTGCCAGCCTGGTCAGCCCATTGCCACTGCCCTGACCGTAAGACTGCAGTAACTTGCCAATACGTGCACCAACTCTGTCCCATTGAAGTTGCGACACCGGCTCGGACTGCTATGGTGGAGCCAATAGGGAGGGTCTCAATGATGCCCCCACTCCTGTTCCTTAACACCGCCCCGCGATTTTGAATGGTGTAAGTCCTTAACGTCATTCCATTCCACGCTTGTTCGGACAGAAAGAACTGGTCCTCAACTGGGACAAAGCCTGCTGGCCACTGAGATGCACTGTTGACAAAGCCCCACTGGAGGACACCGGAGGAGTTGCGTACCAACACACAAAAATCGTAGGGCCAGTTTGGGTCCCAGGTGTTTGGGCGCAACCAAGACCACTGCAGCCTGAAGTAGTCGTTAGTCCCAAGTGTCCCAATCTGCACATTATCGAGTTGACCGAAGGATCCCGACCACACTGGGACAGCGGCACCTCTATTTACGCAGAATCGATTGATAACATGGCCGTCTAAGGGTAAACCTGGAGTTGCTCCTGCTGGACAAGACATTTGTTCATTCCTCCTCATTTTTATTGGGTCGCTAGATCGCTCAAACAACATCGAACACTCTTGGGTCCTGTAACCCCAACGCCCAGAATGCCACCCCCTTTAAGCCCCAGCGATGCTTCGCCAGATTCTTAAGCACCGCGAAGTGTTCCGCATCAGAGTAGTGCGCCACACTGAAACCAAGCGCATCCCCCAGATACACGTCCGTCAGCCAGACCCCTCGGTCACGGAGTTTAATCGTTACTGACCTGTCGTCTTCAAATGCAGCGAACGGTGACGTGTGGAAGTAGTCACAATCAAGAGGGATACTCGTTGTCCGAGTATCCCTCTCTTCGTTTGGCCCGGTATATTCGAAATATCCCCATGGATCAAGCCAGGTCACGCCAGTGCGCGCTATACGTCCATGGGTAACGGTCTGCCCATCTGGCAGTGTTACATCTATCGCCTCCTGCGGCACGTAGACATAAGGGCTACCTGCGTCCAGCAGGCTGCACTCGCAAGCGGCATTGCTGGTGCGTATACCAAACCCACCGCTGGCAGGTAAGGACAAGGAGACGCTGAAAACCATAGTGGAGCCCACCCAACACCGCAACTCGCTGCCGCGCGTTCTAATCTGCAGGGTATATAGTGCATGCAGGGCGACACTTTGCGCCACGTCAGGCTGGAGCCTTGCCCATGTCCCGCCAGTCCTTTGCCACAGCTCCGCCGTATGCGTGCTGCGACGTAAAAGGAACAGATAGAGGTCGTTTACTCCCTGAGCTTTGAACACGATGCCCATGGTGCCGTTCCCCTGGGTCATGCGCAGCCTAACCCTGATGTTTAGGTCACCAAACCCGTAATAGGTCAGGTGTGCCTGAGCGTCTGGGGATAGGGCGTCAGATTGGACCATCACCCGGCGCTTTGGGTCCTGATCTATACTCCAAACACCGCCGTTCTGGACATAATACCCCCCGGTATCGGCGCGGAAGTCGTCATACCAGACCCAGGCATGCTCCGGGGTATGGCGCAAAACCTCCGGTGTCAGAATGAAGTTCGCTGGCAAGACCCAGTTGCCGCTGACATCTTTGAACCGGCGTGGTGTGAGCGTGTACGTTCCGCCGCCCCCGTCCATGCGCATAGTGAAACTGCTGCAGATACGAAAACCCCAGAACTGCGTACCCCTTTGACTGCCCGAGCCGTGGACTTCTAAAACATTCTCCCCTGGTTGCATAGCGTGATTGCCCAGGCTAATCCAGTGAGTTCGTCTGTGCAACGGGTACCAGTCGGGGAAAGGGCCAACCTGCAAGGCGACGCCGTTTAGCGCAAGCTGCAGTTGCTGACTGTTGAACCAAGGCGCGTTCACCCTGACCACAAGCTCATAGGTTCCCCCTGCTGGGACTTCAAACGCATAGGTGGCCAGCCCCTCCGCCTCTAAAACTGGTGGAGTGCCCACAAGCCGTGGCGCCCTCGGTGAAATCCACGGGGCGCCGATGGACATCGCCCCAGAGATTTCGTCGTAGCTCACTCCATCGCGGTCAACGATCACCCCTGAGAAGTCATAAACGGGGGACTTCTCGTAGGCTACGAGATAGTTCCGCTTCGTGTTTCCCACGGCCCCCGCGACCCTCACAGCTGGGGACAGGGTGTTCGTCGTGTCAGCGCCCTCTAACTTATCGTAGACATGGAGGAGCAAATATGGACTCTGACTCTCTTGATCATGGTAGCCCGCAAACGGTATCAACGGCTGCGCGGCGTGATGATTAAAGTGCCCCTGCTGCCAGCCAAGGAAAGCCAAGAATGTACCACTGGCCCCGCGGTATCCTGTGGGCGCCCGGTCGATTCGCCAGTTGAAGCCAAAGCCCACGATGCCAAAATAGATCTTCTCCCGCGGAATCCTGGTCACCGCGTAGTCATACACCTGCTCCAGCCACCACATCGGGCTGATTGGTCCGGGAGCGCTACCTGCCCACGCAAAGGCATAGCTCATGATGGCGCAGGAATCAAAGTACGGCTCCATGCGGCGATAATCGCACCACCGTTCCCAGAACGGGACTCCGTCCCCCGTCATGGGTGGCAGGTCCCAGTGGACAAAGCGCTGCGCAGGCCTCGACTTGATGCTCTCATAGATACGCTTGGCCAGGGAGACTACCCCGTCGAGGTTATCGTTGGGGCCAACTTCTAGATCAATATCTACCCCCGCGGCGTAAGGGTGAGCGTCCAAGATGCGGTGCAGTTCGCTGATGAACTTGTCCTGCGCCCCGTTTGCGTTGTTTACTATGGCCCTGAAGCGGGAAAGGATGCCGTCATTGCGAACGGTCAGCAGGTATCTCGTGTTGGGCCATCGTGTTACCCTATCTAAATCCGCGTGTGGCACGGTTCCGACGATGCGCCCTGTGTCATCGGGGATAAGAAAATCGAACAGGCCCATTTGGGTAAACTTATCGCCGTAGTCAAGCCACTCTTGCATGGCACGTGCTGTTTTCAGGAAGGTCCAGGACATGAAACCATTTCCCTGTTGTCTTAAATTAATCACAGCCGCTTCCCCCCGCCTGCCAGTTCCCATTCTTGCATTTCTATCAGGACTCTTGCTGCTGGCTGGGGTCTGTCTGGCGCTCCTTCAGTTAACAGATCAACGTTGAAGCGTGAATTGCCTGCAGCGATTTGGTGATGAACCCCGGCGTAGTGTCTGGTCGGTACACCGTTATGGGTGACCCTGTGTCTACTCGCCAAGAACTCGACCACATCCCCTCTGGCCAAGGCATTGTCATACACAAGCTGCCTGGTTCGGTAGCCGTGTGAAAGCCCCATCCCAGCAGGGATAGAAGTCCTGGCCATTACGGTGAAATCTATGGCCGTGGTCACCACTGGGGTCCCCATCGGCACACTCCAATAAGCACCTCTATTAGGGATGATCAGGGTTTGTCGGCCGCGGATTAGGGCGTTAAAGTGCTTAGGTGCTGCTGGTTGCCCATCCTCGCGGAGCTTCATCAGCATTTCCCGCGTGGCCGGAACGTGGCCTGTAAGCTGCGCACCGTCCTGCAGCATCAAATCCGTGAGGGTCACAGTGCCAGTTGCGTTTTGCACTACCGCCCGGACATCAATTCTCGTTACGCTCTTTTCTTTTTCCTGCGGCGCGATGACCTTGAAGACTCTCTCCATGCTACTGCTCAAAGGAGAAACGTATTTCTGAAGCATGACCGCTCCATAGAGTGGGCAGGACTCCACCTTGGAGCATTACGTCAGTCATATGGACTACGCCTAGAGCATCTTCCATGCACAGCCGCACGTCTATTCTGGCCACTCTCTTGCTCGCCGGGATTGGCAATACTACGTCTTGCCAGGACACGTTTACCACCCCCAAACTAGACTAGTGATATGAAATGCGTTTCGCTGGTTCCGTCTGTGTAATGCAGTACAACCTCGACCCCCACCTTGCCTCCCCCACCTAAGAGGATGTTTTCTGTCTGCGCCCGCAAACTGACCACATAATTCTCCCTGTGTGCTGGCCAGACAGTCTGTGCCAGGGTCTTAGATACACCAAGGGCGCCCACCGCCCGGAAAGAGGCTGGCCCAGAGAAACCTTGGGTATTGTCCACTGTCCAGCCATCGTTGACCCAATAGGCGAACCCATCATCCGCACGCGAGTTTAGCAGGTGGTTAAAGACCATGAGCTGGGCGATGTCTCGTGCCTGGACGCTTTCCTCTGCTTCAAAAACATCCAGTGCGCGGGCCACCTGGCTGAGAGCCTGCGAGAGATCTGCCCGAACCGTCGACAGTTCAATGTCGCTCTCCCACGGCTTCTCTACACTGTAACGCATCCGCACCACGCGGGTCTTAATAGATATCCCCGCGGTTTCATCATGAACCGTTACAACATCCCCTACACGAACTCGGTCTTCCTCATAGCCCGGGAGCATGGATAAGTCCACGATCCCGCAGATGTAACTGGTCTGAGGCGTGTTCAGTGTGGCAAAGACTGCTTCTGCATACTCCTTGAGCTGATGCGGGTCAGTAAATGATTCGGCAAGTAAAACGGCCGACGGCGGTGGGTTATGCGGGCTTGGCACCTCCAGATAGGGGACACCGCCATTCACCAGGGCAATGGTCAGTCCCCGGTGTCCGCGGGGGTACAGCCTATGCACAGTCTCAACAATGCTTATCTCCGATTCAGCCGTGCGCAGGTTTTTGCCTCTCAGGAAGAATACGCCCGTATCTGCACCACCTGCCGCTACCACTGATACGGTACGACGCACTGTATCCCAGACAATCTCTGCATTAAAGGTGCGTTCCAGCTCGCGCAAACACTCCAGGCGGTTACTGCCGCCATTCCAGCGTAAGCTTCGCCGTGCTGTGACCGACACCGTGCCTACCGTCCAGCCTGAACCGGGCAGCAGCCAGGCCAGGATATCTGAGGCCAGCACATTCACCCATTCCTGCGCCGGGAGCGTGGGGAGCTTGCTCAGGTCGTACCAGAGCGCCCACGCTTCAACCTCGACATACCGGTGCCCCTCTGCATACTCCCTGTGGTTCAATATCATGGCCCGATAAATCTTACCCGCCAAATCCAAGGTGGCGTCGACAACAAACTCCTCCGGCACCGGATGGGGCAGAACAAACGTCAGCCTATCTTCCCCCGCCAACGTCTCATGGAGAAAGATATCGTGGGCCTTAGAGAGCAAAGCTACAGGGCGTAATTGGCCGTCGACCACCACAGGCAGGGCGTGCCCCACGTGGGTGAACCACGCTGGGGCCTGCCATGGTATGGGCAGCATGTTATACCGCTCACCAGCGTTGTAGCCTCTGCCTGTGTTGTACATCTTACACACTCCTCAGAAACACAGCTGGCCTGGAACCGGTGATGTATGGTGCTCCGGTGGGGAATGGACTGGGGAACCCATCTCCGTAAGGCCTGGCCAGCCGATATCCCGTGCAGGCCGAGATCCCTAAATCCTCGCTTCCCAGCGCAAGCATACCTGCAGGAGATAGGCCCTGCAGGCCCGGTGCCGCATCTTGCAGACGAGCCAGCCAGTATAAACCCGGCACGAGCATCAGGTTAATTGTCAGTGCCCGGATACCGACGGTGCCCGTTGTCACAACCCCCGCATCGAGTATAAGCTCTCCCGGATACACCGCGCCGGTATCCGCATAGATACCAAGCCTCGCGTTTCCTGCGGATAAGGACGTGACATTAATGGCGATGCGATCAAAGGCCTGGGCCACCGGCACATAAAACGGCAGCATGTCCTGATTGTTGGCGGAGGTGGCAAGCCCTGCGAGCGATGATGCGGTGATGCCCGCATGGTACAGCCCCGCCCGCCGATAACGCAACAGATCAAGTGCATCAAGGCTCAGCTTGTCGGCCGCAGACATGAAGCCAGCTGCTTCCGGGGTCGCCAACGCGTGGACGGCGCCACCCGCACCTGCGTGTTCCAACAACGGCGAGCTCGCTATCGTGTAGGTGAAGTCAGCCGTTATGACCGCATCACTGGCCTGCTGCAGAGAAAACACTACCATCCCCTGTGCCGCATAGAGGACATATTCCGCAAGCGGCACGATATCGCCGCCGCGCCTGACAACCGGTGCCGGGGTCTCCAGCCAGTTCCTCAGTGTCCCTTCATAGATCCGACGGTGCATGGCAGGTTCCGCCTGATCGGACACGGCCTGTAACTCATGGTCGGTGGCCGCCGATGTATGCATGCTAAGCACCGTCTCAACCTTGTTTATAGCGTCCTGAATGCCGGATATATCCGCACTGTAAATCTCACGACTGGGTATCTTTTTAAAGGGCGTTACCGCCATAAGAACACCTCCTTACAGCCATCTGTTGCGGCAGTGCACTTCCAGCCTGGACCACGAGGCACCCCCTGTTGCGGCCACAACGAGCGAATTGAATCCGGGTGCCAATTGCGGGAAGATGGGCTTCTCGAGCAGATGCAGGACACGAGTCCGCGTCTGCCCGGACACTCGCACAGCAGTTTTAGCCGCACAGTCAATTTCCAACCAGTCACCTGTGGCCAATGCACCCATGTAACTTACTGTTTGGGTGCCAACTTGCATAGTCAGCCGCTGTGTGCCGCCAAGGGATGTGCCCTGCAATCTGAATAACGGCTCAGCCGGGGCAGAGCCGCGTTGGTTGTGAGCATAGGATGACGTAGTTACCGTTACTATGTCGGGGACAACGGCGTAGGAGAACGGGTCAGCACACACCAAGTCCAGAGCAATGGTCCCTTGCTGAGAAACTATCTCCGCAGCCATACCCCAACCAGCGTAAGCGGCCATGTAATACTTCTCTGGTACGCTGTCCAGAATCAGCTGCTGCTCACCCCGCAGCGGATTTAGCCAGGCGCGCACACGCTCCGCGCGCTCGTGCAGCTCTGTTATACTCTCGGCCTCCAGCCAGCATTCGAGGCTCAGGTGGCGCTCTCCTAAATCAGGCAGCATCCGCAGCGCACCGTGGCGACCCGACAGGGTGATTATTTTATCCCGCGTGCCTGGCAGGATCGATAGCGGCGATTTAAGCAGTCGGACATGGTACGTGGAGGAGTGTTCTCCGGCGAAAGTAAAACCGCCCATGTTTACTTTCCTCCCCTGGCCCTGGTGTTGGTCTGGATATGGCGATGCAGCTGACGGCTAATGGCGTCGATATCTGTGTCACTACGGACGGTCATGTTCTGTACATTTACCAGCGGGGCATTGTAGATTGACGGCCCCGCGCCAGTTGCTGCCCCCGCAGCCATAGCTGCGCCTGCCATGACCGGCTGGGCACCTCCGATTGAGGGTGCGCGAATCTGTAAATCTTCGAGCTTGCCATACTCGTCCTGGATAACCTTAACCCCCGCCCTGATGTTGTCGACCAGAGACGGGCTCTGCCTGGCAAAGGGATTCAGTTTGTTAAGCGTACCCCGAATGCCATCCACAATGCCCGTGACCGTTTCGCGGGCGCGGCGAATCGGCCCGGCTATAGCTTCCACAATACCGCCCATCATCTCACGGACTCGCGCTACCATGTCCTCCAGCCGCCCTATCGTATTGTCTCGTATCGCCTGGATTACTTCACCGGCGCGATCTCTGGCCCAGGCCAGTCGCTCCCGGATTCCCTCAGCGATGCCGGAAAATATGGTTCTAACACTCTGTCCAAAGGCCGTTATCCGTGCCCCCGCGTCAGCGACAAATCCTGCCACAGCCGCCTTCACATCGTCAAAGTTACGGATCAGCCACACAATGCCCGCTACCAACGCAGCGATGATGGCAATGACGGCAATAACCTTGGCTAAAAGCAGAACCTTCATGGCGATGAATGCGCCGACGGACACTTTCGCCAGAGCCGCGGCTGCAGTCAAGGCACCGAGTGCGGTGGTAATGGCACCGATGGCGCCAATCACCTTGCCTATGATAATTAAAAGCGGCGCCAGGGCTGCTACCGCGGCCAGAACCGTGATAATAATCTTGGCGGTGCCTTCGTCTAGTCCCCGAAACCAGGCAGCAAGTTCTTCCACTCGTTTGGCCAGGTCTTGGATCATGGGCAATAACACCTTGCCGAACGTCACTCCGACTACTGCCCCGGTCATGGCCAGCTGTGCCTTGGCTGTGTCTAACACGTCGTTAAATTCGTTTAAACCGTCCAGCGTATCTTGGCTGAGAATCAACCCCGCCGCAGCCGCTTCATCGCCAAGCTTTTTAAGCGAATCCGCACCGCCGAGGATCAGCGGGTTGAGGTCTTGGGCGGATTTTCCCATCAGGGCCATGGCCATTATGTTTCGTTCTGTTTCGTTCTCCACGCCTCCGAGAGCGGCAATCACGTCATGGAATACCGCTTCGTTGTCGCGCAGCTTGCCAGTCTCATCAGTGATAGCCACGCCCAACCGCTCGAACGTGGCAATTGCTTGCTTGTTCCCATCTTGTGCCGCGCCCATGGTACGCGTTAACTTAGTCAGGCTGCCTGTGAGTGTTTCTAGCGGCACATCGATGAGGTCAGAGGCGTAGCGGAATCTTTGCAGGGTGTCAGTCGTTAGCCCAGTTTGTTTGGCCAGGGTGTTAAAATCATCTGCGGCAGCCGCCGATTTTACGGTTAACCCGACGAGACCGGTAAGGGCGGCAGCGGCAGCGCCGCTGACGGGCGCGAGCTTCTTACCCAGGGCTTCCGTGTCCTTCCCGAACTTACTGATGCCCTCTCCCGCTTGCTTGAAGCGGTTGTTTACCTCTATCAGCTGTTTCTCTAGCCCTTTCAGTTCGGCTTGCGCCGCTATGACTTCCCGTGTTATAGCCCTGTACTGGTCTTCGCCAATCTTGCCCTCGCGAAAGGCCTGCTCGGCCTGCCGCTGCGCCTCCCGGAGGGTGTCCAAACGTTCAGCAGAGGTTTTGACAGCGTCTGCCAGCAGTTTCTTTCTTTGCGTCAGGAGTTCGACGTTGCGGGGGTCAAGCTTTAAGAGTCTTTCGACCTGGCGCAGTTCAGAAGAAATGTCCTTCGCGCTTTTATCTACGCCTTTGAGGGCCTCGCCAAGCTTAGTCGTGTCCCCGCCAATTTCGATGGTGATTCCACGTATTCGTTTGCTTGTCACAGATTCACCCCCCGCTCCTAAAATCTATCAAAATCCTGCTGGCTGGCTGGCCGCGCTCTGACCGGATCCGCGTGCCTGGAACTCGCTTGTGGCACATTCGCGTCATTATAGGTCCCGATGTAATCAATGAGCATCCCCACAGTGAGCGTCTCAAAGTCCTGCAGAGTCAATCCTCGCTGCAGCGCCCCCACCATGATGGTTTCCGTGGTAAGCGCAGGTGTAGCTCCGGCCTCGTGGCTCCCGCCCTCTACTTTTTTTTTGTCCCCATAAGGCTGGCTGCCAAGAGGTCGACTGTCTCGCGCAGGACTTCGTCCAGCGGGAACTCGCTAAACTGGTCAAGCCATATTTCAGGCTCCGGGATAGACGGGTCCGCAGTTTTGGCCATCACCCAGACCAGGTTATAGAACAACTCGAGGTCGAGCGCGTCGTAATTTTCCAGTTCACCCGTCGTGACGTTGATCGCTTTCTCCAGCTTGAGCAGATCTTTCAACGCATCGCGCTGGAACTGGGCCTTGTAGCGCAGCAAATAAGCGGCGGTGCTCTTAAAACGCACCGCCCGCCCGTCAATTATGATTGTTTTCTCCATGCTGATTACCCCTATGGTGTCGGGGGCACGAAGGTATACACATCAGTGAAGAAGTCGCTATAGCCAGTTTTGCCAGCTTCCAGTTTGGCTTTAACAAAGCCGGTGCCCGGCGCGGGGCTGGCAATCAGGTTCAGCGTTTCGGTCCCAACTTCCACCGCGGCTGCTGTCGTTGTACTCGTCAGCGCAGGCCGACGTACGTGCACATAGTACAATACGTGCCGGGTTGCGTTAACATCGCCGTTAAACTCGAACAGCAGAGCGATCTGCTTGGGACGGGCGTTAACATCCTCAAACAGACCCTCGTTCTGGTCGAGCCTGTCACCCAGCACGGCAATGCGGAAGGCGTCTGGCATTAGCGCCATTTCCAGCGAGCCTTCATAGCCCTGATTGGACTCGACACTAAAGTACAGACCGTCGTCCGCGTAAAATTCCGCCTTCTCACCTTTAGGCTCAAGCGTAATACTAACACCGCCAGGTACGGGCACGGGGGTCGCATACGTGAGTGTCCCGCCAGTTTCGGTTGCCACGGCGTAGTGTACATTCTTCAAGCCGTACTTCACTTTGTTGGCCGACATGAGGCACCTCCCTAGATCTGAATTTCATAAACAACTTGGTAGAGCTTTTCGCTGGGTATCCACGTCTCCCGCTTGTCGTAGAATATTTCATTCGCGGTCAAAGCCGCTTCAACCAAAGCTTCCCTTGCGACGTCTTTGCGCAGGGAGTACAGCTCCACCTGGTAATTAGTGCGGGGATAATAGACCCTATTGTCCGCCGCGAAGTTGTCGCTACCTTCAGCAAAATATGTGAGATAGGGCAACTCAGGCGGGGCTGCCCCAAAGTGTGAATACGCCACCGGCAAGCCGGTGGCACTGAGGATTTCGTATAGTCTAGCCGCCACGCCTGATCACCTCCTCTACCGCGGCAAAGTAATCAGCCGCTACCTTATCTCCAACAGGGTCGATGTGCGGCTGTGCCTGTGTCCTGCCGCCGTCCCTGGTGGCGTGGCCGTGCTCTAACAGGTGGGTGAGCCGAGGGCGTGCCTTGTTGTGCAAAATAAACCGCATCGGGCCTCTGTAAGTTTGCTCTACTCTCACGCTCCAGCCGCGCCTATATCTGCCTGTGCGCTTTGGGCTTGCGCTGAGGAGCTCGGCTGCACCTTCACGCGCGACGCGTTCGCCAGCAGTGTTCATACCCTCCACGATGTCGGCGGTGTATGTGGCTAGTCGAGCCATGATCTCCTTGCTCAACTGGTCGACCTTGATTGTCAATTGACTTCCCCCTCACCCTCTACACGCGTTCTACACACATCAATGTTAGCTCCCGCTTTCTGCCGTCCACATCAAGTACTGAATGGATATCAAACGTCCTGGCACCTTCCAGCAAGCGCATGGCTGGGACAATACCTGGGCGGTGGCGAATGCGGACGCGGTGTGTCACCTCGGCGTTGACCTTGGCCGCATCGAAAAACTCCCGGCCGGAAATGGCCTCAATTTGCGCGTAGACTGTAGCGGTATCGCTCCATGTTTCGCTCACTACGCCGAGGCTGTCCTGGGTCAAAGTCGGGGTTTGCAGTGTGATCCGATGCCTCAGCTTACCTATGGCCATAAGCCTCACCAGCTTTCTTTCCGGTAAGCAAAGAGCAGCCTCTTGATGGTATCTACAAGTACCGGAGTCAGAAGGGCCTCGCGCTGCTCGTAGAACTGGGCGGTGGCATAAAGGATTGCCTGCCGGACAACCTCCGGCACTTCCGCAAAGTCGGACAGCGGCTGGCGGAGGATACCTGCGACGATATCCTCCGCTGCAGCCATAAAGCTGCCGATGAGCGCGTCCTCAGTCTCACCGTCCACCCTGAGCCACGTTTTTGCCTCTTCTAGTGTGACGACCACTGCGCTCATCTCCCTTCCCTCTAACTGCCCACCTTGAGGACAAACTACGCCTTCTGCTGCAATATCTTGATGGACTCGGGGAGCACCAGTTTGCCGTCCACGCGCTGGGTAGCGATAAAGCCTACTTGTCCCGTGGCTGCATACAACTCGTTCAGCCGTTTGAACACCCGACCCTGGCGGTCGGCTACCCAGTAGTAGCTGAAATCGCCGAACACTATACTCTTTGCACCCGCCTCGATAACCGGCATATAGGCCGAGGTGTAAAGGGGACGGTTGATGATGGTGTCGGGCGTTGCTTCTTTGATGGAGGGTTGCCATAGATACTGGCCATTGTTGTCCTTGAGCTTGCGGATGGCCTTTACCGTCGAGTCGTTCATGATAAAGGCGGCTTTCTTGCGGTAAGGGGACTTGAGGCTGTAGAACACGTCAAGGATTTCGTCGAGGGTAATGGCTGCGGCGGCGGCCGTGGTCACGCCGACTTGTCCGCCGCCCGTGGCGGCAAGGATGCCGGTGGGTTTTCCAGCGCCATCGCCCACGAAGAATGCTTCCTCTTCCTTGGCACCAATGCGGCGGGCGAACTCCCTGGCAATATAGGTTTCCAGATTGAATACACTGTCGTTTAGCAGTTCCTCACTGACCTTGATCATGGTGGCCAGCTTGAAAGCGCCGATGGACACCTGTCCGAAAGTGTCATCGCTCTCGGGGATGGCACCCTCTTCATCAACCCAGGATGCGGTGCCTTTAGACGCCACCACGGGAATCTTGCGGTCACCGCTGGAAGTGGTAATGACATTGGCCAGCCGCCTAAAAATGTTTTCTTCCTCGAGGGCTTTAATCAGGGTGCGCTCAAACTCGTCGGGCACCAGGTAGCCGCCTTCGGTATCTTCTCCTACGCGCAGCGAGTTCTGAATATCGCCGCTGCGCTTACCGCGCATGGCACTCCAAAAGGCCCTCTGATACTCGGCTGTGGCCCGGCCGTTCTTTGCCTCGCCGTAAGAGGACGGTCGGCTGGTGATGGGTGCGTTGGTGGGATGGGATAGCTCTGCGTCAAGGACAGCCTGGCGCTCCAAACGGTCAATTTCTCTACCCAGGGCTACCACGTCAGCTTCCATCTTCTCGTAAGTTGATGTGTCCTCAGCAGACAGCAGCCCGTCGCCTCCCCGTTTGGTGTCAAGGAAGGCCTTTGTTGCTTCCCATGCCTTTGCACGTTTTTCGCGCAGTTCTAGAATTTTGCTCATTCTCATTTCCTCCTTGATATTTTAGTGGGGAATTAAAGAGAGCCGCTTATCCAGCGACTCAATGGGGGTGCCCGTTTTTGGTTTTGCTTTGGGGATTTTCCCAAGCAGGGAGTTGGCCACAGCCATGCGACTGAAGATCAGGCTTTCTTCTGAATCCGGGGCCTCCTCATCTGTTGTGAACAGGATTTTGTCGGCAAAGCCAAGCTCCACAGCCTTCTTGGCGTTCATCCAGGTTTCTGCATCCATGAGCTGCGAAAGTTTCACTCGTGACAGCCCGGATTTCAGCTCATAGGCGTTGATGATACTCTCCTTGACCTCATCGAGTAGCGCCTTGGCGCGAAGCATCTCTTCGCTGTCGCCGATGGCGATGGTTGAGGGGTTGTGGATCATGAGCATGGACACGGGAGACATGTGCACCTCGCTTCCGGCCATAGCGATGACCGAGGCGGCGCTGGCGGCGATGCCATCAATCCTGACGGTGACCTGTCCGGCATAGTCCATGAGCATGTTGTAGATCTGCGCCGCCGCAAAAACATCGCCACCGGGAGAGTTAATCCACACCGTGATGTTGCCCGAACCTGACATTAGTTCACCCTTGAACAACTTGGGCGTAACCTCGTCGCCCCACCAGGATTCCTCGGCGATAGGTCCGTTGAGATAGAGGGTGCGCCCCTCCGCTGAGTTAAGCACCCAGTTCCAGAATTTCCTCATGTACTGACCTCCTTCGGTTGATGAGTGGCAAAGACACCCGCATCAGCCAGCTTTGTCATGTTGCCGTTGACCAGATATAGGTCTCCGCCATCCTCGTTGGGAATGCGATTCATGTCCTCAAGTTCGCGGATATCGTTCGCCGACAGCCACCCGTTCTGCCGCCCCGTGGCGTAACCGTTCATGCGTCCCTGATAGTCTCCTCGCAACAGCCCGTCCACATTAAACCTGATAAAGTACCTGAGCTTTTCCGAAGGCAAGAGAAGCGCCTGCTGCAAAGCCTGTTCCCACCGCATTACCCACGGATTGAGGGTGTACTTGACGAACTCCAGCGACTGCTGCTCAATGTTCGAGAAGCTGGACTTCTCCAGATCTCCGACCATGTGAGGCGGTACGCGGAAGATGCGGGCAATCTCATTAAGTTGGAACTTCCGCGTCTCCAGAAACTGCGCCTGTTCCGGTGGAATGCCGATGGACTGAAACTTCATCCCTTCTTCCAGTACCGCGATGCGGTGGGCATTGCCGCTACCCTGGTAGACTGCGTTCCAGCTTTCCCGCACTCTTTTGGGGTCCTTGACCACGCCGGGATGCTCCAGCACTCCACCGGGATTAGCCCCGTTAGAGAAAAAGGATGCTCCGTATTCCTCTGTTGCCATAGCCAGCCCGATAGCATTTTTGGCAATGCCGATGGGCGAGTAGCCGATCAGTCCGTCAAAGCCAAGACCCGGGATATGCAGTACCTCGTCCCTGCGCAGAACTACCGTTCCACTGTCTGGATTTGTCCGGCTTTCCTCGGCATCGCGGCGGTAGGTATAGGTCAGTTCGCCGCTTGCAGACCGCGACACATCCATCTTGTTCGGGAGCAAAGGGTAGAGGGCCAATACCTGCCCACGCCCGTCCCGAATGATTTGTGCGTAGGCGTTACCCCAAAGCAAAAGATGACTCATCAGTGTTTCTCTGAACACAAATGATGTCATCTCCGGGTTTGGTTCGTTATGGATTAGGTAGTATAGCCGATGCTCGACCGCTTTCTCCTTGCCGCCATCGGTCCTGTAGCGGTAAACCCGCAGCGGCAGCCCGGCGATGGCCTCAGACAGTATCCTTACGCAGGCATACACAGCCGTAGCCTGCATGGCGGTTCGCTCGTTGACTGTTTTACCCGCTGTGGTGCCGCCGAACAGAAACGAAAAGGCACTGCTCATGCGGTTTTGCGGCTTATCCCTTGAGCGGAATAGCCGAGAAAATATGCTCATTTACCTTTCACCTCCGAAAAAGGGCATGAAAAAGGCACCGCCGGAGCGATGCTCAGTAATGTTACTGTATTACTTTTTCTTTGGCAAAGAAGGAATTACATTAGATAACCACTTGTCCAGTTGATCCCCTTTGTCTCCCTCATATGTATCGTAAATTTCAGGGTACATCTCGGAGAACTTCCGTTTGAAGTCCTCAAGTGTAAAGCCTTCTTCGAGCTTGTCCCTAACAATTACCAGCTTCTTGTTAATCTCCTTAACCAAGTTACCCTTTGGTTTTTTCCCAAGATAAATTGGCTTTCCGGCATATGTGATTTTGCGGGCCTGGGCGGCTCTAAAGGCAGCCTCCTTAACTTTGAAGACAGGGTCGTGTATCGCTAGACGAGCTAAGATGTCTTTAGACGGTTGGTCATCCATTACGGCAAGTCCTTCAACAGCCTGCAATCTCTCACGCCAGTTGCTTTTGTTATTGGCCATCCTTTTGAGTCTTTCAATATCCACCTAAATCCCCCCTGTTCACCCGCATGGGTGCTTTTGCTAAATTATAGCACGTAGATGTGGATTGCAGTGGGAGAAATCCCTCTCCAAAAACTCTCTCGTGATTATTGCTCCACGCCGTATATGCTTTAAATGATCAAAAGTCCACGCTCATTGTAGACAGAGCCTCCCGAACCTCCACCGCAGCGGATGGCACGGTCGAGGGCCATGATGGTCGCCACCGCGCCATCTATTTTTTCTGTGCTCTTTTCTTTGTCGGGCTTCAAGTTGCCAGCGGGGTCAGTCTTGATGAAGATATTGTCCATCATCCACCGTAGCACCGGATGGCCGCCGTGGGCGATTTTCTCCTCCAGCGTCAGCTTCATCAGTTCCTTCGTCGGCGGAGACATATCCTTAAAGCCCTGACCAAAGGGAACAACAGTGAATCCCATCCCCTCAAGGTTCTGCACCATCTGCACAGCACCCCAACGGTCAAAGGCAATTTCTCGAATGTTGTACTTCTCTGCAAGTTCTTCAATGAACTTCTCGATATAGCCGTAATGTACGACATTCCCCTCGGTGGTCAGCAGATGCCCCTGCTTCTCCCAGAGATCGTACTGCACATGGTCCCGTCGCACGCGCAGGTCAATGTTTCCCTCGGGCATCCAGAAGTATGGGAGAACAACGTACTTGTCATTCTCGTCTTCCGGTGGGAACACCAGAACAAACGCCGTGACGTCCGTCGTGCTCGACAGATCCAACCCGCCGTAGCAGACACGACCTTCAAGGGACGTGGTATCTATCGGGAATGCGCAAGCATCCCACTTGGCCATCGGCATCCAGCGGACGGCCTGCTTCACCCACTGATTCAGCCGCAGTTGTCGGAAGCTGTTCTCCTCTGCGGGGTTCTGCTTCGCGCTCTCACAGGCGGCCTTTACTTTATCTATACTGACCGTAATACCGAGGGATGGGTTCGCCTTCTTCCACACCTTTGGGTCAGTCCAGTCATCATCATCCTTCGCGCCGTATATGACGGGATAAAATGTGGGATCACACTTCCTGCCCTCAAGGATATCCACCGCCTTCTGGTGGGTCTCATAACATATGCTCTGGGTGTCGTTGCCTGCGGTGGTTATGAGGAAGTAAAGTGGCTGCGTCCGCGCATCTCCTGAACCTTTGGTCATCACGTCAAATAGCTTCCGGTTGGGCTGGGTGTGTAGTTCATCAAAAACCACCCCATGGATGTTAAAGCCGTGCTTGGAGTATGCTTCTGCGCTCAGCACCTGGTAGAAGCTGTTGGTCGGCAGGTAGATTAGCCTCTTGGTCGAGGCCAGTAGCTTAACCCGCCGGGATAGAGCCGGGCACATCCGCACCATATCGGCGGCCACCTCAAATACGATGGACGCCTGCTGGCGGTCAGCTGCACAGCCGTACACTTCAGCGCGCTCCTCCCGGTCGCCGCAGGTGAGCAGCAAGGCAATTGCTGCTGCCAGCTCGCTCTTGCCCATCTTCTTGGGTATCTCTACATACGCGGTGTTGAACTGCCGATGCCCGCTCGGCTTGAGGACGCCGAACAAGTCGCGGACAATCTGCTCCTGCCAGTCGATTAGTTCAAAGGGCTTGCCCGCCCAGGAACCTTTGGTATGAGAGAGGGCTTCTATAAAGGACACGGCATAATCTGCAGCACCCTTGTCGTAGCGAGAACCCTCTGCCATGAAGGCGGTAGGCCTGTACTTCTTCAGCTTTCGCATATCTGCCGCCTCCTCGAGACTAGCGGAATACAAGAACAGAGCCTCCGAAGAAGCTCTGTTTCGCCAGCGCTGACTGATTGGTCTATTCCTGTTTGGTATACTCGCCCGTCATAATAAATCGGCTGTATTCTGCCTTGTTGCTGTTAAGGTACCCCAGCAGCTCATGAAAGCCGTGGACATAAGCCTCGTACTGAACGCGGGGCACGTCAAACATGTTGGTTACGCCGCTGGCCCTGATGGCGAGGATCTGCTTCCTGACTTCGTCAGTCACACGCATTCCCCCCTGTCTCTACGGACTCTATGGTGGCCCTGCGCAGGATTTCGATGTCAAAGCCCGCGCTCTTGTAACCTTCCAGAATGGTGCTGTAGTAATAGCAGCTTGGCTGCCCAAACAGCCTGCCATCGTTCAGAATGTAGACCATCGCCTCGACGCTCTTACCGTCGAGCTCTACTGAAACTACTTCCTTCCGGTAAAGGAATGGCCAGCCCTCGTAGCGGTCCAGCGCCGCTTCATCGGCAGGCGTTATTTCCCAGACCAGCACCGGCACGCTGCCGCCTTCAAATGGCTCGACCGTGGCCACTGCGCCAGCGTGTGCGCCCCTGAACAAGAGTCGCCAGCCTGTCATTACGCTGCTTCCCAGTACCGTTGCTGTGGGGCACCTGTCCGCCATCTGCGCTAGGTTTAGGTTGGAGCCGTAAGCGAGATACAGCTTTTTGCTTTGCTTCATAGACTTTGTCCTCCTTTGTCTTTATGAGGGGTTTCAGGCGGCTCAGGCCGCCCGAAACCTCCAGGCCGCCGAGCCGCGCAGGTGGGCTGTCAGGTGCTCGCGGCAGTTAGCAAACTCGTCGCCGATGAAGCCGATGCGGTTGAGGTAAGTCCGCATGGCGAACTTCTGGTTGTCTGTTTGCGGCTTCTTTGCCGATGCGCATTTTTGCGTCAAGGCTTGGTGGTTGAGCGCCAGGGCGAGAACTATGTAGCTTCTGACCTTGCCCGCGTGGAGTTCGCTGTTGAAGCCCCTCAGTTCTACCGTGCGGTTGCCAGTGAAGAAGCTGTGCAGGTTGAGAAAATGGTAGCGGCTCTGGTGGTAGTGCTGGCCGCGGCTCTCGCTGTAGCCCTCGTACCAGATTTCCTCAAGCATCTCCATGGTCTTGGGCTTTCTGAGGTTCATCTTCTCAACTAGCAGGCTGTCCATCTTCTTGCAGTAGTTCATGCGCTGAGGCGCAATCTGGAGCGCGTCATAGAAAAGGTCATTCTTGCTGGCGATGATGTTCACGAAGTTGCGGATGCTTCTGGGCGTGTGGCTGGCTCCATCCAGATGGATGTGTATGCCGCAGGTGGTGTTAGCAAAGGCCCCGGCCTGGCGAAGCTTGCGCACTAGCTCCTGCAGAGTGTCAATGTCCTCCCGGTAGGTGAGGATGGGACTAACCAGCTCCACACTGTAGTCGCGGGAGGCGGAAACCTTCCGCTTGCCCTGCCTCGTCTGGCAGGCAATGCTGCCGTCACTCATGAACTTCCAGACCCTACCGTCCGGTGCAGTGACCCTCTTGGTGTCGTAGTAGTCGCCTGCGCCGGTTACCGTGCCACCCAAGTGTTCCGCGGCGATCCTGGCTGCCTCGCTTCTGGTGATGCCTGTGAACTCGATCTCGATCCCAAACTTGCTCTTAAACATCTGGTTCAGCCTCCTTCAGAGTGTTGGTGTACCTTTGGGTATGTACATATATCACTCTGAACGGCTGTAATAGCAAGCTATTTCTGTAAAGAAAACACACTAATACGGGGGCCTTGGAGACATGCCTATAGCCTCTTAACGACGTCCTCACCGTAGACGATGCCGAGGGTGGAGCCGCTGTCCCAGCTGCAGAAAATGGTTCCGGTGTCGTCGATGAAGTCCACGGTCCCCTGGTCACGGGGCTTCAGCGTGGAGTACGGGTCGTTCATTCTGACCAGTTCCACGCGAGTTCCGCGGGGATATGTCTTACGCAGTTGTAGCACAGTCTCCTTGGCGGGGAAGCTATTCACCCGGTGTCACCTCGGCTTTGGGCGCCCCACTTTTGAAGGCACTGTTGCCAGAAAGGTTCTTCAGCAGGACTCTACGCGCAACCTTGTACTCGTCACCCACGAAGCCCAATCTGATGAGGAACACCCGGAAAGCAAACTTCTCATTGTCTACTTCCTTCTCCTTGGCCGTGACCCGCTTTTGCTCCTTGGCCGCTGCGCAGAGTGCACCGATGAAGCGAGAGTACGCTAAGACTTCATCGCTCTCCGCCGGGAGCTTGACCCAGGGGAATACCAGGGTGTTTTCGGTCCGTTCGATGACTAGTGAATCGGCATTAAGGGCCTTCTTGATGAGGTTGGCCTTGCTGGCGATAAGTTTTTTAAGGTTGGAGATGCTTTCCTCGGTGAATCCGTCCAGCGGCATCTCGATGGCCAGCCGGTTCTGAGCGTCAGACTCCTCAAAGTCAAAGCCTCTTTCCGAAAGTCCAGTCATGACCTTCTGGGCGAGATCACTGTCCAGTTCGATCGGGTAGCTGAGGGTGCCTTCTTTGTCGATAGAAAACCGCCCGACCTCGTAGGCGAATGTGGGTGCACCTTTGTAGCTAATGGGTTCACCCACCAGATCGCTAATGGCAGACACCATCTCTTTTCGCCTTGCACCTGTTACGTTGTATCTTAGTTCCATACTCGTGAGCCTCCTTTGCTTCTTTGGTGAGTACATATATCCCTCTGAAGCTGTGGAAAAGCAAGTTCTATCTGACGACAGAGGCTTTACTGAAGGTGCTCGGGCACCTTCACTTCGTTGAAGTGTACCTTTTCCCCGCCCCGAATGAGATAGACATCCTTGGCTGATACCTGCTCAATATACCTTTTTACAATGACATCGCAGTACTTTTCATCGAGCTCTACGGTAAAGCACATTCTGTCCGTCTGCTCACTGGCAATAAGCGTAGAGCCGCTTCCACCGAAGGGATCGAGAACTATGCAGCCAGTCATAGAACTATTTACGATGGGATAGGCGATGAGCGGTACCGGTTTCATGGTAGGATGCTCGCCATTCTTCTTGGACTTCTCAAACTCCCATATCGTGGTCTGCTTCCGGTCGGAGTACCAGGCGTGCTTGCCGGTCTTCTTCCAACCAAAAAGAATCGGCTCGTGCTGCCACTGGTAGGGAGAGCGCCCAAGGACCAGCGACTGCTTCTTCCAGATGCAAGTCCCGGAAAGATAGAATCCCGCGTCAGAAAAGGCCCTGCGGAAGTTCAGACCTTCTGTGTCAGCATGGAACACGTAGATGCTTGCATCCTTGGCCATCGCTTTTTCGGTGTGGGTAAAGGCCGCAAGCAGGAACTGATAGAACTTGTCGCCCGCCATATTGTCGTTCTTGATTTTCCCGGCGCGACCTTCGTAGTTGACATTGTAGGGTGGGTCCGTCACCGTCAGGTTGGCCTGCTTCCCATCCATGAGGAGCTCAAAGGTTTCAGCCTTAGTGCTATCGCCGCAGACCAGGCGGTGCTTGCCCAGCAGCCACAAATCTCCCAACTGGGTGATGGCGGGCTTTTGAAGCTCGGCATCCACGTCAAAGTCATCGTCTTTGACATCATCCATTCCACCCAGCAGCTTATTGAGCTCGGCATCGTCAAAGCCAAGGAGCGAAATGTCAAAGTCCGCGCCTTGCAGGTCCGCAAGTTCCACAGACAGCATTTCCGCATCCCAGCCAGCATTCAGCGCAAGCCGGTTATCTGCGATGATGTAGGCGCGCTTCTGAGCCTCAGATAGATGCTCGGCAAATACACAGGGCACCTCGGCTATGCCTTCTTCCTTGGCGGCCAGGATGCGGCCGTGGCCAGCAATCACGTTGAGATCTTTGTCGACGATGACCGGGTTTACGAAGCCAAACTCCCGTAAGGAAGCCCGCAGCTGCAGGATCTGCTCCTTACTATGGGTGCGGGCGTTTCTGGCATACGGCACTAGCCGGTCGATATTCACTTTCTCAAAGCGCTCGGTTGTCTTCATGCCGTAAAACCATCCTTTCAAGTCCCCTTTGTGCACCAGACAAGTCGCCTGACAGGGCTTGGCCACGTAATGTCTTGATCTGCTGCCTGTTCAGTCCCGATTGCTTTAGGCTTCGCATGAAATGTGCAAGCCCCGGCTGATGCTTTGATTGCGGCTCTTTCATCACCGAAAACGGTCTCATTATTTTCTCCTCCCCGATAATAGGGCCTCCATAATGTCGTCCTGCGGGTTGCTCACAAAGGCTGTGGTGCAGTTCTGCTTCACGATGTCGAAAATCTCATACCAGAGCAGGTTAGCCTGTTTCTGAAATGACTGGCTCATCTGAACGAAGGGGCTGGCGATCGCCCCACCGGTTGTCGGGTGTTTGCCTAGAAGGCCGTACAGACTAATGGCCTCTTCGCATTGAATGTAGCGGGTGAAAGCTTGCGCATAGGCCTCGATAAGCCTCGGGTTTACAAACTTTTCGCACCCACGTTCTTTGAGCCATTTCCACGTTTCAATAAAGAGAGCATCAGCACCCAGCGACTTGCCGTCCTTTTGCCTAGAGCGAAGAAAGTCGCTGGGAGTTGGCATGTCCTCTCCATGTAGATCTGCTGCTCCCTCAAGGTCCTCAGCTTCAAGCAGGGATTCAGGTTTGAGGTCCGGGACCTCCAATATCTTTGCTGCCTTGCCTTTTGTGATTTTGTCCGCCAAAGCATGGGGCTTATCTCCGGCGCGAATGCGCCTGCCCCCTCTGTTAGTGCCGTCCTTTGCCACGCGCCGCCACCTCCTTTTGCAGCGGAGGGGGTTAATCCCCCGTTTGAACCGTGATTTTTGCGCGCGTGCCCCTGCGCCCGTTCCCCGCCTCAAAGGCTACAGAGATTAAGACCGCCCCTGGGGGCAGTCCCTTCGCCTCCAGCGGCTACCGTCTCGAGCAGTAATCTCAGAATGGCATGGTGTGCATAGGGACATCAGGTTTGTGAATTCATTGGTGCCGTCTTGCGATAACGGCTTTATGTGGTGTACCTCATCGGCTAGCACGCTCTTACCACGCGCCAGGCATTGCTCACACAATGGATGGGAAGCGATGTAACGGTCGCGGATGCGCTTCCACGTCCTGCCGTAGCGTTTCTTCACTGCCGGGTCGCGCTGGTAGCGTTCATAGCGCCTGGCTTCCTGTTTCGCATGCGCTACACAGAACCGGGAGTCAGTCAGCTCCGGGCAGCCGGGATGTGAACAAGGCCGCTTTGGTTTGTATGGCATCTGCTCACCTCGTTTTTTGGCATAAGAAAAGCCCCCGCGGTTTTCCGCGAAGGCTCTGCCCAGTAATCCACAATACTATTGTAAGCTGCTATTCTGCAAAAATCGTCCACTGTTTGTCCACTCTAAAGACCGTAGAGAAGAAGCGTCAATTGGCGCAAGGCCTCTTCCTTTCTCTTGTACACCCAGGAACGCTCGATATGGAGCTTCTCGCTGATGTTCAGAACAGCCTCTGTCTTAGTAATGTCTCTGACGAAGAATTCATGCAGGATAAAACGCGAGGCATCATCAAGCATCTCCCAAGCTGGTTTGAACCATTCCATGTACTCCAGCGCCTGCCGGTAACGTTCCTTAAGAACATCAATCTCATCAATACAGGCAGCCAGTCGATCTTCTGCGGCTTTGGGATTATACGCCTTGGGCATCAGTGTTGGCAGAGACCTCCTTGGCGACTCTGCCTTTGCATAGATGGCAGCTATGCTCTCATCGGTGTTCTCAATAATGAATTCCATGTTGCTGTAATCCTTAAGGGCATTAACAGCCGCTGTTTTCTTGTCTAAGTAATGCCAAACGATGTTCACTGTGCCAAACCTCCTTTAACAGCCGCCTTGACCGCATCGATAAGCGCGGCTTGGGTATTGTTCTTATCCTTTAGAGCTTTCATGACCTGTTCGTCAATGGTATCCCTGGCTATGATATGGTGAATCACAACCGTGTCCTTTTGCCCTTGCCGCCAGAGACGAGCGTTGGTTTGCTGGTAAAGCTCCAGACTCCAGGTAAGGCCAAACCATACCAGCGTAGAACCCCCCGCCTGTAGATTTAGTCCGTGACCAGCAGAAGCCGGGTGAATGACTCCCAGCTGGATTTCTCCTTTGTTCCATCGCCTGATGCTCTCTGCTGAATCCAATTTTTCAGCCGCAAAACGCTCCAATATCCGCTCCAGATCGTGCCTGAACCAATAGGCAACCAGCACCGACTTGCCGTTAGCAGCTTCGATAATATCCTCCAAAGCATCTAGCTTGCGGTCATGAAGCTTAACCACGCCACCGTCACCATCGTAGACTGCTCCGTTAGCCATCTGAAGCAGCTTGCCGGAGAGGGCTGCAGCATTTGCGGCGTCAATTTCCCTGTGCTTGAAGGACAGCACCATCTCAGCCTTCATGGTCTGGTAGTGTTGCGCTTCAGGCTCGGACATCCGGACGGGAACTTCATTCATCACGAGCTCGGGCAGTTTCAGGTAGTCGCTGCCCTTCATGCTGATGGTGATGTCTGAAATGAGGCGGTAGATGGCTTCCTCTGCCCCGGGTTTCGGTTTATAGCTAAAGATGACCTGGCCATTGCGCTTATCCGGCGTGAAGAAGGCTTCACGGTAATTGCCAATAAAGCGCCCCAGGCGCCGCCCCATGTCAAGGAGGCGAAACTCCGCCCATAAGTCGATTAGCCCATTGCTGGACGGTGTGCCCGTCAGACCCACTATCCGCTTAACCAGGGGCCTCACTTTGATCAGGCTTCTGAACCGCTTGGCTTGATGAGACTTGAAGGAGGACAGCTCATCGACTACTACCATATCGTAGTCAAAGGGGAGCCCGCTCTTGGTGACCAACCACTCCACGTTCTCCCGATTGATAAGGTAGACCTGTACTCTTTGCAACAGAGCCGCTTTCCGCTGGGACTCATTGCCGATTGCAACTGTATAGGTCAGGTCGCGCAGATGATCCCACTTCTCAATCTCCGCGGGCCAGGTATCCCGTGCCACTCTGAGAGGGGCGATGACCAGCACCTTGCGAATCAGAAAGCTGTCCAGGGTGAGGTCAAAGATGGCGGTCAGGGTGATCACCGACTTACCAAGACCCATATCCAGCAGGATCGCCGCAATGGGATGCTGGAGGATATACTCCGTGGCATATACCTGGTATTCATGTGGTTCGTATTTCATCGAGTATCCCTCCAATCTGTGTTTCACTGTCTAACACATACACCAGAAATCCTAGCCGCCTGAGCATCCCATGCCTTATAGCCTGCAGGGGTCTGGGTTTCCTACCATGCGCCTTCACTTCCACAAAAGCCATCCTACTGCCAGGTAGAAGCACGAGACGGTCCGGCATGCCATCGTAACCAGGCGAGACAAACTTCACGGCAATTCCACCAGCTGCTTTGACTGCTCGGACAAGTTTCTGTTCTATCAGTTTCTCACGCATAAGAACCTCGTGTGCCGATACATGTGCCCAAGCACTTCAAACTCTTACGCGCGAGTACACGCTCATTCGTGCCCATTACTCCTTTATTACCTATAACTACATCATTTAGAGAGTGAATTATTGGCACAATGGGAACAGGCAAGGCAAGGAGCGTGGTATATAAGGGGCTTGCGACTGTGCCGACAGGCTGCTGTATTGGCACGACTGGAACAATGGGCATGTGCCTAAGCCTCCTCGCCGGAACGGATGAACACTCGTTGCGGACCATATAGCGGCAGGTTCTTCTTACCGGTTTTGTTGCCGGTGAACTTCACCCAGCCCCCGATTTTATTGAGAATCTCCTCGATCTCGTAAGAATCGCCCTTCTTGAGAGCTTCGCGGTTCTTGCCGAAGCACTCGCACCAGATCTCCATAATACAGACCTGCTCCCGGCGCAGAGTCCCCGTGCGGCTTTCACCACCGAACTCGCTGCCGTCAAGAAAGTTGCGGCGGGCATATAAGTCCAGCTTGTCCCACCCGTCGGGCAAGAGGGTGTCGAGATATTCGGCCACCAGGCCTTCCCGGTCATCTCCCTCCATAGCGTCGCGCTGTTGTGTAATGGCTTCCTCCGCGAGGCTGCCTTTGAGAAACAGTTCCTCTCCCTCGTTGTAGCGCTCGATCGCTTCAGCCCATACTTGGTCAACCTCTGTCAGCTCCCATGCCTGGTATTTGCCCTGACCTACAACTCGCACTGGCCAGAACCGGCGGTTTCCCGTGATATCGCGCAGGAAGCCGCCGTCGCTGTTGGTGGTGCCAACAATGATGCAGGAGCGGGGGTGGCTCTCCACAACAACACCGTAGGACTGCCGGTACTTGTCATCGGTACGCGTTATGAAGGATTTCACCGTCTCCACGTCTACCTTTTTGATGCCTGCCAGTTCGCCAAGCTCCAGTATCCAATACCCCTGCAGCTTCTCCGGCGCGGTCTTGTCTTTCATGTCCGAGATGGCGAGGGAGTCAGAATACCACTGGCCGCCCAGCCGGGCAAAGAGTGTGGACTTGCCGATGCCCTGGGCACCGTTTAGCACGAGGATGGAGTCAAACTTCACTCCCGGCTGGTAGATACGCGCCACCGCCGCCACCAGTGTCTTGCGGGTAACAGCCCGCACATAAGGTGTATCTTCAGCGCCAAGATAGTCGATGAGTAGAGTATCTAGTCGTTCTATACCATCCCATGACAGCCCGCCGAGGTACTCCTTAACCGGGTGGTAGAGGCGCTCGACAGAAACAACCCCAAGCAACGCATCTTTGAACTTGGTCGGCGACCAGATGCCATAGGTGCGCTCGAAGTATAGCTTCGCGCAGGCCAGGTCAGTATCGCTCCAGCCGGGCTTAACCTGTGGCCAGGGGAGCTCCCCGATAACATCGATCATGTTCTTAAACTGGTTAAAGACGATAGGCTGCAGATTTGGGTCAAAGCGCATGATGGTGGAGATATTGGTGAGTGTGTCTTTCACCTCACCTGTCTTGTCTAGCTCAAGCTGACTCTGCCAGTTGTCCTCATTGGTGAAGTCCGCTTCAGCCTGCGCCCGGCGTTCCTCGGCTAGTTTCGCCCTGACCTGCTCATCTTTAACTGCAAAGTCCGACATGGCTTTGAATGACGCCTTCTCGTCGAGGTCACTGAACTTATGCAGGCGCACTAGGTCAAAAGCGTTGAGCAGCTTGCCACAGACCGGGTCGGTGGCGTGATGGCTATAGGCAAACTTGCCGTCGTAGATAACTACACCTGCGGAACTGTCGGCGGGGATGTAATCGTAGCGGCCTGCCATAGCGGAAGGTTCGTACACTCCTGAGAGAAAAGCTTCAATGGCCGCCTCAATGGAGTAGGCCTTGCAGAACGCTCCCACAACACCATCTTTAGCAAGGGGGTCCTGTTGCTGTTTTAGTCGGCGCTCCAGTACCTCAGACTGCCGTTTTGATGTGGGCCACATGGCTGTATCCCGCCAGTCTGCATATTTGGAGAGGTACACGTCGGGGTCGAGCAGCTCGCCGTCTTTCTCGTGGAACACGTACTCTCCGTCAGAGGAGGTGGATGGCCAGTACATCAGCCGCGAGGGCTCATACGTTGTGTCATCGAACAGGTCAATGCCTATTTCCTTGGCCACCATTCGTCCCAGAGCTGGGTACTCATCCTCGCTTACCTCACGGGCCAGGGGGACAACCAACCGCAGGCGCGGCGCTTCCGGCGTGCTTTTGTGGGTGGAATAGGCGCAGCAGGTCCAGTCGTAGAGAGCCTCTATCTGCTCCCAAATGTCAGGGGTGGCATAGTCCATGTCCAATGTAAGCATGGACCGGCAAAGGACATACCCATTGCCCCGCTTGCCCTCCCGCAGTGCACCCCCCACAAAGCCGCCGATGTCCTTAATACTGTCCTGCTGCGCTTTGCTCATTTTGCGATACTCGGACACTGTCTCAGTGGTACGCTTCGTCGTGCGAACGGCGTTCTTGAAATCTGCCCAGGAAATGTCCTTGTTCTTCCACCGCTTGTCCATGCGGCTGTTACCGACGGCTATCTTCATCCCGCGCAACCTCCTTGCATCTCTCAGTGAAGTACCGGACCGGAATCCCCAGGCTCTCGGCCTTGGAGATCTCCTGCGCCATCCCAGATGAAATCTTGCCGCCAAACACCCACAGAGCGTCGCACTTTGTCAGGAGAACCAGCGCACAGGATAACCCGAGTTCACGGCTCTCTTTATCTTCCTCGTCCAGAAACTGTGGGAAGTGGAGGTGCGGTGCGAGGGGAACGCACCCCTCGCTGATCGCAAACCGGCAGTAACCGCGGGCACGGCTAATGTTATAGTCAGTGTCGCCAGCAAAAGGCGAGCAAATGTAGACCAGCGAGCGACGCTCTTTTGCTTTAGCCTTTTCCTCAGATACCACTCTTGCTAGAGCTTTTGCGGCAGTGGGCTCGGGGTAGCCTTTGCTGTTACGCCAGTCCATGGCCGTTCTTCTTTGCGCCCAGAAAGTAGTTGATAAAGTACTGCTGCCCTTTGCCCGTCACCTTTGTCGTCTTAGAAATGGTGACATGACCATCGGAATGAGTAATGGCCGTTTCCTTGACCTTAAACAGCCCAAGCTCCATAGCCTTCTGTGTCGGGGCATTGTAATCGGTACCCTTCCGCTTAATTAAAAAGCCGTCCTGTCGGAGCCTTTCAAACAAGCGGTTCTGACCGATGTCGACACCGTTGCCCTTGAGGATTTTGGCCAGCTCACCGATGAGGATGGTCCCTTCAGAAACCGATACGGCATCAGCAAAGATTACCTTTGGTTTGTTCTCTGCTGCCTGAACCTGGAGCTGCTCTTTTGCCTGGCGTTCCGCCTTGAGAGTGGTTAAGAGCATAATCCAGGAGTCGGGGTCATTCATGATTTCTTCCAGTTTGGAGGTTGTGACGTAAGCACCATGCTTTCGGATTTGCGGCAGAACTTCGTGGGTGACCCAGCGTTTGAACTTCTTGGCTTCGGGCTTGCGGGAGAGCAGGATAACATTATAGAGCCCGCTCTCGCTAATCACTGTCAGTTCCTGTTTGCCGCCAAGGGTGTCAACAATACTTACATCCTTCTCGTCCTCGTCCAAGCGGTCAGCTACCATGCGACTGTTACTGAGTTCCAGCACATCACATACATCCTTTAACACCCACCAGGGCTCGCCGTTCCTCTGAATAGTTCTGATCTCGTTCCCCTCGTAGGAGAATGCCTGTAGTTCGTTCATGTGGCTCGTCCTTTCCGAAGGCTCAGTTTGCTGTGGCCTTCACTATACAGCCAGGGGGAAGGACGCATTCGGACGGTCTGAAGAAAAAAGTCCTCAATCTTTTTTATAAAATGGGCACACGAAGCCTTCGGCACGAAGCAGCAGCCCCTCCGCCCAAGACGGGGTTTCGGCCATATGGCGGCAGACATCGTCTGGAGACACCTCCGGAGGCGCTTCTATAACCACCTCATCGTGAACGCTCATGACGATGGAAAACCCCGCTGCGTCAAGTCGCCGCATGGCATGGCAAAGGATATCCCGGGAAATTGCCTGCACAATGTTCTCCACGAACTTGGGGCCATAGCTTTCGATGCGCTCCCACTTCTTGCTGATGCCTACTCCCTCATAGGTAACCGCCTCACCGCCAAAGCGGTTCTGCCCGATCTTCGGTTTCACATAGGCCAGCCGCCTGCCGGAGGGCAGCACAATAAAGAGCATGCCGCTTCTGTACTCAAACCGGATGCCGTGGGTTTGTGTGTTGGTTCGCTCATTGACCGCGGTCATCGCCGCCTTGTCAACATCCCACCAGAGCCTCACGATTTTGGGATTGGCGCTTCTCCACGCATTCACCAGCGGTTGCAGCTCATGCTCGGCTAACCCCATCTCCAGGGCGCCCATAGCTTTCAGAGCTCCGACTGAGCCGCCATAGCCAAGCGCCAACTCCGCGATTTTACCTTTTTGCCTGAGCGGGCTTCCCTTGGTTATTTCCTCAATAGGGACTTGGAACATCTGGCTTGCCGACGCCTCATAAATCTTGCCGTGAGTGGCAAACACCTCGTTACGCCATGTCTCGCCCGCCAGCCATGCGATAACGCGGGCTTCAATGGCAGAGAAGTCGGCTACGATGAACTTATAGCCTGGCCGGGGCACAAATGCTGTCCGTATAAGCTCCGACAGAACAAGGGGAACGGAATCATAGAGCGCATCTAGCATCTCGAAACTGCCGCTTTTTACAAGGTTTCGAGCCTCGGCCAAATCCGGCAGATGGTTCTGGGGCAGGTTTTGCACTTGAATCAGCCTGCCAGCCCAGCGCCCGGTTCGGTTCGCGCCATAGAACTGCAAGAGCCCCCTGGCCCGGCCATCGTTACCGACAACGTTGCCCATTGTCGTGTATTTCTTCACACTGCTCTTAGCGAGTGACTGCCGCAGCTCCAACACTTGCTTGAGGTCATGTGGCGCAGATTTGAGCATCTCCTTGACTGCCGCTTTGTCCAGGGTATCGGTTTCCATCCCGTGCTCCGCAAGCCATGCCTTCATCTGAGCAATCGAGTTGGGGTTGTCCAGCGTAGTTAGCTTCATCATCTGCTTGGTTAGCTCAGCCCGCGACCGCTCATCAAAGCGGATTGCTTGTGCGACCAGATCCAAGTCCAGCTGGATGCCCCGGTCGTTGATATACTGGTCGAGAATGTAGGTTAGCCACTCGTCCTCCGGTACGGGGAACTTATGGAGCCGTGCCTGAATTGCCTGTTCTGTCTCCACGTCGCGGACGTTGTAAGCTCTAAACTGCTCCCATTTGTCCGGCGCATCGGAGGGAAGGTTGCGTGTCCGGCCACCGTTTGCCTTCGTGGGTTTACAGGGGACGGAGAAATATCTGATGAGGTCTTTACCTTCCTTGAGCTTCTGCTTCTCCAGCCCCAGCACTGCGCCCGTACCCTCCAAAGATAGCGGAAGGCCCAGATACGCCGCCCACACCATGGTGCAGCGCCATGATTCGGGCCTGAGCCAGTGGCCTAAATATCTTGACAGGCAGACCCGCTCAAACTGCGCGTTAAAGGCCCACTTAGTTACGCTTTCATCTACCAGAGCCTTCTCTATTTCACGGGGCAGTTTTTCTCCGCCCACTATGTCGACTACATGCACATTGCCTCCATCAGCGGAGTAGCTGAACAGCAGAATCTCAAAATTGGGGGATTCGGCGTACTTGTAGACGCCGCACTTCGACAGGTCACGGTCGCTAAATGTTTCAATATCCACACTGAGATGTTTCATAAACCCTCCATATCTGAGCAGGGCGGCAAGTTTTCTCGCCGCCCTGCTCACCGTATATGTCATTAGCCGAGGAAGTCGTCTCCATCGCTGTCAGTTGTGAAGTCATCCGCTGCGCTGGCCCGGCCGCCCAACGGCTCACCGTCACGGACTTTCTGGATGTTACCCAGTCCGCAGGCAACACCGCGGTTGCCGTTAGAGTTAAACGCATAGAAGTTCACGCTTACTCTCGCATAGACCCCGGAGTAGACCTCAGAACGGCTCATGATGGGGTTCAGGGACTTGTCCACGATCTCTGGCGCAGAGTTGCTGTTGGCGTTCACGAAGTAGCTGTCGGCATAGGCCTCATCGTCCGGGCGGTCAATATCGCCGTCCCGCAGCGGCAGTTTCAAGGCGGACTTGCTCGGGATCTTGCCCCCAAACTTGCCGCGCCCTTCCTCGATGGCGGCGTCTACAGCGGCGTTGATGGCCGCGAGGGTCTTGGTGTCGCTCTTGGGGATGATTAGGCTGACGCTGTACTTGGGCGTTCCGCCGTTGATGCTCTTGGGTTCGTGGACATTGGCATAACTGAGGCGGACGACCCCGGTGACCACCTTTGTGGGATTCTTGGCGGGACTCGGATTAATACGGGTTGCGTTGTTTGACATGGTTACTTCTCCTCCTTAAATTCATCTATAGCAGATGTGTTGATTGCTTGACGCTTGTCCGATAGCGGGACCAGAGTTGGCTTACCAGGCGGCTTTTCAATTAGGCCGCCGAGTAAAGCCTGAAAGTTGTCTCTGCCCATAAGCCGCTCCATCTCGGTGAGTGTGATCAGGCTCTGGCGGTAGATATCACGGTAGCCTGCACCTCTTGCGGCTTCGGCCACTGCTTCCTCGTTAGCGTATTTGCGGTTGGAGCGTCCCTCCACCAGCTTGAAACCCGGCCACTCCTTGCCGTGCCTGACCGCTGCCTCCAGAGCATATGCCTTGATGTCGCTCGCCCAGGATATAAGGTCATCCAGTTTGGCGAGGATTTCTTCAATCTCTCCGTCCGAGAGTAGCGGTGGCAGTGCAAACTCAAACCGGGCAAGGCTAAGGTTGTCCTCCGCCCGCGCGCGGCACTTCACCGCCGCACGGCAGAACCGGCACCACTCGCCGGGGACGCACTCTCCCGAGCCTTCGAAGGCAAGGCTGGCAATGGGCTTGAGGACCTCGTCGGCCCACTGATAGAGGGACTCCTTGTCCATGGTAAAGGTACTGACATTCTCACGCCGTGGCTGATAGATGGTCATAGACACTGAGGTGATATCGTAGATGCCGTCGAAGAGCTCGAGGGCACCAAGGGCATATAGCATCATCTGCGGGTTGCTCTCTGCGCTGACCAAAATACCCTGACCATACTTGAAGTCCACGATGTGAAGCGTCCTATCGGAAATAATTACACAGTCGCCCGTGCCAAATCCGTCAGGTACGTACTTTGAGAAGTCCAGGCGTTGCTCTATAAGCACTACTGGGTCAGCGCAGTCCTGCTTTATCAGGGCGATCAGTTCCTGGATAAACTCCACATAGCCATCTGTGTAAACGTCCATCTCGTCGGAATCGTACTTGGAGACGGGCTTTCTTGAGCGCCGTTTGAGGGCCTTACGCAGCTTGTGTTCTGCCAGTGCATGAGCGGATGTGCCTTCGGCGGCAGCTTCTCCGCTGTTGTCCTCAAACTCCCGCTCCAGCCGCGCTGACGGTGGACAGTTCATCCAGCGATGGGCACCTGAAGCCGAGAGCAGTGCATGCTGCTTCTCCGCACTCATTTCAGGGCCTCTGCATCGGCCAGCAGCGCCGCGTAGTTTGCCGGATCAATCTGACTAAGTTTCGGCGCACCGTACTTTTCTAACAGTGACCTTACGTTTGCCGTGAACCCTAGCTGGCTCTTTTCGGCCAGTGCTGCCCGCACCTGCTCCAGCGTTACCGGCTTTGTCGCAGGCTTTGCTACCTGTGCCGTGGCTGTTTCCGGCAGGGCGCTTTCAACAGGCTCGTTTGCCGCCATTGCATCCGCAACCGCCTGTACACTATCTGCAAGGGAGCGCAGATTATTGACTACATCATGCAGCAGCTTAATCTTGCTCAAGCTTTTCACCCCCTTCCTCAACAATGGACAGCTCTTTCACGCTGTTGCCGGGGATAATCACCGTCAATCTGCGCTGCTCGCCTAATAGAAGGCGCAGCAGCCTTTCCCGCAAGGTGACGTTGCGACAGCCGACAATCCCTCCGTCCTGGGGCTCCTTCGAAACACTGATTTTAAGCATGTGCTTCATGTGAGCCACCTTACCTTTCTGAAGGCTGATTTTGTGTGCCTTCACCCTATAGCACCTGCGGAGGGGAAAACGGACGGTCTATAGGAGAGATTTTCTAAGTCTGGCTATGGCACGGTTCACTGCATGGCGGATGGCCGATTCATCTTTCCCCTCAAGGGCGGCGAGGTCAGTATAGGACCAGCCTTCTAACACGCGTTTACGAATTAGATCTTGCTGGCGTTCGGTCAGCTGCGACATGGCATGGCCGATTGTCTCGGAACTTATTAGTTCAGCAGGTAAGTCCGTACCATCAGAGAAGAAACGCGCGTCCTCGTAATTGAAGGTGCTGAGTTGCGTGTGTCGGTCGGGTCGGCTGTTGCGCCGGTCGTTGCTCTTTTCCGCTTTCACGGACTCCAGATAGAAGACTCCGACCTCCTCGGATACTTCCAGTTCGATGATTTTGCCGTCTGCGTCTCGGTAGCTAATTCTCATGCTTTTTGACTCCTTTGGTTTTCAAATTTTGGCTTTGAAATCCGCAGGAGCCGCTTTTCATCCGCGAAAAGAAAAACGACAGGGCGATACCCTATAACGGGTATCCGCACTGTCGTCTAGCGCTCTCGCGGATTTCTATTCGATTTTTGGGAGAGGTCTTAGTTAAACAGCAGATTTGATACGTTCATGGGTGATGTTCAATGTACCGTTAGGATTTGATGTGATTCGGGTTATACAGTCTTTCTTTCGTATTTCAATTGTTCTCGCGTCTGCACTCATGTCACACACTCGCTTTTTGTCAAGGTTTTGGACTTCATGCATACTGGCATCCTCCATCCACGGGAGTACAAGATGTCGTAACCTCCATACCCATTGCTACTTCCTCCTTTTTTTACCGTATTTAAGTTATTCCAAGTCCATAAAAAGAGCTGCTATTGGTTTCCCAATAACAGCATACAGACTTTTGGAATACCCCTGGAGGAGCGGGAGTAGCTAACTCATAGTGTGTGAGTAGCGAATTATCATCAACTTTTGCAACATCGGCCATGAATATATTTGTATCAAGGAAAAATACGCGTTATTAGATGTAACCTTTAAGTTTAGTAGCAATGTGCTATACTTATTACGTGAAAGTAATTCCATTGGAGGCGGTAATATGGCGTTCAGTTACAACAAGCTATGGAAGTTGCTGATCGACAAAAAAATGATGAAGAAGGATTTGATGGCAGCGACTGATTTAACTACTACGACTATGGCGAAATTAGGCAAAGATCTTCCGGTTAGCATGGATGTTCTGGCACGTATATGCAAGGCACTTAAGTGCAATATCGGCGACATCGTCGATTACGTCGACGAGGACACCAAATAGACTAAAGTTTTGATTTGAGATGGAGGGGTTCGGTATGAGGTTATGCTTTGGCTCATACTTGGCTGTCCTTGTTTCATGCAAGGCAGTCAACGTTGATAACAAGCAGTTGTGCGAAACACTGCTTCATTCTGTTGCCCCCAATTTTGAATTTACATTTGCCGGACAGGAAAATCCGGATAGGGTTAGAGAGGATGCTTCATCAAAGTTGTTGCGGTGCGAACAAAACCTTCCTAAAGATGTCACCGGCCCAGCCCGAAAAGCTAACCCGCAAGAAGTAGTTGTCTATTTCCGGGATAATGTCCTCAGTCTGCTGGACAGAAATCTATCAAAGCAGATAATCCTTTCTCTCAAGGACATCATCGCTAACGACCATCCTGTAAAGGTCGGCAAGAAAATGCTGGGCATCGATGATGATACGAAAGTCGAATTGGTCAGTGGAACGTCAAAGAAAGAGTTGGCGTCACAAACCGAATTCTGCTTTCATTCGTTCTTGGCGGGTGTTTTTCTATATACCGCCACCAACACTACGAACCGGAGCGGCAAGGCTACGATAAAGTCAATCAACCGCGAGTATGTACTATCGTTCACGCCCCGTATAGGAGAGATAAAACTGCTTGAAGATGCCGAGGTAAAACGAGTTGCCTTGGTTTCTGCTGTAAAGGAAAGTACAAAATACGGAGAAGAATTTGCAGAAAATGTAGCGGAGTTTGTGGTTGACAGAATAAACCAGCTAACTCCGCCTTCGAAACAGAATGATTCCTTGCTTGTGACGCTGTTATCCGAAGCAAACGGGAACTGCCTAGAATGTGGCAAGAAACTGGGTATTCCAAAGCGTGGAAAGGTTCCGATTGGGAACTGTGAAATTGTTTATTTGAAGCAATCACCAAATGAGTCGGAGTCTTACGAAAATGCAGTAGTTCTATGTACGGATGGATGTGCGCAGCTTGTTCCTGTGATGTCGGAGACTGAAATAGAGGAGTTGCTCGAAAACAAACGTCGCTGCGCTGACATGCAGGCGTTTCTTGACAGAATATCCGGTATTAGGTTTCAAGATGAAATTGAAGCTGTGCTGCGTGAAGTACATAAAATTAAAAATGTGCAAGGACTAGAGCCAACAGACATTAAGGATTTGGTGGAGATTGAGCGTAAGATTCAAGAGCCTTTTCTTAAAGACAAAATTAATGCGAGCATGGCTCGCCTGTATAAAACCGTAAAGAGTATATGCGCTCACCTCGAACAGGAAATTGGATTTGATACGAATATGTTCGGGGAGCTAATGAAATCCGCTTCTATGCTTCTCGAAAATGGCGTACGCCAAAAGACAGATATAACCGACCCGCAGGAGTATATTTCCAACCTGTTGGTCGAGAATTTATACTCACAAGTTGGTCAGAGGCATAAAGACGCCTGTGAGATTATTGTTGGATATTTAGTGAAAAGGTGTGATTTGTTCAATGAGAATGCCAAGCAAAGTTAATTCTTTCTCCGATAGTGTCATTGCCCTTTTCACGCCTATCTTGGAGAAATTAGAAGAGCGGGATATGACCCCGCATGAATTGCTCGAGGCAACACGGACGAAGGTGTCGGAGATAAGTATCTTCCTTGATGCCCTCGATTGTTTGTACATACTTGGGCGAATAGAAATACCTGACGGAACGGAGGTGCTCCATTATGTTAAAGCGGATAACGTGTGATAAGTTCAAAACCCAGCCGGAAGACTTCCGCACCGGCCTTAACGTCGTCCTTGGCAGTTCAGGCGGTAGCAATGCCATTGGCAAGTCTACCTTCCTATTGATATTGGAATTTGCGTTCGGCGGGGACAACTACTCAAAATCTGCCAAGGACGTTATCACCCATATCGGGCATCACACCATAAACTTCGTCTTTGAGTTTGACGGCCTACCATACTTCTTTTCCCGAAGTACAAGCCGCCCCTCTGTAGTGAACCGTTGTGACAGCAAATTTCACGTTATCGAGGAAATACCCATACCTAAGTACCGCGAGTTTCTGTTTCACGAGTATAAGATATGCCTACGTGATATTACCTTCGGTGAGATTGTTGAGCGATTCTTCCGTATCTACGGACGTGGAAACCACAATGAACATAAGCCTCTACAGGGCGAGCGCGAATCGATGGCGACGGCTGTCGAGTACCTTATGAAACTTTTAGATAGGTTTGAGGACATCCAGAACCTTAAAACCGCCGAGGATAGCTACGGTATTAAGCTGAGTAAACAAGCCGAGCGCTCCGTCTCAGACATCACAGCTAAGATTTCTGAGAACCTCGAAAAGATAGAAAGCTTGGAAGGTCGTAGAGAGAAACTGTGCAAACAGAATGAGGAAGCCAATCTGCGTGCTTTGGGCATAGACCCGCAACAAGCGGAACGTCTCGCGGAAATCAAAGGAGAATTGGGCAAATTAAACCGGCGAAAGAGCCGTCTGATATCACAGCTTAATGCCATCCGCAACAATATGCCCGACAGCAACGGGGTACTGAATAAAGACTTCTCGGCTCTGCTCCGTTTTTTCCCTTACGCCAAAATCGATGCCTTTATTGACGTTGAAACGTTCCATGCAAAGATTAACGGCTTCCTCCGTAAGGACATTGAAGAGGAAATTTCGCGGTTGACCCCGCAGATTGAATACATAGACGCTGATATTGCATCATACGAAAAACAGATTACCGACTCAGGAATAGCTAAGTCGCTCTCACAATCTATTCTCACGCAATACGCCCGCGTGTCCCGAGAAATAGACAATCTGGTGGAAGAGAATGAAGCCCTGCGTAATGAAATGGCTCAGATAGAAAAGCGCAAGGAAATTGAGTATTTGTTAACGAGTCTTCGCAAGCGTCAAGAAGATGCTCTTGCTAACGCACAGGCTGACGTGAACGCGGAGATGAAACGGATTAACGACATCATCACAGGTGGTCATAGAGCAGCACCCGAATTGACGCTTAGACCGGATAAGACTTTTGAGTTTGAGACCCCAGACGATAAGAGCGAGGGCACGGCATTTAAGGGCCTAGTTGTTTTCGATCTGAGTATGCTTGCCTTAACTCCTCTTCCTGCGTTAATTCACGATTCGAGCATTGTTAAACGCATAGAGGATGCCGACTTTGAGCAGATACTCGGCTTGTACCAAGAAAGCAGTAAACAGGGCAAGCAGGTGTTCATCGCGTTTGATAAAGCGGATTCCTACACACCAAAAACCTTCCGCACGCTTGAGGAAGCGGCTGTTCTGCGCTTGTCTGTTGGCAATGAACTGTTCGGTACTTCTTGGAGTCGGCAGACTGCTGAACCTGAGTCCAAGGAAAAAGCGGAAACTAAACAGCAAACTGACGAAGAATAAGGAGATGGAACCCTATGTCGGCTATTAGAAATCTATTACAACAAATCACCGACCCGACGCTCCGCGAGCGGCTTACGGAGGAAGTGAACCGTATAAGTAAGAATAAGAAGTTTGGCCTGGTGTTCGAGGAACATGTCCCCGAATGCACCCCCCTTTACAACGTTCCCATTAAGCTCGGCTCAACCGTTGCCCGCAAGACAGGCAAGATGGACAAAATATACACCATTAGGAAAATTGATGGTAAAGATGCCGTGTGTGAAAATAAAACCACACTTGAGACGGCAGCTATCCCACTGTGTGAACTTGTTTCCGTGGCACAGTTCGGCGAACCGATTTTCCCTTCACTTGAACCTATCGACAAGGTGGAAAACGCACCCGGCGACAGCCTGTGGCATACCATTATCGAAGCTGACAACTATCATGCCCTCCAACTTTTGGAGTACCTTTATGAGGGACAGGTGGATTGCATATACATTGACCCACCGTATAATACCGGGGCAAGGGATTGGAAATACAACAACGATTATGTGGATTCTAACGATGCCTATAGACATAGCAAGTGGCTGTCAATGATGAAGAAACGGCTGCTGATTGCAAAGCACCTACTAAAAGAAACAGGGATATTCATTGTCACTATTGATGATAATGAGTTATCCCATTTAGACTGTGTCTTGCTGGAGATCTTCCCAGAGTACGACAGGTTTATCGTAACTATCGAACATAGCAAGCGCGGCAGACGCGGTAAAAATATGGCAAAGTCAAACGAGTATGCGCTTTTCTTGGTGAGGCATGGACTGGATGTTATTTGCGAAGAAACAACCATCGGCCTTGGTGGTGAAACTCGCAATCTGAGGCGTACTGGCTCCGGCTCACTTCGCGCACAACGACACAAGAAATTCTATCCAATATACGTTGACACCACCGAACAACGTGTGATTGAGATAGGAGAATATCTCCCACTTGACGAGGAACCATCCTATGATGTTCCCGATGATGTCAAGGAGAGGCACCCCGATAATTCTTTAAGTGTTATCTGGCCCATTGATGAGGATGGCACACAAAAGAACTGGCATTATGCGGCACCGAGAGCAAAAAGCGAAATGGAGTTAGGAAAACTCTCTGTGCGCGAGCAGAAATACGGCTGGCAAGTATACTACCAACTTAGAGAGAGGGATTCAAAAAAATACAAAACAGTGTGGACGGGTTCCCATCTCGATGCAAGTACGCATGGCACAGAACTGCTTACCACAATATTGGGTCGGGGTCAGGCGTTTGACTTTCCCAAATCCCTATATGCTGTCTTGCAATGTCTGTATGCTTCTGTGAAGGATAACCCCAATGCCCTGGTCGTCGACTTTTTCGCTGGCAGCGGTACGACGCTCCACGCAGTTAACCTGCTGAACGCCGAAGACGGCGGCAAACGTCGTTGCATTCTTGTCACAAATAACGAGGTGTCCGAAGCTGAGGCTCGGGAATTGAAAGAGGCGGGGTACCAGCCTGGCGACCCTGAATGGGAAAGCCGTGGAATCTGTCGCTCGGTGACTTGGCCGCGCACAGAATATAGCATCCTCGGCAAACGTGCCGATGGCATAAAGCTGACAGGTGAGTATTACACAAGTCAGACAACCAGTAAGGAAATCAACCGATCGTTTTATCAGCTTGGGTTTGTGGAAAACCCCGCCGCACTTACTCATGCTGCAAAGAAGCAGATCGTCGCCCTCATCGGCAAAGATAAGTTGCCTCAGTCGCTTGTAAATACCGACAGTCGATTCGTTGTATCAGAGAAACATAACGCCTCCGTGCTTTTTGATCCCGAAGCCGCGAATGAGTGGCTTGTCGCCCTTGAGGAGCAGGAGCATATAACTGATTTGTACATAGTGGCAAGTGAAAAAAGGACTTTCAACGAAATAAAAGCAAAAGTGGTTGAACTGCTTGGCACGCTAACAATAACTGAGCCGTTGAAACGTCCAATGAGCGATGGCTTCTCTGCCAATGTAGAATACTTCAAACTCGGCTTTTTAGATAAGAACAGTGTGTCGCTCGGCCAACAGTTCTGTGAGATACTGCCTCTCCTATGGTTAAAAGCAGGAGCAATCGGCGAGCGCCCAGAACTGGACGGCGTGGATATCCCGGATATGCTGATTCTGACTCAGAATTCTTTCGCAGTTCTATTGGACGAGGACTGCTATGGAAAATTTGCTGATGCTTTGCTTGAGGCGGGCAACATTAGCACGGTTTACTTCGTCACGAACTCTGAGGAGGCGTTCAGGGAGATGTCGAATGGCATAGGAATAAAGCGAACCTATCAGTTGTATCGAGACTATATTGATAATTTCGTTATCGGAAGCAGGAGGAACAACCTATGAGAGCAACACTATTTCCTTTCCAAGAAAGGGCACTTGCCGACTTGCACGAGAAGATACAGAAAGCACATACTCTATGGAGCGAGAGAGACCCGCAGGTCATCTCGTTTACCGCTCCCACAGGTGCGGGCAAGACCATCATTATGACTGCTCTGTTCGAGGACATCATATTTGGTCATGCCTATGGCGTGGCAGAACCAGATTCTGTTTTTGTCTGGCTTTCGGATATGCCGGAACTGAATGAGCAGACCCGTCTGAAAATTGAGAGCAAGTCCGATAAGTTCCGAACTAGAGACATCCATGTCATTGACTCGAGCTTTGATGCGGAGTATTTCGCAGGCGGAGGGATTTACTTCCTGAACACGCAGAAACTCGGCTCTGACAAACTGCTGACGCAGAAGTCAGACCTGCGCCAGTACACAATTTGGGAGACCCTCGCCAACACAGCAGCGCGTCAGCCAAAGTCCTTCTATGTCGTGATTGACGAAGCCCACAGGGGTACGTTCACGTCCATCCAGGCAGAAAATAAGGCGCAGTCAATCATGCAGAAATTCATCAAAGGGAGCAAAGAGGATGGGCTCCCGATAATGCCGCTCGTTATCGGTGTGACTGCCACACCGCAGCGTTTTCAGAAGCTCGTTGCGGATACTACTTCCACCATCCAGAAGGTAATCGTGCCACCGGAGGATGTGCGGGAGTCCGGCTTGCTTAAAGACAGGATTATCATCCATTTCCCCGACATCGCTATCAACGCGGATATGACGATGTTCAAAGAGGCGGTCGTAAACTGGAGACAAAAGTGCACACGCTGGTCGGCTTATTGTGAGCATGAGGAAATCAAGGACCCCGTAAGACCAATCCTTGTTGTCCAGGTAGAGGACGGAAATGGGCAGGAAATCACGCAGACAGACTTAGGTGCATGTATAGATGTTCTTGAAGAATCCCTTGGCCACAAACTTCAACCGGGTGAAGTTGTACATACATTCAACGACCGTGAAACCATAAAGGTACGGGATTTGAACATCTACCGTATAGACGCCTCTCACATTGAGGAGAATAAAACGGTAATGGTCGTCTTCTTTAAGATGAACCTTTCCACAGGCTGGGATTGTCCGCGTGCTGAAACGATGATGTCCTTCCGCCATGCAAGCGATTATACCTATATCGCCCAGCTGCTTGGGCGTATGATTCGCACACCACTTGCCCGCAGAATTGAGTCGGATGCCGAACTTAACAATGTCAGTCTGTTTCTGCCGTTCTTCGATACGGAAACGGTGAAGATGGTTGAGCAAGCCCTTCATGACAGCGAAGCAGTTGTTCCTGCCGAAACCGGCACACATAAGGAACTTATAACGCTCAGAAGAAATCCTGCTTTTGCTGACATCTTTAAAGATATGGATTTGGTTACTTACCGCATAGATTCAGCGAGGAAACAGCCTGCTCTTCGGAGGCTTATCGCCCTTGCCCGTGCGCTTACGCAGGATATGATTGCGCCTGAAGCACGGAAGAATACTCTAAAGAAGATTCTCCAGGAGTTTGAAAAAGAGATAGCTGCGCTAAAAGAAAGCGGCAAGTTCGCTGAAATTGAGAAAGCCGTGACAAGCTTTGCCCTTCGCACACTTACCATTGATTACGACAACAATACACCGTATCAAGCAGCGGATATGGCTGAAACTATTGCACTGTCTGAGCTAGACCTGACAAACCTGTTCGAGAGAGCGGGAAAAATACTCGGCGAAGGTTTGCACAAAGAATACTGGGTTCGCCACAGCAGACGCAATGCGGATGAAGTCAAGACAGAAATTATCGTTCTTGTAAGCGACAATGGGGCTATGGAGCGGCTTGAAAGCTTCGCTAGTAAGCAATTCAACGATCTGTATGATATGTTTCAGACTGCATTCCGCAAACTCAGAGAGGAACGGAAGGACACATATAAGAAGCTGGCACTGTCCTCCACTACACCAATTGCCCTTGATTGGGATTTGCCCCAGTCCATAGATTTTTCTCTTGGAAAGAACACAGAAACATTCGATGCCCATTTGTATATCCCCTTGGAAGGCGGTGATTTCAGAGCAAGCTTGAACGACTGGGAAAGCGGCCTTATAAAAGAGGAGCTGAAAAATGGTGCTGTTGCTTGGCTTCGCAATCTCGACCGTAAAAAGTGGTCTTTAGAAATTCCGTATGATGTCGGTGGTGTAACCACTTCTATGTTCCCTGACTTGCTTGTCGTCCGCGCCGAAGCGCATGGATATGTGTTTGATGTGCTTGAGCCGCACGATCCAAGTAGAAAGGACAACTATCCCAAGGCGGTAGGACTTGCGAAGTTTGCTGAGAAGCACGGCGAACATTTCGGACGCATTCAGCTTATCCGCAAGTCGAAAGGTGCTGACAGACGTGACCACTTCTATCGTTTGGATATGGGCAAGTTGAGCGTGAGAAATAAGGTCCGCGGCGTAACATCAAACGAAGAATTGGACAGGATTTTTGATTCAGACGCTGTGCGGGAGGACTGATAGCAGATGTTCAAAAATGGGGGTAGCTATATAGCTAAATCGGGGAGTATCAACTCCATAGTGATAATCTATCTTTTTACGATTATCCAATCTTTCAACGATTGACCCAGAATATGCACACCCCTTCTAACTTTCAACGATAACCCCTGTATGCTTCATGGTATAATGCAGAGGTTGTTTCTTATTGCCGCCAAACTAGACCCTGTAAATGTTAAAAGCCGCTCCTCTAAAATAGCAGGAACGGCTTTATTGCTGGGCTTTTGGGTAAAAATAAAACCACCCACCGACAGAACAAATTCTATCAATAGATGGTAGATTATTTGGTGGAGGCGGGGGGAGTTGAACCCACCGTCCGAAGGCATGCTGATCAGGGCTTCTCCGAGTGCAGTCGGTGATTTGGTGATTCGCCCTTTCCTGCGCCCTCCGACAGGCTCAGGATGTCGCTAGCCTATTATTTTCGCGTTACTTACTAGGCGCTTAGTAACACTACTCCTGCTTTCATGACGCCGGTGACCGCCCTCGCAGGAAAAGTGCGGGCCGACGGCTACCTATCTAGGCAGCGAACGCGAAACGTTCGTTTGCGTTTGTTTTGTTTTTTCCCTGTTTTACGGGTGTCGGGACCCCGACTCGCTACCCCAACCCACTCTACCCCCGTCGAAACCTTTTCGCCCCCAATTATAGCTCGCCTTTTTGGCGAAGACGAAAAGCTTGCTCGATGTCGCGCTTAGCTTCTTTGTCGGCGGCCGCGTCGCGCTTGTCGTGCTGCTTTTTGCCGCGCGCAAGGCCAAGTTCGACTTTGATGCGCCCGTCTTTTTGATAGAGCTTAAGCGCCACTAAGGTAAAGCCTTTTTGCTGAACAAGACCAATCAAACGCGCAATCTCGCGCTTGTGCAAGAGCAACTTGCGTGCGCGTCGCGGGTCGCGGTTAAATTGGTTGCCTTGTTCATAAGGGCTGATATGAACATTATAGAGCATGCACTCGCCGTTAGCAATGCTAGCATAACTGTCGCGCAAGTTTGCTTTCCCCGCGCGAATAGATTTAACCTCCGTGCCAACTAAAGCGACGCCGGCTTCGTAGGTCTCTTCGATAAAAAAGTCGTGGTAGGCTTTGCGATTTTCGGCAAAAACTTTTATAGTAGTTTCTTTCTTAGTCATATTTTACGTCCCTTTCGCCCTTTGTGCGGCGACATCATTACTAAAACACGAACTCGCGGTACCGCACCTCGTCTACCCAGAGCGTAACGTGAATGGCCTGCACTATCCACTCCGGCATCGGGATAAACCCAAACAACGAGTATTCCTCTAGCGTGGCGTCAATGCGCAGCTGGTGCCCGCGAAAGTGAAAGCTGTGCGGTGCCTCCACAAAGTCGTTCGCTAGACTAGCCTCTTGCAGATAGGTAAAGAGGCTTACCCTGCCCACGGTCCCAACCGGCACTATGCCCTTTAGCACGTGCACTTGGTTAGGATGCGAAGGAGGCTCAAACGCAATAATAATCGCCCCCAGCCAATGCTGGTGAATGCGAATGCGCTCGCGATTCGGCAGGTCGACCCAAACCTTGGTGGACATATCGCCTCCTTTGTGCTTTTGGTTCATGCTTCGTCAAGCGGCCGCATGATTGGGAACAGCACCCCATCACGGATGTTTGGCAGGTCAAGTAGCACTTGCAGCAAACGGTCAATGCCAATACCCCAGCCGGAGATAGGCGGCATCCCGTGCTCCATGGCCAGAAGATAGTCCTCATCCATGGGCATGGCCTCGGCATCACCTTGGCTTCTAAGCCGCGCTTGTTCCTCTAAGCGCGCTCGCTGCTCTAGCGGGTCGACAAGCTCGGAGTAGCCGTTAATAATCTCTGCGCCGTTAACCACGAGCTGAAAGCGGTCGGTTATGCTTGGGTTGTGGTCGTTCTTGCGCGCGAGCGGCGAAAGCTCGACAGGGTGGCACGTTAGGTAAGTGGGCGCAATCAGCTTCGGGCGGCTAATTTTCTTGTACAGGACGTCAATTAAGTTGCCTTTACCGAGCTTTGCTAAGTCGGCGTGCTCTAGGTAAATGCCTTGCCTGCGCACTGCCGCGAGCAACTCGGCTGCAGTCGCATAGGCATCGATGTCGATGTTAGCGTCGCGCAAAATTAAGTCGCGGAAAGTAACTACCGGCCACTCCGCACCAAAGTCTATCTCCTGTTCGCCGATACGCACTAGGGTTGAGCCAAACAGCTCTTTGACACAGTGAATTACCAGGTCGCGCAGAAGCCGCATGTTGTCCTCGTAGTTAAAGTAGGCGCTGTACCCTTCGACCATGGTAAAATCCTGCAAGTGGGTCGGGCTAATGCCCTCGTTGCGGAAGCAACGCGCAACTTCAAAGACGTGCGTAAACCCGCCGACTATCAGGCGCTTTAGATACATCTCCGGCGCAATGCGGAGATACAGGTCGATATCGAGGGCGTTGTGGTGGGTTACAAACGGGGAGGCCAGCGCGCCGGAGGGCTTGTTGGTTAGAATCTGAGTCTCTACTTCGATAAACCCGCGCTCCTCAAAGAAACGCCGCAAAGCCGAGAGCAAGCGCGAGCGCAACCTAAAGACGCGGCGGCTCTCTTCATTAGATATAAGGTCTAAGTAGCGCTGGCGGTAGATAAGCTCGACGTCCTTTAGGCCATGCCACTTTTCGGGGAGCTCGCGCAGTGCTTTGCCGAGGTACGTCCACTCGCTGACCTGCACCGTCTTTTCGCCGGTCTTAGTAGTAAACGTGGTGCCCTGCACGCCCACAAAATCCCCGATGTCGACGACTTCGTGAAATATGCCGTACCCTTCGCCGAGCTGATCCTGCTTTAGGGCAATTTGCACGCGCCCCTCGATATCTTGCAGATGAGCAAATGTGAGCTTCCCCATCTTGCGGATGGCTACAAGGCGACCGGCCACCCTAACAGCGGCAGTGTCGTCAGGCAGATTGCTGGCCTCTTTAAGTGTGTGCGTTACGGCATATCGCTCGGGATACGCATGTATATTGAGCGCCTTTAAGCGAGCTAGCTTCTCGCTGCGATAATCCTGCTGGCCCACGTACATTCCTCCGCTCGAACTCTAAATGCTTAAGTGTCTGAATTCTACTTGCTTACGCGCGCGCTTGTCAAGTCAGCAAAAAGAGCGGCCCGCAGGCCGCCAATAGGAAGGAGGAGGTAAAGAAAGAGGCTGACCAAGCCTTATGGCCTAGGGAGCGGAGAATGCACAGCAGTCTGTATCTGCCCGTCCGAGATACTAACCGTGCGACCCGCCATGGCCGCAATCTCGTGATTATGCGTGACAATGATGGTAGTTAATCCTGCGCAGTTAAGTTCTCTAAAGAGCTCGATTACCTTAAGGCTGTTCTTGCTGTCGAGGTTGCCGGTGGGCTCGTCAGCAAGTAGGATGGCGGGGCTGTTAATAAGTGCCCGCGCAATGGCTACGCGCTGCATTTCGCCGCCGCTAAGCTCTTTGGGCAAGTGTGTGCGGCGGTGGCTTAGCCCGACGACATCTAGCAGCTCTTTGGTGCGCTTGCCGCGATTATCCCTAAACAACAGGGGGAGTTCAATGTTTTCTTCGACCGTAAGTGTCGGCAAGAGAAAGAACTGCTGAAAGACAAAGCCTATATTCTCTTGGCGCAGGCGCACGAGACGCGACTCCTGCAGGCCGACTACCTCCTGCCCACGCAAGCGGTAACTGCCGGAAGTAGCTGTGTCGAGGCACCCCAAGAGGTTCATCAACGTCGTTTTGCCGGAACCCGATGGGCCGACAATGGCGATAAACTCGCCCTCTTCAACGCTGATGGCCGCATCCTGCAGTGCGTAAACCGTTTCACTGCCGCGGCGGTATTGCTTGCACAGCTTTTCGGTCCTAATCACGCTCATATTACTCACTCCTTATCGCCTCCATGGGGCTAAGTCCCGCGGCACGCAGTGCCGGGTAAGCGCCCGCCACCACACCCAATACGACAGAGACCAACAGGCTCATGACGGCGATATCGGGATTAAATGTAATTAGGTTGCCGGCCGGGGCAAAAGGCAGGATGTCGCGCAGGGCGCCTTCAATGAGCGTACCCGCGCCGATGGCGGCCGCGATGCCGAGCGCTCCACCCGTCACCGTCAGCAGGATGCTCTCTATCCACACGAGCGCGAAGATGTCCACAGCGCCTGCGCCTACGGCCTTCATCATGCCTATCTCGCGCGTGCGCTCGAACACCGAGGTAAGAATGCTGTTTAGCACGCCAAGGGCGCTGATTAAGACGGCGATAATTACTATTGAAGTGATTAGCGCCTGGGCCGATTCCATTAGCGTCTGCACCGTGCCGAGCATCTGCGACATGGTGATAGCCTGCACATCGGGCAAGGCCTCGACGGATTCGACCACTGCCTGAACCTGGCGCAGGTCGTTTAGCTGAATGGCTACCGAGGTCACCTTGCCTTCGGCGTTAAAGAGCCGCTGGGCGGTAAGGAGGGGCATATAGACAAATTGGTCGTCTTGCGAGCCGGTCTTCTGCAAAATGCCGGTCACAGTAAAGGCCTGATCCACCCCGGGGATACGATACTCGCTGCCGATAGAAAGCGCCATTTCCGTAGCTTTAGCAGCCGGGAGAATGACGGAGTTGGCGTCTACAAAGCGCTCGCCCTCAATTACCCACCAAGGTTTTAGGTCAAAGCCCGCCTCGTCCAGGCCTTGAATAATGACAGGCTTGCCTCCATGCACAAGTTTCTGGTTCATAAACATGCCTACAGCGTTTTTTACGTGAGGCATAGCGCGAATGGTCGCCACGTGTTCCTCACTTAAAAAGTCATCTATGACGCCGCCGTGCATAACCATAGCCGTAGCCTCATAAGGGCAGCCCTTGGCGATGGCTAACATGTGCGCGCCGAGGCGGTTTAGGTCTTGGCGCAGGCTGGCTTGGTAGCCGGCGTTAAATGACATAAAGCTAAAGAGCATAGCGATGCCAACCGCAATGCCTAGCAGTGTGAGCGCGCTTCGCACACGGCGGCGCAGCAGATTCTTTAGCGCAACGGATAAAAACTTCATGCAGCGAACATCCTTTCTTTACTACAGAGGGTAGTAGTGCGACCCTAACAGATCAAAACTACTATCGCACCTAGCAGGCCCATCGGTATCCAAAGTGGCACAGGCGTATAGGCGCGGCGGTCGGCTAGGAGCAGCTCGATGCGCCGCTTAATGTTACCGCCGGCGACAAAATAGCTTTCGGACCAGCGCCACTCGGCGAGCGACAGTAGCTCCTGGCTGCGGCGCACTACTTTCAGCAGGGCAGAAGCTAGGTCTAGCCTTGCCTCGTCAGCGACAGCGTCATCGGCCGCTTCTTCGCGCGCTTGGCAGTAGCGTGCATAGGCTAGGTGTGTAAGCGGCGAAAAAAAGGCCACTTCCTTAAGCAAAAAGACTAAGTTCCACAGCTGGTCGCGCCCGCGCACATGCGCAACTTCGTGAGCGAGGGTCGCCCGCAGTTCCGCGTCGCTCAGCTGCTCTAGTAAGCCCGTAGTCACGCAGAGTGTCGGCGGAATGTCGTCGCGCACATAGGCCGCCGGGTAACAATTTGACAAAACGGCTATGCGGATTTGCGAAGCTTGGGCAATATCTGCCAAGGCAAGGGTCACGCGCTCGGTCGCCGCAGAGTCATCCGCCGGGCGGCTTATGCGCAGAGGGGAGCGGTAATGCTGCCATAACCTAGCTAGGAGATACACGCCGAGCAAAGTTAACGTAAAAGGCGCCAGGAAACCCGCATAAATGCGTCCCATGGTGCAGATACGCCAGGCAAACGGCCCAAAGAGGCGACTGCACCGCCCAAAGATATGCGTAAAGTACACGAGGAAGCTTAGTATTGGCACCGCCAGTACGGCAGCGTACAGCACCATCCGCACGCGTGGCGCAAGTGTGAGCAAGCCGTCGAACAAGGCCACTACGGCAAAGGCCAAGCCGCCCGCCACCAACACATGTAGCACAAAAGGCGACACAAAGAGCTGCCAAGTAACCATTAGCTTTTCCCCCGGCGCTCTGCTAAGGCGGCCTCTAGCTTATTTAGCTCGGCGGCATCGACTCGCGCCAGGCGATTAGCAAGGTGCGATATGGTTTGCTCGCGGTGCGAAACCAGTAGGGCGTCTAGCACTTCCCCGACAATGCGGGCCAAATACTCGTCGCGCGCCACAGCGGCCATGTAGATGTAGGTGTTGCCCGCTGCTTCGCGCTGGAGCAGTGCCTTTTCCGCCAGTCGCCCCATTACCGTCATTACGGTGGTGTACGCAAGCTCGCGCTCGCGCGCGGCCAACAGGCCTTCATACACATCGCGCACCGTGCTTTGCCCGCGCTCCCATATAAACTCCATAATGTCGGCTTCGAGGTCGCCAAGTATTTGCCTGAGGCCTTCCTTGCGCGGCTTAAAATCCGGTACACCTATTTTTCTGTTCATGCCAGACTACCGCCCAATAACGTAATACTGACCGGGCCCTGCCCACCCAAGGCGGGCCAGCCTGTTCCCATTCTGGCGAATTTCAATTTCGATATGGCAACCATAGTCGATTACTTTGGCGCTAAGACCGGTAAGCGTTGGGTTTTGCTGCTGATAGAAAGCTAGCGCCTCATCACGCACCGCGCTAAAATCGTCGCTCGCCTGAGCAGCCCGCCAAAAATAGTAGCCCGCACCTGCCGCAGCTACAACGACGATGGCCAAGACAATGTAGATTGTCCTCATGATTCCCCTCCTGTCTACTACAGAGCATAGTAGTAATTACACTTTAGCCTAGGCACGTTAGCGTGTCAATTAAAACTTGGAACTAATTCTTGCGGCGCGCGTCAAAGAAGACGAGTGCAACGAAAGGAGCCAAGAAAATGAAAAAAGTAATCGTGTTGACCCTAATCATGTTAACGGTGATGGCCACTAGCGCCATGGCTATGCTGAAGGTGCTAGAACCGGCATTGGCAAGCGAACTCGAGGGACTTGCGCGCGAGCAACTGGCCAAGGAGCAGAACGTAAGCATCGGCCGGGTAGTAATCGAAGAGGGCTGGGTGCTAGAACTCCACAACATCAAGACCGACTTGTATGTAGTTATAGCGAAGGTTAACGGCGAGAAGGTCGAAACGCACGTGCATGTGGGTGAAAAGCGAGTCCTCACTGCCGAGCAAACTGCCGCGCTAAAGGCACAAAACGAGAAGGCCGCGCCTGCCGAGCCTATAATGCGCATCATGTCCGCGACCGAAGACACCAAGGCGATTGCGGAAAACGCACCGGTCGCAGAGAGTCGCCCATGGTACCTGTTTGCAGGCGGAGCCGGAGCTCTGGCTGTACTCGCAGTAGGAGCGTTTGTAGTTCTGCGCAGGATGTAGAGAGAACGAGATGAGGGGCTGCTAGCTCCTTGTGGGGAGTGTCGCACATGTGCGGCACTCCTTTGCCGTACTTAGCGGTGTCCCCTTGACACATAGTTCTACATGATGTAGTCTAATATTAAACTACACAACATAGATGGATGGTGGACACAATGGAGCAGTTACAGCAAATGTCTGGCTCGGAAAGGCAAATTATGGAGTTTGTCTGGGCAGCGGAGCGACCGGTGACGACACGTGAAATACTGCGCAACCTAGATTCTAGTAAAGCCTGGAAGCAGAGCACGGTGATTACCTTTCTGACTCGCCTAATCGAGAAACACATTGTTAAGGCAACCAGAGTAGGTAAGGCCAACTTCTATGAGCCGCGCATATCTCAGCAGGAATACCTCTTGTTTGAGACTAGGCAGTTCATCCGAGATGTCCACAAAGGTTCGACGAAAGGCTTCCTCAGCGCATTGTGTGACATTGGGGACCTAACTGAACGGGACATTGCAGAACTTATAGCCCGCGTAAAGGATAGGTGAGTCTATGCTAACTACCGTTTCTGGCCATCTGCTGGTAATGTCGATAGTGGCTGGGGGGCTTGTCTTACTTCTTAGGCAGAGCGATGTTTTATCCCAAAAATACTTATCGGCGACGTGGCGGTACTATAGCCACCTAATCGCTTGCTCCTTTTTCTTGGTACCATATTTCGCTTTAGTGCCTCTACTGCGCTTTTCTCTAGGACCGGTTACGCCATCCGGGCGGTACGCAGCCGGGCATCCTTACAGCCTAAACGCAATCACAGAGTGGAGTGGGCTTGCAACTTGGCTTATCGCTTGGTTGCCATATCTACTTATAGGTGGGTCGGTTATTTTTATGGCGACGACCTTAATAGAGAAACGTCGAGTCAAAAGTCGCATTCTGGCCGCATGCCAGGAAGTATCAGAGCATGAGATTCTTCGTGTTCTGGACGAATGTAGGCTTAAGCTCGGCATCACAAAGAGGATTCCCATCTACCTTGCCCCATACAGCGGCACGCCTTTTCTCTATGGATGTTTGCGCCCTTTTATTGTCTTACCACATCACACCTTCTCCCGCGTTGAGCTTGAGTACATATTTTTACACGAGCTCACTCACTTGAAGCGACATGACGTGTGGGTGAAAGGATTTCTGCTCCTCATTAACGCCTTCCATTGGTATAACCCCCTCGCCTATCTAGGTCGTGAGAGGATCTACCATCTGTGCGAGCTCTCCTGCGACGAAAGCATCACTAGGTCTATGACGCACGACGAGCGACAGAAGTACTGCGAGCTGATTCTTGGTCTACTTCTGGCTGCGAGGGGGCGATGCACGGCCAAGGCTTCGCTGTATGCCTTCAGTAGTGGACGGCAATATCTTGAAGAACGTATCCACAGAATTATGGAAAGGGGAAGTTTTATGACCCGTAAGTCTTTTGCCGCAGGAATAGCCGTAGCCTTACTTATCGGCAGCATCGGCGTTATTGCCGCTTATGCCGCCAGCGTGCGCCTGATTCCACCAAGCGTGCGCTCACCAGTCACGCTAGCGGCCGGTGAGCGAGCCACAATCTCTCTCTCTGCATACGCTGACTTTGCTACTGCCAAGGCTTTTCTCGAACGACATGCGCTTAGGGCCGAGTCCGTTTGGTATAGAGCGACTAGACACGGTTTTAGCGGGGGCTTTTGTGTGCATGGCTCCCTCCCTGCCTCGGTAGCGAGGGTGATCAGAGGCTTGGAAGAAAATATGGCATCCACTAAAGCACAGCTAGAGACAGCTCCCGCAGACGAGAGACCTATTCTTGAAAAGTCTATCGCCAAACACAAGATGATGATCGAAGCGTTTAACAGCGGTTCAGCTAAAGCTTATGGACTCGATGTGGAAGCCGAAGCAGGCAGGTTGTACGCTCTACAAGCAGACCCCATGACAAGGCTGGTAGATGTCCGACCGAGCACAACCACACGATCAGAGAGCCAAAGGCAGGGTCGGCCACTTCAACCAAGCAGTAAAGAAAGGTAGAGATGGCAGCGGCAGGCAGCAACAACTGGGGTCTCAAGTCCTCAAAATCGCTTCTGGCAGGCACCGTGCTGGCGGTTCTAGTAACCGCTCGCTGGTTGAGTATCTACCCTGCAGTGGTGCGCCAGTTGGAGATTGGCTCTTTCGTTCCGGTATGGCTCGTGGCGTCTATTGTCGCTGCGAGCTCAATACTGGCCGTTGCAGTTCTGGCCGACCTTGACAAGCATCTGCATGCTAGAGAAGGACAGCAACTAAGCTTTAGCCGAGCGTTTCTCAAGATTTGTCTCGTCTTATCGCCTGTAGTGTTTACTAGTGGTCTCCACTCGCGCCTGCTTCCCGCTGATATCGCAAGGCTCGCCCTTGATCCATTCCAGTTCTTCCCTCTACTGCTTGGCTCCCTGTGGGAAGGACTCACAAACATGAGCTATCTACAAGACATGAGCTACTTTGTATGGGTGGCCTTCGCGGCAGCTCCTTGGTTGGCGTCTGGTGTAATCTACGTCAGACTCTCTTGTATTGGCCGACTGCGGTCAGCCCTAGCCCTAGCTTTAACTCCGATTATTGTAGTTGCCACAGCTACGGCTGAGCTGGCACTGATTATCGATTGGATCGATTAGGGGGAACATAGGCACCCATTGCGTTACTGCTTGTAGGCACAGACGCGCAGGGCAAGGACTGCTTGCAGGTCGTGCCGATATGAATCGGCCAAGGTAAAGTGTTTTAGGCCCCCGGCGAAGGCGAGAAAGTACAGGGGATAGTCGCGTGCAGACAGAAGCTCGCGCAGCGCACTTTGCCAGGCGTGCAAAGCACGGTAGTTGTCCCCCGCGGCAGATGCGTAGCACGCATCAAGAAGCGAGGTCAATCCAGAGAACAGAGCTGTGGGCGCATCGTTTGAACGAGCTCGGCTCTCAAGCGGGGCGGCCATCTGAGTCAGCCAGGAGCGCACGAACTGCTGCTCTTGGCTGTCGCTTTCCGCGGATAAACTATCCGCTAAGGCTCTAAGCGCGTCGCTTTCGCCGCGCTCCCACAAGGTAAGGCCGTAACCAAGGCAGAGCACGGCGTCACGCATTGTGCTTGGCGGCTCGTAACAAGGCGCGGAGGCGTCCCCCGTAGCACGCCCGATAGCGTAGCGGCAAAACTCTAAGTCATACGAAACTCGCATGGTAAGCGCCTGGAGCTTGGCTACAGTGGAGAATGCAAGTAACCTGTCGGCTGTGTCGCTGACGGTACGCAGGCTAACGCGAGTTGCCGTACGCATGCTGTTAAGAGCTAGGGCTTCCCACTTGCCGGCAAGCTCGCTCGCCGCCTGGGGGAATCTTTCGTACAGCGCTATGGCCCTAAGCTGAAGCTCCAGCGCGCGAGCGTAATCTTCGTCCACGTGAGCAGCCAGCGCGAGGTAACGGTAGGTGTCGAGGCAGTGCGACAGGTACTTGGCGGGCTGGGCGGTTAAGCGCTTCTGCCAAAAGGCCAGCGCACGCCGCAGGTGTGCATTGGCGTCGGCCGAATGCCCGAGCAAGCAAGCGCTTTTCCCGGCCAGCAGTTCGGTGTGGGCGACGGCGGCAGGAGCGAGCTCGTCGCCATGCTGCAAAAGGAGCGCCTTAGCCAAGCGAAAACTAGCGCCGTACTCACGCGCAAGAAAGTGTCGTTCCGCTAACACCGCTTGCTCCACGGGCGCAAGGCTCTCGTCGGGCGTGTGCCCCCAGATTTCTGTTGGCATGCAGTGGGAGGCGCTAGGCTCTACACTTGGCGTATAGAGACGCGAGGGAGTCGCGTGCAAAAGCAGGCTCAGCCGGTCGGCGACCAGTTCGCGCATACTGCTAGGCTCGGTTTCGGCCAAAATCGAGGAGAGGTATTGCTTCGATGTACCTACAAGCCGCGCGGCCTCGGCTATGCTTAGGTTGTTTTCCGCTAGCAGCTGCTTCACGTTGTGTCGCCAAATATCTCTGTACAAGCGTTCCCCACCCCCTACGCGCTGCTTAGGACTCTACTCCTTGACCGAAGGCTTCTTCCCGTGTTGCACATACTTTCCCATTGCCTACTACTTGCTGGAGGTCTGATTGTCACCAAGAACCAACTCCTCGTAGTAAAAGGTGTTACGAACTGTCACAATGTTGGGAGCGTGCCACAGAACTCGCTGCTGATATGATTATACTACGATTAAGCAACGGAAGGAGAGGGTAAATATTGCAGAGGATGTTCACGCTTATCTTAGTGGTGGCGCAAAAAATCTTCTCGGAGCCGTTGCACTTTGTTTCCTTCAAGTGTCTTATTAAGCGAAGGCCGTTGCGGGCCGTTGCGAACTCTCCGGAAGCCCTTTATTGCTTTAGTATTTGGAGGCGATTCTATGCTCGGGAAGCGCGTTAAAGAGGCGCGATTAGCGAAGGGCCTCACTTAGGCAAAACTGGCTGACGGCAAGTTTTCACGCGCCTACATTGGGGCTATCGAAAGCGGAAGGATTAGGCCTTCAGCGGAGAATCTGGCCGTAATCGCGGAGTTGTTAGGCCAGCCGATCAGCCACTTCATGCCACAGGCGCAAGAGGAGGCGGAGGCTAGGTTGTTAGTGCTGCTGAGTGAGGTGAAAGCCCTGATATCGGCAAAGGACTTCGAACAGGCTAAAGCCATGTTTGAGGGCTGCAACGCTTGCGATTGTAGCCAACAGAGCCCGCAGGTACAAGGAGTCTACTTTGAGGCCAAGGCTAGCTTAGAGGCTGCTGACAAGATGTTGCTCAGATCAGTTGACACGTTCAAGGTTGCCGCACAAGCATATACACTGGCTAAACTAACGCTTGACGCATGGAGATGTGCGTTTAACGCCGCTATGGCACTTTACCACGGCGACCAACTGAGTTATGCGGTGTTTATGGCTCTAGACGCGCTGGACTACTTAAAGAATTCGCCAGAGTATAGGGATGAGCTCAGCAAGACTCACTACTTAGTCGGAAGCTGCTACACCACACTCGGCAACTCTGGCGTGGCCAGTGCCCATTTTGCACTAGCTGAAAGTGCCAGCAACTTGGGGACAGCGCTTGGAGTCAAAGCACTGATTGCCAAGGCCAGTTGCCATGCGCGGCAGGGCAACTGGAATGCTGCCTTAACAGATGCCCAGAGGGCGGCAACGCTCTCAGACCAACTGATCGCCAGCGAGCTTAAGGCCGAAGCCCTCATTGGGGCAGCTGTTTGCTTAACCAACCTGCAAGACACACTAGGTGCTCGCCGAATACTATCTGAACTGGTTCACATCCCACAAATTAGCGTAGCAACGAAACGCAAGGCGTACAGAGAGGTACTACTTGCGTTAAGCGAACTCCCTAACTACTGTGAAACCGTTGCTTACGAGGAAGAACTGCAGGGATTGATGCAGAAACCCGATGGCACTATGGAAGAATGGGAACTCCTCAAAGATCAGTGGGCGCTGACCAAGAGCCGGCTACGCCGCGATCCGCTTTTCATTGAGAGCACAGCAAGTTCCTTTGGTCAAGGATTTGCCCGCTTAGAGCGATATCGGGATGCGGCCGATGTACTGGTCTTTGGTGCCAAGTTGTTGGAGCAGCAGAATCAGTACCGCGAGGCACTACTGCTTATGATGCGTGCGCACAACTTACTGACAGGCAGGGCCTAGTAGCAGGCGCTACTATCATGTCCTTGTGATACTAACACCCATCGTTTACAATTTATCTAACATGGAGAACCTGGGTGGATTGGAGGTGTGATTTATGCGGACACCGCGTGTTGTGGCACTCATACTAGCGATACTGTTAGTGAGTCAAACCTGTGGCCTCGTTGGCGTTGTAGACGCTGTTCCTCGACCTGAAAACAACGCCGTTTTAGTGCAGTGGGACCCGCCGAAACCCTGAGAGCAAGACACAATTATGCATAGAAGCAGGCACTTCCTCCAATGAGTCGGAGGCTGACAACAAGTGTCTTCAGACAGTTGTGGGTAGATATGATCGTATAGAAGGAGTGTGAGTATCGACGGCGCGCCTTTGATTGTCACCATTCGCACGTCTGGAGTTGCGTACCAACCCAATAAATGAGAGGTAAGGTGGTAGGAATAATGTTAGTCAGAAAAGTCATGCGAAGCAAACTAGCGCTTGTTTCTGTCAGTATACTGATGCTTATGTTGCTCTGTGAAGCACATCTTGTCATGTTTTCCCCAGAGGCACATGCGGCACGGGAAGACCGAGGTTTTCAGGATACACGTAGCACTATGTCGATCCCTCCAGACCGAATTCTATGGGACGAAAAAAACGACCCACATGCGGTGCGGTTGACATGGAATTTAGGTGCCACCGATGTCCGACGTGGTATGTTTTCAGTAGAAGGGATTAGCCCAATTCCGTACAATTACGCCGCTCTCTATTGGGTTGCTGATGGAACGGGTGAGCAGATACGCCCAGAGGAGTTCACGGTTGTATATGAGAGCATGTTATCTGGCGAAAGTCGAGACAGCCCCACACTAACAACTGGGACTGAGCACCCCCTATCTAAGGCAGGCGACGGGGAGTTTTTGGCACCATTCCATGCGATTGTGGATGGAAGGCCACGCAATGCCTTTGCTGTTAAAGCGTTTTGCGTTGCTAGCTTTTTTCTCAACCAACCGCTGTGTTCAACAAAGGGAACAGGGGCAACGCCGTGGTTTTTCGGGCATGCTAGCCACTAGACATCCATAATATGACATCTGGGCCTGTA
>Ga0208370_100021_pt1 | contig 69005 bp, 66 predicted proteins | sample Subbio12Jun_QV11_FD_184822 | JGI IMG/M metagenome (GOLD analysis project Ga0208370, IMG submission 184822) | Serpentinite rock and fluid subsurface biosphere microbial communities from McLaughlin Reserve, California, USA -CR12Jun_QV11 (SPAdes) | ecosystem: Environmental > Terrestrial > Deep...
ACCTGCTTTCCGCGCGATCGGGCGTCCTGCCCTCACGCGCGGCGCTCGGCTCCTGCCTCGCTGCCGCAGGTCGGCCCTCACCGCCGCGGCTCGCCCACCGGATACCGCGCTCGCGACTGCGGCTCGCCCGCGCCCGCGGCTCACTTCACCCTTCGCAGCACGAAGCTCGAGTTGACGTCGGCCACCTGCCCGCCGGCGAGCAGGCGGTCGAGCAGGAAGCGCGAGAAATGCTCGAGGTCGCGCACCCGGACCTCGATCAGGTAGTCCATGTCGCCGGTGAGAGCGAGGCAGCGCTCCACCTCGTCCCAGGCCGCGATGCTCTCGGTGAAGCGGGCGATGTCGGCGGCACCGTGGCCCTTCAGCTGCACGCGGACGAAGGCGTGCAGGCCGAGGCCCAGCTTCGCCGCGTCGAGTTGGGCGCGGTAGCCGGTGATGACGCCGTCGGCCTCCAGCCGCTGCACGCGGCGCAGGCAGGCCGAGGGCGAGAGCTTCACGCGCTCGGCGAGTTCGACGTTGCTCAGGCGGCCCTCGGCCTGCAGGGCGGCCAGCAGGGCGAGGTCGGTGCGGTCGAGGGGATGGGGGTCCATGGCACGGGCCGGTGGGCGGGGAGTCCAGCGATTCGGTCGAATGATCGTGCAATCCATCGAAGCCTTGCCGATGATTATTGCACGACTCCCGGCTTGGCCGACCCCTTCGCAACCTTCTTGCGCGGGCAAGCGCGCAGAATGGTGGATGCCTGCCGCAGCGTCCGCATCGCGGCCGTCGTCCCGACCCCACCGCCCGAGCCGCCGCCATGAACGCCACGCCACGCCGCGTCGTACACCTGCAGACCGACAAGGGCAGCGTACCGGTCTACACCACGGCGGTGGTCGAGCAGCCCTGGTCGAGCTACAGCGCCACCGACCACGCGGTGTGGGCGCAACTGTTCCGCCGCCAGCGCACGCTGCTCATCGGCCGCGCCGAGGACGAGTTCCTGCGCACGCAGGACGCGATGGGCATGGGCGAGGAGCGCATCCCGAAGTTCGACGACCTGAACCGCATGCTGCGCGCGCGCACCGGCTGGGAGATCATCGGCGTCGAGGGCCTGCTGCCGGAGCTCACCTTCTTCGAGCACCTCGCCAACCAGCGCTTCCCGGTGACCTGGTGGATCCGCACGCCGGCGCAGCTCGACTACCTCTCCGAGCCGGACCTGTTCCACGACCTGTTCGGCCACGTGCCCTTGCTGATGAACCCGGTGTTCGCCGACTACATGCAGGCCTACGGCCAGGGCGGCGTGCGCGCCCACGGCTTCGGCCCGGAGGCGCTGGCGCAGCTCACGCGCCTGTACTGGTACACGGTGGAGTTCGGCCTGATCCGCACCGGGGACGGCCTGCGCATCTACGGCGCCGGCATCCTGAGCAGCAAGGGCGAGTCGATCCACTGCCTCGAAAGCCCGGCACCGAACCGCATCGGCTTCGACCTCGAGCGGATCATGCGCACCCGCTACCGCATCGACACCTACCAGAAGACCTACTTCGTCATCGACGGCTACCGGCAGCTGATGGACGCCACGCGCCCGGACTTCGCGCCGATCTACGCGCGCCTCGCCGGGCAACCGACGATCCCGGCGGGGGCCCTGCTGGACCACGACACGGTGTTCACCCGCGGCAATGGTGAAGGCTGGTCAAGCGAGGGCGACGTCTGAACCGCGGCGACGGGCGCTGGGTATGATCGGGTTGTCCCGACCGAGGCAGGACCCCGCATGCCCCCGCGCACCGGCCGCGCCACCGCCCTGCTCGCCGCGCTGCTGCTGGCCGCGTCGCCCTCCGGCCGCGCCGGTGCGCTGACGGTCGAATTGCGGCATGCCGGCCAGCCGGTGGCGGAGGCGGTGCTGACGCTGGCGCCACTCGACCGCCCGGCCGAAGTGCGCGCGGTCGATGCCGTGATGGACCAGGTCGGCAGCGAGTTCACGCCGCGGGTGCTGGTGGTGCCGAAGGGTTCGCGGGTGTCGTTTCCGAACAGCGACCTGATCCGCCACCAGGTCTATTCGTTCTCGCCGGCGAAGCGCTTCGAACTGCCGCTCTACACCGGCACGCCGCCCGACCCGGTGGTGTTCGACCGCGCCGGCGTGGTGGTGCTCGGCTGCAACATCCACGACTGGATGCGCGGCACCATCGTGGTGGTCGATACGCCCCACCACGCCCTGAGCGATGCCGCGGGGCGGGCCGTGCTGGCGGCCCCGCCCGGCCGCTACCGGCTCGCGATCTGGCACGAACGACTGGACCCGGCCGCGCCCGCGGTGGCGCTCGACGTGGTGCTGCCGGCGACCGAAGCCCTGCGGCTCGAACTGGCGCTGGCACCGCCGCCGCCGCCGCGCGGCAGCGAGCGGTTGCGCGCCCTGCAGGAACGCTTCCGGGGCACGCCGCGTGAGTGAGCCCGAGGCCCCCGCGAAGACCCGCCGCGGCCTGCGCTTCGGCACCCAGCTGGTGCTGCTGCTGGCCGGCTTCGTGCTGGCCCTGCAGGGCCTCGGCTGGCTGGCGGTGGAGGTGGCGGTGGAGCGCAGCGTGGCCGGCCAGCTCGAGAACAAGCTGCACGTCGGCGCGCGGGTCTGGTCGCAGTTGCACGAGGGCCGCCAGCAGCAGCTGCTGGAACGGGTGGTGGTGCTGGCCGAGGACTTCGGCTTCCGCGAGGCGGTGGCGCTGCAGGACGGCCCGACCCTCGGCTCGGTGCTGGAAAGTGCCAGCACCCGCCTCGGCGCGCCCTACGGCGCCATCCTCGATCCCGGCGGGCGGGTGCTGGCGCAACGCCTCCCACCCGGCGGCACGCTCGCCGCCGACGGCCTGGCGCGCAGCCTCGCCACCGCCCGCGAAGCCGGCTTCGCGAGCGGCGTGGTGCGTTTCGGCAGCGACGTGTCGCGCTACGCGCTGATGCCGGTGTTCGCCCCCGACCTGGTCGGCTGGCTGGCCATCGGCCAGCCGCTGGACGCCGCCGAGATCACCGACTTCGCCACCACATCACCGGGCTGGTGCCCGGCCTGCTGGTGGCCGAGGACGGTGGCTGGCGCAGCCTGCACGGCGACTGGCGGCCGGATGCGGCCGCGGCCGCCCTGCTCGCCCGCGGCGAGGCCCTGCTGTTCCTGCCCGGCGCCGATGGCGAACCGGCGCGCAAGGCGCTGCGGCTCTCCGCCGCGGGCGCGCCGGCGGTCTACCTCGTGCTGAAGGCCGACCGCGCCCGGGTGCTCGCGCCCTACGCCGACCTGCAGGCGCAGATCCTCGCGCTCTCGCTGCTGGTGGCCCTGCTCGCAATGCTCGCGGCGCTGCTGCTCGGCCGCCGGGTCAGTGGCCCGGTCGACCAGCTCGCGGAGGCGGCGCGCCGGGTCCGCGCCGGCGACTACGCCGCCCCGCTCGCGGTCGGCGGCAGCAACGAATTCGCCGCGCTGGCCGCCGCCTTCAACGCCATGCAGCAGGGCATCGCCGAGCGCGAGCAGCGCATCGTCCACCAGGTCGGGCACGACGGCCTGACCGGGCTGCCGAACCGCGAACGCGCCCTGTCCCTGTTGGCGATCCGGCTGGCGGATCCCGCGCTGCGCCGGGGCGCGCTCGCCCTGCTCGACCTGCGCCGCTTCCGCGAGGTCAACGACCTGCTCGGCCACGCCCACGGCGACCGCGCCCTGGTCGGCCTGGCCGAGCGCCTGCGTGGCCTGCGCAGCGGGGACGACCTCGTCGCCCGGCTCGGCGGCGACGAGTTCCTGGTCGGCTTCTGGGGCAGCGACGCCGCACAGGCCACGGCCCGCGCCGAGGCGCTGGTGGTGGCGCTCTCGGCGCCGATGGACCTCGACGGCGCGCCGCTGCGGGTGGACATCGACCTCGGGCTGGTGCCCTTCATCCGCGGCAGCAACGGCCCGCTGCCCGATGCCCGCACCCTGCTGCGGCGGGCCGAGATCGCGCTGGCACTCGCCAAGCGCGAGGGCCGCTCGCCGATGCCCTACCGCGAGGGCCTGGACGAGCAGCACCTGCGCCAGCTCGCCATCGTCGGCGAACTGCGCGGGGCCATCGAGAGCGAGCAGTTCCAGCTCGCCTACCAGCCCAAGGTCGGCATCGCGGACGGCGCGGTGCACCACGTCGAGGCGCTGCTGCGCTGGACCCATCCGCGGCTCGGCCGGATCGGGCCGGACGAGTTCATCCCGCTCGCCGAACGCGCCGGCCTGGTCGGCCGCCTGACCCGCTGGGTGGCCGCGCGCGCCTGCGCCGACCTCGCCGGCTGGCGGGCGCAGGGCGTCGAGGTCGGGGTGGCGATCAACCTCTCGGCGATCGACCTCGCCGACCCCGGCCTCGGTGCCATGCTGCTGGACGCCGCCGCCCACCACGGCGTGCCGGCCGGGCTGCTGATCGCCGAGGTGACCGAAAGCGCGGTGCTGGCCGACCTCGGCACCGCCGTCGCCACCCTGCAGGGCCTGCGCGTGCAGGGCCTGCGCGTCTCGATCGACGACTTCGGCACCGGCCAGAGCTCGCTCGCCCAGCTCAAGCGGCTGCCGGCCGACGAGCTCAAGATCGACAAGAGCTTCGTGCTGCCGCTGGCGCCGGGAAGCGACGACGAGCACATCGTCGAATCGATCGTCCGGCTCGGCCACGCACTCGGCCTGCGGGTGGTGGCCGAGGGCGTGGAGACGGCCGAGGGCCTCGACGTGCTGCGGCGGCTCGGCTGCGACGTGGCGCAGGGCTACCACTTCAGCCGTCCGCTGGCGGTGGAGGCGCTGCTGCCGTGGCTGCGCGCCCACGCCACCGGCCCGGCCGGGGCGGCGGCATGAGCCGGGCGCGCCACGCGCTGGCCGGCTTCCTGCTCGCCGTGGGCGGCCCGGCCGCGGCCGCCGGGCTCGCCAGCCACGAGGCGGTCGGCTTCGCCGGCCGCCTGCTCGCCACCGGCGGGGCCAGCAGCATCGAGGGCAGCGCCGGCGGCGGCCTCGTGCCTTGGGCGGTGATCGCCGGCTATGGCGCGGCCGGGCAATGGGGCGGGGCGGCCTTCGCCACCCACGTCGACAGCGGCGACTACACGCTCGCCAGCCACGGCGTGGCGCTGGGCTGGAACAACCGCCTCGAAGTGGGCGTGGCGCGGCAGCACTTCGGGCTGCCCCGGCTCGCCGACGCACTCGGCCTGCCGGTGCGCAGCTTCCGGCAGGACATCGTGCACGCCAAGCTGCGGCTGGCTGGCGATCTCGTCTACACGCCGCTGCCGCAGCTCAGCCTCGGGGTGCAGCACAAGCGCCACCGCGACTTCCTGGTGCCGGCCCTGGTCGGCGCCCGCGACGACGACGGCACCGACCTCTACCTCGCCGCCAGCAAGCTGTTCCTCGACGGCCCCGGCGGCCGCCAGCTGCTGCTGAACGGCGTGCTGCGCCACAGCCGTGCCCACCAGACCGGCCTGCTCGGCTTCGGCGGCGAATCCCAGCTGCTCGGCGAGGTCAGCGCCGCCGTGCTGCTCGACCCGCGCTGGGCGGTCGGCATCGAGTACCGGCAGAAACCCGACGCGCTCGACTTCGCCCGCGAGGACGACTGGCGCAGCGCCTTCGTCGCCTGGTTCCCGGACAAACGGGTGGCGGTGGTGGCGGCCTGGGCCGACCTCGGCAGCATCGCCACCCTGCCCGGACAGGAGGCCTGGTATGTCTCGATCCAGTTCAGCCGCTAGGGTCGCCGCCGCCCTGCTCGCCGTGCTGCTCGCCGCCTGCGCCAGCACCGCGCCGGCACCGACGCTCTACCAGCGCCTCGGCGGCCAGGCCGGCATCGACGCCCTCGCCCTCGACCTGCTGGAGCGCAGCGCCGCCGACCCGCGCATCCGCGGCGACTTCGCCGAGGCCGACATCGTCAACCTGCACGAACGGCTGGTCGAACAGCTTTGCGCGCTGAGCGGCGGGCCCTGCACCTACCGCGGCCGCGACATGCGCGCCGCCCACCTCGGCCTTGGCATCACCGAGGCCGACTTCAACGCGCTGGTGGAGAACCTGCTCGACGCCATGCGCGCCCGCGGCCTGCCGGTGGCCACCCAGAACGAGCTGCTGGCCCTGCTGGCACCGATGCAGCGCGAGATCGTGCAGCCGTGAGTCAAGCGGCCTCGCGCACCCATCCCTTGCGCGGGCGCTCCTCGAACACCAGCTTCGCGGGTACGGGTGCATCGCTGGTCGCCTGGAGTACGGCCAACAGCTTGCCAAGCTTCGTGTGGCGGCGCTCGGCCGACTCCAGGTAGAGCTGTCGGAGGATCAGCCCCGGTGCATGCGGCACGCGGGCGCTCTTCTCCCACTTCGCCAGGGCCTGCGCATCCGCGTAGCCCAGCGCATCGGCCAGTGCCTGCCGGGTGATGCCGAGCTCCTTGCGCAGGAAGCGGAACTCACGGCCGGAAAGCTGGGGTTGCCGGGCGAGGCTCAGGCCGATCGCGCGGTGCAGGCCCGCCACATCATCCAGCGACACGGCGACGCCGAACGACGTCTTCTGCTTGCGATAGCCGTTGCGCAGCCAGACGTTGGCGAGGCCGCTGCCGAGGTAGTGGTGCATTCAACGATCTCCAAACACCGTGATGACGATGATCTGCCGGCTCTGCTCGGCATCCCAGCCCAGCGCCACCGCGACGGTCAGCTCGCGATGCGGCCCCTTCGCAGCACCGAAAGCACCTCGGGAACCGACACATGCCGCTCGAACATGCGGCGCTCCGCATGGCGGGTGAAGAAAACGCTGGCGTCATCCATCACGAGCCGCCGGATGATCCGGACAGCGGCCGCGGGCTGAGGTCCAAGGGCGATGCCGGCCTTCCTTTGCTTGGCACTCTCCCTATCCTTTTTATAGATTTCCACCCTGCCGTCGCGTCACCGCCGGCAAGTCCGCCCACTCGCGGCTGAAGGCCGGTGCGTGGTCCTTGATCTCGTTCCAGCTCAGCGGCATCCGGCCTCTCCGTGGTGGCGCGGCCTAGGATAGCCTCGGCCCCAGAACGAAGGGCGCGTCAGGGTCCATGGCGAGCAGGGTCTCGAGGTTTCCGGATCCCCAGTCCGGCAGCCAATCGATGATCGGCAAAACCTCGCACGTCGGGTAGGACGCCCGGGAGGACTCCAGTGCGGACACGCCTCCCATGTCGAGGTGTTCGATTTCTTCCCAGCGCAGGGGCCGCACGGCGCGTGCCTGCATGGCCCGGAGGATGTCGCGGATACTGCGCTCGTAGGCATCGCGGCCGAAGATGAGACGGACGACACCGGGTTGCTCGCCCCAGGGCGGCGGGCGGGGGAACATGCCGTGCATTTCGCGCACGTCGATATCCCAGACCACCGTTGCGGTGTCGGGGTGCGTCACGAGGATTCCGCCATCCACTCCCCCGCAATAGGCGATTCCGCAGGCGCAGTTGACGATGTGGTACCGACCGGGCCGCTCGGCGGACGACCAAAGCTCGACGATGTCGAGGTAGTCCGAACGGCGGTCGAGGTCGGTTTCGCTGAGCGGGACGACCAGCACGGCACCGGCATCAATGGCCAGCACTTTTTCGTCGCGGACAGGGCCTTCGATCCACTCGAGCATGTGCGAGGACCAGCGGATGGCGAGGGTACCGGGCAGCGAGGCGATCAGCGGCTGGGTCTGCATGGACCCAGTATGCCGGCGGCTGTCGCAACGACTGCGGCGATCCCGGCGGCCAGCCCTACTTGCCGATGCAGAAACTCGCGAACACGCGGCCGAGCAGGGCATCGGCGCTGACCCGGCCGGTGATTTCGCCCAGCGCCTCCTGCGCCAGCCGCAGGTCCTCGGCCGCCAGTTCGGCCTGTCCGGCCCGCCACTGCGTACTGGCGGCATCGAGCAGCGCGCCGGCGCGGGCGATCGCCTCGAGGTGGCGGACGCGGGCCGAGAACACGCCCGCACCGCCGCCGTCGCCGGCGGCTTCGCGCAGGGCCTGGCGCAGCGCGTCGAGGCCCTCGCCGCGGACGGCGTCGATCCAGCAATGGCGGCCGTCGGCGCGGTCCTCGTGGGCGCCGACGCGGCCGGTCAGGTCGGCGTGGGTGTGCACCCAGAGCACGCCGGCGTGGCGCTCCGCAGCGAACTCGGCGGCGAGGCGGGCTATGGCGGCGTCGGCCTCGCGGTCGTCGAGCACGGCGAGCCGCAGGTCGGCCTTCGCGGCCTCGGCGCGGGCGCGGCGGATGCCCTCGGCCTCGACCGGGTCGGCGCTGTCGCGCAATCCGGCGCTGTCGACCAGGGTGAGTTCGACGCCGTCGAGGCGCAGGCCCTCGCGCAGCAGGTCGCGGGTGGTGCCGGGGATCGGGGTGACGATGGCGCGCTCGGCTCCGGCCAACGCGTTCAGCAGCGCGCTCTTGCCGGCATTCGGCGCGCCAACGAGGACCACGTGCAGGCCGTCGACGAGGCGTGCGCCGCGGACGGCGTCGGCGGCCAGTGCGGCGTGCAGGGCGCGGGCGGCCTGCCAGTGGCCGGCGAGCGCAGCACCGGCCAGCGGCTCGATCGCCTCCTCGGGGAAGTCGATGCCGGCCTCGACCTGCACGCGCAGTGCGGTGAGCGCCTCCACCAGTTCGTCGACGCGGGCGCTGAACACGCCTTCCAGCGAGCGCCGGGCGGCGCGCAACGCGGCCTCGGAGCCGGCGGCGATGAGGTCGGCCACCGCCTCGGCCTGGGCGAGGTCGAGCTTGCCTTCGAGGAAGGCGCGCTCGCTGAACTCGCCGGGCCGCGCGGCGCGGGCGCCGAGCGCGATGCAGCGCGCCTGCACGGCGGCCAGCAGTAGCGGGTTGCCGTGGCCGTGCAGTTCCACCACGTCCTCGCCGGTGAAGCTGCGCGGCGCGGCGAAGGCGAGCAGCAGGCCGTCGTCGAGCAGGCTGCCGTCGGCGGCGTGGAAGCGGGCGCGGCGCGCCCGGCCGGGCTGCGGCGCTTGGCCGCAGAGGGTTTCGGCGATGGCGAAGGCGCGCGGCCCGGAAAGCCGCAGCACGCCGATGCCGGCGCGGCCGGGGGCGGTGGCGGGCGCGACGATGGTGTCGCGCCCGCTCATGCCGCGGCGGCGGCCCGCGGCCTCACTTCGGGCGGGCCTTGGCCGGCGTCGCGGCCGGCGGCGGGTTCTCGCCGTAGCGCTTGGTCATCCACCACTGCTGGGCGAGGCCGAGCACGCCGTTGGTGAGCCAGTAGAGCACCAGGCCGGCCGGGAAGAAGGCGAACAGCACGCCGAACACCACCGGCATCCACTGCATGATCCGCTTGTGGGTCGGGTCCATGCCGGGGCTCGGCGTCAGCGCCTGCGTGGCGTACATCACCACGAGGTTGAGCGCCGGCAGAAGGAACCAGGGGTCGGGCGCGGTCAGGTTGTCGATCCAGAGGATCCACGGCGCCTGCCGCAGTTCGACGGATTCCAGCAGCACCCAGTAGAGGGCGAGGAAGATCGGGATCGGCAGCAGCATCGGCAGGCAGCCGCCGAGCGGGTTGATCTTCTCCTTCTGGTAGAGCTCCATCATCGCCTGGTTGAACTTGGCGCGGTCCTCGCCGTAGCGCTCCTTGAGCTGCTCGATCCGCGGCGCGACCGCGCGCATGCGGGCGAAGCTCTTGTATTGCTTGGTGGAGAGCGGCAGCAGCAGGATCTTCAGGATGACGACGATGCCGACGATCGCCCAGCCCCAGTTGCCGAACAGGCCGTAGAGCTTCTCCAGCACCCAGAACAGCGGCTGGGCGAGGAAGCTGAAGATGCCGTAGTCGAGGGTGAGCGGCAGGGTCGGCTCCAGCGCCCGCATCGGCTCTTGCAGCTTGGGGCCGAGCCAGAGGCCGAGCTCGACCGTGGCGGACTCGCCGGGTGCCACCGTGGTGGCCTGGCCGACGCTGCGGATGGCGAAGCGGTTGCCCTCCAGCGGGGCCAGCGAAAACTGTTGCGGCACGCCGGCCGGCGGCAGCCAGACGGTGGCGAAGTGGTGGCGCAGCATCGCGATCCAGCCGTCGGTCACGCCCTTGTTGAGCGGGCCGTCGCTGGCGAAATCCTCGAAGGCGCGGGTCTCGAAGTGGTCCTGCGGGCTGTACCAGGCCGCACCGACGAAGCTGAACACCTCGGGGTTGGTGAACATCGCCATGCGCGGCGGCGGCGGTGGCGGCACCCGCATCAGCTGCTGGAACAAATGCCCGCTGAACGGCGCGTCGCCCTCGTTGCGCAACTCGTGGCGGAGGCCGATGGCGTAGCTGCCGCGGCTGAAGGTGTAGACCTTGCGCACGACGAGGCCGGTGGCCGGGTCTTCCCAGCGCAGCGGCAGCTCGATGCGGTCCTCGCCCGGGGCCAGCTCGCGCGGGGCGCTGCCGCCCTCGAACTGCCAGCGGCTCTCCAGGCCCGGCGCGGCGGCGGTGCTGATCCACCCGGTCTGGGCGACATCGAAGGTGGCGGGGTCTTCGTTCAGCAGGATGACGTTGCCGCGTTCGGGGTTCTCCTGGTCGAGCGGGTAGGCCAGCAGTTCGGCGAACACCAGGCTGCCGCCCTGGCCGCTGATGCGCAGGCGCAGCACGTCGGTGCGGACCTCGACCTGCTCGACGGTCGCCGCGGCGGCGGCGGGGGCCGGCACGACGGCCGCCGGAGCGGCCGGGGCGGCGTCGAGGCCAGGCTGGGCGGCGGCCAGCCCCGGCGCGGCGGGGGCTGCGACGCCCGGCGCGGCCGGCGCGGCCGGGGTCGTGGCCGCGACCGTCGGCAGCGCGTCGGCCCCGGGCATGGCCGAAGCCGCCGGCGGGGCCGGGGCCACCAGCGCCGGCGCCTCGCCGGGCGGTGGGCTGGCGACGAAGCGGGTCCATTCGAAGGCCAACAGGATGGCGACGGCCACCCAGGCGAACAGGAGCAGGGCGCGGTTCTGGTTCATGCAGGGCTCGGCCCCTCGGCGCGCGATGCGCCGGGAGGCGTGGGGTTCGGAGTCGGGGAAGGAGAGGCCGGGTCGCCGGCAGCCGCCGCGATTGTGCCGACCGGGGCCGCCGGCGGCAACGCGGCGGCGCGGGCCCAGAGCCGTTCGAGTTCGGCGCGCAGGCCGGCGGCGTCGAGGCCGGCCGCGGCGGCGCGGGCCACCACCACGAAATCGGCAGCCGGGAGGCTGGCGCGGCGCTGGCGGAAGCTCTCGCGGATCTGCCGCTTGATGCGGTTGCGGACCACCGCGTCCGGGCTGACCTTGCGGCTGACCGCCATGCCCAGACGACAAAAGCCCCCATCGCGCGGGCGCAGATGGAGGCTGAAGCAGCGGGTGGCGACCCGCTGGCCTTCGGCGAAGGTCTGACGGTACTCGCGCCCCTTGCGGACGCGGGCCGAGGCCGGGAAGCGGGCGTTCATCCCACGCCCCGCGGACCGGCGCCGGGCCGGATCAGGCGGAGAGGCGCTTGCGGCCCTTGGCGCGGCGGCGGGCCAGAATCTTGCGGCCCTCGGCGGTGGCCATGCGGGCACGGAAACCGTGGTCGCGGGCGCGCTTGAGGTTGCTGGGCTGGTAGGTGCGCTTGGTGGCCATGGGTCACCCGGTCGGGCAGGGGAAAAGAGGCGGGACTCTACGCAACCCCCGCCGGACCGTCAAGTCGCGCGCCGCTTGGCGGCCCCCGGGACGGGCGGTATGCTGCCGCCCCATCCCCACTTATCCACAACCCCGGCAAGGCCGGGGCGGTGGGGGCGTCACCCCAAGGAGCGCAACCCCCCCATGGACTCCGCCTGGCCCCGTTGCCTGGAGCGCCTCGAAGCCGAATACCCGGCCGACGAGGTGCAGACCTGGCTCAAGCCCCTGCACGCCGACCTGCGCGGCGACAACCTGACCCTGTACGCGCCGAACGCCTTCGTGGTCGACACCGTGCGCGAGCGCTACCTGGTGCGCATCCGCGAGCTGCTGCTGCACTACGGCGGGACGGCGCTGGTGGTGCAGCTGCTGGTCGGCAGCGCGCCGCGGGCGGCCGGTGCCGGCCGCGAGCCGGGCAGCGCGCCGCCGCTGCCGGCGCCGGCGGCGCGGGCCGAGGCCACGGACTACCAGGGCCACGTCGACCCGGCCTACACCTTCGACAACTTCGTCGAGGGCCGCAGCAACCAGCTCGGCAAGTCGGCGGCGATGCAGGTGGCGCAGAACCCCGGCCGCCGCGACTACAACCCGCTCCTGCTCTACGGCGGCACGGGCCTCGGCAAGACCCACCTGATGCACGCCGCCGGGAACCTGATGCGCCAGCACAGCCCGGGCATGCGCGTGCTCTACCTGCGCTCCGAGCAGTTCTTCTCGGCGATGATGAAGGCGTTGCAGGAGAAATCGATGGACCAGTTCAAGCGCCAGTTCCAGACCGTGGACGCGCTGCTGATCGACGACATCCAGTTCTTCGCCGGCAAGACCACCACGCAGGAGGAGTTCTTCCACACCTTCAACGCGTTGTTCGACGGCAACCAGCAGATCATCCTGACCTGCGACCGCTACCCGCGCGAGGTCGAGAATCTGGAGCCGCGGCTGAAGTCGCGCCTCGGCTGGGGCCTCTCGGTGGCGATCGAGCCGCCGGACTTCGAGACCCGCGCGGCCATCCTCACCGCCAAGGCGCAGGCCCGCCAGATCGCCCTGCCCGACGAGGTGGCGCTGCTGATCGCCAAGCGGATGCGTTCGAACGTGCGCGACCTCGAGGGCGCGCTCAACACGCTCGCGGCGCGGGCCAACTTCCTCGGCCGCCCGATCACCGCCGACTTCGCCCAGGAGACGCTGCGCGACCTGCTGCGCGCGCAGCAGCAGGCGATCTCGATCCCGAACATCCAGAAGGCCGTGGCAGACTACTACCAGCTGCGCATGGCCGACCTCCTGTCCAAGCGCCGGACCCGTTCGCTGGCACGCCCGCGGCAGATGGGGATGGCCCTGGCCAAGGAGCTCACCGAGCACAGCCTGCCGGAGATCGGCGACGCCTTCGGGGGTCGCGACCACACCACGGTGCTGCACGGCTGCCGCGTCATTCGCGAGCTGCTGCAGGTCGACGGCAAGCTGCGCGAAGATTGGGACAAGCTGGTGCGGAAGCTGACCGAGTGAGCGTGGCGCCGGCAAGGCGTGCACAGCCTGTGGACAACGCGGGAGAATCCGCGGCGACGCTGGACGATCCACCCTTGTCCACAGGTTTGTTCCCGCCCCTGCCCACTGCGGAAACGCTGAAAAGCCGAACAAAAACAGGTGGTTGCGAGGTTTTCCCGGTCCGGGCAGGCACTCCACCACCGCCCCGGATCAAGTTATCCAACGATGGAACCAGGCCCCGACGCATGCGCTTCTCCCTCTCCCGCGAAGCCCTCCTGAAGCCCCTCCAGCAAGTCATCGGCGTCGTCGAACGCCGGCAGACGCTGCCTGTGCTGTCGAACCTGCTGGTCCAGGTACGCGGCACCGAGCTCGCCCTCACCGGCACCGACCTCGAGGTCGAGATGCTCGCCCGCTGCAGCGTCGAGGACGGGCAGGAAGGCGAGACCACGATCCCGGCGCGCAAGTTCTTCGAGATCGTCCGCGCCCTGCCCGACGGAAGCCGCGTCACCGTCTCGGTCGCCGCCGACAAGGCCACCGTCTCCACCGGGCGCAGCCGCTTCACCCTGGCCACCCTGCCGGCCGCGGACTTCCCGCTGGTCGACCACCTGCAGGGGGTGGAGCAGGTCTCGCTGTCCGAGGCCCTGCTCAAGGACCTGATCGAGCGCAGCGCCTTCGCCATGGCCCAGCAGGACGTGCGCTACTACCTGAACGGCCTGCTGTTCGACCTCGGCAGCGAGCGCCTGCGCTGTGTCGCCACCGACGGCCACCGGCTGGCGCTCTGCGAGGCCGTGCTGCCGGGGGGCAGCGGCACGCAACGGCAGCTGATCCTGCCGCGCAAGGGCGTGCTCGAACTCCAACGCCTGCTCGAAGCCGGTGACGGCCTGGTCGAACTGGAACTGGCCCGCAACCACCTCAGGATGCGCCGGCAGGACGTGAGCTTCACCTCCAAGCTGATCGATGGCCGCTTCCCGGACTACGAGGCGGTGATCCCGATCGGCGCCGACAAGACCGTGGTGATCGACCGCGAGACCTTGCGTTCGGCCCTGCAGCGCGCCGCTATCCTCTCCAACGAGAAGTTCCGCGGGGTCAAGCTGGAAGCCTCGCCCGGGCAGCTGCGGATCGTCGCCCACAACCCGGAGCAGGAGGAGGCGCAGGAGGAACTGGAGGCCGAGACCCACATCGAGAACCTCGCGATCGGCTTCAACGTCACCTACCTGCTGGACGCCCTCGCCGCGCTCAAGAGCGAGACGGTGGTGCTCAACCTGCGCGACGCCAACTCCTCGGTGCTGATCCGCGAGAAGGACAGCGACCGCAGCCGCCACGTGGTGATGCCGCTGCGCCTGTGACCCCGCGATCATCGCCCCCACCCCCGCAGGACGCCCGGTTCGGCCGGGCGTCCTGCTTTCCGGGCCCGCCCGGATGCGGGTGAACCGTCTGCAGGTCGAGGGCCTGCGCTGCCTGCGCGGCATCGATCTGGCCGTTCCGGGCCGCGCGGTCTGGTTGGCCGGGCCCAATGGCGCCGGCAAGACCAGCGTGCTGGAGGCGATCGCCCTGCTGGGCTTCGGACGCAGCTTCCGGGGCCGCGTCGCCGAGGGGCTGCTGGCCGAAGGCCGCGAAAGCCTGCAGGTGGTGGTGCATTGGACCGACGACCACGGCCGCGAGCGGGTCTCGGGCCTGCGCCATGCGGGCGATCGCTGGGAGGCCCGGCTGGACGGCGTGCCGGTGGAGCGCCTCAGCGATCTCGCCGCCTCCTTCCCGGTGCTGGCCTACCACCCCGAGTCGGTCGCGCTGGTCACCGGCCCCGCCGAGGAGCGCCGGCGCGTCGTGGACTGGCTGGCGTTCCACGTGGAACCGGATTTCCTCGACCACAGCCGCCGCGCCACCCGCGCCCTCCGCCAGCGCAACAGCTTGCTGCGTGCGCAGGCCGGCGATGCCGAGTTCGAGTTCTGGGAGGAGGAGCTGGCCCGTGCCGGCACCGCCATGACCCTCGCCCGGCGCACCGCCGTGGAAGGTCTCGCGGAGGCGCTGGCCCCACTCTGGACCCGGCTGGCCGCGACGTCGGCCGCCCCGCCCGTGCTGCACTGGCGCGCCGGCTGGCGCGAGGAGGATGCTGCGCTCCGGGATCTGTTGTACCTGCACCGCGGCCGTGACCGCGAGTTGGGCTACACGACGCTGGGCCCGCACCGCGCCGACCTGCTGCTGGGCCGGCCCTACGGGGGCAACGCCGGGCAGTGGTCGCGGGGCCAGGCCAAGCTGCTGGCCCTGGCCCTCAGCCTCGCCCAGGCCGAAGCCTTGCGCCAGCGCAAGGGCGCGTTGGCCCTGCTGTTGCTGGACGACCTCCGCGCCGAGCTGGACGAACCCCGCTTCGATGCCGTGCTGGACTGGGTGGCGGCCTGCGGCGCCCAGGCCTGGATCACTGGCACCGGACCGGACCCGAGGGCCTTGGAACGGCTTGCCCCGATGCCCGTGTTCCACGTGGAACACGGCAGGATCCGGGACGCCGGGACGGTCGGAGACCCGTCCCAGACCCTATAATCGCGGCCAGAACCGCGACCCGCCTTTGCGGTATGCTTGGGCCGCTGGAGAGGAGCACAAGCGATGAAGCAGACATTCACCGCCGTCGTGAAGCGCGAGCCCGATGGCTGGATCGGGTGGATCGAAGAGGTGCCTGGCGTCAACTGCCAAGAGGCTACCCGTGAGGAGCTCATCGAATCCCTTCGGATCACACTCGCGGAAGCATTGGAGTTCAATCGCCAGGAGGCACTGGGTGCCGCCGGAAACGAGTACGAAGAACTCTCCATCGCGGTATGAAGCGCCGGGATCTCTTGGCGCATCTCGCAGCGCTCGGCTGTGTGTTGCTACGTGAAGGCAGTCGCCACTCGTGGTGGCACAACCCGCACCAGAATCGCCGCAGCGCCGTTCCGCGCCACACCGAGATCAACAATCATCTCGCACGCAAGATCTGTAGGGATCTCGGGGTCGCCGAGCCGGAGTGATTCTAACGACGCATTCAAACGGGCCGCAGCGGGAGGCGATCGTGTCTCCTGATGCCATCCAGGCCCGCGGCCGCGTAACGCGGCGTTAGTCTTCGCCAGGGAGTTCCGCGCATGTCGCAAGTTCCAGAGAGTTTCGGTGTTCATCTGCAAAAGCGCATCAAATGGATGTCGGTGGTTTCATTTATGTTGCTGCTGACCATCCTAATCACGACCTTCGGCTTCATTGTTGGTGTGGTGCTGTTTGAACTTTCGAGCTCGTCGAGGCCTGCGATAACCAACAGTCTCAGGGATGCCGCATACGAAGCCCAGCGCGGTATCTTGGCAGCCGAAAACAATATGCGCTCTTCACTTGAGAAGCCGGAGTACGCTGATTTCCTCAAGCACCAGATTGTCGTTGCCAATCTGGAGAGCTCTAGGAGATCCATTGACTCGTTTACGGCAAAGATTGAGGAATTGGCAAGAGTTGCAGCCGCGAAAGACGAAAGCATTGTCGGGAGCTTCATCACTTCGCAACGCCTTCTCTTTATCGCTGCGGCGCTCTTTCTCGCGGTTATCGTCAAGCTCCTAATCGAGCTCTATAAGTACAATGCCCACCTCAGATCTCACTATGTCGCTATCTCCGACGCTTTACATATCAGCGGAGGCAAGTTAAACGCGTCGGAGCTTAATCGGTTTACTCAACTGCTCTCTCCACCCGACATCAGGATCGGTCCGGTAAGGTCGCTTCATGACGCCGTCGCCGGCCTAGTGGGGAAGGAAGGCAAGAGCGAAGGCTAACTACTCGCTCAAGCGGACAGCCCAATCGCTTCGCGATTGATGCTGCCGCTTAGCTCAAGCATTCTCCCACCCCCGCCCTGTCCGTGCCCCGATCGTGGCGGCCCGGTCGCCGGCCGGGGGACCGCCCCACCCGGACCGCGCCCCTGCGCCGGCCCGAAACCAGTGCCCAGGCATGACGGAACCCAGCAGCAGCACCCCGGCCCTCCCCGCCTACGACAGCTCCAGCATCACCGTGCTGCGCGGCCTCGAAGCCGTGCGCAAGCGCCCGGGCATGTACATCGGCGACGTCCACGACGGCACCGGCCTGCACCACATGGTCTTCGAGGTGGTCGACAACGCCATCGACGAGGCCCTGGCCGGCCACTGCGACCGCGTCCTCGTCACCCTGCACGCCGACGGCTCCTGCTCGGTGGCCGACAACGGCCGCGGCATCCCGGTGGACATCCACAAGGAGGAAGGCCGCTCCGCCGCCGAGGTGATCCTCACCGTGCTGCACGCCGGCGGCAAGTTCGATGACAACAGCTACAAGGTCTCCGGCGGCCTGCACGGCGTCGGCGTCTCGGTGGTCAACGCCCTGTCCGAGAAGCTCTGGCTGGACATCTGGCGCGAGGGCCAGCACCACCAGCAGGAATACGCCCACGGCGAGCCGGTCTACCCGCTGAAAAGCGTCGGGGCCTCGCAGAAGCGCGGCACCACCCTGCGCTTCCTGCCCTCCAGGGAGACCTTCAGCGACGTCGAGTTCCACTTCGACATCCTGGCCAAGCGCCTGCGCGAGCTGTCCTTCCTGAACTCGGGCGTGTGCATCGAGCTGGTCGACGAGCGTGGCGAGGGCCGCCACGAGGTCTTCGAGTACGTCGGCGGCATCCGGAGCTTCGTCGAGCACCTGGCCTCGGTGAAGACGCCGCTGCACCCGCAGGTCATCTCGATGAGTGGCGAGCAGAACGGCATCGTGGTCGAGATCGCGATGCAGTGGACGGACGCCTACCAGGAAACGACCTACTGCTTCACCAACAACATCCCGCAGAAGGACGGCGGCACCCACCTCGCCGGCTTCCGCGCCGCCCTGACACGAACGTTGACGAACTACGTCGAACAGAGCGGAATCGCGGCGAAAGCCAAGATCGCCCTCTCCGGCGACGACATGCGCGAGGGCTTGATCGCGATCATCTCGGTGAAGGTGCCGGACCCCTCCTTCTCCAGCCAGACCAAGGAGAAGCTGGTCAGCTCCGACGTGAAGCCGGTGGTCGAGGCCATCGTCGGCGCCCGGCTGCAGGAGTTCCTGCAGGAGCACCCGCAGGAGGCCCGCACCATCACCGAGAAGGTGGTCGACGCCGCCCGTGCCCGCGAGGCCGCCCGCAAGGCCCGCGAACTGACGCGCCGCAAGGGCGCGCTCGACATCGCCGGCCTGCCGGGCAAGCTCGCCGACTGCCAGGAGAAGGACCCGGCGCTGTCCGAACTCTTCATCGTCGAGGGCGACTCGGCCGGCGGCTCGGCCAAGCAGGGCCGCAACCGCAAGACCCAGGCGATCCTGCCGCTCAAGGGCAAGATCCTCAACGTCGAGCGCGCCCGCTTCGACCGCATGCTGGGCAGCGCCGAGGTCGGCACCCTGATCACCGCGCTCGGCTGCGGCATCGGCAAGGACGAGTACAACCCGGACAAGCTGCGCTACCACCGCATCATCCTGATGACCGACGCTGACGTCGACGGTTCGCACATCCGCACCCTGCTGCTGACCTTCTTCTACCGGCAGATGCCGGAGCTGATCGAGCGCGGCCATATCTACATCGGCCTGCCGCCGCTCTACAAGGTGAAGCAGGGCAAGAACGAGCTCTACCTCAAGGACGACCACGCGCTCAACGCCTACCTGATCCGCAACGCCATCGAGAACGCCGAGCTGGTCCCCGCCGCCGGTGCCCCGCCGGTGCGCGGTGCCGCGCTGGAGGCGCTGATGCAGGCGGTGGCGAACGCCCAGGAGACCGTCGAGCGCCACCGCCACCGCGTCGATGCCGCGGTGCTGGAAGCCATCTACCAGGCCGCGCCGCTGACCGCCGAGACCTTCGCCGACGCCGCGCAACTCGCCGCGTGGTGCGATGCACAAAACGCCAGGTTGCGGGCCGCCGGCCTCGGCAAGCCGCGCTACGTGCTGAGGGCGCAGGCGGAACACGGCGACGTGCCCGGCGCGATCCTGGTCGAGAAGCAGCAGCACGGCCTCACCGGCGTGCAGACCATCGCCGCCGCCCAGCTGCTGCACGGCGAACTGAAGGCGCTCACCGACACCGCCACGAAGCTGGCCGAACTGGCACTCGGAGAGGGGGCCAGCGTCAGCCGCGGCGGCAAGTCCCTGCCGTTGCGCGATTTCACCGCGGCGCAGCATTGGCTGCTCGAGGAAGCGAAGAAGGGCCGCACCATCCAGCGCTTCAAGGGCCTGGGCGAGATGAACCCCGAGCAGCTCTGGGACACCACGGTGAACCCGGAAACGCGCCGGCTGCTGCGCGTGCGGATCGAGGACGCGGTCGCCGCCGACCGGATCTTCAGCACCCTGATGGGCGACGTGGTCGAACCGCGGCGGGCCTTCATCGAGGACAATGCCCTGAAGGTCGGCAACCTCGACGTCTGAGCGCGAGCACGGGAACCGCATGAGCAAGCGCCACCTCTACGTTCTCGCGCTCGCCATCTTCGCCGTCTCGACGGCGGCGATCGTCTACAAGTGGCAGGTCTTGAAGTTCCCCCTGCAACCCGACCAGACGGTGCAGGTGTGGACGGTGCAGGCGCACATCGAGTACCGGCCGCAGCGGCCGGCGAACGCCCTGACCCTGCAGCTGCCGTTCCTGACGCCGGGCTGGATCGTGCTCGACGAGCGCTTCGTCGCCCGCGGCTACTCCAAGATCCCCGAGCGCGAGGCGCAGGGCCGCGAGGTGCAGTGGGCGACCCGCAACGCGGTCGGCGAGCAGGACCTCTACTACCGCGCCACCCTGGTGCGCTCGCAGCTCGAACAGGACACCCTGCTGCCCGAGCTGGCGCCCGAGCTGCCGACGCCACCCATCCTGGAGGAGCCCTACGCGGCGGCCGCCCAGGAACTGCTGGAGCAGGTGCGCGAGCGCTCCGCCGGCGTGGTCACCTTCGCGCGCGAACTGATCCGGCGCGTCGCCGTCAGCCCCGACGAAGGCGCACAGCTGCTGCTCGACCGCTACGCCCGCAGCGGCCCGGGCGCCGGGCTCGACGACGAGCTGCGCACCCGCCTGCTGGTCGACCTGCTGGCCGTGCGCAACATCCCGGCCCGGCTGGTGCATGCGCTGCGTCTGCCCGAGGGCGGCGTCGAGGGCACGGCGCGGATCGAGACCTGGCTGTTGGTGCACGATGGCCTGGCGTGGACCCTGCTCAATCCGCGCGACGCCTCCGAGGGCCTGCCGCGCGACCTGCTGCTCTGGAACGTCTCGCCCGAGCCGCTGCTGGCCACCGACAGCGCGACCCGGCCGGCCCTGATGTTCACCGTCAGCTTCAACCTCGCCGACGCCATGGCCATGGCCGAGCGCCGGCTGGAGGTGCAGGACGCCGGCTACCTCCAGTGGTCGCTGCTGTCGCTGCCGCTGCAGGCGCAGGAGGTCTACAAGGTGCTGCTGCTGGTGCCGGTCGGCGCCTTCATCATGCTGATCCTGCGCAACATCGTCGGCATCAAGACCTACGGCACCTTCATGCCGGTGCTGGTGGCGCTGGCCTTCCGGGAGACGGCGTTGGTCGCTGGCATCATCCTGTTCGTGCTGGTGGTCGGCTCCGGCCTGCTGTTCCGCTTCTACCTCGAGCGCCTGCGCCTGCTGCTGGTGCCCCGGCTCACCGCCATCCTGATCCTGGTGGTGCTGCTGATGGCGCTGATCTCGGTCGTCGCCAACCGCCTCGACCTGGAGGTCGGCCTCTCGGTCGCGCTGTTCCCGATGGTGATCATGGCCATGACCATCGAACGCATGTCGGTCACCTGGGACGAGCGCGGCGGGGGTGCCGCCATCCGCGAGGGCATCGGCACCATGGTGGTGGCGGCGCTCGCCTACCTGGTGATGACTTGGGACCGGCTGGAGCACCTGATCTACGTCTACCCCGAATTCCTGCTCTGGCTGTTCGCCGCCTCGCTGCTGCTGGGCCGCTACTCCGGCTATCGCCTCACCGAGCTGGTGCGATTCCGCGCGCTGGCCAGCGAGGCCGACCCGATCGCCGCCACGCCGGCAGCGGCACCGGCAGCGCCGCCGGTGGCGGCCCCTGCGACGACCCCGCCGGGCAGCGATGCCGTCCCCAGGGCCTGAGCCGTGGCGCTCTGGAACCCCTTCGAGATCGCCCGCCGCCTGCGGCGCATCGGCCTGATCGGCATCGGCCAGCGCAACGCCGACTACGTGCTGATGCACAACCCGCGCAAGTTCTACCCGCGGGTCGACGACAAGCTGATCACCAAGAAGCTCGCCATCGCCGCCGGCCTGCCGGTGCCCGAGCTCTACGCCGTGGTGCGCGAGGAGCACGAGATCGCCGAGCTGCACGAGAAGCTGAAGCACCGCGACAGTTTCGTGGTGAAGCCGGCACACGGCTCGGGCGGCGACGGCATCCTGGTCATCCACGGCCGCCGCGGCGACAAGTACCGCCGCGCCAACGGCGCGCTGATGCCGCGCGAGGAGTTCGAGCACCACCTCTCCAACGGCCTCTCCGGCCTGTTCTCGCTGGGCGGCCAGCCCGACCACCTGCTGGTCGAGTACTGCGTGCAGTTCGATCCGGTGTTCGAGCGCGTCAGTTTCAAGGGCGTGCCCGACATCCGCATCATCGTCTTCCTGGGCTACCCGGTGATGGCGATGGTCCGGCTGCCGACGCGGCTCTCGGATGGCAAGGCCAACCTGCACCAAGGCGCGATCGGCGTCGGCATCGACCTGCCCACCGGCGTCACCAAGCGCGGCGTCTGGGGGGCGGAGCTGATCCGCGACCACCCGGACACCGAGAACACCATCGTCGGCCTCCAGATCCCGCGCTGGGACGAGCTGCTGCGGATGGCGGCGCGCTGCCACGAGCTCTCGGAACTCGGCTACATCGGCGTCGACTTCGTGCTCGACCGCGACCACGGGCCGATGATCCTCGAACTCAATGCCCGCCCCGGCCTGTCGATCCAGATGGCCAACGGCAACGGCCTGCACCCGCGGCTGAAGAAGGTCGAGGCGCTCGCCGCCGCCGGCCGGCTCTCGAAGGACCCGGACGAACGGGTGGCCTTCGCCAAGGCGAACTTCCCCACCACCGGCTGAACGGTGGTGTTAAATCTCCGTTGGGCGTGACCTTGGGCACGTACGGAGGGCCGTTTCCGCCCGTTCTTGCCTTGAGCCCGCCACCGCCAGCCGCTAACCTCGGCAGCCTTCCGTTTCCCGTGCCCGGAGCCCGCCATGGCCGCCCCCCGCTCCCTCCTCGGCCTTGCCGTCTTCACCGCCCTGCTGATGGCCGTGCCGGCGCAGCCGGCGGCCGCGCGCGAGGACCGCCGCGAGCAGCGGCGCGCCGCGGCGGAACCGGCCTTCCCCGACGCGACGCGCGAGGAGCCCCGCCTGCGTTCCAGCCCGCGCCTGCAGCGCCAGCTGTCGCAACTGGTCGAGGCCTACAACGAAGGCGACACGGCCAAGGCGCGCGAGCTGGCCGATGCGATCCTGGCCAACGAGCGGGCCAACGCCTACGACATTTCGTTCGCCGCCCAGGTGGCGGCCAGCGCGGCCAGCGACCAGGACGACCTCGAGGCCGCCATCGCCTACATGGAGCGCGTCATCGAAACCAACGGCCTCGACAACGAAGGCCACTACAACACCATGCAGAACCTGGCCGTCGCCCAGCTCAACAGCGACCAGCCGGCGGCGGCGGTGGCCACCCTCACGCGCCTCATCAACGAGACGCAGACCCGCAACCCGGTCATCCACCACACCCTGGGCAGTGCGTATTTCCGGGCGGAACAGTTCGCCGAGGCCGCCGTGGCCTTGCGCAAGGCGATCTCGCTGTCCCCCGAGCCGCGCACCGATTGGCTGCGGCTCCTGCAGGCCGCGCTCATCGAGTCCGGCGAGACCGAGGCGGCCGTCGCGGTAGGCCAGCAGGTCCTCGCCAAGACGCCGGACGACAAGCAGGCCGTCTTCGCGCTGGCCTCCAACTTCATCGACCTCGAGCGCTATGACGACGCCATCCGCCTGCTCGAGGACGCCCGCACCCGGGGGCTCTTCAACGAGGCGCGCGACTACCGCACCCTCTACTCGCTCTATTTCAATGTCGAAGGCCGCGAGCGCGACGTCATCGCGGTGATCGAGGAGGGTTTCGCCAAGGGCGTGCTGCCGCGCGACCTGCAGAGCCTCTCCGCGCTGGCCCAGGCGGCCTACTTCAGCGACGACATGACGCGCGCCATCGCCGCCTACCGCGAGGCGGCCGCGCTCGACCCGCGTGGCGAGAGCGGCCTCAACTACGCCAAGGTGCTTTCGGCCGAGGGCCTCGACGCCGAAGCCCGCGCCGCCGCCCGCGCCGCCCTCGCCAAGGGCCTGCAGCGCCCCGGCGAGGCCTGGATGGTGATCGCCCGCGCCGAATCGCAGATCGGCACGCCCGCCGCCGTGCGCGCCGCCCTGCAGGAGGCCGCGCGGTTCCCGGAGACCGCCGAGCAGGCCAACCGCATGCTGCGGCAGAGCCGCTGATTCCTTCACGCCATCACCGCGGACGCGGATTCCACGTGCAACGCCTTTCCTTTACAATCACCGATCCGCACCCCTGCGGCCCCTTCCTGAGTCGGCACCACGCATGACGGACAATCGCATCTACGGCACCCGGGTCCCCGCGACATTCAGTTGGCCGCGGACCATCGGCCTTGCCTTCGCCATCGCGCTGCACGTGGCCGGTGGCCTGGCCATGATGATGCCGCTGCAGGCCCAGCAGGCCCAGGAGGACGAGGAGCTGGTGATGGCGGTCACGTTCATCGAGCCGCCGCCGCCGCCGCCGCCGCCGCCGCCGCCGCCGCCGGAGCCGCCGCGGGTGGTCCAGCGCATCGTCCAGACCCCGGTGATCACGCCGTCCCCGGTGCCGCCGCCGCCGGAGGAGCCGCCGGTCATCTTCGATGACCCGACCGCGCTCGACATCGCCGCGCCGCCGCCGGCGCCGCCGGCCCCGGCCGCTCCGGCCGTGACCTTCGCCGCCTCGGAAGACATCACCGGCCGGCGCCTGAATCCGCCGCGCTACCCGCCGCAGGAAGCCCGCCGCTGCATCGGTGGCGAGGTGTTGCTGCGGGTCACCATCGATGCGACCGGTGCCGTGCTCAACGTCGTCGTCCAGCGCACCAGCCGCAACCGCAACCTCGACCGCTCGGCCCAGGATGCCGCCCGTCGCTGGCGCTTCAACCCCGGCATGAACAACGGCGTGCCGGTCGGCGGCGATGTCCTCGTTCCCGTCAACTTCACTCCCCCCTGCTGAAACCACCCACCCGAAGGTATCCCCGCATGTTGCAGGACATCGTCATCACCCTCCCGACGGCCGCCGCCGCCCCGGCCGCCACCAATGTCGCGCTCGCCGCCCCGGCCGCCGCCCAGACCCAGCAGGTCGAAGGCGCCGCCGACTTCTCGATCCAGCACGCCATGTCCTACATGGGCGTGGTCAACTGGGCGGTGTTCATCGCCCTCGTGATCATGTCGCTGGTCGGCTGGTACTACACGGTGGTGAAGAGCATCAAGTACAGCCGCATCAACAGCCGTGCGGGCCGCGTCACCTCGACGTTCTGGCAGACCCAGAACGCCCAGGAAGCGATCCGCTTCATGGAGGAGCAGCCCTCCTGGGAGCCGTTCTCGAAGATCGCCCTCGAGTGCGCCCAGGCCGCCTCCTACCACCAGAAGTCGGAAGGCCGCCTGGCCGAGACCCTGAACCGCTCCGAGTTCATCGACCGCGCCCTGCGCCAGGCCGTCTCGCGTGAATCGCAGACCCTGGAAGACGGCCAGACCTGGCTCGCCACCACCGGCGCGATCGCGCCCTTCGTCGGCCTGCTCGGCACCGTGTGGGGCATCCTGCTCGCCCTGGTCCGCCTGGGCGCCGCCGGCGAGACCTCGATCCAGGCCGTGGCCGGCCCGGTCGGCGAGGCCCTCCTCATGACCTTCCTCGGCCTGTTCGTGGCCATCCCGGCGGTCATGGCCTTCAACTACTTCAACCGCATCAACCGCAAGCTGGTCGCCCAGTTCGACGCCTTCGCGCACGACCTGCACGACTTCTTCGCCACCGGTGCGCGCGTCGGTGACGGCCGCTGAGGGCCCGCAAGGCCCTTACCGGCGGAGAATGACCCATGGCATTCAGTTCCGATGAGAACCAAGGCGCTGGCTTCACCGAGCCGAATGTCGTCCCCCTGGTCGACGTGATGCTCGTGTTGCTGATCATCTTCATGGTGACCTCCACCGTCTCGCACGGCATCCGGGTGGAATTGCCGAACGCGCAGGTGGAGGTTCAGAGGCCCTTGGCTCAGGCAACCCCGGTGGCCATCACCCTGCGCGAGAGCGGCGAGATCTTCTGGAACAACGACCTGCTCGCCGACAAGGCCCAGCTGGAAGCCCGGCTTGCGGTCGAGGCGCAGAAGGTGCCGCAGCCCGACATCCTGTTCCGCGCCGACAAGGACGCCCGTTACGCCCAGGTCCGCGAGGTCACCACCCGGGTCCGGCAGGCCGGCATGCGGTCCATCAATTTCGTGTCCGAACCGGAGTTCTGAACCATGGCCTTTTCCTCTGGCGCGGGTTCCGGTCCGAAGTCGGACATGAACGTGGTGCCGCTGATCGACATCCTGCTGGTGCTGCTGATCATCTTCATGGTGACCGCGCCGACGCCCTCGTTGCGGATCAACGTCAACCTGCCGCAACGCTCGCCCAACGTCGAGCCGCCGCGTACCGAACCGCCGCCGCCGCTGCAGCTGCGGATCTCCGCGACCGGCGAGGTCACGGTGAACAACACCCTGCAGCCGATGCCGACCCTGCAGGCCTATTTCGAGGACATCACCCAGGTCCGCACCCAGCTGCTGCCGGTGGACCAGCAGCCGCGGCTCGAGATCGAGGTCGATCCCGAGGCCGAGTACGAAACCTTGGCCAAGGTCCTCGCCCGGGCGCGCAACGCCCAGCTCGAGAAGATCGCCTTCGTCGACCAGGCCGCGCAGTAAACCGCACGGCCCTGGCCGCAGCAGCGTCGCCGCCTTCGGGCGGCGTCGTCGTTTCCGGGGCGGGGAAGGTGCCGCCTCAGCCGCCAGTGATCGCCCGGTAGCGGGCCAGCGTGGTGGCCCAACCCTCGACCAGGGCCTCGGCCACCAGCGCGTGGCCGATCGAGACCTCGAGCACCCCGGGCACGCCGGCGAGGAAGTCGGCGAGGTTCCGCTGCGAGAGGTCGTGCCCGGCATTGACCCCGAGGCCCAGCGCGCGGGCCGCCTCGGCGCTGCGGCGGGCGGCGGCCAGGGCTGCCGCGGCATCGCCGCGGGCGTGCGCCTCGGCGTAGGGTCCGGTGTAGATCTCGATGCGCTGCGCGCCGGCATCGCGGAGCGGCCCCAGCGCCACCACGCCGGGGTCGACGAACAGCGAGACCCGCGCCCCCAGGGTGCGGAACGCGGCCACCTGTTCGGTGAGCCCGGCCGGCAGGGCGGCGGGATCGAAGCCGTGGTCGGAGGTGATCTGGCCGTCGCCATCGGGCACGAAAGTGACCTGGGCCGGGCGGGCGGCCGCGGCCAGGGCGAGCAGGCCGGGGTAGCCGGGACGCTCCGGCGCGAAGGGATTGCCTTCCAGGTTGAACTCGACCCCGGCCGGCAGGGCGCGGGCGATGGCCAGCACGTCCTCGGCGGTGATGTGGCGGCGGTCGGGCCGCGGGTGCACGGTGATGCCGCGCACGCCGGCATCCAGCGCGCGGCGCACGAAGTCCAGCGGGCAGGGGAAGGCGCCGCCGCGGGCATTGCGCAGCACGGCGATCTTGTTGACGTTGACGCTGAGCAGGGTCATCGGCGATCCTCGTTGGTGCGGTGAGCCTGCCCGGGGCCGCAGCGGCCGGCAAGCCCGCGGGCCACCAAGGTTGTTCACACACGCCGCGCCCACGGACGGAATAATGCGCGCCATGCCCGCCACCGCCCTGCAGCGCCGGTTCGCGACCCTGGCCGCCACCGGGGCGGCATGCATGGCCGCGCTGCTGGCGGCGCTGCCGTCGTACGCGGCGGGCTTCGCCGGCACGCCGATCCTGCAGCGGATCGGCCCGCAGGACTACCAGGCCACGCCCCTGTTGTGGTCGGTGGCGGCCGCGCCGGGGCGGCTCTATGTCGGCTCCGCCGACGGGGTGCTGGTCTACGACGGTGCCGCCTGGACCATCGTGCCCCTGCCTGCCGGCGTGGATGCTTCCGTGGTCCGCCGCCTGCCCGACGGCACCTTGATGGTCGGCGGCCACGACACCTGGGGTCGGCTGGAGCATGATCCGGTCGTGGGCTACCGCTACGTCGACCTGCTGGTCCGCAGCGGCCTGCCGGCGCAGGAGCGCAAGGCCGGCGTCGTCTGGGAGATCGCGCCGACCGCCGAGGGCGTGCTGATCCACGCGGAGAACTTCCTCTACCTGCTGCCGGCGACGGGCGACCCGGTGCGGGCCTGGCCGACGCCGCCGGCGATGCGATCGCTGCTGGTCTCGGGCGGCGAGGCCTTCGTCCGCTTCCGCGACCAGGGCCTTGGCCGCCTGCGCGAGGGCGAATGGCGGCCGGTGCCGGGCGGGGCGGCCTTCGCCACCACCGCCGTGGCCGCGGTGCTGGCCTGGGGCGGCAGCCGCTACGCCGTGGCCGCCGACGGCGTCTGGCGGCTCGAGGCCGAGAGCGTGCGCCGGGTGCTGGCCTGGCCGCAGGGTCGGCTCGCGGTCTACACGGTCGCCGCGCTGGAGGGCGGCGGTTTCGTGCTGGGCACCGAGGACGGCGAACTGCTCCATGTCGACGGCGGGCTGCGCCTGCGGCAATTCCTCCCGATCAGCGAGCAGATGGTCGCCGACCTCGCCCGCGACCCCGAGGGCACCCTGTGGGCGGTGACCGAGACCGAAGTGCTGCGGATCGGCCTGCCCTCGCGCTGGTCCCTGATCGGCCGGCACCAGGGCATGCGCGGACTGGTGTTCGACACCGCCGAGTTCGACGGCGCGCTCTGGGTCGCGAGCGGCCGCGGCCTGCTGCGGCTGGTGGCCGATGGCCGGGGTGCTGTCGCCGCCGAGCACCTGCCCTGGGTGCCGCACGAGGCCCACGTCCTGCACGCCGATCCACGCGCCCTGCTGGTCGGCGAACGCGAGGGCCTGTGGGTGCTGCGGCCCGGCGAGCGGCAAGCGCGGCGCCTGCACGAGGGCAGCGGCGTCCTCCTGCTGCAGCCCGGCCGCGACCACCCGGACCGCGTCTGGGCGGCGGCCGACGACGAGTTGCTGGAATTGCGCCACGGCGCTGCCGGCTGGCAGGTCGGGCGGCGCTGGCCGCTGGAGGGCATGGCCCCCCGGCAGGTGCTGGAGCTGCTGCCCGGCGAGCTGTGGTTCGCCGACGACCGTGGCCCGCCGCAGCGCTGGCGGATCGATCCGCACGACGGCCGGCTCGAGCGCCAGGTGTTCGGGCCCGGGCGCGGCCTGCCGGACAACGGCCCGTACCGGCCGACCCTGCACGCCATCGACGGCCAGATCAAGGCCTGGTCGGCGGGCCGGCTGTACCGGCTCGATGCCGCGGGGGAAGGCTTCACCGAGATCGAGGCGCCGGAGTGGATGCAGGCCCTGCGCCAACCCGAACGGCTCGCCCTGGTCGAGACCCCGAAGGGCCTGTTCGCGGTGACCCCGCTCGACCTGCTGCTGCGCCGCAACGGGTCCTCGTCCTGGGAGCGGGTGCAGATCGGCGGCTGGTCGAGCACCGGCTTCGGCATCCCCCGGGTCGGTCCCGGCGGCGTGCTCCGGGTGCCGGTGTGGAACGGCATCCTGCAGTACCTGCCGGAGGGGCCGCAGCCGATCCTGCCGCCGCTGGCGGTGGCCTTCGAGCGCCTGCAGGCCCGCCACGGCGAGAACGCCGAGTGGCGGCCGGTGGAGCCGGTGCGCGGCGTGCTCGAATTGCGTTCCGGCGAAGCCCTGCGGATGCGCTTCGGCCTGCGCACCCTGGAGGCCGGGGCCACCTACCGCTACCGCCTCGACGGCCTGGTCGACGAATTCACCGAGTGGGCCGACCGCGACTTGAGCCTCCGCGGCCTGCAACCCGGCGAGTACCGCTTCGTGGTCGAGGGCCGCCTGCCCAGCGGCCGGCCGGTGGCACCGCTATCGCTGGACCTGGTGGTCACGCCGGCCTGGCACGAGCGGCTGCCGGTGCGATTCGCCGCCATCGCCCTGCTGCTGCTGGCCGCGGGCCTTGCCGTGCGCGGCTTCGCTCGCCACCGGGTGGTGCGGATCGAGGCCGCCAACCGGCTGCTCGAGCGCCGCATCGTCGAGCGCACCGAGGCGCTGGAGCAGGCCAACGCGCGGCTTTCGGCGATCGCCGTGCTCGACGCCCTGACCGGCGTCAACAACCGCCGCGCCTTCGACCTCGCCCTGGAGCGCGAGTGGGCGCGCTGCCGGGAATCGCGCCAGCCGCTGGCCGCGCTGATGGTCGATGTCGACCACTTCAAGGCCTACAACGACCGCCACGGCCACCTCGAGGGCGACCGCGTGCTGGTCGAGCTGGCCGTCCTGCTCGGCCACGGCCTGCAGCCGCCGCGGGAGATGCTGGCCCGCTACGGCGGCGAGGAATTCGTCCTGCTGCTGCCGGGTGTCCACGTCGAGCAGGCCCGGCTGCGTGCCGAGCGGCTGCGGCGGGCGGTGGAATCGAGCCCGGTCGGCGTCAGCGTCAGCATCGGCGTCGCCGCGCTGGTGCCGGAGGCCGCGGACTCGCCGCTGCGCCTGGTCCGCGAGGCCGACATGGCGCTCTACGCCGCCAAGCGGCGCGGCCGCAACCGGGTCGAATGCGCCGATGCCACGGTGTGAGCCGGAAAGGGGGCGCGACGGGGCGCGGAGGGTCTACGGCTCCGCCGCCTGCCGGCGCGCCAGCGCGCGGTCGAGCAGCCTTTGATGCTCGGCGGCGTCGAGCAGCGGGGTGCCGCCGGTGGCGCCGTCGCGGCGCCGCTCCAGCAGGTGCAGGGCCAGCCCGAGCAGCAGCCCCAGCGCCGCCAGCAGCAGGCCCAGCACCGCCGGGGTGCCGAGCGGCAGGCGCAGCGCGAGGACGAAGCAGGCGAGGGCGGCGGCCAGCAGCAGCCAGGGCATGCGGAAGCTCCGGAAGGGGCGTCGCGATTCTAGCAGGCCGCCCGGCGCGCCCTAGAGCACCGGGGCCAGCAGCCGCGCCGCGCTGTCGAGGTAGGCCTGCAGGCCCCGTGGTCGCCAGTCCGGGGCGACCGGCCGGGAGTCCATGAGGTCGGTGGCGATGCGCGCCGCCAGCGCCGCCGCCACGCCTTCGTCGCGGGCCAGCACGCCGAGTTCGAAATTGAGGAAGAAGCTGCGCGGATCGACGTTGGCGCTGCCGATCAGGGCGGTGTCGTCGTCGATCAGCAGGGCCTTGCCGTGCAGCATGCGCGGCTGGAACTCGGCGATCCGCACCCCGGCGGCGAGCAACTCCGGGTAGAAGCTGCGGGCCGCGGCCCGCACCAGCCGGTTGTCGTTGCGGGCCGGCAGCAGCAGCAGCACGTCGAGCCCGCGCAGCGCCGCCGAGGTCAGGGCCAGCAGCACCGGCGGAGTCGGCACGAAGTAGGGCGTCATCACCCAGACCCGCTGGCGCGCCCCGTGCACGGCCTCGACGAACAACCGGTGCAGCGGGGCCTCGGGGTGGTCGGGGCCGGAGGGCAGGAGCTGGCAGCGGATCCGCCCGCCAGGCTGCGCCGGCCAGTGCCGGGGTGCGGCCAGGGTGCGGCCGGTGGCGTAGTGCCAGTCCTCGGCGAACACCAGCTGCAGGGCGCGCACCACTTCGCCCTCCAGCCGCAGGTGCAGGTCGTGGAAGGCCGCCGCCGAGGCGCGCTCGCTCTGGGTGTCGCTGATGTTGACCCCGCCGGTGAAGCCGATGCGGCCGTCGATCACCGCGATCTTGCGGTGCGTGCGCAGGTTGAGCGTGGGCCGCCAGAGCAGGTGGCCCAGGGTGAGCGGGTGGAACCAGCCGACTTCAGCCCCGGCCGCGCGCAGCGGGGCGAGGAAGGCCGGCGAGCAGCGCCGCGAGCCGAGGCCGTCGAGCAGCAGGCGCACCTCGACGCCGGCGCGGGCGCGCTCCGCCAGCAGGTCGCGCAGCCGGGTGCCGATGCCGTCGGGCTCGAAGATGTAGTACTCGAGGTGGACCGCGCTGCTGGCCCCGGCGATGGCGTGGAACAGGGCCTCGTAGGTGGATTCGCCGCTGCTCAGCAGTTCCAGCCGGCTGGCCCGGGTCGGGGCGAAGCCGGTGCTGGCTTCGACCAGCCGCTCCGCGCCCCATTCGGCCGGCTCGCCGCAGGGCGGCAGGCCGACCTCGGCCAGCGCCAGCCGGGCCCGGCTGCGCCGCCGCAGGCGGCGGCGGATGCGTTGCGGCCCGAGCCACCAGTACACCGCCCAGCCCAGCACCGGCAGCCAGGCCAGCACCAGCAGCCAGGCCAGGGTGGCGACCGGTTCGCGGCGCTGGCGCACGATCCACGCGGCCAGCACCAGCACGTAGGCCACCCAGACCACCGCCAGCCAAGGCGAGTCCACCACGGCGGTGAGGCCGGTGGTCAGCGCGAGCAGCAGGTCGCCGGCGTCCAGGGACATGGGCGAATGCTCGCATGCCGGCACGGCCGCCGCAGGGCGGGCTGGCATGCGGCTTGCACCGGCTCCGCTGCCGCCCGTCGCCGCGAAACCCATGTCCGACGCCATCGCCTCCGTGCTCTCGCAGATCCGCAGCTTCCAGGCCCAGGTCGGCCAGGCCGGCGGCGTGGCCCCGCCGTCCGCCCCTCCGGCCGGGGGTATCGGCCCGGCCACCGGCGGCCCGGCGGCCCCGAGCTTCGGCCAGACGCTCGGCGACGCCCTGCAGAAGGTGAACCGGTTGCAATCGGAGACCCGTACCCTGCAGGCGGCCTTCGAGCGCGGCGAGCCGGGGGCCGACCTCGCCCGCGTGATGGTGGCCGCCCAGGCCAGCAGCGTCGCCTTCCGCGCCACCGTGGAGGTGCGCAACCGCCTGGTGCAGGCCTACCAGGACGTCATGAACATGCCGCTCTGAGGGCAGCCCCGAGACCATGAACGCCATCGTCGCCCAAGCCCCGCCGCCGCCGCCGCCCGGCATGCTCCAGCAGATCCAGCGTGGCGGCCTGCCGCGCCAGCTCTGGGCCATGCTGCTGCTGACCCTGGCGGTGGCCGGCGGCCTCTGGGCCTTCTTCTGGCTGCAGCGGCCGGCCCTCGTCACCATGCAAAGCGGCATCGACGCTGCCACCGCGGCCGAATTCGCCGACGCCCTGCGCAGCGCCCAGATCCCGGTCACCATCGACCCGGCCACTGGCGACGTGCGGGTGCCGGGCGAGCGCCTGCAGGAGGCGCGGATGGCGCTTGCCACCGCCGGGCTCGGTGCCAGCGACGGCCCCGGCATGGCCCTGATCGAGCGCGACCCCGGCTTCGGCATCAGCCAGTTCGTCGAGGCGGCGCGCTACCAGCGTGCGCTGGAGACCGAACTGGCGCGCACCATCCGCCAGCTGCGGCCGATCCGCGAGGCCCGCGTCCATCTCGCCCTGCCGCGCCCGACCGCCTTCACCCGGCAGCAGCAGCCGGCCGCCGCCTCGGTGGTGGTCGGCCTGCTGCCGGGGCGATTCCTCAAGCCGGACGAGGTGCAGGCGATCCAGCATCTGGTCGCGAGCGGCATCCCCAACCTGGTGCCGGAACGGGTCACCGTGGTCGACGAGGCCGGTCGCCTGCTGACTCGCGACGAGGCCGGCAGCCCGGCCGCGCTGCGCGCCGAGCAGTTCGCCCTGACCCGCGAGAAGGAATCCGCGCTGGCGGCGCGGATCGCCGGCCTGATCGAGCCGCTGGTCGGGGTCGGGCGGGTGCGCAGCGAGGTGGCGCTCGACCTCGACTTCGCCCAGGTCGAGGAGGCACGCGAGGTCTACGCGCCGGATTCCGGCCAGTTGCGCAGCGAGCAGATCAGCGAGGAGCGCCGCACCGAGGCCCGCGACCGGGGCGTCCCCGGCGCCGCCAGCAACGTCCCGCCGGGGGCCGCCGCCGAGGCCGCCGCGGTCGCCGATCCCGCCGCCGTCGCCGCGACCGTGCCGGCGGGTGACAGCGCCAGCTCGCGGACGCGCAACTTCGAACTGGACCGCACCCTCACCCATGTCCGCCAACCCACCGGCCGGGTGCGCCGGGTCACGGCGGCGGTGGTGGTGGACAACGTGCCCAACGTGCCGGCCGCCGCCGTGGCGGCCGAAGACGGGGCGGCGGCGGCCGCCTTCCGCCCGCTCAGCGCCGAGGAACTGGCGCGCATCGAGTCGTTGGTGCGCCAGGTGGTCGGCTTCGATGCCGCGCGCGGTGACGTGGTGACCGTGGTCAATGCCCCCTTCGTGCCGCTGGAGCCGCTGGGGGAGCCTGTCGTGCCGGTCTGGGAGAACCCGCTGCTCTGGCAGGCGCTGCGGATCGCCGTCGGTGCCCTGCTGGTGCTGCTGGTGGTGTTCCTGGTGCTGCGCCCGGCGCTGCGTCAGCTGCTCGCCAGCCCGGAGCCGCCGGCCGCTGCCACCGGCCCGGCGTATGCTGCCGACCCGGCCCTGCCGCCCGGTACGGCGATGCCCGCCGGTACCGCCCTCGCCGTGCCCGGGCAGGGCGCCGCCGGCCTGCCGCCACCGTCCAGCGTCGAGGGCCGCATCGAGTACGCCCGGCAGGCGGTCAAGGACGACCCGCGCCGGGTCGCCCAGGTGGTGAAGGAATGGGTCGCGAGCGATGCCTGACAAGACCAGCGAATTCAGCGGCGTCGAGAAGGCCGCGATCCTGATGCTGTCCCTCGGCGAGGTCGAAGCCGCCGAGGTGCTGAAGCACATGACGGCGAAGGAAGTGCAGAAAGTCGGCCAGGCCATGGCCGCGGTCGGCGGCATCTCGCGCGAGCAGATCGAGAACGTGATCGGCGAGTTCGCCGGCGCGCTGGACCGCCAGACCTCGGTCGGCATCGGTGCCGACGACTACGTGCGCAAGGTGCTGGTGCAGGCGCTCGGCGAGGACAAGGCCAGCAGCGTGATCGACCGCATCCTGCTCGGGCGCAACAGCTCGGGCATGGAGATGCTGAAGTGGATGGACCCGCGCGCGATCGCCGACCTGATCCGCAACGAGCACCCGCAGATCATGGCCATCGTGCTCTCGCACCTGGAGCCCGACCAGGCCGCCGACACGCTGAAGAACTTCCCCGAGCGCGTGCGCGCCGACGTGCTGCTGCGGGTGGCGACGCTCGACAACGTGCCGCCGGTGGCGCTCAACGAGCTCAACGAGGTGATGGAGAAGCAGTTCGCCGGCGCCCAGGGCACCAAGGCCACCACCATCGGCGGCGTCAAGGTCGCCGCCAACATCCTCAACTTCGTCGACGGCGGCCAGGACCAGGTGATCCTCACCGCCATCGGCAAGGTCGACCAGGCGCTGTCCGAGCAGATCCAGGAACTGATGTTCGTGTTCGACGACCTGGCCTCGATCGACGACAAGTCGATGCAGGCGATCCTGCGCGAGGTGCCGGGCGACAAGCTGCCGCTCGCGTTGCGTGGCGGCTCGGCTGAAGTCAAGGAGAAGGTGCTGAAGAACATGTCGCAGCGCGCCGCGCAGATCCTCAAGGAGGACATGGAGGACCGCGGCCCGGTCAGGCTCAGCGAGGTCGAGGCGGCGCAGAAGGAAGTGCTGCAGATCGTCCGCCGCCTCGCCGACGAGGGCACCATCAGCCTCGGGGGTAGCAAGGAGGAGCTGGTATGAGCGCCGGACCCGCCCTCTGGCGCGTGCCGGCGCTGGATGCCGCGCCGCCGCCCAGGCCGCCCTCGATCCAGGACCTGCAGCAGATCGAGGAGCAGGCCCGCCAGGCCGGTTTCGAGGCCGGCCGTCGCGAGGGTTTCGCCGCCGGCCAGGCCGAGGTGCAGCGCCTGGTGGCGCAGTTCGAGGCCGTGGTCGAGGCCTTCGCCCGGCCGCTCGGGCGGCTGGAGGACGATGTCCAGGCGGCACTCGGGCAACTGGCCGTGCGGATCGCCGGTGCCCTGCTCGGCCGCGCCTACGAGGCCGATCCGGCCTTGCTCGCGCAACTGGTGCGCACGGCGCTGGACGCGGTCGGCGACGGCCAGCGTCCGCTCGAGCTGCGCCTGAACCCGGCCGACGCCGAACGGCTGGCGCCGTGGCTGCCGCAATGGGCCGATGCCCGCGTGGTGCCCGATCCGCAGATCGGTCCCGGCGAGGCCCGCGTCCACGGCGATGGCGTGCGCATCGATGCGCGGATGGAGGCCCGTTTGCAGGCCGCGCTGGCGGCGGTCGGCCACGGCGGCGGCACGCCATGAGCCGGACCGTTCCCCAGCTGCTCGCCTCGCGCGGCCCGCGGCTGGCCGCCCGCCTCTCGGCGTTGGAGCCACGGCTCGATCGCCTCGGCAGTGTCCGCGAGGGCGTGCTGCGCCGCGCGGTCGGCCTGACCCTGGAAGCCGAAGGCCTGGAGGCCCCACTCGGGGCCGCCGTGCGCGTCGAGGCCCAGGGCGGGTGCTTCGTCGAGGCCGAGGTGGTCGGCTTCGCCGGCACGACGACGTACCTGATGCCGACCGGCGAGCTGCACGGCCTGCTGCCGCGCGCCCGCGTGGTGCCCGGCTGGGCGCGCGGCCGGGTGGCGGTCGGCGAGGGCCTGCTCGGCCGCGTCGTCGACGCCGACGGCCACGCCCTCGACGGCCGCCCGACGCCGCGGCCGGACGCCTACGTCGGCCTCGCCGGCGTGCCGATCAACCCGCTCGCCCGCGCCCCGATCACCGAGGGGCTGGACGTCGGCGTCCGCGCCATCAACGCCCTGCTGCCGATCGGCCGCGGCCAGCGCGTCGGCCTGTTCGCCGGTTCCGGCATCGGCAAATCGACCCTGCTCGGCATGATGACCCGCTACACCCGCGCCGACGTGGTGGTGGTCGGGCTGATCGGCGAGCGCGGCCGCGAGGTGCGTGATTTCGTCGAAGCGACCCTCGGCCCCGAGGGCCTGAAGCGCGCCGTCGTCGTCGCCACCCCGGCCGACCGGCCGCCGCTGGCGCGCATCCACGGCGCGCTGCGCGCCACCGCCATCGCCGAATTCTTCCGCGACCAGGGCCTCGACGTGCTGCTGCTGATGGACTCGCTCACCCGCTTCGCCCAGGCGCAGCGCGAGATCGGGCTTTCCATCGGCGAACCGCCGACCACCCGTGGCTACCCGCCTTCGGTGTTCGCCAGGTTGCCGGCGCTGGTGGAGCGCGCCGGCATGGGCGCCGGCGGACGCGGCTCGATCACCGCCTTCTACACCGTGCTGACCGAGGGCGACGACCCGCAGGAACCGATCGCCGACGCCGCCCGCGCCATCCTCGACGGGCATGTCGTGCTCGACCGCCGGATCGCCGATTCCGGCCTCTACCCGGCGATCGACATCGAGCGCTCGGTGTCGCGGGTCACCACCGAGATCGCCGACCTCGCCTGGCGCGAGCGCATGCGCCGCCTGCGCCGCCTGCTTTCGGCGTACTCCGGGCAGCGCGACCTGATCGCCATCGGCGCCTACCAGCGCGGCGCCGACCCGCTGGTCGACGAGGCGATCGCGCGCTGGCCGGCGATCCTCGCCTTCCTCGGCCAGGACGTCCACGAGAGCGCCAGCCTCGAGGACAGCAAGGCCGCGCTGGCGCAACTGCTGGAGGCCGCGCCATGAGCGCCAAGCGACTCGATCCCCTGCGCCAGCGGGCCGAGCAGCGCGAGGAGGCCCTGGCGCAGGAGCTGGCCCGCCGCGTGCAGGCCCACCAGCAGCAGGCGCAGCGGCTCGACGACCTCGAGCGCTTCCGCGGCGAATACGCCCAGCCGGTGGCGCCGGGCGCCGCCCTGACACCGGGCCTGCTGCAGAACCGCGCCAGTTTCCTCGCCCGCATCGACGAGGCGCTCGGCACCCAGAAGAAGCACCTCGCCAGCAGCGAGGAGGCGTTGGCCATCGAGCGCACCCGGTTGCTGCTGGCCAGCCGCGACCGGCTGGTGCTGGAGAAACTCGCCGCCAGCTACCGCAGCGCGGAACAGCGCTTGCAGGAACAGCGCGAGCAGCGCGTGCAGGACGACCTCGGCGCACGCCGGCACCACGACCGTCGCGAGGAGAAACCCTGATGCCCGCCGTGCGCCTCGATCCCGCCGCCGTCCCCGTGCCCGCTTCCGGCGGCCCCGGCGGGCCGGCGGCTCCGGTCGGCCCAGTCCCGCCCGAGGGCGGTTTCGCCGCCGTGCTCGGTGCGGCCGACCGGAGCACCAGCGATGCTCCGCCCTCGCCCACGTCCGCGTCCGCGCCGGGGCCGGGGCCGACCGAGCCGGCCGTCCCGTCGCCGCCCACCGCCCCGAGCCTGCCGACCGCCTCGGCCCCTTCGCCTCCGCTCGCCGCCCCGACCCTGCCGACCACCCCAGTCTCCTCGCCCCCCCAAGCGGTCCCCGAACCACCGCTTGCGGCCGCGCCGGCGACGCCCGCCGCGACGCCGCCGGACTGGCCGCCGGCCGGGCTGTTCGCGCTGTTCCCCGACGCCCCGGTCACGACGACGGTGCCGCCGGCCGTCCCGGCACCCCTGCTTGCAACGGCGCGAACGGCCCGGCTTTCTGCCGAAGCGTTCCCCTCGCCGTCGCCGGCTGCCGCCGTGCCGCTGGCGCCGCCGCCGACCGCCGCCACGCCGCTGCCATCGCCGCTGGCGGCGGTCGCCATGGCCGCGAACGCGACCCCGGCCGTGGCCACGGCCACCGGGCTTGCGATGGCGGCGGCGATCCTCCCGGGCACCATTCCGGGCATCCGGCCCGATTCCGTCGAGGGCGGCCCGCTGGCGGCCCCGGTCGAGGACACGACCCTGCCCTGGACCACGCCGGCGGCCGGCGGCCTGCCCCGGCTCGACCTGGCCGCTGCCTTCCCAGCCCCGCTGCCCCTGCACGACCGACGTTTCGCCGAGGCACTGGGCAGCCGCCTGCAGTGGATGGCCGAGCAGGGCGGCGGCGAGGTTCGCCTGCGGCTCGCGCCGGAGGGCCTCGGGCCGATCGAGATCCGCCTGCAACTGGACGGCGACCGCGTCGATCTCGCCATGCACGCCGTCGCGGCCGAAACCCGGCAGGCGCTGGAACAGGCCCTGCCGCGCCTGCGCGAACTGCTGGCCCAAGGCGGCCTGCAACTCGGCCAGGCCGATGTCGGCCAGGGCCAAGGCCAGGACGCCGGGGCGGCCGGTCGCGAGAGCGAGCGCGCCACGCTGGCCCACTTCGGGCGCGTCGCCACCGGCGAGAGTGGCGAGCCGGCTCCGGCCGGGCCGGCCGCCGGCGCGCCGCCACGTCGAGGCGAAGGCTTGCTCGACCTCTACGCCTGATCGGCCGCCGGGATCGCGGCGTTGCCACCCGGTCGATTGAACCCTCGGCCGATTCGTCGCCTACTACGCCCGACGCGGTGGCCGGCCGGCATGCCGCTTGCACGCCTCCTCACCAGCGCACAGGAACCCCCATGGCCGACAAGAAGCCCGCCGCCGCCGCCCCCGCCCCCGCCACCCCCGGCGAAGCCAAGCCGAAGCCCCCGATCGTGCCGATCGTCGGCGCGGCCCTGCTCTCCGCCGTACTGGTCGGTGGCCTCATGTTCTTCCTGATGCCCCGACCCGACGCGGCCCCGACCGAGGACGAGGTGACCGACGAGCCGCGCCGCGCCCCGGCGCTGCCGATGAGCTACGTCGAGATCGAAGGCGCGCTGGTCGCCAACCTGCCGCCCGGCGGGCCGGCCTTCCTGCAGGTGCGGGTGCAGATCGGCGCCCGCGGCGAGCCGGCCAAGGCCGCCATCGAGGCCCACCTGCCGGCGATCCAGAGCGCCCTGCTCGCCCAGTTGCGGCAGACCACGGCCGAGGAGCTGGCCCGCCCCGACGCCATGACCCACCTGCAGGACAAGGCGCTGGCCGAGGTCAACCGCGTGCTCGAGGCCGAGACCGGCCAGCGCGATACGGCGGCCGCCGTGCTGTTCACCAGCTTCGTCACCCAGTGATGGCGCGCCGATGAGCGACCTGCTCTCCCAGGACGAGATCGATGCCCTGCTGCACGGCGTGGATTCCGGCGCCGTCGACACCGAGGCGCCGCCTCCGCCCGGCGAGGTGCGCAGCTTCGATTTCGCCACCCAGGACCGCATCGTGCGCGGGCGCATGCCCACGCTGGAGATGGTCAACGAGCGCTTCGCCCGGATGTGGCGGGTCGGCCTGTTCAACCTGCTGCGGCGCTCGGCCGACCTCTCGGTGCGCGGCGTCGAGCTGATGAAGTTCGGCGACTACCTGCACACCCTGTACGTGCCGACCAACCTCAACCTGATCAAGATGAAGCCGCTGCGCGGCACCGGCCTCGTCGTGTTCGAGCCGACTCTGGTGTTCGCCGTGCTCGACAACTTCTTCGGCGGGGCCGGCCGCTTCCCGGCCAAGATCGAGGGCCGCGAGTTCACCCCGACCGAGATGCGGGTGATCCAACTCCTGCTCAAGCAGGCCTTCGCCGACCTCACCGAGGCCTGGTCGCCGGTGCTGGCGGTCGAGTTCGAGTACAGCAACTCCGAGGTCAACCCGCACTTCGCCAGCATCGTCAGCCCGCGCGAGTACGTGGTGGTGAGCAAGTTCCACATCGAACTGGAAGGCGGCGGCGGCGAGATGCACGTGACCCTGCCCTACGCCATGCTGGAGCCGTTGCGCGAGCTGCTCGACGCCGGCATCGCCTCCGACCGCTCCGAGAAGGACGAGACCTTCCCGGCGCAGCTCCGCGAGGGCCTGAACGGCGCCATGCTGGAGCTTGCCGGCGTGCTCGCCACCAGGACCCTGACCGTGCGCCAGCTGGTGGCGCTGAAGATCGGCGACGTGCTTCCGATCGAGATCGGCAAGCGCATCCCGCTGATGGCCGAGAACCTGCCTCTGTTCGAAGGCGAGTTCGGCCTGCACGGCGGCAAGAACGCGGTCAAGATCACCCGCCTCACCCCGCCCGTGCCGCGGGCGCGGACGAACTGAAGGACACGCCATGAGCACCGAGAAAGATGCCGCCGACCTCGCCATGTGGGGCGATCTCGCCCCCGGCCCGGCCCCGGCCGAGCCGGCCGCCGGTGCCGGCGACGTGAACCTCGACCTGATCCTCGACGTGCCGGTCAGCCTCTCGCTGGAGGTCGGCCGCGCCCGCATCCCGATCCGCAACCTGCTGCAGCTCAACCAGGGCTCGGTGGTGGAGCTGGAGCGCATGGCCGGCGAGCCGCTCGACGTCTACGTCAACGGCACCCTGGTGGCGCAGGGCGAGGTGGTGGTCGTCAACGAGCGCTTCGGCGTGCGCCTGACCGACGTGGTCAGCCCCTCCGAGCGCATCAAGCGGCTGCGCTGACCATGGCCCCCCTCGCGTCGTCCCTGCCCAGCATCGGCGGCACCCTGGCCGCGCTGGCCCTGGTGGTGGCGCTGATCCTCGGCCTCGCCTGGCTGCTCAAGCGGATGCCGGGCGCCGGGCTGCGCCCGCTGCCGGGCCTGCGGGTGGTGGCGAGCCTGGCGGTCGGGCCGCGCGAGCGGGTGGTGGTGGTCGACTGCGGTGGCCAGCAACTGCTGCTCGGCGTCACCACGCACACCGTCACCCTGCTGCACAGCCTGCCCGAACCGCTGCTCGACACCCCGAGCCAGGCCGGCTTCGCCGAGCTGCTGGCGCGGCTCAAGGCGCGCGATTCGGCCTGAGCCCCTCCGCGGCACGCCGCTTGCACGGCGGGGTGGACCCCGCCGGATGCCCGCCGTGCCCACTCGTTCTTCTCGACGCCTTTCCCCGCTGACCTTGCCGCTGGTCCTGCTGCTGGCCCTGGTGCCCTCGCTGGCCGCCGCCGCGGGCCCCCAACCCACCGGCCTGCCGCCGGTGACCATCGCCAACGTCGGCGGCGAGGACATCAGCGTCTCGCTGGCCGTGCTGCTGTCGATGACGGCCATCACCCTGCTGCCCAGCCTGCTCTTGGCCTGCACCGCCTTCACCCGGATCATCGTGGTGATGGCCCTGCTGCGGATGGCACTCGGCACCGGGCAGACGCCGTCCAACCAGATCCTGGTCGGCCTCGCGCTGTTCCTGACGATGATGGTGATGATGCCGGTGGCCGAGCAATCCTGGGCCAACGGCCTCTCGCCCTACCTCGCCGGCGAGCTGTCCTTCCAGGCCGCCTGGGCCGCCAGCGCCGAGCCCTTCCGCGCCTTCATGCTGGCGCAGATCCGCGACACCGACCTGCTCACCTTCGCCAACCTTTCCGGGCACACGCAGGGCTTCGCCTCGCCGGCCGACATCCCCTTCGGCGTGCTGGTGGCCTCGTTCCTCACCTCGGAGCTGAAGACCGCTTTCGAGATCGGCTTTCTGATCTTCATCCCGTTCGTGGTCATCGACCTGGTCGTCGCCAGCGTGCTGATGTCGATGGGCATGATGATGATGTCGCCGATGCTGGTCTCGGCGCCGTTCAAGATCCTGCTGTTCGTGCTGGTCGATGGCTGGGTGCTGGTGGTCGGCACGCTGGCCGGCAGTTTCAACCCGGTCGCGGCCGTGGTGGGCGCGGGCTGAGGATGAGCCCGGAGACCGCCCTCACCGAACTCTCGCGCGGCCTCGAGCTGGCCCTGCTGGTCGGCGGGCCGCTGCTGCTCGTGGTGCTGGTGGTCGGCGTCGTGGTCGGCCTGCTGCAGGCGGCCACCCAGGTCAACGAACCGACCGTCGCCTTCGTCGCCAAGGCGGTGGCCATGGTGGCGGTGCTCGCCATGCTGGGCAGCACCCTGGTCATCACCATGGTCGAGTTCACCGTCGCGCTGTTCCAGCGCATCCCGAGCGTGGTGGGCTGAAGTCGTGGCCGCCGTGCCGGCCATCGTGGTCGACGGTGCCGTGCTGCTCGCCGGAATCAACGCCGCGCTGTGGACGGCGCTGCGGATCGGCGGCCTGGTGATGGTGGCCCCGCTGCTCGGCACCCGCTCGGTGCCGCGGCGGGTCAAGGGCATGCTGGCGCTGGCGCTCGGCTTCGCCATGGCCCCGCTCGCCGGACCGCCGCCGCCGCTGCCCGGCATCGACCCGCTGACCGTGCTGCTGGTTGCCCGCGAGGTGCTCATCGGCGTGGCCATGGGCTTCGTGCTGCGGCTCGCCTTCGAGGCCGGCGCGCTGGCCGGCGAGTTCATCGCCCAGGGCACCGGCCTCGCCTTCGCCGTGCTCGCCGACCCCATGCGCGGCACCAATTCCGGCGTGGTCGGGCAGTGGTTCTACCTGTGCTTCGCCCTGCTGTTCCTGTCGATGAACGGGCACCTGCTGCTGGTCGAGCTGCTGGCCGATTCCTGGCGGATGGTGCCGCTTGGTTCCGACTGGACGCCGGACGCGGCGACACTGGCGGCCGTCCCCGCGTTCGCCGGGCGCATGTTCGCCGTCGGCCTGCAGATCGCCCTGCCGGTGGTGCTGGCGATGCTGGTGGTCAACCTCGCCTTCGGCGTGATGAGCCGCGCCGCCCCGGCGCTCAACCCGATCCAGCTCGGCCTGCCGGCCTCGCTGCTGCTCGGCCTGCTGCTGATGGTGGTGCTGACCGGCCAGTTGCTGGCGCCGGTGCAGGCGCTCTTCAGCGATGCCTTCGAAGTCGCGCTGGGCTGGCTGGGGTAGGGCCATGGCGGAAAACGAGAACGGCCAGGAAAAAACCGAACTGCCGACCCCGAAGCGGCTGCAGGACGCCCGCGAAAAGGGCGACAGCCCGCGTTCGCAGGAACTGGCCACGGCGGCGGTGTTCCTCGCCGCCGCCCTCGCCATGATGGCCTTCGGCGGCTGGATGGGCCGGCACATGCTGGACTGGATGCGCTACCACCTCGAACGCGCCGGCAACGGCCGCAACCTCGGCACCGAGCTGCCGGCCCAGGCGGCCATGATCGGCGGCGAACTGCTGCTGCTGGTGCTGCCGGTCATCGGCCTGTGCCTGCTGGCCTGTGCGGTCGCCCCGGCGGTGATGGGCCTGGGTTTCAGCGCGAAAGCGATGGCCCCGCAATGGCAACGGGTCTCGCCGCTTGCCGGCATCAAGCGGCTCTGGGGCGTGCAAGGGCTCGGCGAGTTCGTCAAGGCGGTGCTGCGGGTGGTCCTGCTGGGCGCCGTCACCTTCGCCTACTACCTCGCCTTCGAGGACGAGCTGCTGGCGCTCGCCCTGATGCCGGTGGCGACGGCGGCGGGCGAGGGCTTCGCCCTGGTGCTCGGCCTGCTGGTGGCGATGGGTGCGGTGCTCGTGCTGCTGGCGGCGGCCGACGTGCCCTTCCAGCTCTGGAGCTGGAAGCGCCGCCTGAAGATGACCCGGCAGGAGCTGATGGAGGAGCTGAAAGAGACCGACGGCCGGCCCGAGGTCAAGGGCCACATCCGGCGCCTGCAGCAGCAGCTCTCCAACCGGCGGATGATGGAGGCGGTGCCGCAGGCCGACGTGGTGCTGGTCAACCCGACCCACTACGCCGTGGCGCTGAAGTACGACCCAGCCAAGGCGCGGGCGCCGGTGCTGGTGGCCAAGGGCGTCGACGAGGTGGCGCTCGCCATCCGCAAGGTGGCCGCGGCGCACCGCGTGCCGGTGCTCTCGGCCCCGCCGCTGGCGCGCGTGCTGCACGCCCGCGTCGAGCTGGACCGCGAGATCCCGGTCAAGCTCTACCAGGCCGTCGCCCAGGTGCTGAGCCATGTCTACCAGCTCAAGGTCTGGACGCCGAAGCGCGGTCCCTACCCGGAGTTGCCGGATTTCGACGAGCTGGAGCGCGAGTAGTGATCGCGGGTTTCGTCGCGGGTCCGCCCTGACGCGGGCAGGGGCCGAGGCGAATTTGGAGCCCCGGCACGCGCCTTGCACGGGGGGTTCGCCCCCTTGCCCGCTGCCCGCCCCATGGCCGCCCTGCCGAGCTTCCAACGCACCCGCCAACTGATCCAGCAGGGGGTTGCCGTGCCGGTGGTGGTGCTGGCCGTGCTGGCGATGATCGTGGTGCCGCTGCCGCCGCTGGCGCTGGATGCGCTGTTCACGCTCAGCATCGCGGCCTCGCTGGTGGTGCTGCTGGCGGTGGTCTACGTCAAGCGGCCGCTCGACTTCTCGATCTTCCCCACCGTGCTGCTGCTGGTGACGCTGTTCCGGCTGGCGCTGAACGTCGCCTCCACCCGCGTCGTGCTGCTCCACGGCCACGAGGGCCACGACGCCGCCGGCCAGGTGATCGCGAGCTTCGGCGCCTTCGTGGTCGGCGGCAGCTTCGCGGTCGGCATCATCGTCTTCGCCATCCTCACCATCATCAACTTCATCGTCATCACCAAGGGTGCCACCCGCGTCTCGGAAGTGGCGGCGCGCTTCACCCTGGACGCCCTGCCGGGCAAGCAGATGGCGATCGACGCCGACCTCAACGCCGGCATCCTGAGCCGCGAGGAGGCCAAGGCCCGGCGCGACGAGGTGCGCGAGGAGGCCGACTTCTACGGTTCGATGGACGGCGCCGGCAAGTTCATCCGCGGTGATGCCATCGCCGGCATCCTGATTCTGTTCATCAACATCCTCGGCGGCTTCGCCATCGGCACCCTGCAGCACGGCATGTCGGCCGGCGACGCGGCCGAGACCTTCATCCTGCTCTCGATCGGTGACGGCCTCGCGGCCCAGCTGCCAGCCCTGCTGGTCTCGACCGCGGTCGCGGTCATCGTCACCCGCGTCTCGCGCTCGCAGGACATGGGCCACGCCATGTTCGGCCAGGTCTTCGGCCAGCACCGGGCGCTCGCCCTCGCGGCCGGCATCGTCGGTTTCGTTGGCCTGATCCCGGGCATGCCGAATTTCGCCTTCCTGAGCCTCGCCGCCGGCCTCGGCTACATCGCCTGGCTGCTCTACCGCCGCCACCAGGCCGAGCAGGCGAAGGCCGCCGAGGCCGCCGCGCGGGCCGCGCTGGCCCCGACCGGCGCGGCCGGTCCGCCGGGTGAACTGGGCTGGGAGGAGGTGCGCCCGCTCGACGCGCTGGGGCTGGAGGTCGGCTTCCGGCTGATCCCGCTGGTCGACAAGGCGCAGGGCGGCGATTTGATGGCGCGCATCAAGGCGATCCGCCGCAAGCAGACGCAGGAACTCGGGTTCCTGGTGCCGCCCGTGCACATCCGCGACAACCTCGACCTGCCGCCGAACCAGTACCGGGTGCTGGTGCACGGCGTGCCGGTGGCCGGGGGCGAGGTCCACCCCGACCGCGAGATGGCGCTCAACCCCGGGCAGGTGTTCGGCGAACTGCCCGGCCTGCCGGGCAAGGACCCGGCCTTCGGCCTCGACGCGGTCTGGGTGCAGCCCGCGCAGCGCGCCCAGGCGGAATCGCTCGGCTATACCGTGGTCGACCCGGCCACCGTCATCGCCACCCACCTTTCCCACCTCATCCGCGAGCACGCCGCCGAACTACTCGGCCACGAGGAGGCGCAGGCCCTGCTCGACGCGCTGAAGAAGGCCGCGCCCAAGCTGGTCGAGGACCTGACGCCCAAGACCCTGTCGCTCGCCGTGGTGGTGCGGGTGCTGCAGAACCTGCTCGCCGAGAAGGTGCCGGTGCGGCAGATCCGGCAGATCGCCGAGGCGCTGGTCGAGCACGGCGCGTCCACCCAGGACCCGGCGGCGCTGACGGCGGCGGTGCGCAACGCGCTCGGCCGCTTCATCGTGCAGGAGATCAACGGCATGAAGCCGGAACTGCCGGTCTACACCCTCGCCCCGCCGCTGGAACGCATCTTGCAGGACTCGGTGAACGGCAATGCCGCCGCGCTGGAGCCGGGGCTCGCCGAGCGCCTGCAACAGAGCTTGGCCGACTGCGCCCAGCGCCAGGAGGCGCGTGGCGAGCCGGCGGTGCTGCTGGTGCCGGGCACGGTGCGCGGCGTGCTGTCCCGGATGTTCCGGCACGGGGTGCCGGCGCTGCAGGTGCTGGCCTACAGCGAGATCCCCGAAGACAAGCGGCTCAAGCTGGTCGGTTCGATCGGCTGAAGGCCCCCCGAGGCAAGGCGTTGGCGGTACTTGAGGATTGACCATGAAGATCAAGCGCTTCGTCGCCCCGGACATGCGCACCGTGCTGCGCCGGGTCCGCGAGGAACAGGGCCCGGATGCGGTGATCCTGAGCAACCGCAGCATCGAGGGCGGCGTCGAGGTGGTCACCGCCACCGACTACGACGAGCAACTGGCCCAGGAGGCGCTGCGCTCGCTGCTGCCGCCGAAGCCCACCACCGCGCTCGATGCCAACCGCGAGGCCGACCCGACGCTGGCCCGGCAGCTCGCCCAAGCCCTGCGTTCCGCGCCGGCTGCCCCGGCTCCGCCCCCCTCGCCCCCGGCCCCTGCCGGCGAGGCGCAGGAGCCGGCGCCCGCGGCGTCCCGGCGTGCCGACTTCTCCGCCTTCCTCGCCGAGGCCAAGGAGCGCCTGGCGCGCACCGGCACGCCGGCGGCAGTACCCCCTGCGCCCCCCGCGCGCCCTGCCTCGGTGGCTGCGGCCCCCGCGGCACCGACTCTCGCGGCCCCCGCGGCGAAGCCGGCCGCGGCGACCGATCCGCCGCGCCCGCGGACGGTGCGCATCGCGCCTTGGGACGAGGACCCGAGCCTGCTCCAGGTCCGCGCCGAGTTGGCCGAGATGCGGCAGATGATGGAGCGCGAGATGCAGCGCATGGCCGACGAGCGCCTGCGCGCCAGCCCCGGTCGTGCCACCGCCCTCGACGCCCTGGCCGGTTACGGCTGCGAGGAGGCCCTGGCCCGCGAGGTGGTGGCGAGGATCCCGGCCGACGCCGATCCGGCCCGCGCCCGCGGCCTGATGCTGGGCCAGCTCGCCCGGATGCTGCCGATCATCGACCTCGACCCCCTGCGCACGCCCGGCGTGGTCGCCCTGGTCGGCCCCACCGGCGCCGGCAAGACCACCACCGTGGCCAAGCTGGCCGCCCGCTACGCCGCCCAGCACGGTGCCCGCGAGGTCGCCCTCGTCACCACCGACCTGCGCCGCCCCGGCGGGCGCGAACAGCTCCACGCCTACGGCCGCGAATTCGGCCTGACCGTGCTCGAGGCCGGCAGCGAGGCGGCCCTGCACGCCGCCCTGCAGCGCCTGCGCGACTACCCGCTGGTGCTGGTCGACACCGCCGGCCACGGCGCCCGCGACCGGGCCATGGTCGGCCAGCTGAACTGGTTGCGTCATGCCGGCAAGGTGCGGACCATGCTGGTCATGCCCGCCAACGCCCACAACGCCGACCTCGATGAAGTGGTGCGCCGCTTCGGCTTCGTCGCCCCCGAGGCCGCCATCCTCACCAAGCTGGACGAGACCGGCCGGCTCGGTGCCGCGCTCTCGGTGCTGGTGCGGCACCGGCTGCCGCTGGCCTGGACCACCGACGGCCAGCAGGTGCCCGAGGACATCGACGGCGCCGACGCCAGCCACCTCGTGCTGAAGCTGGAGGAGCTGCGCCGGGCCGGCGACCGCCCGCCGGTGACGGCGGAGGACGCCGATGCCGCCTGAGGCCGCGCCGCGCCCGGTCCGCGTGCTGGCCGTCGCCTCCGGCAAGGGCGGCGTCGGCAAGACCAATGTCTCGGTCAACCTCGCCACCGCGCTCGCCGCGCTGGGCGAGCAGGTGATGCTGCTCGATGCCGATTTCGGGTTGGCCAACGTCGATGTGCTGCTCGGACTGACCCCGAAGCAGACCCTCGCCGACGTGGTGGCCGGCCACGCCCGGCTGGACGAGGTGATCCTGCCCGGGCCGAAGGGGGTGCGCATCGTGCCCTCCGCCTCCGGCAAGCGGCACATGGCCGAGATGACGCCGGCCCAGCATGCCGGCATCGTGCAGGCGGTCAGCGCCTTCGACGGCCCGCTCGACACCCTCGTCGTCGACACCGCCGCCGGCATCAACGACGCCGTGCTGACCTTCTGCCAGGCCGCGCAGGAGGTGCTGGTGGTGGTCTGCGACGAACCGGCCTCGATCACCGACGCCTACGCGCTCATCAAGCTGCTGGCCCGCGAGCGCGGGCAGCCGCGGGTGCACGTGGTCGCCAACATGGTGCGCGGTCCGGTCGAGGGCCGCGCCCTCTACGACAAGCTCGCCCGGGTGGTCGAACGCTTCCTGCCCGAGGCCTCGCTGGCCTACCTCGGGGCGGTGCCGCAGGACGAGCACCTGCGCCGCGCGGTGCAGAAGCGGAAGGCCGTGGTCGAGGCCTTCCCGGCGGCGCCCGCGGCGGCGGCCCTGCGCGAGATCGCCACCCGCATCCACCGCTGGGCCCGGCCCTCCGCGCCGCGTGGGCACGTCGAGTTCTTCGCCGAGCGTATGCTGGAGGCCGGAGGTGCCCGTGCATGATCGCCCCCGCCGCCCAGTACCGCGCCGTGCAACGCTGCGCCACCGTCGAGGTGGTGGAGCGGCACGCCGACCTGGTGCGGCGCATCGCCCACCACCTGGCGGCGCGCCTGCCGGCCAGCATCGAGATCGATGACCTGGTGCAGGCCGGGATGCTCGGCCTGATCGAGGCCGCCCGGAACTTCGACAGCGAGCAGGGCGCCAGCTTCGAGACCTATGCCTCGATCCGCATCCGCGGCGCGATGATCGACGAGATCCGCAAGGGCGACTGGGCACCGCGCTCGGTGCGCCGGCGCAGCCGCGAGGCCGCCGAGGCCATCCGCCGCATCGAGCAGAGCACCGGCCGAGCCGCCAGCCCCGCCGAGGTCGCCCGTGCGCTCGGCCTCGGGGCCGAGGACTACGCCCGGCTGCTGGAGGACGCCGTCGCCGGCCAGGTGCTCAGCCTCGATTCCCACCTCGAGGACCACGGCGAGGCCGGCGTGGCCGTCCCCGGGCGCGACAGCCCGGAGCGGCGCCTGCAGGCCGAGCAGTTCCGCCACGAGCTGGCCGGCGCCATCGGTGGCCTGCCGGAGCGCGAGCAGCTGGTGCTGTCGCTGTACTACGAGCAGGAGCTCAACCTGCGCGAGATCGGCGCCGTGCTCGGGGTTTCGGAGTCGCGGGTCTGCCAGATCCACGGCCAGGCCATGCTGCGCCTGCGCGCCCGGCTCGCCGCCTTCGATTCTGCCGATGGCGGCACGGAGGTCGACGGCTAGCCGACCCTACACTGGCGGCATCCGACCGCGGGCGCGACGCCCCGACCCTCCGAAAACCGCTTGCACCCGAGGCCTACCCAGTGAACAAGAACATGCGCATCCTGATCGTGGACGACTTCTCGACGATGCGCCGCATCGTCAAGAACCTGCTCGCCGATCTCGGCTTCACCAACACCGCCGAGGCCGAGGACGGCGGTGCCGCCATCGCCATGCTCCGGCACGGCGGCTTCGACTTCGTCGTCACCGACTGGAACATGCCCGGCGTCAATGGCCTCGATCTGCTCAAGATGATCCGCGCCGACGAGAAGCTGAAGGCCCTGCCGGTGCTGATGGTGACGGCCGAGGCCAAGCGCGAGCAGATCATCGAGGCCGCCCAGGCCGGGGTGAACGGCTACATCATCAAGCCCTTCACTGCCGCCACCCTGCAGGAGAAGATGAACAAGATCTTCGAACGCCTGGGCAGCGCCGCATGAGCGGCGCACCGTCCCGCGAGGAGATCGCCCTGCACTTGCGCGCGGCGTTGGCGGCCATCGGCGCGGCCGACGAAGCGGCCCTCAAGGCCGAACTGGCGGCCATCGTGCACTGGCAGGAACAACCGCTGATGGCCGGCTTGGCCAAGCTCGCCCAGCAGCTCGGCGAGGCCCTGCGCGAACTGCCGGTGGTGGACGCCGCGGTCGCCGAGCTGCCCGATGTCTGCGCCCGCCTCGACCACGTCGTCGCCATGACCGAGCAGGCCACCCACCGCACACTCGACCTGGTCGAGGACTCGCAGCGGCTGATGGAGGCCCTGAACGCCCCCGGTGCCGACCACGGGGTCCTGCTCAAGGCCCTGCGCGGCAACCTCTCGGACATGGCGCTGGCGCAGAGTTACCAGGACCTGACCGGACAGATCATCCGCAAGGTCGCCGGCATCGTCCGCGACGTCCACGAGCAGCTCGGTGCCCTCGGCCTGCCGCCCGGCGATACCACCCGCCGCCCGGCCACCAACCCGCTGGCGGCTTCTGGCCCGGCAGTTGCAGGGATCGACCGGTCGGCGGCCTCGCAGCGCGACGCCGACGATCTGCTGTCCGACCTCGGCCTGTGAAGGAGCGTCCATGGCTGCCGTCTCGCCCGACATCGCCACCGATTTCCTGGTCGAGGCCGGCGAGATCCTCGAGCGGCTGGGCGAACAACTCGTGCAGCTGGAGCAGGCGGCCGACGACCGCGGCCTGCTGAACGCGGTGTTCCGCGGCTTCCACACCATCAAGGGTGGCGCCGGTTTCCTCGGCCTGACCCCCATGGTCGAGCTCTGCCACGCGCTGGAGGACGCCTTCGACAAGGCCCGCGACGGCAAGATCCTGCTCGACGACGAGGCCTTCGATTACGCCCAACGCTGCCTCGACACCCTGGCCAGGCAGATGGGGGCGCTCGGTGCCGGCGCGGCGCTGGAGCCGGCCGACCCCGAACTGCTCGCCGCCATCCGGGCCTGGGCCTCCGGGCCGGCCTCGACCCGACCGTCCGCGTCCGCCGGCCCGGCCGGTGCCGCCGCCCGGTCCGCGGAGGCGGCCAGGACCGGCGGCGACACCGAGCAGACCGTCCGCGTCGACACCCGGCGGCTGGACGCCATCGTCAACCTCACCGGCGAACTGGTGCTGGCCCGCAACCGCCTGAAGGTGCTGCGCGACCGCCTCAAGGACGAGGATCTGCACCGCGCGGTGACGGCCCTCGACCACGCCACCGCGCGCCTGCAGGTCTCGGTGATGCGCACCCGCATGCAGCCGGTGAGCCGGGTGTTCCAGCGCTTCCCGAAGATGGCCCGTGACGTTGCCCGCCAACTGGGCAAGCAGGTCGAGCTCCGGCTCGAGGGCACCGGGACCGAGCTCGACCGCAACCTCGTCGAGGCCCTGGCCGATCCGCTGGTGCACCTCGTGCGCAACGCCATCGACCACGGCATCGAGCATCCGTCCGCCCGCGCCGCCGCCGGCAAGCCGGAACTGGGCCAGGTGCTGCTCTCGGCGCGGCAGGAGGGCGACCACGTCGTCATCGAGATCCGCGACGACGGCGCCGGCATGGACGCCGAGCGGCTGCGCGCCAGGGCGGTCGAGAAGGGCCTGCTGGCCCCCGAGGCGGCGGCCCGGCTCGGTGCCGAGGAGTGCTACCAGCTGATCTTCCTGCCCGGCTTCTCGACCAAGCAGGAAATCACCGACATCTCCGGCCGCGGCGTCGGCATGGACGTGGTGCAGAGCAAGGTCCGCGAGCTCTCCGGCCAGATCCAGATCCACGCCGAACCCGGCCACGGCTCGCGCTTCACCATCACGGTGCCGCTCACGCTGGCCATCCTGCCGACCCTGCTGGTGCGGGTCGAGGGCACCATCTACGCGCTGCCGCTCTCGCGCGTGGTCGAGGTGCTGCCGATGCCGGACGCCCGCCCCGACTACGTCGACAGCCAGCCGGTGCTCGACCTGCGCTCGACCACCCTGCCGCTGTTCTGGTTGCGCGCCTGGCTGCGCCGCCCGCCGCACGCGGGCGGCGGCGAGGTCATCGTCGTGCTGCAGAGCGGCGAGTTGCGCTTCGGCCTGGTGGTCGACCAGGTGCGCGGCCGCGAGGAGGTCGTCATCAAGGCCCTGCCGCGGCGGCTGCGCGGCCTGCCGGGCTACGCCGGTGCCACCCTGATCGGCGACGGCGCGCTGGCGATGATCCTCGACGTCGACGGCCTGCGCCGCAGCGCCGGTCCGGCGCAGCGGGGCTGAGCCATGGACATCCTCAGCCTCGCCGGCCTGGTCTTGGCGCTGGTCGCGTTGGCCGGCGGCAGCCTCGCCAAGGGCGCCGGGCTCTCGTCGCTGTGGAACTTCGCCGCCTTCCTCATCGTCATCGTCGGCACCCTCGGCGCGGTATTGCTGCAAAGCGGCCTGCCGACCTTCCAGCGCGCCCTGCGGATCGCCCGCTGGGTGGTGCAGCCGCCGCCGGACGACCGCCGCCGGCTGATCCGCCAGGTGGTCGAGTGGTCGGCACTGGCGCGCAAGCAGGGCCTGCTCGGGCTGGAGGCGCTGGTGGCCAAGCAGCCCGACCGTTTCACCGCCAAGGGCCTGCAGCTGCTGGTCGACGGCATCGAGCCGGAGGTCCTGCGGCACATGCTGGAGATCGAGCTGCACGCCGAGGAACAGTCCGACCTGCAGGCCGCGCGGGTGTTCGAATCGGCCGGCGTCTACGCGCCCACCCTCGGCATCGTCGGCGCGGTGCTCGGCCTGATGTCGGTGATGAAGCACCTGGCCGACCCCTCCAAGCTGGGTGCCGGCATCGCCGCCGCCTTCGTCGCCACCATCTACGGCATCGCCTCGGCCAACTGCCTGTTCCTGCCGGTGGCCAACAAGCTGAAGACCATCATCCGCCGCCGCGCGGTCGATCGCGAACTGCTGGTCGAGGGCCTGGTCTGCATCGCCCACGGCGAGAACCCGCGCAACATCGAGACCCGCCTCGGCGGCTACCTCCACTGAGGCCACGCCGATGCCGCGCCGGAGCCGCCACGAGGAGCACGTCAACCACGAGGCCTGGGCCATCCCCTACGGCGACCTCATCACCCTGCTGCTCGCCTTCTTCGTGGTGATGTACGCCATTTCGACGGTCAACGAGGGCAAGTACCGCGTGCTGTCCCATTCGATCCGCGAGGCCTTCCACGGCGTGGCCGTGGCCGACCCGGCGGCCACCGCGTTGCAAGAAGGCCTGCTCTCGGCCGAGGCCCTGATCGGCACGCCGGGCGCCGCCACCCTGCTGCCGCTCGCCGACCAGGCCCGCGCCGACCTGCCCATCGACGACGCGACCCGGCAGCGCCTGCAGGACGCCGCGCAGCAGGTGGAGGCGCAGCTCGACGCCATCCAGATCCAGGTCGAGCGCGCACTCGGGGCGATGATCCTCTCCGACCAGGTCACGGTCAGCCGCGAGGGTCTGTGGATCGAGGTCGACATCCGCGCCGACGTGCTGTTCGCCTCCGGTTCGGCGGTGCTGGAGCCGGCCGCCCGCGATGCCACCCTCCAGCTCGCCACCGTGCTGCGCGAACTGCCCAACGAGCTGCGGATCGAGGGCCATACCGACGACGTGCCGATCGCCACCGCGGTGTTCCCCTCCAACTGGGAGCTGTCGGCGGCGCGTGCCGCCAGCGTGATCCGGCTGCTGGAGGAGCGTGGCGTCGACCCGCGGCGGATGGCGGCGATCGGCTTCGGCGAGAAGCGCCCGATCGCCGACAACCGGACCCCGGCCGGACGGGCGGCCAACCGCCGGGTGGTGCTGGTCATCCTCGCCACCCCCGGTGGCGATCAAGAAAACGCCGCCGCCGCCGTTGAAGCCTTGCCGACGGAGGGGCCTTGAGATGCCGGTGTGGGCGATCGCCAACCAGAAGGGCGGGGTCGGCAAGACCACCACCACCCTGCTGTTCGGCCGCCTGCTGGCGGCCCGCGGGCAGCGCGTGCTGCTGGTCGACCTCGACCCGCATGCCTCGCTGACGCGCGCCTTCGGCGTGCCCGACGAACCGCCGGCCCCCGGCACCCTCGAGCTCTTCGAACAGCCGCCGAAGGCGGTCGCCGAACTCGCCCGCGACACCGCCATCGCCGGCCTGCGGCTGCTGCCGGCACAGGCCGGCATGGCGACGCTGGAGCGGCGCAGCGCCACCGCGCCGGGTCTCGGCCTCGCCCTCGGTCGTGGGCTGGCCGGCGCGCTCGCCGACTATGAAACGATGCTGCTCGACTGCCCGCCCACGCTCGGGCTGCTGATGGTCAACGCGCTGGCCGCCGCCGACCTGCTCGTCATCCCGACCCAGACCGATCCGCTCGCCGTGCATGGCATGGAGGGCATGCTGCGCACCGCCGGGATGGTCGAACGCTCGCGCAAGCGGCCGCTGCCGGCGCGCATCCTGCCGACCCTGTTCGACCGCCGCACCCGCGTCGGCACCGAGACCCTCGAGACCCTGCGCGAGCGCCACCCGGCGCGCACCTGGGTGCAGGCGGTGCCGCTCGACACCCGCCTGCGCGACGCCGCGGCGCTCACCGCTGCCGAGCTGCCGGCCGAGCTGGTCCAGGGCCGCGGCTTCGACGCCTACCGCCGCGCCCTGGCCTGGCTGCTGCGCGAACAGCCGGAACCCGCCACGCTGGAGCCCGCCGGATGAATCCGCACCGGGTCGAGGATTACCTCAGCGAACTGCTGGGCATGCCGCCCGCGATCGCGCCCCCGCCCCCGGCCGCGGCGGACGACAGCATCAGCGAGGACGAGTTCGAAGCCCTGCTCGACGCCCTGCACGGCGGCGCCGCCCCCGGCACGGCCACGGCGCCCGCGGTCGCGCCTTCCGCCCCGGCGGCCGCATCGGCCGGAGCGATCGCGCCGCCGCCGGCCGCGCCGCTGTCGGCCGCGCCTTCCACCCCTGCGGCCGCGCCGGCCGGAGCGATCGCGCCGCCGCCGGCCGTGACGGGCGGCGAGCCACGCTCCTCGCGCTGGCTGCGCCTGCGCGTGCACCAGCAGAACTACGCGGTGGAGCTGCTCCGCGTGCAGGAGGTGCTGCTGCCGGTGGCGGTGCTGGCCCTGCGCGACACCGAGCCCGCCCTGCGCGGGGTGATGAACCTGCGCGGCGTGGTGGTGCCGGTGCTGGACCTCGGCCTCTGGCTCGAACTGGAGGAAGTGTCGGATACGCCACAAACCCGCTTCGTGGTGCTGGAGCACAATGGCGACAGCCTCGCGCTCAAGGTCTCGGCGGTCCTGGATGTCCATGCCGTCGCCGACCGGGAGATCGAACCGGCCGAGCACACCCTGGTCGATGCCTCGGTGGCCCAGTTGCGCGGGGTGGCCCGCCTGAACGGGCAACCCGTCATCTTGCTGGACGCCCTCGGCCTGCTAGGCTGAACTCTCGGGTCCGGACCGCGTGCCGGCCACCCGGACCGCCGTGGGCCGGACCCTGCCGGGAAGGACCGTATGCCGACCGTTGCGACCCGCTCCGAATGGGGCATCGAAGCCGCCGAGGAGCTGAAGGCGGCGCTCGCCCCGCACCTCGAGGCCGAGGCCGAGGTGGTCGTCGCCGTGCCGGAGGCGGTCCGCGTCCACACCGCCAGCCTGCAGGTGCTGCTCGCCTTCGTCCGCGACCGTTCCCGCGCCGGCCGCCCCACCCGCATCGACCCCTGCGCCGATGCCCTGCGCGAGGCCGCCGCCCTGCTCGGGCTGGACGCCGCGCTGGGCCTGACTTCCCCGCCGCCGCAATGATCCCAAGGACCGCCCCATGACCGCGCACATCCTGGTCGTCGACGATTCCGCCTCGATGCGACAGATGGTCGCCTTCACCCTGTCGGGTGCCGGCTTCACCGTGACCGAGGCCGAGGACGGTGTCGTTGCGCTCGACAAGGCCAAGGGTGCCAAGTTCAACGCGGTGGTGACCGACATCAACATGCCGAACATGGACGGCATCACCCTGATCAAGCACCTGCGCGCCCTGCCCGACTACAAGTTCACGCCACTGCTGATGCTGACCACCGAGGCCGGCACCGACAAGAAGGCCGAGGGCAAGGCGGCGGGGGCCACCGGCTGGCTGGTCAAGCCCTTCAATCCCGATCAGCTGGTCGCGACGGTCAGGAAAGTGCTGGGCTGACGGCGCCACCGGCACGATGCCGGCGCGCGCCACCGATCCGCGGTTGGTTCCCTAAGGGCATCCGATGAGCAACGACCTCAAGCGATTCCACGCCACCTTCTTCGAGGAAAGCCGCGAAGGCCTCGAAGTGATGGAGGCCGGCCTGCTCGACCTCGAGGCCGGCCGCGGCAGCGCCGACACCATCAACGCGGTGTTCCGCGCCGCGCATTCGATCAAGGGCGGCTCGGCCACCTTCGGCTTCACCAAGGTGGCCGGACTCACCCACGTGCTGGAGACCCTGCTCGACGAACTCCGCGCCGGCAAGCGGCCGCTGACCACCGACGCGATGGACGCCCTGCTGGCCTCGGTCGACGTGCTGCGCGGCCTGCTGAAGGCCGCCGAGGCCGGCGTGCCGCCGACCGACGACGGCACCGGCATCGTCGCCCAGCTCAACGCGGTGCTCACCGGCAAGGCGACGATCGCCGTCGGCGCCGGCGCCGGCGCCGGCGCCGCGGCGAAGGTGGCGACGCCGGCCCGGCCGAAGGCGCCGGACGCCTTCCGCATCGCGTTCGCGCCCAAGCCCTCGATGTTCCTGAGCGGCAACGACCCGCTGCGCATTCTGCGCGAGCTGGCCGAACTCGGCCCGCTGAAGAGTGCTTGCGACGCCTCGGCGCTGCCGGCCTTCGCCGACGTCGAGCCGAGCCGGAGCTACCTCCGCTGGACGCTGGAGCTGCCGGGCGGCGCCAGCGAGGCCGCGATCCGCGAGGCCTTCGCCTGGGTCGAGGACGAATGCGACCTCGGCATCCACGGCGACGGCGTCGCGGCCCCCGCCGCGGCCACCGCCACCACCGCCACGGTCGGCGAAACCGAAGCCGCCGCGCCGGCCGTCGCGCCCGAGGCACCCGAGGCCGCCGCATCCGTCGTCGCGGCCGCGCCCGCCGTAGCGGCCGCCGGCGCCGCGCCCGGTGGCGGTGGCGGGGGCAGTGGCGGCACCACGGGGGGCGAAGACGCCTCGATCCGCGTGCAGGCCAGCAAGGTCGACCTGCTGATCAACCTGGTCGGCGAGCTGGTGATCACCCAGGCCATGCTGAAGCAGCTCGGCGGCAGCGTCGAGGGCCCGCTCGCCGAGCGCCTGATGGCCGGGCTGGAGACCTTGGAGCGCAACACCCGCGACTTGCAGGAGGCCGTGATCGGCGTCCGCATGCTGCCGGTGGAGGCGGTGTTCCGGCGCTTCCCGCGGCTGGTGCGCGACCTCGCCTCCCGGCTGGGCAAACAGGTGACGCTGAAGACCTTCGGCGAGAGCACCGAACTCGACAAGGGCCTCATCGAGAAGATCAGCGACCCTCTGGTGCACCTCGTGCGCAACGCCATCGACCACGGCATCGAGACCACCGAGGACCGCGTCCGCGCCGGCAAGGACCCGGTCGGCAGCATCACGCTCGCGGCCTCGCACCAGGGCGGCAACATCGTCATCGAGGTCAGCGACGACGGCAAGGGCCTCCACCGCGAGCGCATCCTCGCCAAGGCCCGCGAGAAGGGCATCGCGGTGTCCGACAACCCGACCGACGCCGAGGTCTGGGGCCTGATCTTCGCACCCGGCTTCTCCACCGCCGAGGCGGTGACCGACCTCTCCGGCCGCGGCGTCGGCATGGACGTGGTGCGCCGCAACATCCAGGGCCTGGGCGGTGAGACCGTGCTGGAGAGCGCGCCGGGCAAGGGCACCAAGGTCACCATCAAGCTGCCGCTCACGCTGGCCATCCTCGACGGCATGACCGTCGCCGTCGGCGAGGAGGTCTTCGTGCTGCCGCTCGGCCATGTCGTCGAATCGATGAAGCCGGCCGCCGAGAACGTCCGCACGGTCAGCGGCGAGGGCCGCGTGCTCAAGGTGCGCGGCGAGTACCTGCCGATGGTCCACTTGGGCGAGCATTTCGGCATGGGCGGGCGCGACAAGCCGCCGATCAGCGTGGTGGTCGAGGGCGACGGCCAGAAGCTGGCGCTCGAGGTCGACGAGCTGATCGGCCAGCAGCAGGTCGTCGTCAAGAGCCTGGAAACGAACTACCGCAGGATCAACGGCATCTCGGGCGCCACCATCCTCGGCGACGGCCGGGTGGCGTTGATCCTCGACGTGCCGGGACTGGTGCGGGGGCGGCACGTCGGCAAGGCGGCCTGAGGCCCCGAGCCGTTCCGATGCAGACCCGTACCGTCGAACCCGCATGATGATCTTCCAACCCGTCCCGAGGAGCCAACCATGAACGCCAGCGCGAGCACCCAGGAATTCCTCGCCTTCAAGCTCGGCCAGGAGGAGTACGGCGTCGACATCCTCGCCGTGCAGGAGATCCGCGGCTACGACACCGTCACCCGGGTGCCGGAGGCGCCGGACTACGTGAAGGGGGTGATCAACCTGCGCGGTGTCATCGTGCCGGTGGTCGACCTGCGGCTGAAGTTCCGGCTCGGCGAGGCCGCCTACGACGAGTTCACCGTGATGATCGTGTTGAACCTCAAGGGCAAGGTGATCGCGGCGGTGGTCGATGGCGTTTCCGACGTGGTCAACGTCGGCCGCGAGGACATCCGGCCGACGCCGGAATTCGGCGGCGTCATCGACACCCGCTTCATCTCCGGCATCGCCACCGTCGGTGAGCGCATGTTGATCCTGCTCGACATCGAGTCGCTGGTGCTGAGCGCCGACATCACCGGTGCCGCCCCGGCGGCCGCCTGAGCCGGGACGGGGAAGACGCATGGGCAGGGGGATCGCAGCGACGTGGGCGGCCTTGCGGCAATCGGCCACCGGCATGGCCCGGCGCGCCGCGGCCGCGGGCGCGTGGCTGGCCGGAACCTGCGCGTCGCTGCGCGCCCGGCTGGCCGGGGCGCTGGCCCGCGTGACGGCTTGGCCGCCGCTCTCCCGGCTGGGTGCTTTCGCCGGCCGAGGCCTCGCCCTGCTGCGCACCGCCGACGGCCGCGAGTGGAGCATCGGCGGGCGGCTCAGCCTGGTCGCCGGCGCGGTGGTGGTGGGCGTGCTCGGGCTGGTCGCGCTGATCGCCGTGCAGGCCGGCAGTGGCGCCTTGTCGAAACGGGTCGAGCAGGGCCTCGCCGGCTCCACCGACGCCGTGCTGTCGACCCTCGCGGTCTACCGCGAGGCGCTCGACGGCGAAGTGCTGCGCATGTACGGCGCCTTCCTCGGCGTGCTGCCGCAGACCGTGGTCGTCCGCAACGATGAAGAGCGCCTGCCGATCGGGACCCGCGATGCGCCGGCACTGCGCTTCGACGACCGCCTGCTCAATGCCGACACCGTGCTGGTCGACGACTTCACCACCAACACCGAGGCCGCCGCCGTGGTCTACGTGCTCGACGGCGACGAGTTGGTGGCGCTGTCTTCCTCGCTGATGGATGCCGACGGCAACCGCACCCTCGGCGAGGTGCTGCCGGCCGAGCACCCGGCCCATGCCCGGCTGCTGAATGGCGAGCCGTACACCGGGGCCGAGCGCCTGCATGGCATCGACTTCATCACCCACTACGAGCCGGTGTTCTCGGCCGGCGGCACCGTCGACGACGAGGGCGCGGTGGTCGGCGCGGTTCTCGTCGGCATCCGCTACGACCGCGTGTTGGAGTCCTTGGCCGGCAAGCTCGCCGGGCTGGACTTGGGCGACGGCGGCCATCTCGTGGTGCTGGAGGAGCGCGCCGGCGAGGCCCTGCTGCGGGTCCACCCGCAGCTTGCCGGGCAGCCGCTCGCCGGGACCGACCCGGCCGGCGCGGCGTTGGCCGCGGCTTTCGCCCTTGAAGACGGCAACCATCGGATCGATCTGCCGGTCTGGGCCGAGGACGGCACGGCTCGCCTTGAGCCGCACCTCATCACCTTGCGCCGGTTTGAGCCCTTCGGCTGGCGGCTGCTGGCGCAATTGCCCGAACAGACGGTGCGCGCCGATGCCGTGGCACTGGGCCGGCAGATCTTGCTGGCGGCACTGTTCGGGGCGCTGGCGATCGCTTGGGCGGTGGCCTGGCTGGCACGCCGCCTGGTTGCACGGCCGCTCGCCCGTGCCGTGGAGTTCGCCGGCGCGGTGGCGGCCGGCAACCTCGATGCCCGCCCCGATACCACCGCCCGCGCCGAGCTCGCCACCCTCAACCACGCCTTGGGCGACATGGCGCAGCGGCTCGGCGAGCGCCAGGAGGTCGAACGCCGCGCCGCCGAGCAGATGCGACGGCTGGCCGAGGAGACGGCGGCGATCGCCAATGCCCTCGACGCCGCCTCCAGCGCGGTGCTCATCACCGACCGCGGGCACGCCATCCGCTACGCCAACCGGGCGCTGCGCGCCCTCTTCGCCGATGCCGCACCGGCCCTGGCGGACGCTGCTCCCGGCTTCCCGGCCGCGGATCCGGTGGGAGCCGATTTCGGCCGCCTGCACCCGCTCGATCCGGCGACGCGCAGCCCGTACGAGATCGAGCAGGTTTTCGGTGGTCGCACCTTCCGCCTCGCCATCAGCCCCTGGTTCGACGATGCCGGCACCTACTGCGGCAGCGTGGTCGGCTGGACCGAGCGCAGCGCCGAGCTCGCCGTGCAGCGCGAAGTCGCGGCGGTGGTCGGGGCCGCCGCCGCCGGCGACCTCTCCGCCAACCTCCCGCTGGAGGGCAAGCAGGGTTTCCTGCGCGAACTGGCGGCCGCCATCAACGAACTGCTGGCCGCCACCCGCGCCGGCGTCGAGGAAGTGCAGGGCGTGCTGGCGGCGCTCGCCGAGGACGACCTCTCGGTGCGCTCCGAGGCCGAGCTGCGCGGCGTCTTCGCGCGCATGCGCGACGACGCCAACACCGGCATCGAGCGGCTGGCCGGGATCATCGCCGCCATCCACGAGGCGGCGCACTCCATCACCACCGCCTCGGCCGAGATCGCCGCCGGCAACGCCGACCTCTCGGTGCGCACCGAGCAGCAGGCCGCCAGCCTGGAGGAGACCGCCTCCTCGATGGCGCAACTCACCGCCACCGTGCGACAGAACGCCGAAGCCGCCCGCCAGGCGGCGAGCCTGTCGCACGGCACCGCCGAGGCGGCGGTGGCCGGTGGCCGGCTGGTCGACGAGGTGGTCGCCACCATGGCCCAGATCCAGGCCAGCTCGAAGAAGATCGGCGAGATCGTCGGCACCATCAACGGCATCGCCTTCCAGACCAACCTCCTCGCCATCAACGCCGCCATCGAGGCCGCGCGTGCCGGCGAACAGGGCCGCGGCTTCGCGGTGGTCGCCGCCGAGGTGCGGGCGTTGGCGCAACGCTCGGCCGAAGCCTCCCGGCAGATCCGCGGCATCGTCGAGGAATCCGGCCGGCGCATCGGCGCCGGCGCCGCGGTGGCCGGCAAGGCCGGTAGCACCATGCAGGAGGTGGTGGCGGCGGTGAAGCGCGTCACCGACCTGGTCGGCGAGATCTCCGCGGCCTCGGTCGAGCAGGCCCAGGGCCTGGAGCAAATCCAGCAGGCGATCGCCCGCATCGACGAGACCACGCAACAAAACGCTGCATTGGTCGAGGAGGCCTCGGCCGCGGCGCGCTCGGCGGAAGAACAGGCCACCGACCTGGTCGCCCTGGTCGCCCGCTTCCGCCTCGCCGACGGCGGGAGCGGGGGCGGGGGCGGAGCGTGAGTCCAGGCGGCCTCGGTCAGCGCGACTTCGAGTACACCGACCGCGATTTCCATCGGGTCTGCGCGCTGATCCACCAGCGCGTCGGCATCGCGCTCACCGACAGCAAGCGCGACATGGTCTACAGCCGGCTCTCGCGGCGGCTGCGCGTGCTCGGCCTCGCGCGCTTCGAGGACTACCTCGCCCACCTCGACCGCCAGCCCGCCGACGCCGAGGAATGGCAGCAGTTCACCAACGCGCTGACCACCAACCTGACGAGTTTCTTCCGCGAGGCCCACCATTTCGAACTGCTGGCTGGACAGTTCGAGCAGCTCAGGGCCCGCGGCGGCACGATCGACCTCTGGTGCTGCGCGGCCTCCACCGGCGAGGAGCCGTATTCCATCCTGATCACCGCCTGCGAGGCCTGGGGCACGCTGCAACCGCCGGTGCGGCTCTGGGCCACCGACGTCGACACGCATGTCCTGGCCACCGCCGAGCGCGGTGTCTACCCGCTGGAGCGCATCGCCGGGCTCTCCGACGCCCGCCGCAAGCGCTTCTTCCAGCGCGGCACCGGCGCCAACGAGGGCCTGGCCCGGGTCCATCCGGCGCTGCGTGCCCTGGTCCGCTTCGAGCCGCTCAACCTGCTCGATGCCCGCTACCCGGACTCACCGGCCTTCGCCGCGGTGTTCTGCCGCAACGTGATGATCTACTTCGACAAGCCGACCCAGCGCGCGATCCTCGCCAGGATCGTGCAAAAGATGGAGCCGGAGGGCCTGCTCTACACCGGCCATTCCGAGAACTACCTGCACGCCGGCGATATCGTCGCCAGTTGCGGACGCTCGCTGTACCGCCGCGCCGGGGTGCGGGCATGAGGATCCGCGCCGCCCGCGCGCTGGATGCCGAGGCCTCGGCGCGTTCACGCGCCTCGCCACTGGTCTACCGCGACGCCCAGCTCAACACCGACGTCATCAAGATCCTGCCGGCCGAGTTCTTCGTCACCGGCGAGCCGGTCGGCCTGATGACCGTGCTCGGCTCCTGCGTGGCGGCCTGCCTGCGCGACCCGGTGCTGGGCCTGGGCGGGATCAACCACTTCATGCTGCCCGATGGTGACGGCAGCGACGGTGCCCCGGCGCGCTACGGCCTGCACGCGATGGAGCTGCTGATCAACGAGCTGATCAAGGCCGGCGCCCGCCGCGAGCGCTTCGAGGCCAAGGTGTTCGGCGGCGGCAACGTGCTGAAGGGCTTCACCGCGATGCCGGTCGGCACCCGCAATGCCCAGTTCATTTCCGGTTTCCTGCGCGACGAGAAGATCCACGTCGTCGCCAAGGACCTGGGCGGCATCCACCCGCGCAAGATCTGCTACTTCCCGACCACCGGCAAGGCCATGGTCAAGCTGCTGCCGCACGCCCACGACGATGCCGTGGCCGCCGAGGAGTTCGCCTACAAGGAGCGCTTGCGGCAGACGCCGATCGCCGGCTCCGTGGAGCTGTTCTGATGCCCGTCAAGGTCCTGATCATCGACGATTCCGCCCTGGTGCGGCAGCTGCTCACCGGGATCCTGTCGAAGGATCCCGAGATCGAGGTCGTGGGCGCCGCGCCCGACCCGATCATCGCCCGCGAGAAGATCAAGCTGCTCAAGCCCGACGTGCTCACGCTGGACGTCGAGATGCCGCGCATGGACGGCTTGCAGTTTCTCGCCAACCTGATGCGCCTGCACCCGTTGCCGGTGGTGATGGTGTCGAGCCTCACCGAGGTCGGCGCCGACGTCACCCTGAAGGCGCTGGAACTGGGCGCCATCGATTTCGTCACCAAGCCCAAGCTCGATCTCGCCAAGGGTCTCTCCGCCTACGGCCCGATCCTCTGCGAGAAGGTGAAGATGGCGGCCCGGGCGCGGATCATCGCCCTGCCGCCGCGGCCGGTGGAGAAGCCCGTGGTGGCCGCCCCGGCGATGGCCATGGGCTTCCGCACCACCGACAAGCTGATCGCCATCGGCGCCTCGGCCGGCGGCACCGAGGCCCTGCGCGTGGTGCTGGAGATGATGCCCGCCGACGCGCCGGCCACGCTCATCACCCAGCACATCCCGGCCGAGTTCAGCCGGCCCTTCGCCGAACGCCTGAACAAGCACTCGGCGATGGTCGTCATGCAGGCCGAGGACGGCGCGCCGATCCTCGCCGGCCACGCCTACATCGCGCCCGGTGGCCGGCACCTCGAAGTGGTGCGCGACGGCGCCCGCTGGCGTTGCCGGGTCAGCGACGGCGAGCCGGTCAACCGCCACAAGCCCTCGGTGGGCGTGATGTTCAACTCGGTGCTGAAGGCCGCCGGTGCCAACGCCGTCGCCGCCCTGCTCACCGGCATGGGCGACGACGGCAGCCGCGAGCTTCTGGCCCTGCGCCAGGCCGGCATCCGCACCCTGGTGCAGGACGAGGCCAGCAGCGTGGTCTGGGGCATGCCCGGTGCCGCCTACCGGCTGGGCGCGGCCGACGAGGTGCTGCCGCTGCAGGCCATCGCCGGGCGGCTGGTCGAGCTCGCCCGCGGCGGCTGAGAGCCGGCCCTCCGCCCCATCAAGAACCCCCGCTTCCGGCCGTTACCACCGGCAAGCAGCAAGGAAACCGCCATGCTCCAGCGCCTCCTGATCGCCACCGCCGCGCCGCTGGCGCTCTCCCTCGTCCTTGTCCTCGCCAAGGCCTTCGACGTGCCGGTGGTCGTGGAATGGGCGCTGCTGTTGCTCGTCATCGCCGCCTGGCTCGGCAGCTCCCTTTGGATGGTCGCCACCGGCGGACGCAGCCGCGACGCCGGCCGGGTGATCGCCGAGGAACGCGCCCTGCTCGGCGAGTTGCGCAGCTTCGTCTCCAACGAGATCGAGGGCACCCGCAGCGAGGTCAACCGCACCCGCGAGCTGATCCGCGAGGCGGTGGCCAAGCTCGGCAGCAGCTTCGATTCGATGATGCGCCGCTCCAAGGAGCAGGGCAATTCGGTCGCCCGCATCGTCGACCGCAGCGACGGCGGCGGCGTCGACGTGCAGCGCTTCGCCCACCAGGCCGCGTCGCGGATGTCGCAGCTGGTCGAGGCGCTGGAGGAGGTGAGCGGGCAGAGCAGCGCCACCGTCGGCCAGATCGACCAGATGGCCCAGCACCTCGACGGCATCTTCGCCCTGCTGGAGGACGTGAAGTCGATCGCCGACCAGACCAACCTGCTGGCACTCAACGCCGCCATCGAGGCGGCCCGTGCCGGCGAGGCCGGCCGCGGCTTCGCGGTGGTGGCCGACGAGGTGCGCAACCTCTCCGAGCGCAGCACCGCCTTCAACGAGCAGATCCGCAAGCTCGCCTACAACGCCAAGGAAGCCATCCACAAGGTGCGCGAAACCGTCAGCACCATGGCCAGCCGCGACCTCGACCGCTCGCGCGGCGCCAAGGAGGAATCGGCCGCCATGCTGCGCCAGGTCGACCAGATCCAGCGCACCCTGAGCGAGGGAATGCGCGAGATCCAGGGCGCCGGCACGGCGATGGAGCAACACGTCGGCGAGGCGGTGCGTTCCCTGCAGTTCGAGGACATCGCCACCCAGGCCCTGGGCGCGGCCCTGGCCCACATGGAGCGGCTCTCGGCGATCAACCGCGAGGCGGTGGGCCTGCAGGAGCTGCTGAACAAGGCCGGCGAAGGCAGCGAACAGGAGCTGTTGGCCGCGCTGCGGCGCCTGTCGGCGCGCATCCGCGAGTTCCGCGGCGAATGGGAGCGGCCGCCGCACAAGCCGGTCACCCAGCAGAGCATGAACGAGGGCGAGATCGAACTGTTTTGAGACCGCGGTCGAGCCGGGACTCAGCCGGCGCTCACCGTGGCCGGAATGCCGGGCCTGGCCCAGCGCCGCAGCAGCTCGGCGCGGAGTCGTTCTGCCGCTTGGACATGCCGGTGTTTGACGTGGCCGAAGCCGCGGATCTGTTCGGGCACCGAGGCGATCTCCACCGCCAGCGCGTGATTTTCCGCAGACAGCTTCGGCAGCAGCTCGCGGATCGTCGCGAGGTACTCGTCGCGCAGGCGGCGCTCCATCTTCCGCTCCTCCGTATGGCCCATCGGATCGAGGGCCGTACCGCGCAGGAACTTGAAGCGCTTGAGAAGCTTGAAGGCGCTGAAGATCCACGGGCCGTACTCGGACTTCACCAGATGCCCGTCGGCGTCCTTCTTCGAGAGCAAGGGGGGCGCGAGATGGAAGCGCAGCGAACCGCCGTCCTCGAATTGTTCCTTCAGACGCGCCTCGAATTCGCCCGAGGTGTAGAGGCGGGCGACCTCGTACTCGTCCTTGTAGGCCATCAGCTTGAAGGCGTAGCGGGCGACGGCGCTGCTCAGCGCGTCCTTGCCCGGCGTCTTCGCGGCTTCGGCGGCACGCACCTCGGCGATTAGATCGCTGTAGCGCTGGGCGTAGGCGGCGTCCTGGTAGTCGGTGAGGAAGGCGACGCGGCGGGCGATGGCCTCGTCGAGGTTGAGCGAGATCGTCTCGTCGTCCAGCGCGTCGGCGGTGCCGCTTCGTTGCGTCGGGGCGGCGTCGGCGGCTTCGATCACCTTGTCGAGGTCGATGGCGGCGAGGCGGCCCCAGCCGAAGGCCTGCTTGTTCATCTCGACGGCAGCACCGTTCAACTCGACCGCGCGCATCAGCGCTTCCAGCGACACCGGCACCAGGCCGAGCTGCCAGGCGTAGCCGAGCATGAACAGGTTGGTGGCGATGGCATCACCACAGAGCGCGGTGGCAAGCCGGTTCGCGTCCACCGTGAACGGCGCGCGGCCGCCGAGGCTCTTGCGCACCGTCTCGACGATGGCCTCGGCCGGGAACTGCAGGTCCGGCGCTTTCAGGAACGAGGCCGGCATCGCCTGGTAGGTGTTCAGCACGACTTCCGTGCGGTCGGCACGGATCTTCGACAGCGACCAGTAGTCGTTGACGACCACCATGTCGCAGCCGAGCACGAGGTCGGCCTCGCCGGCGGCGATGCGCACCGCGTGCAGCTCGGCCGGACGCTTGCCGATGCGGACGTGGGTGGTGACGGCGCCGCCCTTCTGGGCGAGGCCGGTCTGGTCGAGCACCGAGGCGCCCTTGCCCTCGAGGTGCGCGGCCATGCCGAGCAGCGCGCCGATGGTGACGACACCGGTGCCGCCGACGCCGGTGATCAGGATGTTCCAGGGCTGCTCCAGCGAGGAGCGCACGAGCGGCGCGGGCAGCGCGTCGAAGTCGATCCTCGCCTTCGGCTTGCGCTTCCTCAGCGGTGCGTCGACCACGGTCACGAAGCTCGGGCAGAAGCCGCGCACGCAGGAGAAATCCTTGTTGCAGCCGCTCTGGTCGATCTCGCGCTTGCGGCCGTACTCGGTCTCCTTCGGCAGCACCGACACACAGGCCGACTTCACCGAGCAGTCGCCGCAGCCCTCGCACACGAGCGAGTTGATCACCACGCGCTTGGCCGGGTCGACCATCAGTTTCCGCTTGCGGCGACGGCGCTTCTCGGCCGCGCAGGTCTGGTCGTAGATGAGGATCGAGACGCCCTTCACTTCGGCCAGCTTCTTGTGGACCGCATCGAGCTCGGCGCGGTCGAAGAACTGCACACCATCCGGGAAGATCGACGGGTCGCTCCACTTGCCGATGTCGTCGGACACCACGACGATCGTCTGGATGCCCTCGGCGCGCATCTGCCGCGCGATGTCCGGCACGGTGAGCGTGCCGTCCACCGGCTGGCCGCCGGTCATGGCCACGGCGTCGTTGTAGAGGATCTTGTAGGTGATGTTGACCTTGGCCGACACGGCCTGGCGGATCGCCAGCGAGCCGGAGTGGAAGTAGGTGCCGTCGCCGAGGTTCTGGAAGACGTGCGGTGTCTCGACGAACGGCGCCTGCCCGCACCAGGTGGCACCCTCGCCGCCCATCTGGGTGAAGGTGTCGGTGCGGCGGTCCATCCACGTCACCATGTAGTGGCAGCCGATGCCGCCCAGCGCGCGGTGGCCTTCCGGCACCTGCGTGCTGGTGTTGTGCGGGCAGCCCGAGCAGTAGGTCGGCACGCGCGGGAACAGCGGGCGCGGCAGGGCGAGCTCCTGCTCCTTCTCGGCGATCCACTTCAGGCGCGCGGTGATCGCTTCGGACTGGAAGAAGCGGTTCAGGCGCTTGGCGATCACGCGGGCGATGCGCGCCGGGGTGAGCTCGCCGGTGCTCGGCAGGATCCACTCGCCCGACTCGTCGTACTTGCCGACGATCGACGGGCGCCGGCCGTTGTCGAGACCGAAGTCGAAATTGTAGAACTGCTCCTTCATCTGCGCCTCGATGAAGGCGTGCTTCTCCTCGACGACCACGATGTCCTCCAAGCCGCGGGCGAAGTTGCGCAAGCCCTGCGGCTCCAGCGGCCAGGTCATGCCGACCTTGTAGACGCGGATGCCGATGCTTTCCGCGTCCTTGTGGTCGATGCCGAGGTACTCGAGTGCCTGCAGCACGTCGAGGTAGCTCTTCCCGGTGGTGACGATGCCCAGCCGCGCCTTCGGCGAGTCGTAGATGATCTTGTCGAGCCGGTTGGCGCGCGCGAAGGCGTGTGCCGCCTTCACCGCGTACTGGTGCAGGCGCATCTCCTGCTCCAGCGGCGGGTCCGGCCAGCGGATGTTGAGGCCGCCCGGCGGCAGCTCGAGGTCGGTCGGGACGACGATGTCGAGCTGGTGCGGGTTGACGTTGACCGAGGCCGAGGATTCCACCGTCTCGGCGATGGTCTTGAAGCCCACCCAGCGGCCCGTGTAGCGGCTCATCGCCCAACCGAGCAGACCCATGTCGAGGATGTCCTGCACGCCGGCCGGGTTCAGCACCGGCATCATCGCGCTGACGAACTCGCCCTCCGAGCCGTGCGGCAAGGTCGATGAGCGGCAGGCGTGGTCGTCGGCGGCCAGCACCAGCACCCCGCCGTGCTTGCTGGTGCCGGCGGCGTTGCCGTGCTTGAACACGTCGCCCGAGCGGTCCACGCCCGGACCCTTGCCGTACCACATGCCGAACACGCCGTCGTACTTCGCGCCGGGCCACAGGTTGGTCTGCTGGCTGCCCCAGACCATGGTGGCGCCGAGATCCTCGTTGATGCCCGGCTGGAACTGGATGCCCGAGGCCGCGAGGTGCTTGCGCGCCTTCCACAATTCGAGGTCGAAGCCGCCCAGCGGCGAGCCGCGGTAGCCGGAGATGAAGCCTGCGGTGTTCAACTGCGCGGCGCGGTCGCGCATCTGCTGCATCAGCGGCAGGCGCACCAGGGCCTGCACGCCGGAGAGGTAGATGCGGCCTTCGGCGCGGGTGTACTTGTGGTCGAGCGTGTACTCGCCATCGACGATGGAGGAAGCGGCGGTGGGGCGGTCCGTGGCGGAGGGCAGGACGGCGGACATCGGGCAGGCCTCGGAGGCTTCGAGCAAAGACTCGGAATGATAACCCGGCCCGGTTTCGAGGCCGGATCAAGGCCTTCACGTGCCTTGGGTGGCGGCGCGGCCGTACAGTCGAAGCCTCGCCCTCGACCCGGAGCCCCGCCATGCCCACCCGGACCCGCCGCCGCCATGCCCTGTGGACCGCCCTGCTGCTGGCCATGCCGATGCTCGCCCCGGCCGCCAGCGCCGCCGACCGCCTGACCGGGCACGGCTTCGCCACCCGCTCCGAGGTCTACGCACCGCAGGCCATGGCCGCCACCTCGCACCCGCTGGCCACGCAGATCGCGCTCGAAGTGATGCGCCGGGGCGGCAGCGCGGTCGATGCCGCCATCGCGGCGAACGCCGCGCTCGGCCTGATGGAACCGACCGGCGGCGGCATCGGTGGCGACCTCTTCGCCTTGGTCTGGGACCCGGCCTCCGGCCGCCTGCACGGCTACAACGGCTCGGGGCGCTCGCCGATGGGCCTGACGCGCGCCTGGTTCGACGCGCAGGGCATCACCACCATCCCCTCCTTCGGGGCGCTGACGGTGACCGT
>Ga0208370_100022_pt1 | contig 67586 bp, 59 predicted proteins | sample Subbio12Jun_QV11_FD_184822 | JGI IMG/M metagenome (GOLD analysis project Ga0208370, IMG submission 184822) | Serpentinite rock and fluid subsurface biosphere microbial communities from McLaughlin Reserve, California, USA -CR12Jun_QV11 (SPAdes) | ecosystem: Environmental > Terrestrial > Deep...
CCCAGCCGCAACAGCTCGGCCTCGGCCACGCACAGGCGGCCGTCGTGGCGGGCCGCCGCCACCAGCCCTTCGAGGAACTGCTGCTTCCCCTTCGGCAGCAGGGCGTCGAGCCGCGGCCAGGCCTCGTCGAGGCCGGCCAAGCCACCGACCGGCGGCACGTAGCGGGCGGTCGAATGGGGCAGCACGCGCTGCAGGCCGGCCATGAAGGCGCGCTGGGCGTCGGCGGTGGCCTCATTGCCGGCCTGCGCCATCGCCGCCAGCACCGCCACCACCTCGGCCTCGCAGTCCACCAGCTTGGCCGCCGGGCGCCGCCAGGCAGCGGCGGGATCGAGGCTGTCCTCCAACTGCTGACGCAGCAATTGCGCCAGCGCGTACTCGAACAGGCAGACGCGCTCGTCGGCGTGGCTCAGGGCGAAGGCGACGTCGGCGATCTGCTGCAACTCGGCCCGCGGCCGGCGCTTCAGGCTGGCCAGCGCCAGTTCGGCAAGCGGCAGCCGCAGGGCGGGGTGCAGGTCGCGCAGGCGATCGGCGAAGTCGAAGGCCGGCTCGACCACGCCAGCACCGGCGCGGGCGGCCAGCTCGCTGCGCTGGCGCTGGCGCACCGGCGCGGCATCGGAGAGAAGCAGGCCGTAGAACAAGGGCAGCGCGTGCTCGCGGTCGCGGGCGGCGCGCTCGGCCACCTCGGGCAGGGCCGCGAGCACCGCCTGCGCGCGGGCGTGGTCGGCGGCCTGGCACTCGCCCAGGGTCGCCACCACGGCCGCGGGCGAGAGCGCGACGCGGGCCTCGGGGGCCGGCAAGGGCGGCATGGCGGCGAGGCCGAGGGCGCGGTCCTCGTCCAGCCCGGACGGGGCCGGCAGCATCTGCCGCGCGTAGGCATCGTCGAGGCGGGCCGGCTTGAAGCCCGGGCGCAGCGCCTGAATGCGGGCGAGCAGCGGCGGGTGGGTGGCCAGCCAGCCCGACAGCCCGGCGCCCTCGTCGAACAGCATGTGGCTGATCTCCTCGGCCTCGATCGCCGCCATGCGGCGATCGCCGGGCACACCGGCGATCTTGAGGAAGGCGCCCACCAGCGCGTCGGGATCGCGGGTGAACTGCACCGAGGCGGCGTCGGCGAGGAATTCGCGCTGCCGGCTCAGGCCGGCCTTGATCAGGCGCGCGGCGAACAGGCCGATGGCGCCGACCAGCACGAGCGCCAGCGCCAGCACCAGCAGCGGCAGGGCATTGCGGCCGCGCCGCCCGGCCAGCAGCAGGTGGCGACCGACCAGACCGAGCACGACGATGCCGAACAGGGCACCGAGCAGGCGCAGGTTGAGGCGGATGTCGCCGTGGACGATGTGGCCGAACTCGTGGGCCACCACCGCCTGCAACTCGGCGCGGTTGAGGCGGTCGAGGGCACCGCGGGTGACCGCCACCGCGGCGTCGGCGGGGGTGTGGCCGGCGGCGAAGGCGTTGATGCGCGGCTCGTCCTCCAGCACGAACACCAGTGGCACCGGCACGCCGGCGGCGATGGCCATCTCCTCGACCACGTTGCGCAGCCGGCGCTGCGCCGGGTCGGTGGCGTCGGGCGGCACCGGCGTGCCGCCCATCGCCTGCGCCACCGCGGCCCCGCCGCGACGCAGGCCGATGACGCGGTACAGGCTGGCCCCGGCCATCAGCAGCACGATGGCGAGGGTGGTGCCCACGGCCACCGGCAGGGCGGCCTCGGGCTGTCCCGGCAGGGCCACGAACAGCGCGAAGGCCACCGCGTTGACCGCCAGCACCACCGCCAGCACGGCCAGCGCGAAGGCCAGCACCAACCAGCGCGAGCGGCGGCGCACCGCCTCCTGGCGTTCGAAGAAGCGCATGCCGGGCTTCAGAACTGCACGCGCGGCGCGAGCCGCTTGTGCGCCTCGTCGGCGCCGATCTCCAGCAGCGCCGCCGGCGCGAAGCCGCCCTGGGCGGCGACCAGGCTGCCGGGGAACATCTCGCGGCGGTTGTTGTAGGCCATCACCGCGTCGTTGTAGGCCTGGCGGGCGAAGGCGAGGCGGTTCTCGGTCGAGGCCAGCTCCTCGGCGAGTTGCTGCATATTGGCGCTGGCCTTGAGTTCGGGGTAGGCCTCGACCGCCACCATCAGGCGCCCCAGCGCGCCAGCCAGCTGGCCTTCGGCACCGGCCAGCTGCGCCATCGCCGCGGCCTCGCCGGGGGCGGCCTTGGCGGCCCCGAGCCCGGCGACGGCGGCGCCGCGGGCGCGGGTCACCGCCTCCAGGGTCTCGCGCTCGTGGCCCATGTAGGCGCGCGCGGTCTCGACCAGGTTGGGGATGAGGTCGTGGCGGCGGGTGAGCTGCACGTCGATCTGGGCGAAGGCGTTGCGGTAGCCGTTGCGGCCGGCGACCAGGCGGTTGTGGGTGCCCACCCACCAGAAGGCGAGGGCGGCGAGGCCGCCGACCACGATCAAGAGGAACCAAGCCATCGGGAATCGCTCCAATCCGGGAAGTTGCGCCGTGCAGCGTAGAATCGGCGCTTTCCAGCATACGTCGGCCATGCGTCACCGCAAGCTCTTCTCCCGCATCGTCCTCGCCAGCGCGCTCGGCCTCGCGGCGGCCGTCGCCGGCGCCGTACCGGCCGCACCGGCACGGTCCACCCCGGCGCCACCGGCGACGCCGGAGCGCCTGCCGGTACCGGCCGCGAGGGTGGACGCGGCGGCGGCCGAGATCGACCGCATCGCCCGCCGCATCGTCGCCGGCGGCGTGCCGGGGATCGCGGTGGCCATCGTCCACGGCGACCGCATCGTGCTGGTCGAGGGCTACGGCCGCACCGGGGCGCCCGGCGGCGAACGCATCGACGCCGACACCGTGTTCCGCACCGCCTCGCTGTCGAAGGGTTTCGCCGGCACCCTGGCGGCGCAGCTGGTCGAGCGCGGCACGCTGGACTGGGACATGCCGCTCCACCAGCAGTTGCCGGCCTTCCAGCTCGCCGACGCGGCCGGCTCGACGCGGGTCACCGTGCGCGACGTGCTGGCGCACCGGCTCGGCCTGAAGTTCCACACCTTCGACCGCGACCTCGAGGCCGACGTGCCGTTCCCGGTGCTGGCCGCCCGCCTCGACGAGGCACCGATGCTGTGCCCGCCCGGCGAGTGCTTCGGCTACCAGAACGTCGCCTTCAGCCTGATCGGCGACGTGGTGTTCGCGGTCACCGGCGACTTCTTCACCCGCCAGGTCGAGACCCGGCTGTTCGCCCCGCTCGGCATGGAGAACGCCACCTTCGGCCGCGACGGGCTGGAATCGAGCCGACGCTGGGCACGTCCGCACGTCCGTGGCCGCAACGGCTGGGTGGCGGTGCGGCCGCGCGAGAACTACTTCCGGGTGCCGCCGGCGGCCGGCGTCAACGCCTCGGCCCGCGACTTGGCGCTGTGGGCCAAGGCCCAGCTCGGGCACCGGCCCGACGTGCTCTCGCCGGCGCTGCTGGCCGACCTGCACGCGCCGCTGGTACGCACGCCGGACCAGCTCTCCGGCTCGGCCTGGCGCCGCGAGCGGATCCGCGACGCGCACTACGCCACCGGTTGGCGGGTCTTCGACTACGCCGGCGAGCCGCTCATCTACCACGCCGGCGCGGTGCAGGGGTACCGGGCGATGATCGGCCTGCTGCCACGCCGCGACACCGGCATCGTGGTGCTCTGGAACAACGAATCCCGGCAGCCTTCGGGGCTGATGCCGATCTACCTCGACCGCGTGCTGCGCCTGCCGCCCCGCGACTGGGTCGGGGCCACTACCGGCAGACGCTGAGGGCGGCGGAAAGCCCACACCCTGCGGGGCGTCCCCGGAAAGGCGATGCCCTGCAGGCACCGCGAAAAAGCAAACGCCCCTCGCGGGGCGTCAAGGCCTTTGCAGAAAGCCCCGGTCCGCTGGGCACCGGACCGGGGCGGGATGACAGCAATCGGGGTTGCTTACATCGCCGGGACCGGCGCGGCCGGAGCCGGAGCCGGGGCGGGAGTGGCCTTCTTCACGGCCTTCTTGACCGTCTTCTTGGCAGCGGCCTTCTTCGGGGCGGCCTTCTTCGGAGCCGCCTTCTTCGCGGCGGCCTTCTTCGGAGCCGCCTTCTTGGTGGCCTTCTTCGCCGCCTTCTTGGCGACCGCCTTCTTGGCGACCTTCTTCACCGCCTTCTTGGCCTTGGCGACCTTCTTGACGGCCTTCTTCACCGCTTTCTTGGCGACCGCCTTCTTGGCGGTCATCTTCTTCGCGACTTTCTTCGCGGCCTTCTTGGCCGGAGCCTTCTTCACCGCTTTCTTGGCGGCTTTCTTCGCAGCAGCTTTCTTGACAGCCATGGTGCACTCCTCATCGGTGGTTTGGCTTTTGCATCACTTGCCCAGTGGCAAAGGCAGGACCGCGACGCGAACGTCGCGGCTACATCCGGCCGCCGGCGGTACCGGCGGCACGGGTCGGGAGCGCCACCCGAAGGCGGCGCGCACGGAGGCGCGGCGGGCTTCGGCCCGCCGCGGCGATGGGGGAAGGAGGACGCGGCCTGGATTGCGCGGGAGGGAGTCGGTCCGCACGCCCTGGGGGTGAGCCGTGTGGGCGGGAGCGAGGTCGGCGCAATGCAATGGCAGGCTCGTTGGGATCACTCGTGGTGAGTTGACATGCGTTGCGGCGGAAACTAGCCACGCATTTTTTTTGTGTCAACCATTTTGCGCGGTTTTTTTTCGCGGGCGGATGCGGCGATGCCGCGACGCACCAGTGGATCCGCCGCGGATGCACGCGTCGATCCACCTCGATGCCCTGCGAAGCGATCCAAGCGATGCGCTGGAATCCAGCAACGGCGCGGCTTCCAGGCTTGCGGCGTGGAACGGCAGGAGGATGCGCGGCGATGCCGCTCGATCGCGCGAGCGCACCGATGGCCGGCGAAGGAATCCGCGGAAACTTGCCGGGCCGCGGCCGGCAGGATGCGATTGCTGCAATGCAGCACAGGAATTGCGCAAGCGCGGGCGGGGCTCTCAGCCGGCGATGCTGGCGGCGTAGGCCTCGGCCGTGAGCAGCGTGTCGAGTTGCGCCGGGTCGCTGGCCTCGACGGTGAACATCCAGCCCTGGCCGTAGGGATCGGCATTGATCGTCTCCGGCGAATCGGCGAGCGCGGCATTGACGGCGACGACCTTGCCCGACAACGGCGCGTAGACATCGGAGGCGGCCTTGACCGACTCGACCACGGCGCAGCCGGCGCCCTGCGCGAGCTCGTCGCCCTCCGCCGGCAGCTCGACATAGACCAGGTCGCCGAGCGCGGCCTGGGCGTGGTCGCTGATGCCGACCGTGTAGCGGCCGTCGCCGTCGGCGCGGACCCACTCGTGGGACTTCAGGTACTTCAGGTCGGCAGGGACGTGGCTCATCGGGGACTCCGGGCGATGGGGAATGGAGGGATCAGGCGAGCACGCCGGGCTGCGGCTGGCCGTCGCGGACGAAAGGATAGTCCACGACGCGCACCGGGACGCGACGGCCGCGGAGGTCGACCTCGACGGCGCCGGGCTCGCCGGCGGGCACGCGGGCCAGGGCGATCGAACGGCCGAGCGTCGGCGAGAAGGTGCCGGAGAGGACCTCGCCGACGCCGCCGGCGGTGTGCACCGGCTGGCCGTGGCGCAGCACGCCCTTGTCGTCGAGCACGAGGCCGATCATCCGGCGCGGCACGCCGGCGGCCTTCTGCGCTTCCAGCGCGGCGCGGCCGATGAAGTCGCGGCCGGCGTCGAAGGCCACCGTCCAGGCGAGGCCGGCCTCGAGCGGACTCACCGTCTCGTCCATGTCCTGGCCGTAGAGCGCCATGCCGGCCTCGAGGCGCAGGGTGTCGCGGGCACCGAGGCCGGCCGGGCCGACGCCGGCGCGTTCGAGGGCCTCCCACAGCGCCACCGCGTCGGCTTCGGGGACGATCACCTCGAAGCCGTCCTCGCCGGTGTAGCCGGTGCGGGCGACGAAGAGCCCTTCCGCCGGGCCTTCCCCCGAGGGCGAAGCGGCCGGGGCGAACGCAGCGACGGCGGAACGCGGAACCTCGGCCGCGGCGAAGCGGCCCAGTCCCAGCACGCCGGCCGCGGCTTCGGCCGACAGCAGCGAGGCGAAGCGGGTGCGGGCATTCGGCCCCTGCACGGCGATCATCGCCAGGTCCGGCCGCTCCCGCACCTCCACGTCGAAGGGCTTCGCCTGCGCCTCGATCCACGGCAGGTCCTTGTCGCGGGTGGCGGCGTTGACCACGACGCGGAAGAAGCCCTCGGCCATGAAGTAGACGATCAGGTCGTCGATGACGCCGCCCACCTCGTTGAGCATGCAGGCGTAGAGGGCCTTGCCCGGGATCTTCAGCTTGTCCACCGAGTTGGCGAGCAGCTTGCGCAGGAAGGGGTGGGCCTGCGCGCCGCGCAGGTCGACCACGGTCATGTGCGAGACGTCGAACATGCCGGCATCGCGGCGGACGAGGTGGTGCTCCTCGATCTGCGAGCCGTAGTGGAGCGGCATGTCCCAACCGCCGAAGTCGACCATCCGGGCGCCACGGGCGCGGTGGGTGGCGTGGAGGACCGTGGATTTCGTCATCGCGGCAGGCCTTCGGAGGGGAGCGCGATTATCGCCGAAGCCCGGGATGCGCGAAGCGGCTCAGGGACCGGATCGTCGCGGCCCCGGGGCCGCACCGTCGCGCAACAGCAGCAGCACCGGCAGCAGGCCGACCAGGGCCAGCATCAGGGCCGGCACCGAGGCCTCCTGCCACAGACCCTCGTTGGTGCGGGTGTAGACCTCGATGGCGAGCGTGTCCCAGCCGAAGGGACGCAGCATCAGGGTGGCCGGCAGTTCCTTCATCGCCTCGACGAACACCAGCAGCAGGGCGGCGACCAGGCCGGGACGCAACACCGGCAGGCCCACCCGCCACCAGCGCCGCGACGCCGGCAGGCCAAGCACCGCAGCCGAGTGCATGAGCGAAGGTCGCAGCGCCGCCAGGGCCGCGGCCGCGCCGGTGAGGCCGACGCGCTGGAAGCGCATCAGCAGGGCCAGCACCAGCGCGAACAGGCCGGTCGAGAGGCCGTTGGCGAGGGGCCCGAGCGCCTGTTCGGCGCTGGAAAGCGTCCAGAACACCGCCACCGCCATCACCGCGCCCGGCACCGCGTAGCCAAGGCCGGCGGCGGCCTCCGCGGCGGCCAGCAGACGGTCGCCGGGATGGCGGCGGCGCGCCGCCGCGAAGCCGATCCCGACCAGCACCGCCACCACGGCGGTGAGGCCGGCGACGACCAGGGTGCCGCGCATCGCCGCCCACGGCATGGCGTCGCCGAGGTCTTGCCACGGCAACCAGGACAGCAGTTGCAGCAGCGGCCAGGCGACCCCGAGCACGACGATGGCAGCAGCGCAGGCGGTCGCCAGCAGGGCGCGCCCACCGCCGAGCCGGCGCCGCTCCGGGGGACGCAGGGCAGCACCGGCGGGCGAAGCCCGGTGGCCGATCGCCAGCAGCACGGCGAGCACCAGCACCACCGCGGCCAGCATGGCGAGCGCCAGTTGCGCCGCCAGCGCCAGCGAGCCCAAGCCGATCCAGCTCTGCAGCACGAGGGTGGTGAGGGTGTCGCGGCCGAGCATGCGCATGGCGCCGAAATCGGCCAGGGTCTCCAGCAGCACCAGGCCGAGGCCACCGAGCCAGGCGGCCCGGGTCGCCGGTAGGACCACGCGCACGAAGGCGGCGACCGGCCCGGCGCCGAGGGTTCGCGCGGCCTCGTAGGCGGCGCTGCCCTGGCGCAGCAAGCTGGCGCGCATCAGCAGGTAGACGTAGGGGTAGAGCGTCAGGGTCAGCACCAGCACCGCACCCGACAGGCTGCGGACCTCGGGGAAGGCCACCGCCGGCAGGCCGAGCTCGCGCCAGAAGGTCGCGAGCGGCGCATCGAAGGAGAGCCCGGCGACGTAGACGTAGGCCAGCACGTAGGCCGGGAAGGCCAGCGGCAGGGCCAGTGCCGGCTCCAGCAGGCGCCGGCCCGGGAACTCGTGGCGCACCACCAGCCAGGCGGCGGCGATGCCGACCAGCAGCGATGCCGCACCGACCCCGGCGAGCAGCACGCCGGTCTGTGCCAGTACCTCCGGCAGCATCACCTCGCGCAGGTGCGCCCACAGCCCCGGCGGCACCTCGCCGGGGCGCAGGGCGAGGAACAGCAGCGGCGCGCACAGCAGCAGTGCGACGCCCCAGAGGACGCCGCGCAGGGCCGGGGATGCCGGCAGGGCGGGATTCAGCGCCAACCCGCCTCGTTCATCAGCATCACCGCCTCGGCCTGGCGGCGGCCGGCCACGGCGATGTCCACCGGGTCGGCCCTGAACTCGCCCCAGGCGGCGACGATCGGATCGAGCGCGACGCCGGGCTTGACCGGGTATTCGAAGTTGAGTGCCGCGAACTGCTGCTGCACCGCCTCGCCGGACAGCCATTCGAGCAATGCCTGCGCCTCGGCCGGACGGTCGCTGTGGGCGATCACGCCGGCACCGGAGATGTTGACGTGCACGCCGGCGCCGCCCTGGTCGACCCAGAACGGCCGCACCGGGAAGGCCGGGTCCTCCTGCAGCAGGCGGCCGAGGTAGTAGGTGTTGGTGATGCCGACCTCGCACTGGCCGGCGGCGATGGCGCGAAGCAGCAGGGTGTCGTCGGCGAAGGGCGGCGCGGCGAGGTTGGCCACCCAGCCCTTCAGCACCTCGCGGGTGGCCTCGGCGCCGAGGCGCTCGATCATGGTCGCGACCAGCGACTGGTTGTAGACCTTGGCCGAGGAGCGCAGGCAGAGCCGGCCCTTCCATTCCGGCGCGGCCAGCGCCTCGTAGGTCGAGAGGGTGGCGGCGTCGACCCGCTCCGGCACGTGCATGAGGGTGCGGGCGCGCTCGGAAAGCCCGAACCAGCGGCCCTCGGCATCGCGCAGGTTGGCCGGCACGTTGGCCTCCAGCACCGGCGAGGCGATGTTGCGCAGGATGCCGCGCTCGGCGGCCTGCCAGAGGTTGCCGGCATCGACGGTGATCAGCAGGTCGGCCGGGGTGGTGGCGCCCTCGGCGGCGATCCGCTCGATCAGCGCGTCGGCGCCGTCGACGCGGGTCTCGATCCGGATGCCGGTCTGCGCGGTGTAGGCCTTGAACACCGGCTCCAGGAAGGGGTAGCGGCGCTCGGAGTAGATCACCAGGGTGCCGCCGATCGGTGGCGCGGCGGCGGGCGCTGCATCGGGCGCGGCGGCGTCCTCGGCGGGGCGCGCGCAGGCGGCGAGGAACAGGGCCGCCAGCGCGGCGGCCAGGGGCAGGAGGCGGTTCGGGGTCATGGGCGTGGCGGGTGGTGGATTCGAATCAATGATAACCGTTCTCATCTCATCCGGGGCAAGCCCTGCGCCGGATCGCGACCGCTCCTGCCCGGGCTGCCTCGACTCCCGTTCAGGCCGCCTCGACCTGCAGGCGCATCGCCACGAAGCCGGTGATCCGCACCCGCGCCCCGGCCGGCAGGTCGGGGCCATCGACCTGCCAGAAGGTGTCGCCGATGCGGATGCGGCCGCGACCGTTCTCGATGGCCGTCTCCAGCACGTGCACCTGGCCCACCAGCTGCTCGCCGCGGCGGTTGAGCAGCGGCTGGGTGGTGGCGATGCCGGTCTTGCGGATGCGCGTCCAGTAGACGCCGACGATGGCGAAGGACGAGCCGATGAACAGCACGGCCTGCCAGAACATCGGCAGTTCGGGGAAGAACACCACCAGCACCAGCATCAGCCCGGCGGCGAGGCCAAGCCAGATCAGCGCGGCGCCGGGGACCAGGGTCTCGAGGGCGACCAGGCCCAGTGCCAGGCTGGCCCAGAAGATGACGACGGGGCGCAGGTCGAGGTCCATCGCGGACTCAGCGCAGGCCGGGGGCGGCCGGCGGCGCGGCCCGGGTGGCGGTCTTGGCCGCCTGCGCGGCCTGCTGGTTCGAGAGCCCTTCCTTCGCCAGTTCGGCGATACCGGCGATGGACGCGATGATGCCGCTGGTCTCCATCGGCATCATCACGAACTTGCTGTTCGAGGAATGCGCCAGCTCGCGGAAGGCCTCGACGTACTTCTGCGCGACGAAGTAGTTGATGGCCTGCACGTCGCCCTTGGCGATGGCGTCGGAGACCATGCGGGTGGCGTTGGCCTCGGCCTCGGCGAGGCGCTCGCGGGCCTGCGCCTCGAGGAAGGCGGCTTCCTTCTTGCCTTCGGCCTCGAGCACCGCGCCCTGCTTCTCGCCCTCGGCGCGCAGGATCTCGGCGGCGCGCAGCCCTTCCGCCTCGAGGATGTTGGCGCGCTTCTCGCGCTCGGCCTTCATCTGCCGGGCCATCGAGTCGATCAGGTTCTGCGGCGGCTGGATGTCCTTCAGCTCGATGCGGTTGACCTTGATGCCCCAGGCGCTGGTGGCCTGGTCGATGACGCCGAGCAGCTTGGCGTTGATCTCGTCGCGCTTGGAGAGCGACTCGTCGAGGTCCATCGAGCCGATCGCGGTGCGGATGTTGGTCATGACCAGCGCGATCGTCGCGGCCTCGAGGTCGGACACCTCGTAGGCGGCCTTCGAGGCTTCGAGCACCTGGAAGAACACCACGCCGTCCACCTTCACCACCGCGTTGTCCTTGGTGATGACGTCCTGGCTGGGGATGTCCAGCACCTGCTCCATCATGTTGATCTTGCGGCCCACGCCCTGCACCACCGGGAACAGGAAGTGCAGGCCCGGCTCCATCGTGTGCGTGTACTTGCCGAAGCGCTCGACCGTCCACTCGAAACCCTGCGGCACGATGCGCACCATCTTGAACAGGAACAGGATGCCGGCGACGAGGATGACGCCAATCAGGATTTCCACGGTGCGACTCCTTGGCGGGGTGGGGGGAATGGGCGCCACGCGGCGCCACGGGGCGAGTATAGGAGCCCTGCGCCTCGGCGCGACACCGGCCGCGACGCTTTCCGGCCCTGGTGCATCCTTGGTTGGGTGAGCCGCACATCCGCCTTCGCCATCGATGTCCCCGACGCCCTGCTGGAAAGGGTGCGGAAGCGCGATGCCGGCGCCTGCGAGCAGGTCTACCGCTGGTTCGAGCGCCCCGTCTACGCGCTGGCGATGCGGATGCTCGGCTGCCCGGACGCGGCCATGGACGTCCTGCAGGACACCTTCATGAAGGCGTTCGAGAAGCTGCCGGGCTTCCGCGCCGAGTCGCCGTTCTGGGGCTGGCTGCGGCAGATCGCGGTCAACGAGTGCCTGATGCGGCTGCGCAGCCGCGGCCGCGACGAGCCGGCGGAAGGCGAGGCCTTCGAGCCCGACCTGCTCGAGCACGAGGGGCTGCTGCCGCCGCAGGCCGCCGACGCGGCGCGGCTGGCCGAGGCGCTCGCGCGGCTTCCCGCGCGCACCCGCAGCGTGCTCTGGCTGTACCACGCCGAGGGCTACACCCATGAGGAGATCGCCGCGCTGCTGGGGCAGACGCCGAGCTTCTCGAAATCCCAACTGGCACGCGGCACGCGGAAGCTGCGCGCCCTGCTGCAACCGACGGAGGCCTCCCATGCCTGACCTGGGCCATCCCCTGCCGAACGCCTCGCCCGGAAGTGGCGCGGTCCCCATCGCTACCGCCCTGCGCGCCCTCCCGCTCGAGGCGCCACCCCGCAGCGCATGGCCCTCCGTCGCGGCGGCGCTCGCGTCGACACGCCCCCGCCCCGCGCGCTGGCCCTATGCCCTTGCCACCGCCGCAGCGCTCGCGCTGGCCCTGCTGCTGCCGGTGCCCGAACCCCCGGCACCGCCGGGCGGTGGTGCCGAGGGCGTGGCAGCGGACGGGCGGGCGCCTGCCGCCGTCGACGCCCTCGCGCTGCCGGCGCTGCAACAGGAGGCCGCCCGCCTCGAGCGCCTGATCGCCGCGGTCAACGACGACCCGCTGCAGCCGGCCGACGCGCTGGTGCTGGGGCTGGCCTTCGAGGACGAGCTCGCGGGCATCGACGCGGCGCTGGCCGCCGCGCCCCGAGGCTCGCGCGAAGCCGCCGAACTCTGGCGGCGACGGGTGGACATCCTCTCGCGCTATGCCGAGCTGCAATCGTCGCGACGACTTCTGGCCTCCGCGGGCCACAGCTTCGAGACCACCGTGGTGGCGCTGCACTGAACCGCCCCCCCCAAACCGACGCCTGGAGACACCGATGAAGCCCTCCCCGACCCTCCTCCTGTCCGCCGCCCTGGCCCTCGCCGTTTCCGGCGCCACCGCGGCGCAAAGCCCCGCTCCCGCGGCCGCCCCGCGCCCCGCCGAGGCCGCGGCGACCCAGGACGCCAAGCGCGCGGAAATGGCCAGGCTGGAAGCGCAGATGGCCGAGCTGACCCGACGCATGGGCGAACTCGGGCGGGAGATGGGCGACATCCAGCGACGCGTCGTCATCCAGCGGGTGGGCGGCGACCGCCCCGGCATGGGCGTGGTGCTCGGCGAGAGCACGGGCGCCGGCGTCACGCTGAGCGCGGTGACGCCGGGCGGACCCGCCGACCGGGCCGGACTGAAGTCGAGCGACGTGGTGCGAAGCATCGACGGCCGCAACCTCGGGGGCGACGGGCGCGAGGCGGCGCGCGCGCTGATCGACGCGCTGCGCGCGAAGCAGAACGGGCAGCAGGTGCGCGTGGGCTACCTGCGCGACGGCCGCTCGGCCACCGCGAACGTGACGCTCGCGCCGATCGGCGGCGTGGCGACCCTCGACTGGCTGGGTGACCAGGGCATCCACGCACTCCGTGCGCGCGAGCTGACGGTTCACGGCGCGCCCGGCGAGCTCCGGGTCATCACCTGCGTCAACGGCGTGGGCGACTGCGATCGTGAAGTCATCACCCGCGCCTTCCGCTTCCGCGGCCTCAACCTGAGCAGCATCGATGCCGACCTCGGCCGCTACTTCGGCACGGATCGCGGGGTGCTGCTGGTCGCGGCCAGCGACGCCCTGCCCGGCCTGAGGTCGGGCGACGTCATCACCGCGGTGGAAGGCCGGGCCGTCGACTCGCCGCGCGAGGTCATGCGCGCGCTCGGCGCCAAGCAGGCCGGCGAGAAGCTGGAGCTGCGCATCCTGCGCGACCGGGTGGCCCAGGACGTCGAGGTGACGGTGCCGGAGGGTCGCCCGCTCGACTTCCTGCCCCCGCCGCCGGCGCCCCCGGCTCCGCCCGCGCCGCCGGCCGTACCGGGCGGGGCAGCACCGGCCGCCGCCCCGACGCCCCCCGCTCCACCCGCGCCGCCGGCGGCCCCGGTCGGCCAGCACCTGACGACGATCTGAGTCGGCCCGCCTCCAGACGATCACGGCGTCGAGGGTGGCGGGCTCCGGCGCGGGGGCCGGCGCGGCGCGGACGGCGGGATCACTTCACGAGGATCAACTTGTCGTTGCGGGTGTGGCGCAGGCGGTAGACCTTGTCGCCGTGGACGATCTCGATCTCGCGGGCCCCCTGCAGCAGCTTGCGGCTGTCGACCGCGGGGGCGTGCAGGTGCGGGAGCGGACGGGTGGCGAGCAGGCGCACAGGGCTCGGCGGCAGCGGGGGCAGTTCGACGGTGGACATGGCGCACTCCGTGGGCGGGGATGGCGCCTCAAATGCTATCGATTCTCATTACCATGTCAAGTCCCTCCCCCCGCGACCTCGCCTTCCTTGCCAGTGCCCCGGCTTCAGGCCGGTTGCCCCGGGGCCTCCGGGCCCAACGTCGCAAGCGCAGCCAGAGGGGCCGCCAGGTCCTCCGCCCGAACCGCCGCGATGAGCCGGCTGGCCGCTTCGGGCCGGGCCAGGCGGCCCCGCCAAGCCCGCACGGCCGCGGCATCGTCCGCGGCCGCCGGCGGGTCCTCCGGCGGGGCTGCGGCGATCCAGCCGAGGCCGCTCTCGCGCCCGGCCGGTGCCACGCCGGCGAGGACGAAACTTGCGGCGGGCCGCCGCCACTCCGCCGCCGCCCGGGCGGCTTCGGCGAGGGCGTCGGCCGGCCACTCGCCCACCCCCCAGTGCAGCACCTTGCCGGTGCGGACGAGCTGGTCCATCGCCGCCACCGTCTCCTCCAGCGGGGTGTCCGGGTCCGGGTGCCGGGCGAGGAACAAATCGAGGTAATCCACCCGCAGGCGCTTCAGCGCGGCGTCGCAGGCATCGCGCAGAGGCTTGCGAGAGAGGCCGCGTTGCAGGGGCGGCAGCGCCGGCGCGGCGATCCCGGCGTGGCTGCACAGCAGGTAGGCCGCGCGCGGCAGGCGCAGGTCGGCCAGCACGTCGCCGAGCAGGCGCTCGGGCTCGCCGCCATTCTCACCACCGGGGCTGTCGAACAGGCGGATGCCGGACTCGAAGGCGTGGCCGACCAGCCGGCGGGCCTCGCTGCGGCCACCGGCCCGGCCGAAATCCGGTCCGGCGGCGAGGCCGAGCACGGGCACTTGCAGGCCGGAGCGGCCGAGCGGGCGGTGGAGCATCGGGGGCTTCCTGCGACGGTGAGCGCCGGAGTCTAGCGAAGCCCCCGTGATAGGGTGCGCGCCCCATGGACGCCCTGCTCGTCGCCACCGCCGTGGTCGCCGTCGCCGAGATCGGCGACAAGACCATGCTGCTCGCCCTGCTGCTGGCGGCCCGCTACCGCGAGCCGTGGGCGATCGTGGCCGGCATCGCGGTGGCGACGCTCGCCAACCATGCCCTGGCCGGCTGGGCCGGGGCCTGGCTCGCCACGCTGCTGTCGCCCGCCGTACTGCAATGGACGGTGGTCGCCAGCCTGGTGGCGGTGGCGGCCTGGACCCTGGTGCCCGACCGGCTCGACGCGGGCGATGCGCCAAAGCCCTCGCGCGCCGGTGCCTTCCTCGCCACCACGCTGGCCTTCTTCCTGGTCGAGATCGGCGACAAGACCCAGGTCGCGACGGTGCTGCTGGCCGCCCAGTACAGCCCGCTGTGGGCAGTGGTGCTGGGCTCCACCCTCGGCCTGCTGCTGGCCAACGGCCCGGTGGTGCTGCTCGGCCACCGCTACGCCGACCGCCTGCCGCTGGCGGCGGCGCGCTGGGTCGCGGCCGGCCTGTTCCTCGCCCTGGCGGCCTGGGTGGCGCTGCGCGGCCTGCCGGCCTGAGCCGCGGCGGTTGCCCCGCCCCGGCCCAACCCCTACCCTGCCCCGAATCCCGTCCCGACCCCGCCCATGTCCGAGATCCTGTTCGGCCTCTTCGGCCTGTCCGTCCTGATCGGCCTGACCTGGCTGTTCTCCAGCGCCAAACGGGAGGTCGACTGGAAGCTGGTCGGCACCGGCGTGGCGATCCAGATCCTGTTCGCCGTGTTCGTGCTGCTGACACCGTTCGGGACGGCGGTGTTCGACACCCTGGCCCGCGGCTTCGTCACCCTCTCCTCGTTCACCACCGAGGGCGCGAGGATGGTCTTCGGCGACCTCGCCACCTCCGACGCGCTCGGCTTCATCTTCGTCTTCCAGGTGCTGCCGACGGTGATCTTCTTCGCCGCGCTCACCGCCGTGCTCTACCACTTCGGCGTCATGCAGTTCGTCGTCAAGGGCATGGCTTGGGCGATCACCAAGGTGATGAAGGTCTCCGGTGCCGAGACCACCTCGGTCTGCGCCAGCGTCTTCATCGGCCAGACCGAGGCCCCGCTGATGGTGCGGCCCTACATCGCGAGGATGACCGACTCCGAGCTGCTGACCATGATGATCGGCGGCATGGCCACCATCGCCGGCGGCGTGATGGCCACCTACGTGCTGATGATGGGCGGCTCCGACCCGGCGATGCAGACCTTCTACGCCAAGCACTTCCTGGCCGCCAGCGTGATGGCGGCACCGGCCACCTTCGTGGTCGCCAAGATCCTCTGCCCCGAGCGCGGCGAGCCGCTGACCCGCGGCGACGTCCGCATCGAGGTCGAGAAGACCTCGGTCAACGTCATCGACGCCGCCGCCGCCGGCGCCGGCGACGGCGTCAAGCTCGCGATCAACATCGCCGCGATGCTGCTCGCCTTCGTGGCCCTGATCGCCATGATCAACGCCCTCATCGGCGGGGCCGCCCAGCACAGCGGCCTGACCGCCTGGCTCAACGCCGGCAACGACCCGCGCTGCACCAGCGACGCCGCCTTCGCCGCCATCGCCGCCAACGGCTGCACCCAGGTCCACCTCGGCTCGATCCTCGGCGTGGTGCTGGCACCGATCACCTGGGTCATCGGCATCCCCTGGGACGATGCCCTGATCGCCGGCGGCCTGATCGGCCAGAAAATCGTGCTCAACGAGTTCATCGCCTACCTGCAGCTCGCCCAGGTGCCGGTCGGCAGCGGCCCCGGCGCGATCAGCCAGGAGACGCGGGTGATCCTCACCTACGCGCTGTGCGGCTTCGCCAACTTCGCCTCGATCGCCATCCAGATCGGCGGCATCGGCTCGATGGCGCCGGAGCGCCGCACCGACCTCGCCCGCTTCGGCCTGCGCGCCGTGCTCGGCGGCTCGATCGCGACGTTGATGACGGCCACCATCGCCGGCGTCATGCTGCACTGGAACTGAGCAGGCGCCCCATGCCGCCCGCGGTCGTCGTCGTCGGCAGCTACAACCACGACCTGGTCTGGACGCTCGACGCCCTGCCCGCCCCCGGCGAGACCCGGCGCGCCGGCGGCTTCCGCAGCGGCCCGGGTGGCAAGGGCATGAACCAGGCGGTGGCCGCCGCCCGGCAGGGAATCCCGACCGCCTTCGTCGGCGCGGTCGGGGCCGATGCCTTCGCCGCCGACCTGCGAGCGCTGGCCGCGAGCGAGGGCATCGAGGCCCGGCTGGAGACCGTGCCCGACGCCGCCACCGGCTGCGCCGGCATCCTGCTCGACGCCGCCGGCCGCAACAGCATCGCGGTGGCGCTCGGCGCCAACGAGCGGCTGTCGGTGGCGCATGTGCGTGCCCAGGCCGGCCTGCTGCGCTCGGCCGCGGTGCTGCTGGCACCGCTCGAATCGCCGCCCATCGCGGTGGCCGAGGCTTTCACCCTGGCCCGCGCCGGCGGTGCCCGCACCCTGCTCAACCCGGCCCCGGTCCACCCGGCGCTGGAGCTCGGCCTGCTCGACGTCGCCGACCTGCTCACCCCGAACGAGACCGAGTTCGCCCAGCTGCTCGAACGCTTCACCGGCCTGCACGAAACGGCCGATGCGCTGGCCGGGCTCGACGATGCGAGCCTCGCCGCACTCTGCGCCCGCCTGCCCTGCACCGCCCTGGTGCTGACCCTCGGGGCCGCCGGGGTGTTCGCCGCGCCCGGCGGCCGCGCCGGCACGACCGGCCCGGTGCTGCTGGAGCGCGCGTACCGGCTGCCCGCCCCGGCGGTGGCGGTGGTCGACACCACCGGAGCGGGTGATGCCTTCAACGGCGCGCTGGCGGCGGCCTGGGCGGCGGGCGGCGGCACGCTCGCCGACGCGCTGCCCTGGGCGGTGGCGGTGGCCAGCCTGTCCACCGAGCGGCCGGGGGCGGCTCTGGCGGTGCCGCGGCGGGCCGAGACCGAAACGCGCTTCGGGCGGCGGTTCCCGGCGTCATCGCCGCTGGGCTAGCATGGCCGCCTTGTTTTCCCGGGAAGGATCGCCGCTGTGTTCGTGATCATCGGCCTCGTCGTGGTGTTTGTCTGCGTGTTCGGCGGTTACTGGCTGGCCGGAGGCAACCTCATGGTCGTGGCCCGTGCCGCGCCGGTGGAAATGCTGATCATCGGTGGCGCCGCACTCGGTGCCTTCATCGCCGCCAACGGCCCCAAGGTCATCAAGGAAACCTTCGCCGGCGTGCTGGGACTGCTCAAGGGGCCGAAGTACGGCAAGGCCGACTACGTCGAGCTGCTCAAGCTGCTCTACGAGATCCTGATGAAGATCCGCAAGGAGGGCCTGATGGCGATCGAGGCCCACGTCGAAAACCCGGAATCCAGCGCGATCTTCCAGAAGTACCCGAAGGTGCTGGCCGACCACCATCTGCTCGACTTCATCACCGACTGCCTGCGCCTGATGGTCGGCGGCAACATGAACCCGCACGAGCTGGAGGCGGTGCTGGAGGCCGAGCTGGAGACCCACCACAAGGAAACCCACGCGGCCTCGCATTCGGTGCAGATCGTGGCCGACGGCCTGCCGGCCTTCGGCATCGTCGCGGCGGTGCTCGGCATCGTGAAGGTGATGAGCTACGTCGGCCGCGCGCCGCCGGAGGTGATCGGCATGATGGTCGCGGCGGCACTGGTCGGCACCTTCCTCGGCATCCTGCTGGGCTACGGCTTCGTCGGTCCGGTGGCCCAGGCCATGGGCGCGCGCGCCGATGCCGACAGCAAGCCCTTCGAGCTGGTGAAGATCGCCCTGCTCGCCTCGGTGCGCGGCTACCCGCCGCCGGTCGCCATCGAATTCGCCCGCAAGCAGCTGTTCTCCGACCTCCGCCCCGGCTTCGCCGACCTCGAAGGCGAGCTGAGGGGCGCCCGCTGATCGCCAAGGCCCACGGGAGCACCCAGCATGGCGGGCAAGGACGAGAAGCCGGTCATCATCGTCAGGAAGAAGGTCTACGCCGGCGGCCACCACGGTGGCAACTGGAAGGTGGCCTTCGCCGACTTCGCCACCGCGATGATGGCCTTCTTCCTGCTGCTCTGGCTGGTGGCGACGATGACCGAGGAGCAGCTCGGCGGCATCTCCGAGTACTTCCGCAACCCCTCGATCGTCGAGGGCCGTTCGGTGGTGATGGGGCCCGGCGCGATGGGGCCCGGCGGTGCCGGCGATGCACCGATACGGATCTTCGACGAGGTGACCCCGCCCGATCCGTCCGCCGTCGAAGGCGCGGCACCGATGACCGAGGAGCAGATCGAGGTCGAGGCCCGTGAGATCGAGAAGCGCCGCCTCGAGGAGCTGAAGGCGCAACTGCTGGAGGCCATCGAGACCTCGCCGGCCCTGCAGGCCTTCAAGGACCAGCTGCTGCTCGACATCACCCCGGAGGGCCTGCGCATCCAGATCGTCGACCAGCGCAACCGGCCGATGTTCGACCTCGGCAGCCACCGCCTGCAGAGCTACACCATCCGCATCCTCAACGAGCTGGCGCCCTACCTGCAGAGCGTGCCCAACCGCATCAGCATCAGCGGCCACACCGACATCACGCCCTTCGCCGGCGACGACACCGGCTACACCAACTGGGAACTCTCGGCCGACCGCGCCAACGCCGCGCGCCGCGCCCTGATCGGGGGCGGCCTCGGCGCCGACCGGATCGCCCGCGTGGTCGGGCTGGCCTCGACCGTGCCGTTCGACCCCGAGGACCCGACCCACCCGATCAACCGCCGCATCAGCATCATCGTGATGAACAGGGCCGCCGAAGAAGCCGCTGCCGGCATGCAGGCCGGCACGGACGAGAACGCCGCCGGGGACCAAGACGCCGCCGACGGCACCGCGCCGACGGCCGAGGCACCGCTGGCCGGCGGGCCGCAGACCCCGCCGGGCCTGCCGGCCGGGGCAGGGCTCGCCAGCCTGCGCTGAAGGCGCGCGGCTTAGGCGGCGACCGGCAGGACCGCCGGCTGCGGCTGGCGGCCGGGCCGGGCCGGTGCCGCCCGCGGCGCCAGTTCGCGCAGCACCGCGCCGTGGTGGTCGAGCAGGCGCAGGGTGCCGTCGGCCTCCTCGACCAGGGCGGTCAGGCTCTCCACCCAATCGCCGTCGTTGGCGTAGATCAGGCCATCGCGCTCGAGCAGGGCCGGGCGGTGGATGTGGCCGCAGACGATGCCGTCGAGGCCGCGGCGCCGCACGTCGTCGAGGCCGGCCTCGATGAAGCGCTGGATGTAGCGTTCGGCGGCACCGCTCTGGCGCTTCAGGAAATCGGCGAGCGACCAGTAGCGCAGCCCGAAGCGGCGGCGCAGGGCGTTGGCGATGCGGTTGCCGGTGAGGATGCGCTCGTAGAGCCAGTCGCCGAAGCGTTCCTCGAAGCCGCCGAACTGGGTGACGCTGTCGTAGTCGTCGCCATGCACCACCAGCAGGCGGCGGCCGTCGGCGGTGCTGTGGATCACCCGCCGGCGCACGCTCATGCGCGGCAGCATCAGGCCGCAGACGTGGCGGATCGGGCGATCGTGGTTGCCCGGCACGTAGACGATCTCGGTGCCGCTGCTGCGCAGCCGGTGCAGGGCCTCGACCACGCGGTTCTGCGCCGGACCCCAGGCGGCGCGCTTGGCCGAGAGCCACCAGAGGTCGACGATGTCGCCGACCAGGTAGAGGCGCTCGACCTGCAGGCCGGCGAGGAAGCGCGCCAGTTCCTCGGCGTGGCAGTGGGCGGCACCGAGGTGGACGTCGGAGACGAAGGCGGCGCGGCGGCGGGAGGGGTTGGCCGGAGTGGCCTGCATGGCCGGAGACCGGCTCATGCCGACACCTCCGGGCCCGCGGCGGTGGCGAGGTAGCGCCGCGCCTTGGCCGGGGTGATGCGCTGCAGGTCGACCTCGATCAGGCCATCGACGCAGTTGGCGAAGTCCGGATCGACGCCGAAGGCGAGGAAGCGCGCCCCGCCGGGCTCGCACAGCTCGGTGTACTGCTTGTAGAGCACCGGCACCCGGGCCCCCAGCGCGGCGAGCTCGGCCTTGAGCCGCGCGTAGCCTTGGCCGGCGTCGCTGCCGCGGTAGCAGGGCATGGCGGCGAGGAAGCGGAAGGGATGGCGCGGCCGCACCGCCCTGCTGCCGGACTGCCCGGCGTCGAACAGGCCCGGCGTGCCGAAGTGCTGGCCGTAATAGGCCACCAGGTGTTCGCGGGCGGTGATCGGCAGGGCCGCGCTGATCGACACCGGGCCGAACAGGTAGCGCACCTCCGGGTGGGCGCGCAGGTAGGCACCGATGCCGAGCCACAGGTAGTCGAGACTGCGGCTGTTCCAGTACTCGGGCGCGACGAAGCTGCGGCCGAGTTCCATACCCTCGGCGATGCGGGCCAAGGCAGCGGGGCCGAACTCGAACAGGCTGGCGGTGTAGAGGCCCGGCAGGCCGCGGCGGGCCAGCACCTCGGCGCCGCGGCAGACCCGGTAGGCCCCGGCGATGGCCGAGGCCTCGGCGTCCCAGAGCACGATGTGCTCGTACCAGGCGTCGTAGGCATCGACGTCGAAGGCGCGCCCGGTGCCCTCGCCGACCGCGCGGAAGCTCGCCTCGCGCAGGCGGCCGATCTCGCGCAGCAGCAGGCTGCCGGCGGCGAGCCGCCCGACCCGGATCTGCTTGCCATCGGGGGTGCGGCCGAGTTCGCGCAGGGCGGCCACCTCGGCACCGAGCCGGGCCCGGTCCACCGGCGGGATCAGCGCGGCGGGCGCTGGCGGCGCGCTTTCGCGGCGGCTGCCGATGGCGGCGAGCGCCTGCCGCATCGGTGCCAGTGCGGGGGCCGAGGCCAGATAGCCCAAGACGCCGCCCACCAGCACGGCACTGCTGCGCTGGGCGTTGGCACTGAGCTTGGCGTTGAGTTCACCGAGTCGGCTGATGCCGCGTCGGGCCTTGTTCATGCCGCGCTCCAGCGGCAGCTTGGCCCCGGCGATCCAACCCGGGAGGCGGTCGGGATGACGATGCTTGGACTGGATCACGCGCGAGTCCGCTATGGTTTCTCGCATCCTGCGGACCGTTCACGACGCCCTCGTGATGCCGCGGTTACCGGCGCGTTTCGCCACAGCCTCCAGGCTCAGGCGGCCACCTGGGAGCCGTCCCCGGGCTCCGGCTGCGCGGGGTCCCGGGGCGGCGCGAGGTCGCCATCGGCACCGGTGATGTAGCGCTGCAGCTTCTTCGGCTTGATGCAGCGCAGGTCGAGCTCGATCATGCCGACCACGCTGTTGGAGAAGCTCGGATCGACGCCGAAGGCGAGGAAGCGCGCGCCGCCCGGTTCGCACAGCTCGGTGTACTGCTTGTAGAGCACCGGCACCTTGGCCCCCAGCGCATCGAGGCTCTTCTTCAGCACCTTGAAGCTCTGCTCGGCGTCGAGGCCGCGGTAGCAGGGGGCCTCGGCATGGAAGCGGAAGGGCCGGCGCGCCCGCACGAAAGGCAGCACGCCCTCCGCCATCGGAGCGGCGGCAGGTTCTCCGGCAGGAGTGGCGGCTTCGGGCTCGAGCGCGGTGGGCAGGCCGAAGTGCTGGCTGTAGTAGGCGACGAGGTGCTCGCGGGCGGCGGTCGGCAACGAGCCGCTGATCGACACCGGGCCGAACAGGTAGCGCAGTTCCGGGTGGGCGCGCAGGTAGGCGCCGATGCCGAGCCAGAGGTAGTCGAGGCTGCGGGTGCCCCAGTATTCCGGGGTGACGAAGCTGCGGCCGAGCTCCATGCCCTCCGCGAGATGCGCCAGCATGGGCGGCGCGTACTCGAACAGGCTGGCGGTGTAGAGGCCGGCGAGGCCGCGGGTCTCCAGCACCTCGGCACCACGGCAGACCCGGTAGGCCCCGGCGATGGCCCAGGCTTCGGCGTCCCAGAGGACGATGTGCTCGTACCAGGTGTCGTAGGCATCGACGTCGATGGCGCGCCGGGTGCCGCCGCCGACGGTGCGGAAGCTCAGTTCGCGCAGGCGGCCCAACTCGCGCAACAGCAGGCTGTCGGAGGACAGCCGGCCAACCCGGATCTGCTTGCCGTCCGGCGTGCTGCCGAGCTCGCGCAGGGCCATCACCTCGGCGCGCAGGGCAGCGCGCTCGACCGGATGCGCCAGCGGCGCCGGATCGGGTGGCGCCTGTTCATCCGCCGTGCCGATCGCCTCCAGCACCCGCCGCATCGAAGCCAGCAGCGCCGCGGTATCGGCGGCAGCGCCGTCGCTGGTGCCGGCCTCGGCCGGCGGCGGGATCTGCCGCGGCAGGCCGATGCGCAGGTCGATCCGCAGGCCGCGGGCCTTGAACAGCTCGCGCGGCAGCAGCGCCGTGCCGAGCGGGCGGTACAGGCTGGCAAGGGCGTAGAACAGCGCCGAATTGCGGGCCTCGACCCGCACCGGCAGCACCGGCGCCGCGCATTCGCGGGCGAAACGGAGGAACCCCGGCCGCCAAGCGCCATCGCGGATGCCGCGCCAGCCGAGCCGCGCCACCGCGCCGGCCGGGAACAGGATCACCGCCTGCTCGGCCGCCAGCGCCTCGGTGACGGCCTTCAGGCTCTCCGGGCTCGGACGGCCGCCGAAGACGCGCAAGGGCAGGAACAGGCTGTGCAAACCCTTGAATTCGAGCAGGAAGTCGTTGGCGAGGATGCGCACGTCGCGGCGCACCGAGCCGACCAGGTGCAGCAGGGCCAGGGAATCCAGCGCGCCCAGCGGGTGGTTGGCGATGATCAGCAGCCGGCCCTGGGCGGGGATGCGGGCGCGCTCGACCGGGTCCACGGTGTAGCGCACGCCGAGGTAGTCGAGGCCGTGCTCGATGAAATCGAAGCCGCTGCGGTGGGCGTTGGCGGCCAGCCACTCGTTGATCGCGTCGAGCTTGCCGAGCCAGGCGAGGGCGCGCACCAGCCTGCGCCCCCAAGGCGCGCGCGCGCCTTCGAACCAGCGCGGAAACCGTTCGGACAGGCGTCGTTCGAGGTCGATCACGCGGCCTCCACGGATGCGGCACCCCGGCTTGGGACAAGGCATCGTCGCGCAGATTTCATTACACCCCCGTGACGCAAGTCAAACGCCCGCCCGGCCGGGGGGTGCAGACGCGACGCCGGGGGTGTATCATCCGCCGCCATCTTTCCATCCGAATCAAGGGATATAAGACGAATGAGCAGCTACCTCTTCACCTCGGAGTCGGTCTCGGAAGGCCATCCGGACAAGATCGCCGACCAGATCTCCGACGCCGTGCTCGACGCGATCCTCGCCCAGGACCCGCGCGCCCGCGTCGCCTGCGAGACCCTGGTGAAGACCGGTGCGGCCATCGTCGCCGGCGAGGTCACCACCTCCGCCTGGGTCGACATCGAGGCCCTCGCCCGCGAGGTCATCAACGGCATCGGCTACGACAACTCGCAGGTCGGCTTCGACGGTCACACCTGCGCCATCATCAACATGCTCGGCAAGCAGTCGCCGGACATCAACCAGGGCGTGGACCGCAAGAAGCCGGAGGAACAGGGCGCCGGCGACCAGGGCCTGATGTTCGGCTACGCCTGCGACGAGGCCCCGGAGTTCATGCCGGCGCCGATCTACTACTCGCACCGCCTGGTCGAGCAGCAGGCCAAGGTCCGCAAGAGCGGCAAGCTGAAGTGGCTGCGCCCGGACGCGAAGTCGCAGGTCACCCTGCGCTACGACGGCAACACCATCCTCGGCCTCGATGCCGTGGTGCTCTCCACCCAGCACGACGACGGCGTCAAGCACAAGGACATCATCGAGGGCGTCGTCGAGCACATCTTCAAGCCGGTGCTGCCGAGGGAGTGGCTGGCCAAGCTGTCGAAGTCGAAGATGCACATCAACCCGACCGGCAAGTTCGTCATCGGCGGCCCGGTGGGCGACTGCGGCCTGACCGGCCGCAAGATCATCGTCGATTCCTACGGCGGCATGGCCCGCCACGGCGGTGGCGCCTTCTCGGGCAAGGACCCTTCGAAGGTCGACCGCTCGGCCGCCTACGCCGCGCGCTACGTCGCCAAGAACATCGTGGCCGCCGGCCTCGCCCGCAAGTGCGAGGTGCAGGTCTCCTACGCCATCGGCGTGGCCGAGCCGACCTCGATCTCGGTGACCACCTTCGGCACCGGCGTGGTGGATGACGCCGTGATCGAGAAGCTGATCCGCGCCAACTTCGACCTGCGCCCCTACGGCATCACCCGGATGCTGGACCTCGAGCACCCGATCTACCAGGCCACCGCCAGCTACGGCCACTTCGGCCGCAAGCCGAAGGAAGTGACCTACACGGGCGCGGACGGCAAGAAGAAGACCGCCACCGCCTTCTCGTGGGAGAAGACCGACCGCGCCGAGGCGCTGAAGGACGCGGCGGGCATCGGCAAGGCCGGCAAGCCGAAGCCGAAGAAGAAGTGATTCGCCCCAGCGGGCGCGGGGCGGTGGCGCCCTGCCCTACGAACGACGCAAGGCCCGACGGCCCGCGAAAGCGGGCCGTCGTCATTTCCGCAGACCAACGCTCTCTTCGAAAGCATTGACCAGTTCGCGTTGAACCACCGGCGCCAACGCCAGCGATGCCTTCACCCGCTTCACCCATCCCGCCCCGCGCCCTGCAAGCTCCTCCCACGCATCGCCCAATGCATGCGGAGCCCGCTGCAGGTGCCATTCGATCAGCGCCAGCGCCTGCAGGAGGTCCTTGCCGTGCTTGGGATGCCGCGCGCCACGCTCGTGCGCGACGATCAGCTTGTGCAGCCCGTAGCGCGCGGGATCCGGCAGGTTGACGAGGCAGGCATCGGCACGATCGAGGAGAACGGCCTGCCCCGGCGCTTCGATCAGGTAGTCGAGGAACTTCAGCGGGCTCAGGGCAATGCCGAGGTCCGGTGCATGCACCTCGCGTGTACGACGCGAAGCCGTGAGGAAATCGATGCGAAGGTCGGGCTCGCGCTCGCTGACGTAGCTGCTGGCCAGCGCCTTGCTGCCGCCGAGCGACGGCAGGAAGCCGTGCTCGAGCGAAGTCAGCGCGTCGTGCGCGTTGGCCTTCAGGTCGCCGGGCAGCGCGACCGCGACGTTGCCGCCGGGGCCGGCATGGGCGAAGTCGAGGTCCAGCGTTCGCGTGCCGCTGCCCCAGGCCACGCCAAGCTGGTTGCCGAGCGCCAGGAAGGCGTGCGTGCCGACCAGCAGGCCGCCGGCGCGGAAGAACTGGTAGTCGGCGAGCCGCTTGACGATGCGGAAATGCTTGGGTGGTGTCGCCGTGCAGCCCTGCGCCAGCGCCGCTGCGGCTTGCCGCGCCACGGCGTCGAGGGCCGGGGCACCACGCTCGCGGGCGGCCTCGATGGCGGCGATCGCCGGGCCCTCCGGCCCGAGGTAGTACTCGCGCTTGCGTCCGTCGATCTCCTTGAAGGCCCAGTAGGCGTAGCGCAAGCCCTTGACGGTCTTCCAGGCGACCTTGCCGCTGAGGAACGCCGGCGAACGCGAGGATTCGGCGACCTGCACCAGTTCGTGGAGTTCGGCGTAGGCGGTCTGGGCGGCGACGGGGAGTTCGCGGTACAGGCGCATGGCGGGCTCCGGCGGAGATGCGGAAGTTATACCACCCGAGCAGGCTTCGGTGGTATAACTCGAGCGCTGCGAAGCCCCCTTCATCCCCCCGCCATGCGGCTTGGGTACAATCCGCCCGCTCCCGCCAAGGGGCGCTGCATGCCAGGCGCAAGGCCCGGCTCAGGCTTGGCGGATGTTCCGGAACGGAACAGTCCCATCGAAAACCGCGCCCGATTTGCCACCACCGCCCCGCGCCACGCGCGGACGCAAATCCCGGAGATCCAGATCAATGAACGCCGTACTGAACCTGCCGACCGATTACAAGGTCGCCGACCTCTCGCTGGCCGAGTGGGGCCGCAAGGAAATCGACATCGCCGAGCAGGAGATGCCCGGCCTGATGTCCATTCGCGAGAAGTACGCGCCGGGCAAGCCGCTCAAGGGCGTGCGCATCACCGGCTCGCTGCACATGACGATCCAGACCGCGGTGCTGATCGAGACCCTGAAGGACCTCGGCGCCGACGTGCGCTGGGCCTCGTGCAACATCTTCTCGACGCAGGACCACGCCGCCGCCGCCATCGCCAAGTCGGGCACGCCCGTCTTCGCGTGGAAGGGCGAGACGCTGGAGGAGTACTGGGACTGCACGCTCGACGCCATCAGCTTCCCGGGCGGCAAGGGTCCGGAGCTGGTCGTCGATGACGGCGGCGACGTCACCCTGCTGATCCACAAGGGCTACGAGCTGGAGCAGGGCGACACCACCTGGGTCAACTCGCCCTCCGGTTCGCACGAGGAGCAGGTCATCAAGAACCTGCTGAAGCGCGTCGCCAAGGAGCGCCCGGGCTTCTGGACGAACGTGGTCAAGGACTGGAAGGGCGTCTCGGAAGAGACCACCACCGGCGTGCACCGCCTGTACCAGATGCTGGAGGCCGGCAAGCTGCTGGTGCCCGCCATCAACGTCAACGACTCGGTCACCAAGTCGAAGTTCGACAATCTCTACGGCTGCCGCGAGTCGCTGGCCGACGGCCTGAAGCGGGCGATGGACGTGATGCTGGCCGGCAAGCTGGCGGTGGTCTGCGGCTACGGCGACGTCGGCAAGGGCTCGGCCCACAGCCTGCGCGCCTACGGCTGCCGCGTGGTCGTCACCGAGATCGACCCGATCAACGCCCTGCAGGCGGCGATGGAGGGCTTCGAGGTCAATACGGTCGAGAGCACGCTCGGCCGCGCCGACATCTACGTGACCACGACCGGCAACAAGGACGTGATCACGCTCGAGCACATGCAGCAGATGAAGGACCAGGCCATCGTCTGCAACATCGGCCACTTCGACAACGAGATCCAGGTCGAACGCCTGAACGCTTCGGGTGCCGTCCGCCTCAACATCAAGCCGCAGGTCGACAAGTACACCTTCGCCAACGGCAGCAGCATCTTCCTGCTGGCCGAGGGCCGCCTCGTGAACCTTGGCTGCGCCACCGGCCACCCGAGCTTCGTGATGTCGAACTCGTTCTCGAACCAGACGCTGGCGCAGATCGACCTCTGGGCCAACAAGGACACCTACGAGAAGAAGGTCTACATCCTGCCGAAGAAGCTGGACGAGGAAGTGGCGCGCCTGCACCTGGAGAAGATCGGCGTGAAGCTGACCACGCTGACGCCCGAGCAGGCCGCCTACCTCGGTGTGCCGGTGGAAGGCCCGTACAAGCCCGAGCACTACCGCTACTGATCGCGGCAGCAGCGGCGGCCGGCCAGCTCCATCGCTTTATCGCGACATAGCGATGCGATACTCTGGCCGGCCTGTCCGTCGCCCTGCCTTCCCGCATGCCTCTGTCTTTTGAGTTCTTCCCGCCCAAGACCGACGAGCAGCGCCTGCAGCTCGACCGCACGGTGGCGAAGCTCAAGGGCTTCGCGCCGGGCTTCGTCTCGGTGACCTTCGGCGCTGGCGGCTCGACGCTGAGCTACACACCCGAGACCGTCCGCCACCTGCGCGAACGGCACGGTCTCGACGCCGCCCCGCACCTTTCCTGCGTCGGCGGCACGCGCGCCGAGATCGTCGAGCTGCTGCACCGCTACCGCGCGATGGGCTGCACGCGGCTCGTCGCCCTCCGCGGCGACCTGCCCTCGGGCATGGGCGCGCTCGGCGAGCTGCGCTACGCCGAAGACCTGGTGCGGCTGGTCCGCGCCGAGTTCGGCGACGCCTTCCACGTCGAGGTCGGGGCCTACCCGGAGGTGCATCCGCAGGCCGAGGACGCGCTCGCCGACCTCCGGCACTTCGCGGCCAAGATGGCGGCCGGCGCCGACGGCGCGATCACCCAGTACTTCTACAACGCCGATGCCTACTTCCGCTTCGTCGACGCCGCGCGCGCGGCCGGCGTCACCCAGCCGATCGTGCCGGGAATCATGCCGATCTCGAACTACACCCAGCTCCGGCGCTTCTCGGAAGGCTGCGGCGCCGAGATCCCGCGCTGGCTCGGCAAGCGGCTGGCGGCCTTCGGCGACGACGTCGAGGGCCTGCGCGCCTACGCCGCCGACGCGGTGGCCGAACTCTGCCGGCGCCTGCTGGCCGGTGGTGCGCCGGAGCTGCACTTCTACACCCTGAACCTCGCGAAGCCGACGCTGGCCGTGCTGGAGCGCCTGCGCTGACCGGGCCGCCGGGCTTACACTCCGCGGTTTCCCGCGCAGGAACCGGCGATGGCCACGCAGTACCCACCCTTCATCTGGCAGAACGGCCGCATCAAGCCCTGGGCGGAGGCCACCGTCCACGTCATGGCGCACGCCCTGCACTACGGCTCCTCGGTGTTCGAGGGCATCCGCTGCTACGCCACCCCGAAGGGCCCGGTGATCTTCCGCCTCGGCGACCACACGCGCCGGCTGTTCGCCTCGGCGAAGATTTACGAGATGCCGATCCCGTACACCGAGGACGAGATCAACGCCGCCTGCCGCGAGGTCATCCAGACCAACGGCCTCGCGAAGGGCTACCTGCGGCCGATCGCCTTCCGCGGCCTTGGCGGCTTCGGCCTCTCGGCCGACTGCCCGACCGACGTCGCCATCGCCGCCTGGGACATGGGCCGCTACCTCGGTGCCGATGTCCTCGAGGCCGGCATCGACGCCTGCGTGTCCTCCTGGCAGCGCTTCGCGCCGAACACCCTCCCGGCCGGGGCCAAGGCCGGCGGCAACTATCTTTCCGGCCAACTGGTCGCGCGCGAGGCGCGGCGGCTCGGCTTCGGCGAGGGCATCGCGCTCGCCAGCACCGGCCTGCTCAGCGAGGGCGCCGGCGAGAACCTGTTCCTGGTCATGGACGGCGAGCTGCACACCCCGCCGGTCTCGGCGGCCCTGCTCAACGGCATCACCCGCCACACCCTGATCCGGCTCGCGCAGGATGCCGGCCTGCGGGTGGTCGAACGCGATCTGCCGCGCGAGTACCTGTACCTCTGCGACGAACTCTTCATGTGCGGCACCGCGGCCGAGATCACGCCGATCCGCAGCGTCGACGGGCGCCAGGTCGGCACCGGCAAGCCCGGCCCGGTGACGCGGCGGCTCCAGGACCTGTTCTTCGGCCTGTTCGACGGCCGCACGCCGGACCGCTACGGCTGGCTCGACCCGGTCTGATCGGCGCCGTCGCGCCCGTACACCAGCGTCGCCACCGCGCCACCCTCGGGGCGCGGAGCCACCCCGACCTCCCAGCCGTAGAGCGCGCACAGGCGACTGACGATCGACAGGCCGATGCCGCCGCCGGTGGTGCCGCCCGCGCCCGAGCCACGGTAGCCGCGCTCGAACAGCCGCTCGGCGTCCTCGGCGGAGAGGCCCGGGCCGGTGTCGAACACCTGCACCCGCTCCGGCTCGACCCGCACCCGCACCTCGCCCCGGGGCGTGTACTTGCAGGCGTTGCCGATCAGGTTGCCCAAGGCCACCGCCAGCACCGCGTCCGGGGCATCCACGTGCACGTCCTCGCAGCCCTCGACCAGGATCCGCACCGGCTTGCCGGCGAGCTGCTGGCGGTTGGCCTCGGCCAACTGGGTGGCGATGCGGTGGACATCGGCATGGCCACGGCCACGCTCGTTGCGGGAGAGCATGAGCAGGGCGACGGTCAGGTCGGTGCACTGCTGGACGGCGCGCTGGATCCGCTCCAGGCGGATCCGGGTCTTGTCGTCGAGGCCGGGCCGGGCCAGCAGCAGTTCGGCGGCCCCGCCGATCACCGCCAGCGGAGTGCGCAGCTCGTGGCTGACGTCGGCGTTGAATTCGCGGTCGCGCTGGATCGAGGCATTCAGGCGCTCGGCGTAGTCGTCGAAGGCGGCGGCGAGCTGCCCCACCTCGTCGTCGGCGAAGCGTTCGGCCAGCTTGCGCGGGGTCGCGCCGACCCGCAGCTCGCCGATGCGCCGGGCGAGGTCGGTGACCGGCCGCATCACCCGCCGCGAGGACCACACGCCGAGCAGCAGCGAGAGGAAGGAGAACAGCAGCACCGCCACCACCAGCGAGTAGGCCAGTTGCTGCTGGCTCAGCGCCTCCTGGCGGTAGCCGTAGCGCAGGAAACCGACCACGTCGCCGGCCCGGCTGACCGCCAGTTTGTAGGCGTCCGGCTCGCCGAACTCGTCGACGCCGTGGAAGCGATGCACGCCATCGGGCAGGCCGCGCCAGCGCTCGGGGATCGAGGGGCTGCCCTCGCGGAAGGCGAACAGCAGCACCTTCTCGTCGGACAGCGTGTAGTTGGCGTCGGGGTCGGGGTTGGCCAGCTTGAACTGGGCGAAGGCGCTGACCTCCTTCATCAGGAAGTCGCCGATCAGCTGGCCTTCGAGGCGGTCGCGCAGGTAGAGCGTGGCGAGCGCGAAGGTCGCCGTCAGCGCGAAGCCGAGCAACGCGAAGGAGACGATCAGGCGGCTGCGCAGGCGGCTGCGGTAGCGCATCCGGCGCGACTCAGCTGGTGCCGGCATCCGGGTCGACGATGCGGTAGCCGATGCCGTGCCGGGTCTGGATGAGCGGTTTGTCGAAGGGCTTGTCGATGGCGGCGCGCAGGCCATGGATGTGCACGCGCAGGGAATCCGAATCGGGCAGCTCCTCGCCCCAGACCCGGGTCTCCAGGTCCTGCCGCGGCACCACCGCCGGGGCGGCCTCCATCAGCGACTGGAGGATCTTGAGAGCGGTCGGGTTGAGCTGGAGCAACCGGCCCCGGCGGCGCACCTCGAGGGTGTCGAGGTTGTACTCGAGGTCGGCGACGTGAAGCACCCGCGGCTGCGCGGCCTTGCCGCGGCGGGCCAGTACCTGCAGCCGGGCCTCGACCTCCTGCAGGGCGAAGGGCTTGACGAGGTAGTCGTCGGCACCGGCCTCGAAGCCGGTCAGCTTGTGGTCGAGCGAGTCGCGTGCGGTCAGCATCAGCACCGGCGTCTGCTTGCGGGCGTCCTGGCGCAGCCGGCGGCAGAGTTCGAGACCGTCCATGCCCGGCAGGTTGAGATCGAGGATGATGGCGTCGAAGTCGTTGACCACGGCGAGGTGCAGGCCGGTGACCCCGTCGGCGGCGAAGTCCACGGCATGGCCGCGGTCCTCCAGGTAGTCGCCCAGGTTGGAGGCGATGTCGCGGTTGTCTTCGATCACCAGCACGCGCAAGGCTCGGCACTCCGTCGGCAAGGTCCGGATCATCGCCGATCCGGCGTCGGCTGGGCAGCGGCGGGCGGAAGGCCGCGAAAAAAAGCCCGGCCGACACGGCTGAGGTGGCGGCGCGGGCCAAAGGAGGTGCTGCCCCGATTGCCGCGATCCCGGGAGGCGCTGCTGCGCCGATCAGGAGTTGCGGACCCCCCAAGCCTAGGCGCGCAGAGGTTAAGGCTTGGTTAAACGGACGGCAGGGGCGGGTTAACCGGCGGCGACCCGCCGTGGCCGCGCGACCCGACGCCGGCTGACGGCCACCAGCCCGAGCACGTGGTCGAGGATGCGGCCGGCGATGTCGAGGCCCGAGGCGGCCTCGATGCCCTCCAGGCCTGGCGAGGAGTTGACCTCCAATAGCAGCGGTCCGCGGTTGGATCGCAGCAGATCGACGCCAGCAACGCCCAATCCGAGGCGTTTCGCGGCACGCACGGCCACCGCCTGCTCGGCGGCGTCGAGGCGGGCCAGGGCGGCCTTGCCGCCGCGGTGCAGGTTGGCGCGGAAGTCGCCGGGGGCGGCGCGGCGCTGCATGGCCGCCACCACCTCGTCGCCGACCACGAAGCAGCGCAGGTCGGTGCCCCTGGCCTCGGCCACGAACTCCTGCACGAGGAAGCTGGCGTAGAGCCCGCGGAAGGCCTCGATCACGCTGCGCGAGGCGGCCGCGTCGCGGGCCAGCACCACTCCGCTGCCCTGGGTGCCCTCGTTCAGCTTGACGACGTGCGGGGCCGGCCCGACCAGGTCGAGCAGCACCGGGGTGTCGTCCGGGCTGTCGCCGAAGGCGGTGACCGGCAGGTCGATGCCCTCGGCGGCGAGGATCTGGTGGCAGCGCAGCTTGTCGCGGGCGCTGAGGATGGCGTCGGCGGTGCTGGGCGTGGCCACGCCCATCAGCTCCATCTGGCGCAGCACGGCGGTGCCGTGGAAGGTGACCGAGTGGCCGATGCGCGGGATGACCGCGTCGATGCGCGGCAGCGGCCTGCCGCGGTAACGCAGCTCGAAGGCGCCGGGGGCGACCTTGAGCGCGCAGCGCAGGGGGTCGAGCACGCGCACGGTGCAGCCGCGCTGGCGCGCCGCCTCGATCAGGCGCTGGGTCGAGTAGAGCGCCGCGTTACGCGACAGCAGGGCGATCCGGGGTCGCAAGCGGGGCTCCGAGGGTGTAGCTGCACGCGGGGTCGACGAGGAAACGCCCGGCGATGGCGGTCCGCCCGAGCAACATCGGGAAAAGCATGTGGGTCCGCCGCGACAGGTTCATGTCGATCGCCCATTCGGCTCCGGCGAGGCGGAGCCGGGTGCGCACGAAGATGCGCTCGCTGCGGTGGCCGCCGGAGTCGGTGACCTGCCGGCGGTCGAGCACCGCGGCCTCGACCCAGCGCCGCGCGGCGATGCAGTCGTCGCCGAGCGCGAAGCGCACCCACTCGCGGCCGTCGCGGAAGCCGGTCTCGATGGCCTCGACGTGCAGGGCGGAACTGCGCGCGCCGGTGTCGACCTTGGCGCGGATCTCGGTGATCCCGAGTTCGGGCAGGGCGAGGCATTCGCGCCAGCCAAGCACCGGAAGGGACGCGGGATCGGGCATGGCGGGCGGGGCCGGGGCGGGGTGGAGCGGGTGATGGGAATCGAACCCACGTTCGCAGCTTGGGAAGCTGCTGTCTTACCATTAGACGACACCCGCGGCCCGGCGATTATGGCGGTGGCCGCGCCGCCCGTGCAATGCGAGCCCCGAACATGCTGATCCACCTGAACGGCGAGCCCCTGCGGCTCGACGCCCCCTGCACCCTTGCCGCGCTGCTGGCGCAAACCGGCCTCGCCGGGCGGCGGGTCGCGATCGAGGTCAACGGCCGCATCGTGCCGCGTGGCGAGCATGCCGGGCATGCCCTGGCGGAGGGCGACCGCATCGAGGTGGTGCACGCCCTTGGCGGCGGCTGACGCGCCATAATGCGGCGATGACGACCCCCGCCCCGCACGACGCCCGCCGCGAGCCCGCGCCCACCGACGACAGGCTGGTCATCGCCGGCACCGCCTACCGCTCGCGCCTGCTCACCGGCACCGGCAAGTTCAAGGACCTCGACGAAACCCGCCGTGCCACCGAAGCCGCCGGCGCCGAGATCGTCACCGTCGCCATCCGCCGCACCAACATCGGACAGAACGCGGACGAGCCGAACCTGCTCGACGTGTTGCCGCCGGACCGCTACACCATCCTGCCGAACACCGCCGGCTGCTACACGGCCGACGACGCCGTGCGCACCTGCCGCCTCGCCCGCGAGCTGCTCGACGGCCACCGGCTGGTCAAGCTCGAGGTGCTGGGCGATCCGAGGACCCTCTACCCGCACATGCCGGAGACGCTGAAAGCCGCGGAAGTGCTGGTCGCCGAGGGCTTCGAGGTGATGGTCTACTGCAGCGACGACCCGATCCTCGCCAAGCGGCTGGAGGAGATCGGCTGCGTGGCGGTGATGCCGCTGGCCGCACCGATCGGCTCGGGCCTGGGCATCCAGAACAAGTGGAGCCTGCTCGAGATCGTCGAGAACGCGAAGGTGCCGATCCTGGTCGATGCCGGCGTCGGCACCGCCTCCGACGCCGCCGTGGCGATGGAGCTCGGCTGCGACGGCGTGCTGATGAACACCGCGATCGCCGGGGCGCGCGACCCGGTGCGGATGGCGCAGGCGATGCGCAAGGCGGTCGAAGCCGGGCGCGAGGCCTTCCTCGCCGGGCGCATCCCGCGCCGGCGCCACGCCTCGGCCTCGTCGCCGACCGACGGGCTGTTCTTCTGACGATGGACGCCGTACCGACCGGCGCGCACACGGCCCGCGCGCCATGCTGAGAAAGCCCTTCACCGAAGTCCCGGGGCAGCGCCAGGTGCGCAGCTTCGTGCTGCGCCAGGGCCGGCTCACCGCCGGCCAGCAACGCGCGCTGGAGGAACAGTGGCCGCGCTTCGGCCTCGACTTCGCCGGGGCACCGCGCGATTTCGCCGCCGCCTTCGGGCGCGGGGCACCGCTGGTGCTGGAGATCGGCTTCGGCAATGGCGAGCAGTTGCTGTTCGCCAGCGCCAACGAGCCGGACAGGAACCACCTCGGCATCGAGGTGCACGCGCCGGGCGTCGGCCGCCTGCTGCACGGCGCGGCGCAGCTGGGCGCGACGAACCTGCGGGTCTACTGCCACGACGCCGTCGAGGTGCTGCATCACGACATCGGCGAGGGCATGCTCGACGAGGTGCGCATCTACTTCCCCGACCCCTGGCACAAGAAGCGCCACCACAAGCGCCGCCTGGTGCAGCCGGCCTTCGTGGCCCTGCTGGCCGGAAAGCTTCGACCCGGCGGCCTGCTGCACCTCGCCACCGACTGGGAGGACTACGCGCGACAGATGCTCGAGGCCTGCGCCGCCGAACCGCGGCTGCGCAACCGGGCGCGGGCGGGCGGCGGTGCGGGCGACGACGCCCTCGCCCGCGGCACGGTCGAACGCCCGCACTGGCGGCGGCAGACGCACTTCGAGGCGCGTGGCCTGAAACTGGGCCACGGCGTCTGGGACCTGCTCTACGATCGCATCGGCTGAAGGAATCCCACGCATGGAGAATGCCGGACCCGCGCTGAGCACCGACATGCTGGTGGTGCTCGGGCTGGTCGGCTTCACCATGGTGATGTTCACCACCGAGCGCATCCGCGCCGACGCCACCGCGCTGGTGGTGCTGGTGGCGCTCGGGCTGTTCGGCATCGTCCCGGCCGACCGCCTGTTCGACGGCTTCGCCGGCAACGCCGTGATCAGCCTGATGGCGACCATGGTGCTGGCCGCCGGACTGGACCGCACCGGGGTGCTGAACCGGATCGCGGTGAACCTGCTGCGCTGGTCCAGGGGCGCCGAGTCGCGGCTGCTGCTGATGGCCTCGATGGTGGCGGCCGGGCTGTCCGCCTTCATGCAGAACCCGGCGGTGGCGTCGCTGATGCTGCCGGTGGCCTCGCGGCTGTCCGGCCGTACCGGCATCGCGCTGTCCCGGCTGCTGCTGCCGATCGCCGCCGCCATCATCATGGGCGGCTCGCTGACCATGATCGGCTCCTCACCGCTGATCCTGCTCAACGACCTGCTGCTGGCGGCCAACCGCCAATTGCCGCCCGGCGTCGACGCCCTGCAGCCGCTGCCGCTGTTCGCGCCGCTGCCGGTCGGCCTGGCCCTGGTCGTCCTTGGCCTGCTCTACTGGCACCACGGTGCCCGCCGCTGGCTGGCCGACGACACGCAGAAGGGCGCCACACCGGCGCGCACCGACAGCTACTTCGCCAAGACCTACGGCATCGAGGGCGAGCTCTGGGAACTCACGCTGACCGCCGACAGCCCGCTGGTCGGGATGCGCGTCGGCGAGGCCGAATCGCAGCACGGCGCGCCGCTCTACCTCGCCCTGGCCAGTGGCAACGAGGCGCGGCTCGCACCGCCGGCCGACGAGCGGCTCTGGGTCGGCAGCGTGATCGGCGTCATGGGCGAGCGCCAGGCGATCCAGGACTACGCGCAGAAGAACCTGCTGCGCGCCTCGACCCGGCTGCGCCACTTCGCCGACCTGTTCAACCCAGCCCGCGCCGGCATCTCCGAGGCGGTGATCCCGCCGACCTCGGCCTTCGTCGGCCGCCGCCCCGAGGACCTGCGGCTGCGCCGGCGCGCCGGCATCAACCTGCTCGCCATCAACCGCGACAACCAGGTCTGGCGCGAGAACCTGCGCGGCATCCCGCTCAAGGCCGGCGACCTGCTGGTGTTCCACAGCATCTGGACCGACCTCGCGCAGGCCGCCGAATCGCGCGACTTCGTGGTCGTCACCGACTACCCCAAGGACGAGCAGCGCCCGCACAAGCTGGGCTGGGCGCTGGCGATCTTCGCCACGACCATGGTGCTGGCCTTCAGCACCCTGGTGCCGGTGCCGCTGGCCCTGATGGCCGGGGCCGCCGCCCTGCTGGTCACCGGCGTGCTCGACATGGACGAGGCCTACGCCGCGATCGGCTGGCGCACGGTGTTCCTGATGGCCTGCCTGATCCCGCTCGGCTGGGCGATGGACGCCACCGGGGCGGCCCACTGGCTCGCCCACCACACTCTGGCGCGGCTGGGGCCGGACCTGCCGGTGTGGGGCCTGGAGTTCGCCGTCGCCGTGCTGGCCGCCGCCTTCGCGCTGGTGATCGGCAACATCGGGGCCACCGTGATCATGGTGCCGATGGCGATCCACCTGGCGTTCGGCGTCGGCGGCAGTCCGGTCGCCTTCGCCCTGATCGCCGCGCTCGCCGCCTCCAACAACCTGCTCTCGGCCTCGAACCCGGTGCTGGCCATGGTCGCCGGGCCGGCCGGCTACAGCGCCCGCGACTTCTGGCGCACCGGCTGGCCGCTGACCCTCGCCTACCTGGTGGTCACCGTGGCGATGGTGAACCTGATGGCCTGGGCCCTGCCCTACGTGTGAGGACGTGGACTCAGCCGTCCGGCCAGCGGATCCGCCAGCCGCCCTCCACCGCGTCCACCGCCAGCGGCGTCAGGCCACCACCCCGGCCCGGACCCTCGACGCAGCGGCCGCCGTCCAGTTCGAACTGCGCGCCGTGGGCGGCGCAGACCAGCCGGCCGGCATGCAGCAGGAAGCGCCCCGGCGCGTAGTCGAGGCGCCGCCCGGCATGCGGGCAGGCGTTCAGCCAGACCGACAAGGCCTCGCCGCGGCGGCAGGCCAGCACCTCGACCGCCGCCTCGCCCTCGCCCAGCCGCAGGCCCACCAGTTCGCCCTCCGGGACCTGGCCCGGCTCGATTAACGCTTCGCTTACTTGCCCCATCGGAACGGCATCCATACTCGCGACCCCGATTCTCGCATCCCCCGCCGTGACCGGACCGTTCCACCACCGCATCTTCCATTTCCGCCCGAGCCGCCCGCGCCACCTGCTCGGCCGCATCGCCTTCGCCCTGGTCGGCGTGCTGCTCGCCCTGTTGCTGCTCGCCGGCAGCGTGTTCATCGGCCTCGGGATGCTGGCCTGGCACTTCGGCCGCAAGCTGCGCCGCCCGGCCGCCGTGCCGGCGGGTGCCGGCGTGATCGAGGGCGAATGCCGCGTGCTCGAGCCGCGCGCACTGCCGCAGCGCACCGCCCCGGGCCGATGAGGGCCGACCTGTTCCCGGCACCGGCGGTGCCGCGCCTGCCCTTCCTCGACCGCGAACTGGCCTTCCCGGTCCACCGCATCTACTGCGTCGGCCGCAATTTCGCCGAGCACGCCAGGGAAATGGGCGCACCGCTGGAGCGCGGCACGCCGGTGGTCTTCCTGAAACCCGCCGATGCCGTCCATCCGGGTGGCCCCCTGCCCTACCCGCCGGGGACCACCGACCTGCACCACGAGGTCGAGATGGTGGTGGCGCTGGGCCGCGACGCCGACGGCCCGCTGGCCCCCGGCGAGGGGCAGGCGCTGGTCTGCGGCCACGGCGTCGGCCTCGACCTGACCCGCCGCGACCTGCAGGCGATCGCCAAGGAACGCCGCCTGCCCTGGGACGTGGCCAAGGGCTTCGACGCCTCGGCGCCGGTCTCGGCGCTGCGCCACGTCGACGACGGCCGCCCCGGCCCGGACACCGCGCTGCGCCTCGAGGTCAACGGCGTGCTCCGGCAGGAGGCCCGGCTCGGCGAGATGGTGTTCAGCGTCGACGAGGTGCTCGGCCACCTCTCGCGCCTGTTCCGGCTGCGCGCCGGCGACCTCGTGTTCATGGGCACGCCGGCCGGCGTGGCCGCGCTGCGGCCCGGCGACCGCTACCGCGCCGTGCTGGAGGGCGTGGCCCTGCTCGAGGGCCGGGTCGAGGGCTGAACCGGGCTGCTTTCAGCGGATCAGCGGGCTTTGCAGCACGGCCGAGGGGCGGCCGGTCAATTCCTCGACCACCGCCTCCAGGTCCTCGCGGGAAACCACGCGGATCTCGATCAGGCGGCGCATCACGTCGTCGAGCGAGCGTTGCCCGTCGGTGCGCTGGCGGATCTCGCGGTCCAGCTCGCGGAACAGCACCACCGCCCGCGCCGTCTGCGGCCCCCAGCTGCGGGCGCCGATCAGGGTGCGCACGCCGCGGCCGTGGTTGGCCATCCACTCGAAGGCGCGGTCGCGGCGGGCGTCGCTCAGCAGGCCGGCGCGGTTGAGCAGGGTGATCGAGTAGAACTCGGCCGTGCCCTCGGCGATCCAGTCGTCGCCCTCGGCGCCGCGCACGCGGGTGACCATGTGCACCAGCTCGTGCACCAGGGTGGAGCTGCCGTTCTCGCTGATCAGCGGCCGGTCGGCATGGATGAACAGCGAACGCGGCCCCGAGAGCCCGCCCCGCCACATCGGGTCGTCGGCGCTGACGATCAGCAGCTTCGAGGGCAGGCCGCCGAAGGCCCGGGCCATCTCCGGAGCAACCAGGTTGATGAAGGCGAGCTTGTCGTTGCGGCGAACGGCGTCGTCCTTCGGGCCGGCGACGCTGACCTCCATGCCCTCGATCTGTTCGCGGCGGGTGCCGACTCGGCCGGCGATCATCCAGCCCACCGGACGGTCGAAGCGGCGCTCCGGGTTGACCACCACGAAGCTGCCGCCGTCGCGGCTGCGCAGGAAGGGCGTGTCGACGTTGGTCCAGCCCGGCGGCAGGTCGAAGTGCAGGCGGGCGCGCGAATCGGCGCCGCGCGTGGTGCGGGCGGTGGCCGGCGGGAACAGGTCGTCGCCGCGGACGATCACCCAGTCGCGGGTGATCCGGGCGTCGTAGCCGCCGCCGCGGCGCTGCTGGTCGATGCGGTAGCGCCAGCGCAGGGTCGAGGCGCGGCGCGGGTCGGGGGTCCAGGTCCAACGGTCCCCGTCGCGGCTGAGCTGGCCGCCCTCGGCGCGCACCTGCGAGTAGCGCGCCGGGTCGAAGCGCAGCGCGAGCGACAGCACCCGGCCGTCGCCGGGCGTGTGGCGCAGGGCGAGGTCGGCCACCCCGGCCTCCGGCAGGAAGGCGACGCGGTAGTCGAGGTCGAAGCGGGTGCGCGGGTCGGCGAGGGCGGCGACGGCCAGGCCGTACAGGGCGAAGCCGAGCAGCAGGCGGGCGAAGCGCCGGGACGCGGGAACCGTCGGGGCGACGGGCGGCAGGGGCATGGCGGCGTCGGGCATCGGGGCGACGGGCGGCAGGGCGCCGCAGTATGCCGCCGCTCAGCGGTGCTGGCGCGCCCACTCGGCGAGCAGCACGGCGCTGGCTGCGGCCACGTTCAGGCTCTCGACCCGGCCGCTGCCGGGGATGCCGACGCGCGCCGCGCAGGCCGCGGCCAGGGCCGGGTCCACGCCCGCGCCCTCGGCCCCCAGCACCCAGACGCAGCGCGCCGGCAACGGCCGGGCGTAGAGGCTCTCGCCACCGCGCACCACGGTGGCAAGCAGTTCGAAACCGGCGCCGCGCAGGCTGGCGACGGCCGCCCCGGCGGGGCCGAGCCGCACGGCGGGCACGGCCTCCGCCCCGCCCTCGGCGACCCGGACCGCGGCACCGGACCAGATCCCCGGGGCAGCCTCCGGCAGCAGCAGGCCGGCGGCACCGAAATGCGCGGCGGCGCGCAGGATGGCGCCGATGTTGTGCGGGTTGCCGACCCCGTCGAGCCAAAGCAACACCACCGGGCCGGGCGGCAGGGCGGCCAGGAAGGCCGGGAGCGGCCACTCCTCCGGCCGGCGGAAGGCGGCCACCACGCCCTCGTGGTGCTGGCTGCCGGAAAGGCGTTCGAGGTCGGCGGCCTCGACCAGGGTGTAGCCACGGCGACGCGCCACACAGCCGGCGACCAGTTCCCGAAGATCGCCCAGCCGCTCCGGCAGCAGCCAGAGCTTGCGCAGATCGTCCGGGCGGGCGGCGAAAGCGGCGCGCACGGCGTTCAGGCCGAACAGGCGCGACTCGTCGGCGGCCGCCGCCCGCGGACGCGCCGGAGCCGACGGCGGCCGGTTCACACCCGCGCCTCGCCTTCGGCGTGCAGGCCCTCCAGGCGGTCCAACTCGCGGCCACGCGCCTCCGGCGCGCGGGTGTAGGGCGCCACCCGCAGGTAGAGCGCCGGGATCACGTACAGCGTCAGCAGGGCCGAGAGGCTGACGCCGAACACCACGACGATGCCGATGGCGCTGCGCGAGGCCGAGCCGGCACCATCGGCCAGCATCAGCGGCAAGGCGCCGGCCACGGTGGCGAGCGAGGTCATCAGGATCGGCCGCAGGCGGATCGCCGAGGCCTCGAGGATGGCCTCGCGGACCTTGCGGCCCTCGTCGCGGAGCTGGTTGGCGAACTCGACGATCAGGATGCCGTTCTTGGCCGCCAACCCGATCAGCATGATCAGGCCGACCTGGCTGAACAGGTTGAGACTGGCCCCCGGCCCCCACCAGCCGATCGCGGCGAGCAGACCCATCGACCACAACCCGAACAGCGCGCCGAGCATCGCCAGCGGCACCGTCAGCATGATGACGAAGGGATGGGCGAAGCTCTCGAACTGCGCCGCCAGCACCAGGTAGACGACCAGCAGCGCCATCAGGAAGGCGAAGTAGACGTTGGCGCTGCTCTGCTGCTGCTCGCGGGCCTCGCCGCGCCAGCCGATCTGCGCCTCCGGCGGCAGCACGCGCGCGGCCGCCGCCTCGGTCCACTCGATCGCCTCGCCCAGCGTGTAGCCGGGCGCCAGCGAGGCCGAGATGGTGATGGCGCGCAGGCGGTTGAAGCGGTTGAAGCTGCCCGGCTCGGCCAGTTCGCGCAGGGTGACGAGCGAAGCCAGCGGCACCAGCTGGCCGGAACCGGCGCGCACGAACAGGTTGCCGAGGTCGGCCGGGGTCTGGCGGTCGTCGAGCCGCGCCTGCAGGATGACGTCGTACTCCTCGCCGCCCTCGACGAAGGTGCCGACCCGGCGCGAGCCCATCATGGTCTCCAGTGTGCGGCCGATGTCCTGCATCGAGACGCCGAGCGCCGCGGCGCGCTCGCGGTTGATGTCGATGCGCAGCTGCGGGCGGGTCTCCTTGAAATCGGAGTCGGCGCCGAACAGGGCGGGGTTGGATTCCATCTCGCGCAGCAGGCGGTCGCGCCACTCGGCGAGCTGGGCGTAGTCGGGGCCGCCCAGCACGACCTGGAACTGCTGGCCGCCGCGTGTTCGGGTCAGGCCGGTACGGGCGATCGGCCGCGCCACCACGCCGGGCACTTCGGCCAGCTCGACACGGAAGCGGTCGACCACCTCGCTGGTGCTCAGCTCGCGCTCGTCCCAGGGCCGCAGGATGACGATGCTTTGGCCGGTGTGCATCTCCTCGTTGACGCCGCCGCCGAAGCCGCCGGGCACGCGGGCGATCACCCGGTGCAGCGGGCCGTCCCCGCCGATGCCGCCGAGCAGGATCGACTCCACCTTTTTCATCTGCCCCACGGTGTAGTCGAAGCCGGCGCCCTCCGGCCCCGAGACGGAAACGAAGAAGGCGCCACGGTCCTCGGGCGGGGCCAATTCCTTCGGCACCAGGGTGAACAGGCCCCAGGTGGCGAACAGGGCCGCCACCACCACCCCGGCGAACAGGCCGCTGCGATGGAGCGAAGCCTCCAGCGAACGCCGGTAGGCCGCGCTCAGCCGCCGCAGCAGGCCGTCGACGCGTGATGCAAGGCCGCCGCCGACCGGCTGGTGGGCCTTCAGCAGCAGCGAGCACATCATCGGCGTCAGGGTGAGCGCGACGAAGGCCGAGATGACGATGGCCCCGGCCAGGGCCACCGCCAGTTCGCGGAACAGCCGCCCGTTGTTGCCTTCGAGGAAGGCCATCGGCACGAACACCGCCACCAGCACGGCGGTGGTGGCGATGACCGCGAAAGCCACCTGGCGGGTGCCGCGGCGCGCCGCCACCAACGGCGGCTCGCCGAGGTCGACGCGGCGCTGGCAGTTCTCCAGCACCACGATGGCGTCGTCGACCACCAGGCCGATCGAGAGCACGATGGCGAGCAGGGTGAGCAGGTTGATCGAGAAGCCGAACATCCACAGCGCGATGAACGAGGCGGTGATGCAGACCGGCAGGGTGACCGCCGGCACCACCGCAGCGCGGGCGCTGCCGAGGAAGACGAGGATCACCAGCAGCACCAGCACCAGCGCCTCGCCGAGCGTCTGCCAGACGCGGTCGACGGCGACCTCGATGAATTCGGTCGAGTCGAAGCTGACGCCGAGGCTGATGTCGGCCGGCAAGCCGCGGTTGATCGCCTCGACCTCGGCGCGGACCAAGCGCGCCACCTCGATGGCGTTGGCGCGCGAGGTCTTGATGATCTGGAAGCCAACCTGCGGCTCACCGTTGCCGCGGAACCAGGCGCGCCGCTCGGCGGCCTCGCGCTCGACCCGCGCCACCTCGCCGAGCCGCACCGGCCGGCCCTCGCGGCCGGTGGCCAGGACCAGGGCGCGGAAGTCCTCGGGCGTCTGGTAGGCGCGCGAGAGCCGCAGGGTGAAATCGCGGGTCGCCGATTCCAGCCGGCCGGCCGGCAGCTCGACGTTCTGCCGCCGCAGGGCGGCCTCGACATCGTTGACGGTGAGGCCGCGCGCCGCCAGCGCCGAGCGGTCCAGCCAGATCCGCATGGCGTAGCGCTGCCCGCCGCCGAGGCGCACCGAGGCCACGCCGGGGATGCTGGAGAGGCGGTCGAGCACGTTGCGCTCGGCGAAATCGGTGAGTTCGAGGATGCCGAGCCGCGGCGAGGCGAGGTTGAGGAACATGATCGGATCGGCATCGGCCGAGGCCTTGGCCACCTGCGGCAGCTCGGCCTCGTCGGGCAGGCGGTCGACCACGCGGCTCACCGCGTCGCGGACGTCGTTGGCGGCGGCCTCGATGTCGCGGTCGAGGGTGAACTCCATGCTGACGTCGGAGCGGCCGTTGCGCGAGCTGCTCTGGACGATGTCGATGCCCTCGATGCCGGCGACGGCGTCCTCGATCACCTGGGTGATGCGGCTTTCCACCACCGCGGCCGAGGCCCCGGGGTACTCGGTCTGCACCGAGACCACCGGCGGGTCGATGTCGGGCAACTCACGCAGGCTGAGCCGCGAGAAGGCGATCAGGCCGAGCACGATCAGCAGCAGGCTGGCCACGGTGGCGAGCACCGGGCGGCGGATGGCGAGGTCGGAGAGGACCATGGCGTGCTCCCGGGTTCAGTCGCCGGCCACGGCCTCGGCCGCCGCTGCGGCCGCCGGCGCGGCGGGCGCGGCCTCGCGGACGGCGAGGCCGGGGCGCAGCTTCACGGTGCCGTCGACCACGATCCGCTCGCCCTCGGCCAGGCCCTCCAGCACTTCGACCCGGCCCTGCTCGCGCGCGCCGAGCCGCACCGGCACCAGTTCGGCGCGCTGTCCGGCGTCGACCCGGTAGACGAAGCTCTGCGCGCCGGTCTGGAGGATGGCGATCTCCGGCACCACCAGCGCTGGGCGCTCCTGCTCGAACACCGTGATCGCCAGCAGCATGCCGGGCAGCAGCCGGCCCTCGGGGTTCTCGACGGCGGCGCGCACCGTCACCGAGCGGGTGGCGACGTCGATGCGGGAATCCACGCTCAGCACGCGGCCACGGAACACCTGGCCGGCCCAGGCATCGCTGCGCGCCTCCACCGCCAGACCCTCGGCCAGCCGCGCGAGATGCACCTCGGGCACGGCGAAATCGACCTGCATGGTGTCGAGCGCGTCCAGCGTGGTGATCGGGGTGCCGGGCTGGAGGAACTGGCCGGGGCTGACCTCGCGCAGGCCCAGCACACCGGCGAAGGGGGCCACGATGGCGCGGTCGGCGACCCGCGCCATGGCCTGCTGCACCTGCGCCTGGGCGGCGTCGCGGGCGGCGCGCTGGGCGTCGAGCTGGCTGGTCGGGATCAGCCGTTGCTCGGCGAGCTGGCGTTGCCGCTCGTACTGGCGCTGCGCCTCGCGGTAGGCGGTGCGGGCGGCGTCGAGGTCGGCGACGTCGCCGCCGACGTCCAGTTCCACCAGCACCTGCCCGGCCTCGACCCGCTGGCCGCTCTCGAAGCGCACCCGCTCGACCCGCTCGGACAGCTTCGAGGTGATGGCGATCGACTCGCTGGCGCGCGCCGTGCCGATCGCCTCCAGCCGGTCGGTCCAGGGGCTCACGGCCACCGTGGTGGTGGTGACCAGCGCCGCCGCGCCGCCCGCTGGGCCTCCGGCACCGCCCCCCTCGCCGGCACAGGCGGCGAGCAGCAGGCAGCAGAAGGCAAGGACGGGCAGGCGCATGGCGGTTCCTGGCGGCGGAAGGGAGCTTGGCACGGAAACGATGACGCCGGCCCGGGGGCCGGCGTCAGGGCCGAAGGTCATGCCCGTGATGCGGGCTTCACCCCGCCCACTCGCCCAGGGCGGCAAGACCGTTGTCGCGGGCGCGGGCGTAGACGATGGCCTGCGCCGCGGCGACGTTGTTCGCCGGGTCGGCGGCCCAGCACTTGAGCGCGGCCGCCTGCATGGCGCGGCCGTAGCTGAAGGACAGCGGCCAGGGGTTGCCGTCGAGCTGGTTCATGGCGTCGAGGTGGCGGGTGGCCTGTTCTTCACTCTGGCCGCCGGAGAGGAACACGATGCCCGGCAGGGTGGCCGGCACGGTGGCCTTCAGGCAGTGCACGGTCTGGGCGGCGACCTCCTCGACGTCGGCCTGCTCCTCGCAGTCCTTGCCGGAGATCACCATGCTGGCCTTGAGGATGGTGCCCTCCAGCATCACGTTGTGCTCGTAGAGCGCGCCGAACAGGCTGCGCAGCACGGCCTCGGTCACGTCGTAGCAGGTGTCGATGTCGTGGTCGCCGTCCATCAGCACCTCCGGCTCGACCATCGGCACGATGCCGGCCTCCTGGCAGAGCGCGGCGTAGCGCGCCAGCGCGTGGGCGTTGGCGTCGATGCAGGTGCCGGTCGGGATGTCCTCGCCGATGGTGATGACGGCGCGCCACTTGGCGAACTTCGCGCCGAGGCGGGCATACTCCTGAAGGCGCTCGCGCAGGCCGTCGAGGCCCTCGGTGACCAGTTCGCCCGGGCAGCCGGCGAGCGGCTTGGCGCCGGTGTCGACCTTGATGCCGGGCAGGATGCCGGCGTCGAGCATGATCTTCGTGAAAGGCACGCCGTCGCGGGTGGCCTGGCGGATCGTCTCGTCGAACAGGATGGCGCCGGAGATGTGGTCGGAAAGATTCGGCGTGGTGAGCAGCATCTCGCGGTAGGCGCGGCGGTTCTCCTCCGTGTTCTCGATGCCGACCGCCGCGAAACGCTTGCCGATGGTGGCGGTGGACTCGTCGATGGCGATGATGCCCTTGCCCGGGGCGACCATGGCCTGGGCGATGTCGGCAAGCTGTTCGATGCTCATGGGGAAGGCTCGGCGGGAGGGAGGGAGGCCGGCGATTATAGCCGGCCTCACAGGGCCCCGACCGCCTCGACCCGGCCCCCTTCGCCGATCTGCAGCAGGCGCAGGGTGTTGGTGCTGCCGCGCTGCTCCATCGAGTCGCCGTTGGTGACCAGCACGCGGTCGCCGGCGGCGAGCAGGCCGAGGTCGTGGAGCTGGCGGGCGGCCGAGCGCGCCGCCACCCCCGGCGAGAGGCCGCGGGTATCGAAGTGGATCGGGAACACGTCGCGCATCAGCGACATCTTGCGGCGCGCCCCGTCGAAGCGCGAGAGCGCGTACACCGGCGCCGCCGCCCGGTAGCGCGAGAGGTAGCGGGCGGTGCCGCCGGATTCGGTCAGGGCGATGATGGCCTTGAGCTCGATGTGCTCGGTGAGGAACATCGCCGCCATCGCGATCGCCTCGTCGGCGCGGGTCAGGCCGCTGCGGGCGGCCTCGAAATCGGTGTCGTGGCGGAACTGGCGCTCGGCGCCGAGGCAGATGCGCGCCATCGCCTCGACCGCCTGCACCGGGTACTGGCCGCTCGCGGTCTCGGCCGAGAGCATCACCGCGTCGGTGCCGTCGATGATGGCATTGGCCACGTCCAGCACCTCGGCGCGGGTCGGGATCGGGTTGTCGACCATCGATTGCAGCATCTGGGTCGCGGTGATCACCACCCGGTTGCGGGCCACCGACTCGCGGATGATGGTCTTCTGCAGGCCCGGCAGTTCGGCGTAGCCGATCTCGACCCCGAGGTCGCCGCGGGCGACCATGACGACGTCGGCGGCCTCGACGATCCCGGCCAGGTTCTCGATGGCCTCGGCGCGCTCGATCTTGGCGACGATCTGGGCCTCCGAGCCGGCATCGCGGGCCAGTTCGCGGGCGAGCTCGATGTCGGCCGCCGAACGGCAGAACGAGACGGCGATGAAGTCGACGCCGAGTTGGGTGGCGGTGGCGATGTGCACGCGGTCCTCGTCGGTCAGCGCGCCGAGGCTCAGGCCGCCGCCGAGGCGGTTCAGGCCCTTGCGGTTGGACACCACGCCATCGGTCAGCACCTCGGTGTGGATGCGCTCGCCCTCGACCCGCAGCACCCGCAGGCCGACCAGCCCGTCGTCGATCAGCAGGGTGTCGCCCTCGGCGACGTCGCCCGGCAGGCCGAGGTAGCTGCAGCCGACCTGCGTCGCGTCGCCGGGCGGAGCATCGGCGCGGCAGACGAGTGCGAAGGCCTGCCCGGCCTTGAGCGCCACCCTGCCCTCGGCGAAGGTCTCGATGCGGATCTTCGGCCCCGGCAGGTCGGCCAGCACGCCGATCTCGCGACCGCTGCGCGCCGCCGCCGCGCGGACTGCCGCCACCCGCTGCGCGTGCTGCCCGGCGGTGCCGTGCGAGAAGTTGAGCCGCACCGCGTTGACGCCGGCGGCGATCAGGGCCTCGACCACCCCGGGCGCATCGGTGGCCGGCCCGAGGGTGGCGAGGATCCGGGAACGGCGCAGCGGCTGGCTCATGGTCGGGCGGTCTTCGGCGTGCATTCCCGCTACGCTAGCAGAGCCCGCCAAAGCCCCACCATGTCGCCGCTCGCCATCGCTCCTTCGCCCCGCCGCCGTCGCCTCGCCTGGAGCGGGGCCCTGTTCCTCGCCTTCGACGCCCTGCTGATCGGTGTGGTGATCGTCTGGATCACCGGCGGCCGCCACCTCGGCCTCGCCGCCGCCTTCGTCGCCGTCGGCGTGCTGGTCTCCGGCCTGCTCGCCGCGGTGGTGGCGCGGCCGCCCAAGGCGCGGATCGCCGAGGGCCGCCTGCACGTCGAGGCCGACTTCCAACGCCTCAGCCTGCCGCTCGCCGGCGCCCGGATGCGACGGATCGACCTGCGCGACTGGCCGGCGGCCGAACTGCCCGCGGCGATGCGCGCGCCGCGCTGGTGGCAAGGCGGCGACGCGATGGGCTGGCAGCGCGATCGCGACGGCCGGCGCTGGTTCGCCGCCCTGCCCGGGAGGATCGCCGCGCTGGAGATCGAGGCCGAGGACGGCGAGCGCCTGCGCCTCGCCCCGGCCCACCGGGAGGCCTTCGTCGCCGCCCTGCAGGCGGCCGGTGCGCGCGAGGCCTGAAGGCCCGGGGCTTCAGCTGCCGCGCGCTTCCAGCGCCGCCACCGCGGGCAGGGTCTTGCCTTCGAGGAACTCGAGGAAGGCACCGCCGCCGGTCGAGATGTAGCCGACCTCGCCGGCGATGCCGTACTTCTCGATGGCGGCCAGGGTGTCGCCGCCGCCGGCGATCGAGAAAGCCGGCGAGGCGGCGATGGCGCGGGCCAACGCCTCGGTGCCCTTGCCGAAGGCCTCGAACTCGAACACGCCGACCGGGCCGTTCCAGACCACCGTGCCGGCCTTCGCGATCAGCCCGGCGTAGCGCGCCGCCGTCTTCGGGCCGATGTCGAGGATCATCTCGCCGTCCTGCACCGCATCCACCGCGCGCACCGTGGCCGGGGCGTCGGCGGCGAAGCCCGGGGCCACCACCACGTCGTCCGGCAGCGGGATCGAGGCGCCGCGAGCCTTGGCCTTCTCGACGATGGCGCGGGCGGTATCGAGCAGGTCGGCTTCGACGAGGCTCTTGCCGACCCGGTGGCCGGCGGCGGCGATGAAGGTGTTGGCGATGCCGCCGCCGACGATCAGCTGGTCGACCTTGTCGACGAGGCTGCCGAGCAGTTCGAGCTTGGTGCTGACCTTGGCCCCGGCGACGATGGCGAGCAGCGGCCGTGCCGGATGGGCCAGCGCCTTGGCCAGCGCGTCCAGTTCGGCCATCAGCAGCGGACCGCCGGCGGCGAGCTTCGCCGCGCGGATCACGCCGTGCGTCGAGGCCTGCGCCCGGTGCGCGGTGCCGAAGGCGTCCATCACGAACACATCGCAGAGCGCCGCGTACTTCGCCGCCAGCGCCGGGTCGTCCTTGCCCTCGCCGACGTTCATGCGGCAGTTCTCCAGCAGCACGAGCTCGCCGGGCTGCACCGCCACGCCGTCCACCCAGTCGCGCAGCAGCGGCACCGGGCGGCCGAGGTGGGCCGAGAGGCGTTCGGCCACCGGGCCGAGCGAGTCCTCGGCGCTCCACTGGCCCTCCTTCGGGCGGCCGAGGTGCGAGGTGACCATCACCGCCGCGCCCTTCTCCAGCGCCAGCCGGAGCGTCGGCAGCGAGGCGGTGATGCGCTGTTCCGACGTCACCCTGCCGTCCTCGATCGGCACGTTGAGGTCCTGCCGGATCAGCACGCGCTTTCCGGCGAGGTCGAGGTCGGTCATGCGGAGGATGGCCATGCGTGCTCCAGGGCAGGGAAAAAAAACTGGTCCGCATTGTCGCATCCGGCGGCCGCGGCTAGCATGGCTGGATGGACGGCAAATCCCCGCAAGTCCCCGACCTTGAGGCGGCACTGGCCGCGTTGCGCCGCGGCGAAGCCATCGGCCTGCCCACCGAGACCGTGTACGGCCTCGCCGCCGATGCCCACGACCCGGCCGCCATCCGCCGCATCTACGCGCTGAAGGGCCGGCCCTCCGACCACCCGCTGATCGTCCACGTGGCCGACGCCGTCACCGCCTCGCGCTGGGCAGGCGACTGGCCCGAGGCCGCCGAGGCGCTTGCCGAAGCCTTCTGGCCCGGCCCGCTCACCCTGATCCTGCCGCGCGCCGCCAACGTCCCCGACGAGGTCACCGGCGGGCAGGACACGGTCGGCCTGCGCGTCCCCGCCCATCCGATCGCCCAAACCCTGCTCAAGGCCTTCGAGGGCGGCGTCGCCGCGCCCTCGGCCAACCGTTTCGGCCGACTCTCGCCGACCACGGCACAGCATGTGCGCGAGGAGTTCGGCGAGGCTTTGCCGATCGTCCTCGACGGCGGCGAATGCGAGATCGGGCTGGAGAGCACCATCGTCGATCTTTCCGGCGGGACGCCGCGCATCCTGCGCCCCGGCAGGATCAGCCGGCCCGAGATCGAGGCGGTCATCGGCCCGGTGGCGGAAGGACGCGAAAGCGACAGCCCACGCGCCTCCGGAACGCTCGCTTCGCACTACGCGCCGCGCGCCAGCGTGGAAGTGCTGGCGCGTGCCCCGCTGGTGGCGCGCTACCACGAGCTCGCGAGGCGCGGACAGAAGGTGGCAGCCCTGCTGCGCGGCCAGCCGTTCAAGGGCATCGAAGGCGAAGTGCTGCCGAGCGACCTCGCCGGCTACGGCCATGCCCTCTACGCCGCGCTGCGCCGGCTCGACGCCCGCGGCTTCGACGTGCTGCTGGCCGAGCTGCCGCCGCACACGGCCGCCTGGGCCGCGGTCAACGACCGCCTGCGGCGCGCCGCCGCGCCGCGCGACGCCGACGGCACCTGAAGGCCCGCCGCCGCGACGTCCTCGCTCCGGCGAGGGCCGCTCAACGCCGCCGCAGCGCCGCCACGCCGACCCCGGCGCGCGCTGCGGTGGCGGACATGTGGGCGTGGGTGAGTGCGACGGCCAGGGCGTCGGCAGCGTCGGCGAACAGGCGCTCGCCCTGCAGGTTCAGCAGGATCCTGACCATGTGCTGCACCTGCTCCTTGCCGGCCGCACCCTTGCCGACGAGGCTCTGCTTGATCACGCGCGGAGGGTACTCGGCGAGCGGCAGGCCGCACCGCACCACGGTGGCGATGGCCGCACCCCGGGCATGGCCCAGCTTCAGGGCCGAGGTCGCGCTCTTGTCCATGAACACGGTTTCGATGGCCACCTGCTGTGGCTGCCAGCGGTCGATGATGGCGTCGATACCTTCGGCGAGTTTGCCGAGGCGTTCGGGGAAATGCTCGGTGTCGATCAGCAGGTTCAGCACTTCGCAGTGCACGAAGCGGTAGTGGCCGTAGGCATCGACGTCGATGAGCCCGAGGCCGGTGCGCCGGGAGCCGGGGTCGATGCCGAGCAGCCGGGTCGTCACTGGTACGCGCTGTCCGGCAGCTCGGCGTTGTGGTGCACGTGCTGCACGTCGTCGAGGTCTTCGAGCTTGTCGAGCAGCTTGACGACCTGTTGCGCGGTCTCGCCGTCGACGGCCACGTCGTTGTCGGCGCGCATCGTGACGTTGGCTTCGGCCGGCGCGAGGCCCGCGGCCTCCATCGCCTTCTTCACCGCCTCGAAGGCCTCGGGCGAGGTGATCACCTCCACCGCGCCGTCCTCGTAGCTCTTGATGTCGTCGGCCCCGGCCTCGATGGCGGCCTCGGTGATCTTCTCTTCATCGGCGCCGGCGGCGTAGGCGAGCACGCCGATCTTCCTGAACATGAAGGCCACCGAGCCCTCGGTGCCGAGGTTGCCACCGAACTTCGAGAAGGCGTGGCGCACATCGGCCACGGTGCGCACGCGGTTGTCGGTGAGGCATTCGACGATGACCGCGATGCCGCCCGGGGCGTAGCCCTCGTAGCGCACCTCCTCGTAGCTGACGCCCTCGAGTTCGCCGGTGGCCTTCTTGATCGCGCGCTCGATGTTGTCCTTCGGCATCGAGGCGCTGAGCGCGCGGTCGATGGCGAGGCGCAGGCGCGGGTTGCCGGCGGGGTCGCCGCCGCCCATCCGCGCCGCGACCGAGATCTCGCGGACCAGCTTGGTGAAGACCGCGCCGCGCTTGGCGGCCTGCGCGTTCTTGCGGCCTTCGATGGCCATCAATCGACCCATGGGGTGCCTCGGTGGTGTGTGCGATGGCGGGATTATCGCCGGAAGCCCGCAGGTCCGGCTCCCCGGGTGTAACCGGACCCCCCGGCATTCCGTATCCGGGGAGGGCGGCCGACCGGCCGCCTCCCCCATCCAAGGAGCGTCCAATGTCCCTGTTGACCCCGATCCGCGCCGGCCTGCTGGCCGCCGTAACCCTGTTCGCCGTGGCCTGTGCGCCGGCCCACGCGGTTCCCTCGGAGCCCTATTCCACCGAGCGTCTTGCCGCCCTGCAGGCCGAAGGCCGGACCGTCCTCGTCGACGTGCATGCCCCGTGGTGCCCGACCTGCCGCCGCCAGGGCGAGATCCTCACCGCCGCGCTGGCCGAGCCGGAGTTCAAGCACATCGCCGTACTGACCCTGGACTGGGATGACCAGCGCGACGAGGCCCGTGCGCACGGCGCACCGCGGCAGAGCACCCTGCTGCTGTTCAAGGGCGGCACGAAGCTCGGCATGCAGGTCGCGGAAACCGACCCCGCGAAGATCCTCGCCTTCCTCGCGCAGACGGCGGACTGACCGTGGATGGCGGGAGCCTGAGCCTCGTCGTCGTCGGTCTCGCCCTGCTCGCCGGCCTGCTGACGACGCTGTCGCCCTGCGTGTTGCCGGTGCTGCCGATGGTCGCCGCCTCGGCGACCTCGCGCAGCCGCTGGGGCTTGCCGGCCATGGCGCTCGGCATCGCCACCACGTTCACCCTCGTCGGCGTGACGCTGGCGCGCAGCGGGAGCCTGCTCGGGCTGGACGACCGCATGCTGCGACTGGGTGCGGGCGTACTGATGGCATTGCTCGGCGCGGCGCTGCTGGTGCCCGCCGCGCAGCGATTCATGGAAGCCGGCCTGCAGCGCGTCGGAAGTTTCGGCGGCAATGCCGCCGCACGCGTGCACAGCGACCACCCGGCCGCGCAGCTCGGCATCGGCGTGCTGATGGGCGTGGCCTGGAGCCCCTGCGTGGGGCCGACGCTGGGCGCGGCGATCGGACTTGCCGCCAGCGGCGGCTCGGCCTCCTCGGCGGCGGCGGTGATGGCGGTCTTCAGCCTGGGTGCCGTGCTGCCGCTGATGGCGGTGGGGCTGCTGGGACGAAGCCTGCTGGTGCGCCACCGCGCGCGACTGGCGCAGGCCGGCGATGTCGGGCGCAAGCTGATGGGCGGCAGCCTGCTGGTGGTCGGCGTGCTGGTGCTGACGGGGCTCGACAAGGCCCTCGAGGCCTGGCTGCTCGGGCTCGCGCCAACGTGGCTGGTCGAGCTGACGACGCGGTTCTAGCCGCCGAACCGCCCCACCCGGAGGAAATCCGCCACTGCCCGCGCCGCCCGCCGCGAGACCAGCAGGCCCATGTGGCTGGCGTGCACCTGCAGGTGGTCGCGGATGCCCGGCAGGCGGGTTTCGGCCACCGCCACGGTGCCGTCGTGCGGGCCGTCGAAGGTACGGAACACCCGGCCGAGGCCGAGCGCGCGGGTACCGGCGATCACCGCGACCTCGCGCTGCGGCGGGGCCGCGTCCAGGCCCTGCAGCAGCACGCGGGCGCTGCGCCCCATGCCGAAGCCGAGGCCGTGGCGCTGCACCGCGCGCGCCGCACCGCTGCCGGTGAGCGGACTGCCGAGGCAGACGATGCGCCGCACCGGCAGTTCCGGGTCGCGCGCCGCCAGCAGCGACACCAGTCCGCCCAGGCTGTGCCCGACCAGGTGCGCAGGCGGTAGGCCGCGACGCTCGTCGGCGCGCAGGCGCTCGGCGAGCCGCCGGGCGGCCCACTCCGCGCCACCCAGCACGCTGGGGTAGCCGAAGGTCTCGGCCTCGAAACCGGCGGCGCGCAGGCGGTCCGCCAGCGGCCACAGCACCGGCGTGTGGTTCCAGATGCCGTGCAGCAGGACGACGCGCTCGGCCATCGCCCCGCCCGGTCAGCCTTGGGCGCCCGGACGCACCTGCACGTGCAGTTCGGCCAGCTGCCGGTCGTCGATGGGCGACGGGGCGCTGGTGAGCAGGCACTGGGCGCTGGCGGTCTTCGGGAAGGCGATGACGTCGCGGATCGATTCGCTGCCGGCCATCAGCGCCGCGATGCGGTCGATGCCGAAGGCGATGCCGCCATGCGGCGGTGCGCCGTAGCGCAGGGCTTCGAGCAGGAAGCCGAACTTCGCCTGCGCCTCCTCGGCGCCGATGCCGAGCAGCTCGAACACCTTGGCCTGCATGGCGCTGTCGTGGATGCGCACCGAGCCGCCGCCGATCTCGTTGCCGTTGAGCACCATGTCGTAGCCGCGCGACACGGCGGTGCGCGCGTTGGCGGCGAGGTTGGCGATGTCGTCGATCTTCGGCGCGGTGAAGGGGTGGTGCAGGGCCATGTAGCGCTGCGCTTCCTCGTCCCACTCGAACATCGGGAAGTCGGTGACCCACAGCGGCGCCCAGCCCTCCGCCACCTGGCCCAAGTCCTTGGCGGCCTTCAGGCGCAGCGCACCCATGAAATCGCAGACGGTCTTGTAGGGGCCGGCGCCGAAGAACAGCAGGTCGCCATCCTGCGCCTGCGCGGCGTCGAGCACGGCGGCCAGCGTGGCCTCGTCGAGGAACTTGGCGATCGGCGAGCTGATGCCTTCGCGGCCCTTGGCGCGCGATTCGACCTTCATCCAGGCGAGGCCCTTGGCACCGTACTTGGCGCAGTAGGCGCCGTAGTCGTCGATCTGCTTGCGGCTCAAGGAGGCCCCGCCCGGCACGCGCAGCGCGACCACGCGGCCGTCGGCATGGTTCGCCCAGTCGGTGAAGACCTTGAACTCGCAGTTCTTGACGAGCTCGGCGATGTCGGTGAATTCCCAGGCGATGCGCAGGTCCGGCTTGTCCGAGCCGTAGCGGTGCATGGCCTCGGCGTAGCTCATGCGCGGGAAGGGGTTGGCGAGTTCGATGCCGCCGACCTCCTTCAGCACGCTGCGGATCATCCCTTCCACGAAGTCCTGGATGTCGTCCTCGGTGACGAAGGCGAACTCCATGTCGAGCTGGGTGAACTCCGGCTGGCGGTCGGCGCGCAGGTCCTCGTCGCGGAAGCAGCGCGCGATCTGGTAGTAGCGGTCGAAGCCCGCCATCATCAGGAGCTGCTTGAAGAGCTGCGGCGACTGCGGCAGGGCGAAGAACGCGCCCGGATGCACGCGGGAGGGCACCAGGTAGTCGCGGGCGCCTTCCGGTGTCGCCTTGGTGAGGATCGGCGTCTCGATGTCCTGGAAGCCGGCGGCGTCGAGGTGGCGGCGCAGGGCCTGCACCAGCGCCACGCGGGTGCGCATCGTGCGCTGCATCGCCGGACGGCGCAGGTCGAGGTAGCGGTACTTCAGGCGCACGTCCTCGCCGGGGGATTCGTGCAGGTAGAAGGGCAGGGTCGCGGCCTGGTTGAGGATCTCGATGCGCTCGGCCACCACTTCGATGCGGCCGGTCTTGAGCTTGTCGTTGACGCTGTGGCGGGCGCGCACGACGCCCGTCACCTTCAGGCAGTCCTCGTAGCCTACCTGCGCCGCCGCGGCGTAGGCCGGGTTGTCCGGCTCGGCGACGATCTGGACGATGCCCTCGTGGTCGCGCAGGTCGATGAAGCAGACGCCGCCGAGGTTGCGGGCGACATCCGCCCAGCCGCAAAGGGTGACGGTCCGACCGATCAGCGCCTCGCTGACCTGGCCGCAGTAGTGGCTACGCATGGGAACTCCGCTGGGTGTCGGGGCCGGCGCTGTCGCGGCGGCCAGAGCGGCATTGTAGCCGGCGCGTCCTCAGCCGGCCTTGGCGGTGGCCGGTGCGGGGCTGGCGGCCGGCGCGCTACTGGCCGGTGCCGAAGGCGTGGCCGGGGGCGGGCTGGACGGGGCCGGCTTGGCCTCGCCGCCGCCGGCGCTGCCGCCCGCGCCGCCCGCTTCGCCGCCTCCCTCGCTGCGGTCAGCGAGGTTGCGCTTGCGGTCGCCGTCCTTCTTGAAGTCAGTCTCGTACCAGCCGCTGCCGGCCAAGCGGAACTGCGGGGCGGTGAGCTGGCGGGCGATCGTGCCCTCGGCCGCGCAGGCCGGACAGGCGATCGGGTCGGGGTCGGAAAGCTTCTGCAGGCGGTCGAAGGCGTGGCCGCAGGCCGAGCAGGCGAAGGCGTAGATGGGCATGGCGGACAGGTCGGTGGGCGTTGCGCTGCCGGCGGCATTGGGGCCGGCAGGACGGGATTTCAAGCCGCCACGGCGATCCGGCACGGCTCAGCCGGCAGCCTCGATCCTCTCGGCGAGGTCCAGCCACTCGGCCTCGAGCTCCGCGCGCTCGGCCTGCAGGAGGTTCCGGCGTTGCCCGAGCGCGGCGAGCGCCTGCGCCGCCTGCGCCCCTCCCCTCGCGGCCGCCGCCGCCAGTTCGGCATCCAGCACCTCGGCTTCCGCGCCCAGCGAGGCGAGCTTGGCCTCGACCGCGGCATGGCGTTTCCTGGTCGCGGCGTCGACCGGTTTCGAAGAACCCGGCACGGCCGCGGCGGCGCGCCTGCCATTCGACGGAGCCACGGAGCCACCGCCCACGGCCGCCGTCGGGGTTCCGTTCGATGCCTCCCTCGCCCCGGCCACCCTGGCCTTGGCGTTGGCGCTGTTGCCGCGCTGCTTCAGCCACGCGGCGTAGGCGTCGAGATCCTCGTCGTAGGGCTCGACGAGGCCGTCGGCGACGCGCACGTAGCGGTCGCAGACGAGGCCGATCAGGTGCCGGTCGTGCGAAACCATGACGATCGCGCCGTCGAAGTCGGCCAGCGCCTCGGCCAGGGCCTCGCGCATCTCGAGGTCGAGGTGGTTGGTGGGCTCGTCGAGCAGCAGCACGTTCGGCTTCTTCCACGCGATCATGGCCAGCGCCAGCCGCGCCCGCTCGCCGCCGGAGAAGCCGTCGATCACCTCGAAGGCGCGGTCGCCGGGGAAGTTCCACTTGCCGAGGAAATCGCGGAACTCCTGCGTGGTCGTGTTCGGCGCGATCCCGCGCAGGTGGTCGATCGGCGTCTGGCCCTCGTGCAGCGATTCCACCGTGTGCTGGGCGAAGTAGCCGATCACCAGGTCCGGGTGGCCGGTGCGCTCGCCTGCCAACAGGGGCAATTCGCCGACCAGCGTCTTCACCAGCGTGGACTTGCCCGCGCCGTTGGGGCCGAGCAGGCCGAGGCGGTCGCCGGCCTCGATCGACAAGCCGACCTTGCCGAGGACCTTCGTGACCGCACCCGGCGCGACGCCGGCCGGGCGGCCCACCGCGCCGTCGGTGGCCCCGGCATCGCCGGCCCGGTAGCCGCAGTCGGCCTCGCGCAGCTGGATGAGCGTCGTCGGCTGCTTGAGCGGCACCGGGAAATCGATGCGCACCTCGCGCTCGGCGCGCACCGCCTCGGTGCCGGCCAGCTTCTCCAGCCGCTTCATGCGGCTCTGCGCCTGTTTGGCCTTGCTCGCCTTCGCCTTGAAGCGGTCGATGAAGGCCTGCAGGTGGGCGCGCTCGGCCTGCTCCTTCTCGTGGGCGATCTGCTGCAGGCGCAGGTGCTCGGCGCGCTGGCGTTCGAAGGCGGTGTAGCCGCCGGTGTAGAGCTTGGCGCGGCCCTCGTGCAGGTGCAGGGTATGGGTGCAGAGGCCGTCGAGGAACTCGCGGTCGTGCGAGATCACGAGCAGCGTGCCCGGGTAATTGCGCAGCCATTCCTCCAGCCACAGCACGGCGTCGAGGTCGAGGTGGTTGGTGGGCTCGTCGAGCAGCAGCAGGTCGGAGGGTGTCATCAGCGCCCGCGCCACGTTGAGCCGCACGCGCCAGCCGCCGGAGAACTCGCCCACCGGCGTGTCGTGGGTGCTGGACGGGAAGCCGAGGCCGTGCAGCAGCTTGGCTGCGCGCGAGGGCGCGTCGTAGCCGTTCAACTCGGCGAGCAGGGTGTGCGCCTCGGCCACCTTCTCGTAGTCCTCGGCGGCCATCGCCTCGGCCTCCATGCGGATCGCCGCGTGCACTTCGGCGTCACCCGAGAGCACGAAATCCAGCGCCGCATCCGGCAGAGCCGGGGTCTCCTGCGCCACCGAGGCCATGCGCAGCTTGTTCGGCCGGTCGATGTCGCCACGGTCGGGCTCGATCTCGCCGCGCACGGCGGCGAACAGGCTGGACTTGCCGCAGCCGTTGCGGCCGATGACGCCCACCCGCCAGCCGGCGTGCAGGGCGAGGTCAACGTCGGAGAAAAGCAGGCGCGGCCCGCGGCGGAGGGCCAGGTTCTTGAAAGCAAGCATGCGCCATTGTAACCGCCGGAACGGCCGGCCCCGGCTCTGTCATACCTTCACGCCGCCCGAGGACTTGCATGCAGGCATCGGACATGACAAACAGGTGTCGTGCCTTGCCTGACCGAACCGTGAACCGCCACCCGAGGACGCCCGCATGACCCGCCCCAGCCTGCTTGCCATCGCCGTCGCCGCCGCCCTTGGCGCTCCCGCCGCGACCCTCGCCCAGACGCCGCCCGCCGCCGCCCCGGCGGAAGAGGCCGAGGACAGGGCGCGCCTGCTCGACGCCGTGATCGTCACCGGCACCCGCTTCGTCGGCCGCTCGGCCGCCGAGACCGTGGCCCCGGTCGACTCGATCCCGATCCAGCAGCTCGAACGCAAGGGCAGCACCGAGCTCAACCAGGCCCTTTCGCTGGCCCTGCCCTCGTTCAACTTCCCGCGTCCCGGCCTCGCCGACGGCACCGACACCGTGCGCCCGGCCACCCTGCGCGGTCTGGCCCCGGACCAGACCCTGGTGCTGGTCAACGGCAAGCGCCGCCACGCCTCGGCACTGGTCAACCTGAACAACACGGTCGGCCGCGGTTCGGCCGCGGTCGATCTCAACACCATCCCCACCGTGGCCCTGCGCGGCGTCGAGGTGCTGCGCGACGGTGCCTCGGCGCAGTACGGCTCGGACGCCATCGCCGGCGTCATCAACGTGCTGCTGCGCGAGGCCGACGAGGGCGGCGGCGTCAGCATCAGCCACGGCCGGCGGATGTCGGAATACACCGTGCCGGTGACGCCGTTCGCGGTGATCCGCACCCCGTTCGTGGGCGGCGTGCAGAGCGGCGCCCCGGCCACCCCGAACTGGGCGCAGCCGACCGAGGTCACCCGCGAGGTGGACGACGGCGCCACCACCACCGTGGCCGGCTGGAAAGGCCTGTCGCTGGCCGGGGTCGGCTTCCTCACCCTCAGCTTCGAGCACCGCGACCAGGAGCGCACCGAGCGCGACGGCTACGACAACCGCCAGCAGTACCCGCTGCTGGCCGGCAACCTGTTCGACCCGCGCGAGGCCACCATCGACCGCTTCAACGCCTGGTACGGCGAGCCGGAGGTACGGCAAACCACGCTGTTCGCCAATGCCGGCATCGATCTCGCCGGCGGTGCGGAACTCTACGGCTGGGCCAGCTGGCAGGACCGCCAAGCGGTCTCGGCCGGCTTCTTCCGCACGCCGCGCGACGCCCGCAACGTGCGGGAAATCTACCCCGACGGCTTCCTGCCACAGATCGCGCCGCAGGTGATCGACGCCAGTGCCGCCTTCGGCCTGCGCTGGAACGCAGGCGACTGGGCCATGGACAGCTCGCTGGTCTGGGGCCGCAACGAAATGGACTTCACCATCCAGAACACACTCAACCGCTCGCAGGGCCCGGCCAGCCAGCGCGTCTTCCAGGCCGGTGGCATCGTGTACTCGCAGACGGTGTTCAATTTCGGTGGCACCCGGGCCTTCGCGGTCGATGGCCTGCACTCCGACCTGTTCATCGCCACCGGCATCGAAGCGCGCAACGAGAACTACAGCATCCACGCCGGTGAGCCCTCGTCGTGGATCAACGGCGGCGTGCTGCTGGCCGGCGCGCCGACCGCTTCCGGCTCACAGGTCTTCCCCGGCTTCCGGCCGGCCAACGAAGTCGATGCCTCGCGCAGCGCCGTCGGGCTCTACGTCGATGCCGAGGCGAACTTGAGCGAGCAGCTGCTGGTCGCCGGCGCCCTGCGCGCCGAGCGCTACTCCGACTTCGGCGAGAACCTGACCGGCAGGCTGGCCGGCCGCTTCAACTTCAACGATTCCTTCGCCCTGCGCGGTTCGATCCAGAACGGCTTCCGCGCGCCCTCGCCGCAGCAGCAGTTCTTCACCTCGACCGCCACCAACTTCATCGGCGGCATCCCCTTCGACATCACCACCTTCCCGGTGGCCGACCCGGTGGCCCGCGCGCTCGGCGCCCGACCGCTGGAGGCCGAGGAATCCATCAACTTCGGCCTCGGCGCGGTGTTCACCTTCGGCGCGGCGACGCTGACCATCGACGCCTATTCGATCAACGTCGACAACCGCATCGTGCTCTCGGAGAACCTGATCCAGCCCAGCGTGCGCAACTTCCTCGCCGCGCAGGGCTTCGTCGGCATCGGCGGCGGGCGCTTCTTCCTGAACGGCGTCGACACCGAGACCCGCGGCGTGGACGTGGTGTTCAACCTGCCGATCGAGACCGAAGCGGCCGGGCGCTTCGACCTGACCCTCACCGGCAACATCAACGAGACCTCCGTCACCCGCACGCCGACCACTGCGCCGATCGCCGCCATCGACCCCAACATCCGGCTGTTCGAGCGGATCAACGTGCTGATCTTCGAGGAAGGCAACCCGCGCAACAAGTTCGGCGCCAACCTCGACTGGTCCTTCGGGCGGTTCTCGGCCACGCTGCGCGCGACCCGCTACGGCGAGGCGTTGCAGCCCGGCTCGAACAACCCGCTGGAGGCCGGCCTCGACTTCCGCATCCCGGCCGAGGTGCTGGTCGACCTGGAGGGCCGGGTGAGCTTCGGCGAGCACTGGGAACTGGCGCTGGGCGCCGACAACCTGACCGACACCTACCCCGAGCCGTTCCCGGTCGACATCCTCGTCAACAACCAGCGCCGCACGCTCAACCCGACCGGCAACACACCCTTCAGCAACTACTCGCCGTTCGGCCGCTCCGGGCGCTTCGTCTACGCCCGGGTGAACTACCGCTTCTGAACGCACCGGGCCGGTTCGCCGGCCCGGCGGCTCAGCCGGCGGTGGCGTGGTGTTGCAGCAGGCTGCGCAGGCGCAGGGGCTTCAGCGGCTTGGTCAGGGGACGGGCGCCGACGGCCAGCACGGCGCTGCGCACCGCCTCGCCGTGGTCGGCGCTGACCACGAGTCCGAGCGCGCCCGGGTGGCGCGCCGCCAGTTCGCGGTGCAGGGCGGCGCCGGTGGCCCCGTCGTCGAGGTGGAAATCGAGCAGCCAGGCCTGCGGCGCGAAACCCTCGGCCGCGGCGAGCGCCGCCTCCGGGCCGGTCGCCACGCGGACCTCAACCCCCCAGCCCTCCAGCAACTGGCGGGTGGCGTCGAGCACGCCGGCCTCGTTGTCGACCACCAGCATGCGCAGGGGGATCCGACCCTCCACCGACTCCACCGGCTCCGCCGACGGGGGCGGCCGGACCGCGGCGGTGGCCGCGGCCACCCGCGGCAAGAGCAGGCCGAAGCAACTGCCGCGGCCCTCCTGCGAACGCAGGTGGACGCGGGTGCCCTGCAGGCGGGCGAGCCGCTCGGCGATGGCGAGCCCGAGGCCGAGGCCCGGCCCGCCGCGTTGCAGGCGACGGAACTCCTCGAACACCAGCCGCTGCTGGCCGGGCGGGATGCCGGGGCCGCTGTCGCAAACCTCGATGGCGATGCCGCCGGCGCGCCGCCGCACGCCGACCACGATGCCGCCACGCAGGGTGTAGCGCACCGCGTTGGCGAGGAAGTTGCGCAGCACCCGGCGCAGCAGTTGCGGGTCGGCCTGCACCCAGGTCCGCGTCGGCACCCGGCGCAGGCGCAGCCCCTTGGCCCGGGCCAGCACGGCGGCCTCGTCGACGAGGGCGGCGAGCAGGGGGTCGAGCGCCACCGGCTGGAGCTGGGCGCGCAAGCCGCCGGCCTCCAGCCGGGAGATGTCGAGCAGGCCGGCGAGCAGTTCCTCGGCGGCCCCGAGCGCGGCATCGACCTGCCCCACCGCCGTCGCCAGCGCCGGCTGGCCGCCGGCCTGTTCCGCGAGACCGTGGCTGAGCAGGCGGGCGGCATGCAGCGGCTGGGCGAGGTCGTGCCCGACCGCGGCGAGGAAACGGGTCTTGGCCTGGTTGGCGCGCTCGGCCTCGGCCTTGGCCTCGGCCAGTTCGCGGGTGCGTTCGCCGACCCGCGCCTCCAGCGTCTCGGCATCGCGCCGCAGCGCGTCCTCGCTGGCGCGGAACAGGGTGACGTCGGTGAAGGTGGCCACGAAGCCACCGTCCGGCATCGGCTCGCCGCGGATCTCGATGGTGCGGCCACCGATCCGCCGCTCACTCAGGTAGGGCGTGCCGGCACGCATGTGGGCGAGGCGGGATTCCAGCGCGGCGGCGATCTCGACCTCGCCGGCCAGCCCGCGGCGCAGGTTGTGCTCGACGAGCCGCGCCACCGGCGTGCCGACCTGCAGCAGTTCGGGCGGGTAGTCGAACAGTTCGCGGTAACGGCGGTTCCAGACCACCAGCCGCAACTCGCGATCGACCACGCTCAGGCCCTGGCTCATGTGTTCCAGCGCGACCCCGAGCAACTGCTGCTGCGCCCGCAGGCCCTGGGTGGCCTCGTCGACCAGCGCCACCACCTGTTCGGCCGGCGGGCCCTCGGGGTGGCGCAGGGCGTCGAGCAGCAGCTTGGCCGACGAGGCGCCGACCACCGCCGCCAGCTCGCGCTCGACGCGGGCCGCGCCGGCCGCGCCGGCCGCGTCGAGCCAGCCGTCGGCCGGGGCGCCGGCGAGGGCGTCGGCCAGCCGTTCGGGGGTCAGGAAGCGGGCGGCGAGGCGGCGCACGGCGGCCACGTCGAGGGCGCCGGGAGCGGTCTCGGTGCGGCCCGGCCACCACATCGCCAGCAGCAGGGGCAGCAGGCCGCCGACCAGCAGGCTGGCGACCACGCCGCGGCTGAGCGGGCTCCAGCCGTCGAGCCCGAACAGCGCCGCCGGCGAGAGTACGCCGAGGCCGGCAAGCCCTGAATGCAGGGCCGGGCCGAGGCCAAGGGCTTCGGCCAAGGCCGGCACCAGCAACACCCAGGTCCAGACGGCGAATCCGGCGAGCAGGCCGGCGATCACCGCCCAGGCCGGGGTCTGCGGCCGCCACAGAGCGAAGCCCACCGCCGGGGCCAGGGTGGCCAGCGCCGAGAAGCTCAGGGCGCCGATCTCGGCCAGCGCATCGTGCTCGCCGACCATCCGGCTGTAGCCCCAGGCCAGCAGCAGCACCGCGGCGATCGCCACCCGCCGCTGCATCAGCACCGCGCCGCGCAGGTCGCCCTCGCCGGCCGGCCAGTCGCCGCGGGCGCGCAGCGGCGTGACCCAGTGGTTGCCGATCATCACGCTCAGGGTCAGCGTGGCGAGCACCAGCATGCCGGTGGCCGCGGAGAGGCCGCCGAGGAAGGCGAGCAGGGCCATGCCGGTCGCGCCTTCGGCCATCGGCAGGGCCAGCACGTAGAGGTCGGCGGGCACGTCGAGCGCACCGAAGGCCGCCTCGCCGGCGCGGGCGAGCGGCAGCACCGGCAGGGCGATCAGCACGAGATAGAGCGGGAACAGCCAGCGCGCGAGGCGCAGGTGCGACTCCTCGCGACCCTCGACGAAACCGACGTGGAACTGGTGCGGCAGGGCCGCCATGGCAAGCGCGCCGAGCAGGATCAGGGCCGGGAAACCGGCGGTGCCGCCCGGCACCTCGGGCAGCGGCGCGGCGGGCACCGCCGGGTCGCGCAGGAACAGCCAGGCCCCGAGCGCCAGCATGGCGGCGAGCTTGAGCAGGGACTCGACCGCCATCGCCAGCACGAGGCCGCGGTTGTGCTCGCGCAGCGAGGCGCGGCGGGTGCCGAACAGCATGACGAAGGCCGCCATCGCGATCGCCACGTAGAGCGCGCTGTCCTGCCCGGCGGCAGCCGGCTCGCCACCGGTGAGCAGGCCGTGACTCATGGCCACCGCCCGCAGCTGCAGGGCGAGGTAGGGGATCATGCCGAGCACCGCGATCGCGGTGACCACCGCCGCCAGCGCGCTGCTGCGGCCGAGCCGGGTGGCGACCAGGTCGGCGATCGAGGTGGTGTTGAGCTCGCGGGCCAGCCGGAACAGCCGCAGCACCAGCGGGAAGGCGAGCAGGTAGAGCGCGATGGTGCCGAGGAAGGTGGGTGGCAGCATCCAGCCCGAGTCGAGCGCCTGCTGGACGGTGCCGAAGAAGGTCCAGCTCGTGCAGTAGACCGCGAGCGACAGCGCGAACACCACGCCCCAGCCGCGCCGCAACGCGGCGGGGTGGCGCTCGCCCCAGACGGCGGAACCGAAAAGCAGGCCGAGCCAGGCCAGCGCGGCCAGCAGCAGCAGTCCCTCGTTCACCACGATGCCGGCACCCCCGGTGCGGGTCCTCCCCGCGACCGAGGATAGACGAGCCCGCTCAGAAGAAGTCGTAGCGCAGGTTCAGCGCCACCTGCCGCGGCGGGCCGTAGAAGCCGGTGTGCACGCCCAGCGCCGGGATGTTGAAGCCGGTGACCCGGTAGCTCTCGTCGGCGAGGTTGCTGCCCTGCAAGGAGACCGTCCACGGGCCGCCGGTGCGCCAGATCACGCCGGCACCCCAGAGGCTGTAGGCCGGCTGGCGGATCAGCGGGCTCAGGTCGGTGGTCGGCCAGACCTCGCCCTGGTGGCTGAAGCTGGTGCGGAAGGCGAGTTCCCCGGCAGCGCCGATCGGGTGGCGGTACTCGACGTTGATCGCGGCCGAGAACTCCGGGGCGTTGGTGAAGCGCTGCCGGTCGGCGATGTTGACGCCGCGGTCGATGAACTCGTCGTAGCGGGCGTCGAGCCAGGCCAGGTTGCCGCTGATGAGCCAGCGATCGGTGGGCAGGAACTGGTACTCGAGCTCGACGCCCTGGATGGTGCCTTCGCCGGCATTGGTGAAGTCGCCGAAGAACTGCGCCACGCCGTTGGCGTCGATGAAGGAGGAGAACACCGAGAGCTGGATGTTCTCGTAGACGTTGTGGAACAGGGCGGCGTTGACGAAGGCGCGGCCGCCGAACAGGGTGGCCTTGGCGCCCAGTTCGAAGCTGTCCACCGTCTCGTCCTCGAACGGGCGCGCCGAGCGCGGCACCGCCACCGCGTTGGCGCGGATGTTGAAGCCGCCCGACTTGAAGCCGCGCGAGAAGGCGCCGTAGAGCATGAGGTCGTCGCTCAGCTCGTGGTTGACGGCGAAGCGCGGCGAGACGTTCTCGAAGCGCACCGAGTCTTCGAAATCGGCGACGGTGGCGATCGGCACGGTGAAGGTGGCGTTGGAGAACCCGCGGTTCAGCACGTCGGCGGTCTTCTCCTCGGAGGTCCAGCGCGCGCCGGCCGAGACTTCGGTGCGGGCACCGAGGTCCCAGGTCCAGTCGGCGAAGGCGGCGATGCTCTGGGTGTCCATCGTGCCCCGGGTGTCGCCGAAGGCCAGGTTGAAGAAGTTGTTGCGCACCCGGCCGCCGGCGGTGCCGTCGAACCAGTACAGCCCGAGCACGCCGCGCGAGCGGCCGCCGGCGTCGTGGTTCAAGCGCAGCTCCTGCGAGAACTGTTCGTCGTGGTAGCTCGCCGCGACGTCGGCGATGATGTTGGGCAGGGTGTCGAAGTCGATGTGGGTCTCGGTGGCCGACTCGCGACGCGCCGTGATCGAGGTCAGCATCCAGTCGTCGCGGGTCCAGGTCATGGTCAGCGCCATGCCGTCCATGATGGTCTCGTTGACCGGTGCCATGCCGTTGCGCGCGTCGTAGCGGTCGGCGAGCGGCGCGAAGGTGGGGGCGAAGCGGTTGGGCGTGAGCATCTGGGCCCCGCGTGGGGCCGAGTGGTCCGCCAGGTGGTCGATGCTGAACACGGCATCGAAGCCCTCGCTGGCGAACAGCCCGACGCTGAAGCGCGCGGCCAGGGTGTCCTGGTCGGTCAGCGGCCCGCCCTGGAACAGGTTCTCGCCGAAACCGTCGCGCTGCAGGCGGGCGGCGGCCAGCCGGAAACGGACGGTCTCGCCGACCGGGCTGCCGATCGAGGCCTTCAGGTTGCGCTGGGAATGGTCGCCGAGGGTGAGATCGGCGCGCGCCTCGGTGCGGGTCGGCAGCGGGTTGGAGATGTACTTGATCGCGCCGCCGATGGTGTTCTTGCCGTAGAGCGTGCCCTGCGGACCGCGCAGTACCTCGATGCGGCCGACGTCGAAGACATCGAGCAGCGCGCCCTGCGGACGGGCGATGTAGACCCCGTCGAGGTAGAGCCCGACGCCGGGATCGACGCCCCAGAGCGGGTCGGCCTGGCCGACGCCGCGCATGAACACGGTCATGGTGGTGTTCGAGCCGCGGGCGGCGTAGAGCGTGAGGTTCGGCACGTGCGCGTCGAGGTCGGAGAGGTCGCCGACGTCGAGCGTGTCGAGTGCCTCCGGGGTGAAGGCGGTGACCGCGATCGGCACGTCCTGCAGGCGCTCCTCGCGGTGCCGGGCGGTGACGGTGACCGCATCCAGTACGCGGGTCTCGGCGCGCTCCCCCTCCTCGGCCGCCGCGGCGGCGGGGGCCTGGGCATGGGCCAGGGGCAGGACGAGGCCGACGGCGAGGACGGCGTGGATGGCGGACGTGAGCGGATGGCGGATCATCGGTTTTCCCCGTGAGCGGTTCGGGCGCCTCCCCCGGCGCGTGGCAAGCAGCCTAGGCCGGCCGCCGCGGCGATGGCACCTGTACGTTCGTCCAATCACGGAAGCAGGCCCTGCCCCGCATGCTGCCCGCCGGCCCGCCCAGGAACCCCCCGGATGTTGAGCGCCATCGGCCTCGTGCTCGCCCTCGCCCTGCTGATCGCGCTCACCATGCGCGGCTGGAACCTGTTCATCGCCACGCCGCTGTGCGCAGCCATCGTCGCCCTGAGTTCGGGCATCGCCCTGCTGCCACCACTGGCCATCGAAGGTGCACCCGACCTGGTCGGCGCCTACATGGGCGGCTTCACCCGCTTCATCGCCAACTGGTTCTTCATGTTCCTGCTCGGCTCCATCTTCGGGAAGCTGATGGAGGACAGCGGCGCGGCCGATGCCATCGCCGCCTTCGTGATGCGCCACCTCGGCGCCTCGCACGCCGCGCTGGCGGTGGTACTGGCCTGCGCCATCCTGACCTACGGCGGCGTCAGCCTGTTCGTGGTGGCGTTCTCGGTCTACCCGGCGGCGCTCGCGCTGTTCCGCGCCGCCGACCTGCCGCGACGCTTCATCCCGGCCGCGCTGGCCTTCGGCTCGGTCACCTTCACCATGACCTCGGCCGGTTCGCCGGAGATCCAGAACTGGATCCCGATCCCCTACCTCGGCACCTCGCCCTGGGCGGCGTGGGAGGCGAGCCTCGTCACCGCGATCGTGATGGCGGTGCTGGGACAGCTCTGGCTCGGCTGGATGCTGAAGCGCGCCAAGGCCCGCGGTGAACGCTTCGTCGAGCGCGAAGGCGACCCCGCCGGCCTGCGCACCGACCTGCCGCCGTTCTGGGCCGCGCTGGTGCCGACCGTGGTCGTGCTGGTGGTGTCCTTCCTGCTGCACGAGCGTTTCGGCGTCTCGGCCCTGATCCTCGCCCTGTTGGCCGGCTGCCTCGCCGTCGCCCTGCTCTGCTTCCGCACCTTCCGCAGCCCTGGCGCGGCGATCGCCGAGGGCAGCACCGGCGCGCTGGTCGCCATCGGCAACACCGCCGCCGTGGTCGGCTTCGGCGCCGTGGCCAAACTGTCACCGGCCTTCGACGCGGCGGTCGATGCCTTCATCCAGATGCCCGGCGCCGAGGTCGCCAGCGCCGCGCTGGCGGTCAGCCTGATCGCCGCCATGACCGGCTCGGCCTCGGGCGGGCAGGCCATCGCCCTGCCCCTGCTGGCCCCGGCCTTCCTCGCGCAGGGCGTCAACGCCGAACAGCTGCACCGCGCGGTGGCGATCTCCTCCGGCGTGCTCGACTCGCTGCCGCACAACGGTTACGTGGTCACCACCATCCGCGCCATCTGCCGCGAAACCCACAAGGACGCCTACCTGCCGGTCGGGGCACTCACCGTGGTGGTGCCGGGCATCGGTCTGCTGGTCTGCCTCGGACTGTTCGCGCTGGGGCTGTGAGGCGAGCCTGTCGGTGGATCGGAGTTTGTTCGGGCGCGAGCTCGCAAGGGCGAGCCTGTCGGCGGATCGGAGTGCGCTTGGGTTCGGCAGGGCGAGCCTGTCGGCGGATCGGAGTGCGCTTGGGTTCGGCAGGGCGAGCCTGT
>Ga0208370_100028_pt1 | contig 63322 bp, 65 predicted proteins | sample Subbio12Jun_QV11_FD_184822 | JGI IMG/M metagenome (GOLD analysis project Ga0208370, IMG submission 184822) | Serpentinite rock and fluid subsurface biosphere microbial communities from McLaughlin Reserve, California, USA -CR12Jun_QV11 (SPAdes) | ecosystem: Environmental > Terrestrial > Deep...
GGTTTTTCCTACAGTCCTTTATTTTAGCGGTTTGGTGTCGGGGACGGGACTTGAACCCGTATGTCGTAGACACACGCCCCTCAAACTGATGGCCAATTCAATAAAATTGGCGAAACCGCTGACCGTAGGAAAAAGATGGATTATTCAATTCGCATTTTTTGCTGATTTCCTTAACGCCTAAAACGTGAATGTGTGTGGTAAAAAGGATTTTTGCGTTACTGGTACACGTCACGCTTTTTTTGTTGTCGTGTGTTATTTATCCTTTCTGCTCTGTGTCCGTTTCTCCTCCTTCCGCTCACAAAAGATGATCTAATTTTGCACCCACCAAATTACCTGACCCTATATGGCAGATTCAGAGTAATTTTTTCTGATTTACTGTACTTTGTCTCACCCATGATACGTTCGTTCGGTGATACAAGAACCGAACGCTTTCTGGCGAGGACGCCGGAGGGGGCCACCTGCCCCCTCACGGCTGTCCTGCCGCCCAGGTAACAACCGCCGGCGAAGAAGGTTACGCTGTGCTGTGGAAACTGCCGTTGCTATTCATATTGTGGACAGAGAGCTGCCCACAATCTAAACAGCAACTTGGACAACGCAAGCGTTGACCACAGTTACCACAGCACCCACCGCTGTTTGACGCTACGCTCAGGAACGGGGAACGGGTAAAAACCCTCATCAATCCCTAAACAAATATTCAACAGGACTAAATTGCCTGTGCATCTTCTGCAAATCACTTCCCCATAAGTTAACATAGTTTCTCACCATATCCAAAGTTGAATGGCCTAATATCGCCTGCAGACTAAAGGCATCACCGCCGCGCATGATATACATTTTGGCGAAGGTATGCCTGAAGGTATGCGGACTGACCCTGACACCCTGCAGACGCGCTTTCTGGCCATAAATGCTTAACCTTTCCTGAACGTTTCGTCTCTGAATTGGCAAATTATCCGCACCGACAAAAAGAAACTGATTGCCTGGTATCTCTCCCCTAACCCGAATATACTTTTTAAGCGGCTCCTTTGTCCTTGGTGACACAAAAACACGTCTATGCTTACCGCCCTTACTCTCGGTGATTAAAACTTCGTTCTCGGTCAATTTTAAGTCGTATAACTTAATCCCCACCAACTCGGAAAGCCTTATGCCGGTATCTAGCAGTAAAAGCATAATGACATAATCCCTGAAGCCGACAAAAGTTGCTTTGTTTGGCATCGTAAGCAGTAAAGCCACTTGTTCCTCGGTGAAAGTTTCGATTATGGTTTTCTTTGTCTTTTGCTTGTCCAATCGGTCAGCAGGATTTTTGGAAACCATGGCTTCCGTTACCAGATAGCTGAAAAACTGCTTGAGACTTCTTAGCCTATGGTTGATGGTAGTAGGAGAAAGAGAATAATCCATCATACGCCGGATAACGTCCTTAATCATGGCTTCAGTAAGCAAGGCCGGATTAGTTGTATAATCCAACTCCTTCAAACTCTTGGCAACGGAATGCAAATTCTCTTTGTGCCAGCGGCGAGTATGATAAGCCAGGTTTCTTAACCTGAGACTGTCTAGGAACTGCTCCGCTGCCTGCTCCCAAGTTAATTCCCCTGACCGTTCGTCTATTTCATTTGCGATGGTTGTTCTGCGTTTTGCCAGGTGGATAACCCCCCTTGCGTGTGTGGTTCGCCAGTCTCGGATTTTATTCCATCAGGAGACGTGTAAAGCGCACACGTCACCAAAAAGAAAAGAACCGTAGGTTTTTCCTACAGTCCTTTATTTTAGCGGTTTGGTGTCGGGGACGGGACTTGAACCCGTATGTCGTAGACACACGCCCCTCAAACGTGCGCGTCTGCCAGTTCCGCCACCCCGACACGGTGATGGTTTGTTCTGAATCCGTAAATCAGTGTAACATAATCAGGGGCAAAATGCAAGGCAGATTTTATCGTGTTGTGAACAGGTCAATCTGTTTGCGAACCGGAATCTCCCTCACTATCTTTAATAGCAATAATCTGATTTTTTTCATTGACGACAAGAATTCTAGGCTTAAAATTTCTTGCCTCGCTTTCAGTTACCTGAACATATGAAATGATAATAATAATATCGCCCGGCTGGACAAGACGGGCAGCAGCGCCATTCAGGCAGATAGTGCCAGTGCCCCTTTTACCTTTTATGATGTATGTTTCAAAGCGTGCGCCATTATTATTGTTAACAATCTGAACCTGTTCGTAGGGAAGCAGGTCAGCCGCATCCATCAGATCCTCGTCAATAGTTATACTGCCGACATAATTCAAGTTTGCGTCGGTAACGGTCGCTCTATGGATTTTTGATTTACACATTGTACGCTGCATTAGTTAAACCTCCAGAATGATGTTGTCAATTAAGCGGGTTTTGCCAAAGCGGACGGCCAAGGCAATAAGTATGCGGCCGCATATTTCTTTTACCGGTCTTATTTCTTCTGTATCGACTATGGCAACATAATCAATAGTTGCCATAGGTTCAAGTGAAATTTGCTCGACAATAAAGGACTGTATAGCTGCCGCGTCCCTTTGCCCGCCTTCGATTTTTTCCGCAACTTGCCTGAGTGTTTGGGAGAGAACAAGCGCTGCCTTTCTTTCTGCGGCAGAGAGGTAGCTGTTACGCGAACTCATAGCCAAACCGTCTGCCTCACGGACGGTAGGCATAATATGAATCAATACATCCATGTTAAGATCCTTAACCATCCTTTGAATCACCAATGCCTGCTGAGCATCTTTTTGTCCAAAGTAGGCATTATCCGGTGTGGCAATATTAAAAAGTTTTGCTACAACCGTGGTAACGCCGCGAAAGTGATGGGGGCGTGAAGCACCGCAAAGCCCTGCCGTTAAGCGTTCCACGTCTATAAAAGTGGCATACCCTTCAGGATACATTTCTTTAATGGTGGGTGCAAAGATTATGTGGCCGCCCGCTTTTTCAACCTGAAGCGCATCGCTTTCGAGGCAACGCGGATATTCTTCATAATCTTCACCGACACCGAACTGAAGAGGGTTTACAAAAATACTAAGGATTGTTAAGCCGTTTTCTGCTTTAGCTTTGTCGAGGAGAGTCAAATGGCCTTGATGCAGACAGCCCATAGTGGGAACGAGGCCGACCGCTTTGCCCTGAGAACGGGCTTCTTTTATGCGCGCTCTCAGGATGCTAATCTCCCGGATTATTTCCATTAATACTTCTCCCTTAATTTCTCGATGATGTTTTCATCCATCGTAAAGCTATGTTCCAAAGCAGGGAAAGAGGCATCTTTTACTTCTTTGGCATAGGCACGCATAGCCTCCAGCATCGGATGATAAAACTGACCGAATTGTTTTACAAACTTTGGACTCAGTTCTGTTTGCAAGCCAAGAATATCATGATAGACCAGTACCTGCCCGTCACAATATACTCCGGCGCCGATACCAATCGTGGGAATAGTAATTTTTTCGGTAATCAGCTGGCCTAGTTGCCAGGGGATCCCTTCCAGCACCACCGCACAGGCGCCGGCATCTTCAAGAGCCAGCGCGTCTTTTAATAATTGTCTCGCCATACGTTCATTCTTGCCCTGAACGAGAAATCCTCCCATCTGGCCGACCGATTGAGGAGTAAGGCCGATATGACCCACTACGGGAATACCGGCTCGAACAATTTTCTCTACAGTTTTTGCCATATCTTCTCCGCCTTCTAACTTCACAGCAGGAGCGCCTGTTTCCTGGATTGCCCGGCCGGCACTGCGCAGGGCGTCTTCTTTTGTGATTTGGTAAGTCATAAAAGGCAAGTCGATAACAACCATTGCCCGTTTGACACCGCGCACTACCGCTTTGCCGTGATGAATCATCTCATCTAGTGTAACGCTTAATGTATTTTCATAGCCCAGCACTACCATGCCAAGTGAATCTCCGACCAGAATCATCTCAATCCCAGCCTCGTCCGCAACCTTGGCGGAAGAGTAATCATAAGCAGTCGCCATAGTTATCTTCTCTTTGTTTTCCTTCATGCCGCCAAGCGTTAGAGTTGTAATCCGTTTAGTCACTATACGTCACCTCCAAGATATTCCAAAAGTTTTTGACGCTCCGGTTCGCAAAGTGTTCCTTTGACAGTTGCCAAATCTACAGTTGCCAATCCGAGAACTTTATAGAGAGGTATTACCTCCGGCAGTTTCCTTTCCAGCGCGGAAAGATGGATTTTTACCGTAGATGCGTCGCCGCGAGCGATAGGTCCTGTAAGAGCCCTGGTTGGTCCCACCCGTTTAATATTATTTAATGTTCCCTCAATTAGGGGATAGAGAGCCGGCAATCCGTCTTCTCTGCGGACACCGGCAGCTTCCATGACCCGCAGCGCTTCTTCAAGTAAAGTTGTCAAATAATTGCACGCTATGCAGGCGGCAGCGTGATAAAGCGGCTTTGAGGCGGTAGGTATTTCAAGCGGTTTGCAGCCTAAATCTTCCACCAGTTGACGGGCAATTGGCAATGCTTCCTCGTGCCCTTCCACGGTTATAAATGAGCCGGGAAGATTCTGAATGCCAGCATCAGGATTAGCAAATGTCTGCAGCGGATGAAAAGATAGAGGATATGCGCCGTTTAAACTTGCGCTTGCAAGGATATCGGAGCTGTGAGCGCCGCTCGTATGTGCGACGATGGCGCCGGCAGAGAAACCGTTTTGAGAAGCAATCCGCTCACAGACCTCCGCCACGACTCTGTCGGGAGTTGTAAGAAAAACAACTTCAGCTTGCCTGGTAAATGCCAGAGGATCTGTGTCGTAGGCTGCGTTTACACGCTGTGCTGCTAAAGCAGCCGAGGCAGCGCTCTGACTGGCAATTCCGCTGAGCTGATGACCGGCAGCCTGGAAGAGAACGGCCAAAGCTGTTCCGACGTTGCCGGCGCCGATAATAGCAATACGCATAAGCTGCCTCCTTGTGAAAAATTTCCCCGGCAATTAACAATGCCCTCTGACTAGGTCAGAAGGCAATTAAATACTTACTCCCGCCCTTTCCGTCCCGGTCCGTGTTTGGATCCAAGCAGTATTTGGGAATCTCTCATTTTGTCTTAACTGTGTCACTAAACACTAAGGTGCAACTTGTCTAAACAATGCCGCCCGCAGCCCAATTGTAGCATAAGCTATTCCAGGTGGCAAGGAAAGATTTCTCTCATCTCAAGGGGGGCAGATAAAAAAGCCTTTAATAATTTAACAGCATGGTCCAAATCGTCTAAGTCTACCATTTCTCCCGGCGTATGAACGTAACGGCAGGGCACGGATATAACTCCGGCAGGAATCCCTTCTTTCGTCAGGTGGATAGCGCCAGCATCTGTCCCACCCGCTATAAGCACTTCATACTGGTAGGGGATTTCATTCTTTTCAGCTATTTCGCTGAGCTTTTCTTTAAGGCGTGGATGACAAATAACCGAAGCGTCCTTAATCTTAACGGTTGGACCCTTTCCCAGGGAAACATCCATCGTAGGCGCCTCCGGCGTATCTCCTACCATTGTGATATCAACAGCCAAACCCAAATCTGGATTGATCCGATAGGTAGAAATCCGGGAGCCGCGCAAACCTACTTCTTCCTGAGAAGTGAAAACGGCATAAATTTCGTTATCTGTTTTAGCCAAACCCTGAATAGCTTTGATCAGAACTGCGCATCCTGCGCGATTGTCCATCGCTTTGCCGATGATGCGCCTGCCCGTTACTGTCGCTTCACGATGATAGGTGGCAATATCTCCTACCTTGACGTACTTTCTGGCATCATCTTTACTTGTGGCTCCAATATCTATATAGAGTTTCTCCAGTGTCAACTTGCCGATTTCTTCAATTTTTTCCATCCCAATGGTTCCTTGGCTGCCATTTGCGAAAACCACCCGTTGACCCAGGAGCACATGAGGAGAAAGACCTCCCACATTACTAAATCGCAAAAATCCTTTATCATCAATATGGGTGACAATCATGCCGATTTCATCCATATGTGCGGCTACCATTATTTTCGTGCCGCTTCCTTTTTTCACCGCATAGAGATTGCCCATGTTGTCAGTGAAAGTCTCGTCAACATAATCTTTGATTTCTTCACGGATAACCCGGGCGATTTGCTCTTCCCTGCCTGACGGCCCATAAGTCTCACTCAATTTTTTAAGCAGTTCCTGCAAGACGCAACCCTCCTTCTGCTATACTGTTTAAGATTCCCCTGGTCAAGCGCAGTGTGTTTTGCCAATCTTCCATATTGATGATCGATGCGGGTGAATGAAGATAGCGGCAAGGGACGGAGATTACAGCGCTAAGTATGCCGGAATGTGTCTGGGAAATAATACCCGCATCGGTTCCGGCTGTAGTAAGTCGCCTAAACTGATAAGGGATAGCCAGATTTTCAGCCGTTTCGGCCACTAAGTCCACAATTAGTTGCGGTGCCATATATGTTGAATCCATCAGTGTAATGGCAGGGCCGTCACCGAGCTTTGTAACATAGGAGGCTTCTTTGCTGCCCACCACATCGGCGGCGGCAGTTGTTTCTATCACCAGTGCCAGATCAGGATGAAGACTATAGGCTGCCACACCGGCACCCCGCAAACCTACTTCCTCTTGGACAGTAAACACGGCGTTTAACTCCAGGTTAAAATCTTCTTTTAGCAGTTCCGCCAGGATTGCACAACCTGCGCGATTGTCAAAAGCTTTGCCGATTAGGCAGTTATCTCCCGCTTCCCTTACCGTAACAGTAAAAGTCGCATATTCGCCGATTTTTATCAGTTTTTCCGCTTCCTCCTGGCTGCGCACACCAATGTCAATATAGAGATTGCTAATCTCAATCGCTTTAGTCCGTTCAGTCGGCTTTTGCAAATGAACGGCTTTAGCGCCGATAACTCCCGGGACACGATCCTTTCCTACGGCCACCACTTTAGAGGCTAAAACGCGGTCGTCAATACTGCCTACTTTAACGACTCGCAATAAGCCGCTTTTTTCATAACCAACCACCATTAGACCGACTTCATCCATATGGGCAGCCACCATTACGCGCGGTTTGCGACCTATCCCCTTTTTTAAATAAAGATTGCCAAGCGCATCAGTTGTAACCTGTTCCACGTGAAGAGACAATTCTTCTTTTAAGAGTGAACGCACTTCGGCTTCGTCACCGGAAACGCCGCTCGCTTCAGAGAGTCGTTTTAACAACATGACAATCCCTCCACAAATGACAAATCGACGCCAGCTATGAAATAAGCCAGTAGCCGGCCGGAAAGTTTAAGATCATCCATATCCAAAAGCTCCACAGATGTGTGCATATAGCGTAAAGGAATTGAGATTAGTCCGGTTGGGATCCCACCACGTGTCACCTGGATAGCGCGAGCGTCGGTTCCTGTAGGTCCAGGAAAAGCTTCCAATTGGTACGGCAGTCGGTATTCCTTGGCGACTCGGATGATTTCCTCACTAATTTTTGGGTGGATATTGGGTCCTACAGTGATGCCCGGTCCTTTGCCGAGCTTGCATGCTTCATGCTCCAGAACGCCGGGCATTTCCGCATGTGTCACATCGACTGCGATGCCAATATCGGGAACTATGCCATATGTTGCCATCGCCGCGCCGCGGACACCCACCTCTTCTTGCACAGTCGCCACAGCATAAACATCCGCAGCGTGCCGCAAACGTTCCAACTCCTGCAGGCAGGCAAGCAGCACAGCCACCCCCGCACGATCATCCATCGCTTTAGCAGCCACAGTGTTGCCGGCAAGCTGAATAAATTCACGGCGAATCAGCGCCAAATCACCTACAGCTACCAGCTTTCTCGCTCTTTCTTCCGTCAACGCTATATCAATATGTAAGTCTTCCATTTTATGTCCTTTGCCAAGTTCGTCGGCAGAAGTCAGATGCGGCGGCTTTACACCAATAACCCCGGGAAGCTTTTCTCTGCCAAAGAGGATTACTTCTTGCCCCACAATGGTACGCGGGTCAATCCCGCCAACGGCGGAAAAGCGCAAGAAGCCGCCTTCTTCAATTTTGGTAACCATTAAACCAATCTCATCCATGTGAGCAGCTAAAAGAATACGTGGACGCCTCTCACCGCTGCCGCTGCCTTTTTTAAAGAAAGCCACATTGCCCATCCGGTCTTGTCTTACTTCGTCGACATGCGAACAAAACGCCGCTCTGACTATCTTAGCCACGTATTCCTCGTAGCCGGATACGCCGGGTGCTTCGCAAATATCTTTTAAAAATCGTTTAAGCTCCAAAAAGACCCCCCCATTCTGTAAACAATGACAACAAACATCTTCCCCGTTCTTTCCTATTTTCCTCTAATTATATTATCCCTAAAAGAAAAGATCTAACACTTACTGCGTTCTTTGCAAAAGCTCGCGATATAGCCCCGGCAAGCCAGCCAGCTCCTGATGTGTACCTTCTTGGGTGATACAGCCCTCTTCCAGCACAATAATTTTATCGGCAAACTCCACTGTGGAAAGACGGTGGGCAATGATAATCGAAGTGCGGTCTTTTAAAAGTATCTTCAGAGCATCCTGGATTTGCGCCTCCGTGCGTGTATCTACACTGGCGGTGGCTTCGTCTAAAATCAGAATAGCCGGGTCACGTAAAAGCGCTCTGGCAAAAGCAATCAATTGTCGCTGGCCTGCCGAAAGCAGACTGCCCCGTTCATTGACAACAGTATCATACCCCTGGGGCAGGGCCATAATGAAAGAGTGAGCATGGACAGCTTTAGCCGCCGCAATCACAGCTTCTTCCGCAGCTTCCGGTTTACCGTAGAGAATATTCTCCCGGATAGTGCCATTAAATAAAAATGTATCCTGCAAAACCAAGCCCATTTGCCTGCGCAGAGAAGAAATGCTGACATTTGCAATATCATGCCCATCCAGCAAAATGCGCCCGGAAGTGGCGGTGTAAAAGCGACAGAGCAGATTAACGATGGTGGTCTTGCCTGCGCCGGTCGGACCGACGACCGCCAGCGTTTCACCGGCACGCAACATAAAACTGACGCCCTTTAGCACCTCTTGTTCTTTTTCATATGCAAAGCGGACCGCCTCAAATTTCAGCTCCCCTTTAACAGCAGGTAATTCAAGAGCATTTGCGCGATCCTGTTCCGGTTCTGAGTCTATAATCGCAAAGATTTTTTCGCCGGCTGCCAATGCTGATTGAAGACTGTTGTATACTTGAGACAAATCCCTAATCGGCGCATAAAAGCGGGCGGTATAATCTAAAAAAAGATAAAGAGTCCCAATGGGTATCGCAGCCTGTATTACCTGGTTGCCACCGTACCAAAGGACAATAGCAATCCCCAGAGCACCAATAACTTCAATGAAAGGCAGAAAAACGGAAAACAAACGAATGGCATACATATTTGCCGCAAAGCTTTCCATGTTCACTTGGTCAAAGCGGCTGGAATTTTCCTCCTCCCGGGTAAAAGACTGGGTTACACGCACACCGGAGATGCTCTCCTGTAAATTGCTGTTCACATCGGCTATTTTTTCCCGCACTGTCCGATAAGCGCGAAGCACCCGGTTGCGAAAATAAGTGGCGGTCAAAAAAAGCAACGGCAGTGTGGTAAAGGTAAGCAGCGCCAGCCGCCAATCCTCTCTCAACATAATCACAATAATACCAAGCAAAAGCAGCGTGTCACCCACAACGTGTGAGATGCCCCCGGAAATCATTTCCGTCAGTGCTTCCGTGTCATTAGTTACACGGGACATTATCCGTCCGGTCGGTTGCTTATCAAAAAAGCCAAACGGCATTTTCTGCAGATGATTAAAAAGCTGCCTCCGCAACGAGTAGATGGCGTTGTGCCCCACAAACGCCATTAAGTATTGCTGACCAAACGAAGTAAGCCAATTCAAAAAATGCGCCAAGAGAAACAAAAAGACCAACTGATTAAGTCGAGACAAATCACCGCCGGCAATTGCGGTATCAATGGCGACTTTAACGATGTAGGGTCCGGCCAACGTGGTCAAAGAGGAAAAGGCCATCAATCCCAGCGCCAAAACTGCCGTGCCGCGAAAGGGAACGATGTAGGAAAAGAGTCGGCGGAGAATTTTAGGGTCAATGGGGGTAGCTTGGTCCACAGTCTGAGACTGGTGAATCATGTGATCCATCACGCATCACTCCTTTCACAAGCCACGCTCTTACCGCCAAGCTGAAGATCATAAATTTCCCTGTAGAGCAAACTTGTCTCCAGTAGTTCCTTGTGGGTACCCCGAGAGACAATTTCTCCGCCGTCCATCACCAGAATCAAATCAGCTGCTACTACAGTAGCAATCCGTTGGGCAATGACAAACGATGTCCTTCCTTTCATCAATGTGGCTAATGCTTGCTTGATTAAATACTCTGTATGCGCGTCCACACTAGAGGTGTAATCATCAAGAATGAGGATCTTCGGATTCTTTAACAAGGCGCGGGCGATAGCTAAGCGCTGTTTCTGTCCGCCGGAGAGGTTAACGCCTCTTTCTCCCACCAAAGTATCATAACCTTGAGGAAGACTGATAATAAAGTCATGGATCTGTGCCGCCTTGGCGGCTGATTCAATCGCATCGCGCCCGGCTAGAGCATCGCCATAACCGATGTTTTTGGCAATAGTTTCTGAAAAAAGGAAGGTTTCCTGGGAAACAAAGCCCACGGCACGGCGCAAAGACTGCAAAGTATAGCTGCGGATATCATTATCGTCAATAGCTATTACGCCAGCGGCAGGCTCATAGAAACGGGGTATCAAGCTGACCAGTGTAGTTTTGCCTGAACCGGTGCTGCCCACAATCGCCACCGTTTGCCCCGGTGCCACACTAAAGGAAATATTTCTAAGCGCCTCTACACCTTCTCTGTAAGCAAAACTTACCTCATGAAAATCAATTTTGCCGCTCACCGAGGTTAATTCGCACGCAGTGGGAGCATCGGCAATACCGGGTTCGGTTGCTAACAGCTCAAAGACACGCCGAGCTGCGGTGAGGGCACGTTGCGACAAATTAACCACCCAACCCAGCATGCGCAGCGGCATCACGAGCATAAAGAGATAACTATTGAAAGCAATTAATTCCCCTAGCAATAAATGACCCAAAACCACCTCACGGCCACCGTACCAAAGAATTGCGGCAGCAGACAAACCGGTAAGAAAGCTTAAAAAAGGGAAGTAATATGCCCAAATGCGGACAGCAATCAGATTCTTTTTCAATAGCATGAGATTTTGTCTGTTAAACTTATCGCCTTCCTCTGCTTCCCGTCCAAATGACTTAACCACCCTAATCCCACTGATGTTCTCCTGTAACACAGACGTCATGTTAGCCAATTGCTCCAAAATAGCCAAGTAAGCCGGCCCCACTTTCTTGCTAAAGCTATAAATAGCCATCACAGTAATGGGCAGCGTCAGCACAGTCAGCGCGGCTAAACGCCAATGCATCGAAAAAATCACAATAGCCACACCCAAAAAAGTAACTATCCCTTGGAAAAGGTGCATAATGCCAAAGCCATAAAAGCGTTTAAGCATATCGACATCAGCAGTAACGCGACTCATTATTTGTCCAGTCGGTGTAGCTTCATAAAAGGAAAAGGGGAGCTGCTGCAGATGGACATACAAACGGTTACGCAAAGCGTAGATAATCTTTTGCGCAACCTTTTCCATAAGATAACGCTCAAAAAAGGCAAAAATACCTTTAATCAGTGTAACAAGCACAATACCCACGGCAATCCAGAGCAAAAGAAAAAACCGCCCCCCCAATAAAGCCTCGTCGATCACCACCCGAATAAATTGTGGGATCAGTAAGTTTAGCGCCAGTACCACCAGGGCAGAAAATGCGGCGACTAAAACTCGCGGCCAATAAGGGACCAGTTCCATTAGTAAATGTTTAAATCGCATCGTAGCACTCACCTTCGGTTCGCTGCCGCTTATCCTCGATATTTTTTGCTGATTTGCTCCAAAAGGTCATAAACCTTTTCCGCTTGCTGTTCAGAAAGGGTACCGGTGCCGCAACTTGGAGTAAAAAGCAATTGTTTTCGCATTAACTCAGAGTCTACGCCTTTTTTCTCCAGGAGAGAAAAATATCCTGCCAAACGGTCAAGCAGCGTTTCGGCCGTCTCTTGTTCTATCTGCTCGGAGGTGGGAACCAGACCCCAGGCTAAAGCGCCGCCGCGGGAGAGAAACCGGTTAAACTCTGAAGCGTATAAAAGCAGTGAGGTAAAGTAATGGTAAACATCTATGTTTACAATATCAAAAGGCAACTCAAAAAGTAATGACCAATCTAAACCGGCGCAGGCATGAACACCAACAGACACTCCTTCATCGTGGGCAGCTTCAATCAACGGCTGCAAACTCTCCTGAATGGCTTCGCGGGAGAGACCAACAAAAGCAGATTGGCCGTAACCGCAAATCCCGGGGTCATCAATAAAAAGCAAAACCGGCAAACCATGTGTTTTTAAGGTACGCGCCTGCCAACGAAGCTGTAATGCCAACGTCCTTACGAGTACATCGCGCAGCTCATCCAGATAAAACGCCGGCTGTAATTTGTCGTCTGTCACCTGGAAACCCATGGTTACAGGGCCTACCAGTTGCCCTTTAAGATAACGGGTTGATGGCTGGCGAAGGTGGTGAGAGAGAAATGAGTAAAAGCCTGCTGCCGCAGATTCTGATAAGCCAAAGTCTGCTGACGCGTCCGGATTTATTTCAGTCAAGACTTCACTGTAAAAGGCGGTAAGACGATCCAGCCAGTCGGCAGCATCGGTAGCGAAATAGGGTGAGCGAGACGGAGTTTCCACCACCAACTGCCGTTCCAACAACGGCCGCAAATACTGACGGATAAAACCTTCCTCCTCACCGGCCGCAGGCAGCTGTGGCCAATGGGGTATCTCCGGCAGATGGCTGAAGATAACATCCAGAGCCGGTTTCACATCTTTATGCGGCAGACTGCCAATACCTGTAGCTAACCCCCGTAAACCACTATCCATGAACTACCCTTCCGTTCTAAACTGCTGCACCGCTTTGCGCAGTTCTTTCATTTTTGTTTTATTGGAAATCAACAAACCATACTCGACACTTTCTACTAAGGCATGCCAACTGGCTTCGATAATATTTGGCGAAACGCCCACAGTGCCCCAAGACCTTTTTTTACGTTCATCGCGCGTTTCAATCAACACACGCACTTTGGCACCGGTACCGTCTTTGCCGTCTAAAACACGCACTTTGTAGTCGACTAACTGAAAATGTTTAATCTCCGGGTACACTTGCTCCAACGCTTTGCGCAGCGCTTGGTCAAGTGCGTTCACCGGACCGTTTCCTTCCCCTGCCGTGAGAAACTCCTGGTTACCAATACGAACTTTTACAGTAGCTTCAGAGAGAATATCACCATTCTCGCCCCTTTTCTCCACAATGGTTCGGACACCGAGTGATTCAAAAAGCGGCTGATGTACCTTAAATGCTTTCCAAATTAGCAACTCGAAAGAAGCCTCCGCTGCCTCGAACTGATAACCAAGATATTCGAGCTCCTTTACCTTGTCCAGGACGGCTTTCGTCTGCGGTGTGTCTTTTGAAAGATCTAAATCTTTCTTCTTTGCTTTATAGAGCACGCTGCTTTTGCCGGAGAGCTCCGATACCAAGATGCGCCGACTATTGCCCACGAGCTGTGGCTGAATATGCTCATAAGTATGTGCATGCTTTAACACCGCATCCACATGAATGCCACCTTTATGAGCAAAAGCATTTTCTCCTACGTAGGGCTGCTGCTCCTGTGGAGCAAGGTTGGCAAGTTCCGCTACAAAACGAGATAAAGAGGTAAGTTCCTCTAGTTGAGCCGGATGAATTATCACCATATTCAATTTCAACTGTAGGTTGGGGATAATAGTACAAAGATTAGCGTTTCCGCAACGCTCGCCATAGCCGTTTATAGTGCCTTGAACCTGTTTAATCCCCATTTCAGACGCGACTACAGAGTTGGCAACCGCCATCCCGGCATCATCATGAGTGTGAATACCTAACTTTACACCAATTTCAGCTTTTACCTGACGAAGCACTCGCTGGAGCGTAAAAGGCATGAGCCCGCCATTTGTGTCGCACAGCACCACAATATCAGCTCCTGCTTCCTCCGCCGCCTTAATGGTATCCATGGCATACTCCGGATTAAAATGGAAGCCGTCAAAAAAATGCTCCGCATCATAAATTACTTCCCGTCCCAAAGATTTTAAATAGCCGACGGAGTCACGGATCATATTCAGATTTTCTGCCAGCGTCGTCCCGATAGCGTCTGTCACATGAAAGTCCCAAGATTTGCCGAAGATAGTTACTACTTCTGTTTCCGCAGCCAGCAACCCACGAATATTTATGTCGTCTTGCACGCGAACATCGGCGCGGCGCGTGCTGCCAAACGCAGAAATTTTACTATGTTTTAGTTCATATTGCCTAATTTTATTAAAATACTCTATATCCTTCGGGTTGGAACCAGGCCAGCCTCCTTCGATATAGTCTATCCCGAAAACATCCAGTCTTTGTGTAATTTTTATTTTGTCACTGACGGAGAAAGAAATCCCTTCCCGTTGCGACCCGTCCCGCAGGGTAGTATCATACAATGTCAGTCTGCTCAACCTCTTTCCCCCCCAAAAACAAATAAAACAGCTTAATATTTCTAGTTAGCCGCTTAAATAATAGCCTAATTATACACTACGTCCGTTTGTGTGTCTAGAAAAAGAGGTACTGCTAAACGATCCATTCAAAGAAAATAAACGACACCAAAACCTCCCCGAGGATGTCTATATTCCACGTTTTCCGGACATGTAGGCTCACACGCTCCGCATTCCAGGCAACGCCGCCAAAGAACATCCGGTTTTTGCCGCTCTTCATCCCAAACAAAGACGGCAGAAGGACAGACAAACAAACAGTCCTTTGAAACACAAATTTTACAACGATCCGTATCTTTGATGATTATATGGCTTTTACAATCCGGGGTAATTTTGAGCAACCGCAAATAATCCTCTCCGCCCATTACATCACACCCCAGTTTCTTAAGCCCGCATAAAGATCAAACATTGTTTTAGCCTGTGATTGTTTATTTAACACAAGATTAGCCATTTTAGCGATTTTTTCTTCGTCGGTATCCATTCCGGCGCGGAAAAATTCGTAAGCCAGCTCGTTGATTGTCGTATTGATAAGATAATCTGAATCGCTCTTTTCAGCATAATAACTGACTGTATCGGCAGCTTTTTTAATATTTTTCATATAAAAACTGCCTGCCAACCTTTTTTCATATCCCTTTAAAATATTAGCGGAAAAATCATGCTTTGAACGTGCGTGGATGGCTGTTTCAGCCGCGGCCTTGCCGGAAAGCATAGCCAAGTCACTGCCGCGGCGGCCGCTAATCATTACGGCCGCATCACCGGCTACCAGCAAACCATCCGCATAAAATTTTGGCTGAGCCGATTTGCCTCCCAGAGGAATCAGATGCGCGGCATAAGATTCGCTTTTACCACCGGCAATCAGTCGGCGGATGTAGGGGTGATTTTTAAGACGCGTTAGTAAATCAGGCAAAATTAAGCGGTTTTGAGCGATTTTATCAAGCGACACTCCAAGCGATAAGGATATAGACTCACGATTTGTAAAGATACCCGCCAGCCCGATGGTTTGAGTTGTCGGATGCCCAAGCATTGCTAAGACCGCCCCTTCGTTATTTTCCAAATGAAAGCGATCTTCGATTTTTTCTTTGGGCAAAGAAATAACCTCACGCACCCAAAGACTTAGCTGCTTGGCAGAAATAGCTTTGGCAAGGCCGGCTTCTTTTGTCAAAAAGGCTGACACTCCTTCGGCTAGAATCACCAAATCAGCCTGCACACTTGAGCCGTCATCAAGGGTAACACCGCAGACAGCTCCCCGTCCGATAGTTTTCTTTTCATAAAGAAGCCGGCGTACCAAAGTGCCGGTTTGCAGCACGACACCGGCCTCGACTGCTTTTTTTGCCAGCCATCTGTCAAAATGAGGACGCATGGCAGTAATCTTATTAAAAGGAGCCTTGCCGAAACGCAAGCCTGTAAAACCAAGTTCGACCGCCGAATCATAATCTAGGAAAAAGAGCGTATCGCGGGTGACAATTCGTTCAAGCGGCGCTTCGTTCCAGAACTCCGGCACAATTTGCGCTGTAGATTCAGTATACAATACTCCACCAAACATATTCTTACTGCCTGGATAACTACCGCGCTCAAAAAGAGCCACGCGCAAACCGTTTCTTGCCATTTGCAAAGCTGCTGTTGAGCCGGCCGGACCTGCTCCCACCACCACAGCGTCAAAATAACTCACATTTGTTCACCCCGTCTCGCTGCTAGTTTTTGCACTAAATGCAAAGAGCATACCTTAATTAAGCTCAGACGCGGGCAGAACATTATCCGAGTTATTCCAGGACTATTTCAAGACCCTCTCCCCTCACCCTCCCCTCTCCCCCTGGGAGAGGGTTAGGGTGAGGGGTCTTTTGTGCTGCCGCAGCCGCGTGAACTATTCCCCTCTCCCTCTGGGAGAGGGTTAGGGTGAGGGCAAGCGTGCTAAATATTTATCGTTATTCGATAAAAAAGCATTGCTTTACGATAAATATGATGCTATGCTGTTATTGGATCAAGTAATCTAATTTAGGGAGGAGTTTAGCATGTGGAATAACAGAAGATCAGTTTTGCTCAGCCAGTTTTGTGTCATGCTCTTTTCGGCAGCGCTCCTGGCTGTTGTTGTTTTTGCCAACTCACTTGTTAAATGGTTAATTGGCTTTTCCCAGGCGGAATTGCATGGAACAGAAACGTATTTTTTTTCAACTATTTACAGCGGCAGCTTACCGGCAGCGCTGCTGCTATACAGTTTGTTTCGTCTGCTGCGGCACATATCGGCGAGGCAGATGTTTCTGCCGGAAAATGTTGACCTCCTGCGCCGTATCTCCTGGAGCTGCTTTGCCGGCTCTGCCGTTTGCTTTATCTCTACCCTCTACTACTTCCCCTGGTTATTAGTAGCGATACCGGCTGGATTTATGGGTTTAATTGTGCGGGTAATAAAGAATGTGGTCGCGCTGGGCGTGGAGCTTCAGCGCGAAGCCGACTATACTGTGTAGGAGTGAACAGCGTGCCAATTATCGTTAATCTGGACGTGGTCATGGCCAAGCGCAAAATCTCCTCAGGCGACCTTGCCGAAAAAATCGGGATCAGCCAAGCCAATCTGTCTATTCTCAAAACGGGCAAAGCGAAAGCTGTTCGCTTCTCTACACTTGAGGCCATCTGCCGTGAGCTTGACTGCCAGCCAGGCGACATTCTCGAGTATAGTTCTGAAAAATTCGAGTAGGAGGTCCTAAAATGAAGATTCACGAAGAAGTTCCTGCTAATGATTTAACAAATTTAACAAAATCATCACTTAAAGGCAAGTCATTTCAACCGGACAGAGCTGATGAGTTACTGGCTTATGCAGTTTTTTTGCTGGCGTTTCTGTTTATCCGCTGGGTCTTTTTCTACTTTCAAGGCTGGGGTGTGTCGCTTTATACAGCTCTGTTCGTAGCAGTCGTGCTGTTCTACCTGCGGCATAAAAGAAAAAGCATAACCGGCGAAAGCTGGTTCTGGTTTGCTATCCTGCTGTTTACCGCGCTCAGTTTCTCGCTATGGCCGGCGCAAAGCGTCTTTGGTTTGCGTTCCCTGCTGTTGCTCGGTGTTGCTATCTACTGGGTGTGGACAGCCGCGGACGCGACTTTGCGCGGCAAAACAAGCGATTGGCTGCCGCTTGATCTGTTATACGGCATCGTTTACACCCCATTTAAATATTTCTCCGCTCAATATTATAGTCTGGCGGCAGCAGGTAAAAAGCAAAAAAAAATAACAAGCGAACATTTGCCGATAATACTTGGTGTATTATTAGCCGCAGTAATCATCTCTGTCGTCGGACCACTGCTCATGCGAGCCGATGCCGGAGGTTTTACGGCTCTGCTGCGCTACCTGCAACCACAACTGGATCGTCTGGGGGAAATAGATACTGAGCTGCTTATACAAATGATCCTTTCTATCCCCGCCGCAGCATATATTTTTGGCTTATTGACAGGCAGCATCTATGACAGGAGTTATAATCTTCAAATCGCAGAAGCTTCCGTAAACAATTTGCGCAAGCTTCCGTCAGACACTGTCATTACTTTGCTGCTATTATTAAATGCGCTTTACATTACCTTTATCTTAAGTCAACTGCCCTACTTATTCTCTGCCTTCCGAGGTGTCGTGCCGCCCGGCTGGGAGTCGTATGCCGAATTTGCCCGCCGCGGTTTTTTTGAATTATGCACTATCGCCGTAATTAATTTATTTGTTATAAGCAGTACGCAGTTAGGCATTAAAATATCTAAACGTCAAAGCATGGCGCCCCAAGTGCTAAACGCCTTGCTTGCAGCACTTACGCTCGTGCTAATCGCTACCGCCTTCAGCAAATTGGCGTTATATATCGCCATCTTCGGACTGACAGTGCAGCGACTGCTGCCGGGTGTCTTTCTTATCTTTCTTGCCATAGTGTTCGGAGCGATAGCAGTACGGCAAAGAAGACAGTTTTCCGTCATGCGCCTTGCTGCGTTTACCGGCACAGCGCTGCTTTGCCTGCTCTGCATTATTAATACTGACGCTCTGGTCGTTAACTACAACGCAAACCGCTATCTTTCAGGCACACTTGACGAATTTGATACGATTGTGCTTTATCGCTCAGGCAGCGCCGGCTTAAGCGCAGCTTTATTGCTGTATGAAGAAAGCGACAATCAACAATTGCAAGATGAGCTCAACAAATATTTTCGATTTATCTACCAGAAAAGCAAATCAAACTCCGGCACGCTGCGCGACACATGGCAAGATGCTTTTGTTCGCAGAGAAATGGCAAAACGCAAATTTATATTTCGACCGTACCCCTATTCTTTAACTCCCAATTGAAGATATAGCTGAAATGCAAAATTAATGCGCTTTCAGCAAACCGGACAGCTTTTTGTGGATTGCTTCATCTTTGGCAACTAAAATTCTTGCATCTTCAAAGAGGTGTGTATGTTCTTCAACAAACTTGGTATTTATTTGTCCGCGCATAAAGACTGCGCTATCCATCACTGCCCTTAAATAAGGAATATTCGTTTTAGGCCCGATAATAATGTACTCACGCAAAGCGCGCCTCATCCGTGCGATGGCTTCGTCCCTGTCGTTTCCCCAAGCTAAGAGCTTAGAAATCATAGAATCATAGTGAGTCGGTATTTCATAGTTAAGATGTACACCGGAGTCGATACGGATACCGAAACCGCCAGGGGAACGATAACCCTTTATTCTATGGGGAGAAGGCGAAAAACCATTTAAAGGATCTTCCGCGCATATACGGCACTCGATGGTATGACCGTTAAACCTGATATCCTCTTGCCCGAAAGACAGCGGATGACCGGCAGCTATCCTGATTTGCGACTTGACCAAATCAACGCCTGTCAACATTTCCGTCACAGGATGCTCTACTTGGATGCGTGTGTTCATTTCCAGAAAATAGAAATCTCCGTTACTGTAAATAAATTCAATTGTTCCTGCGCCTGTATAATTGACGGCACGGCCGGCAGCCAATGCTACTTCTCCCATTTTCTGCCTTATTTCCGGCGTAAGAGCGGTTGACGGTGACTCTTCGATAATTTTTTGGTAGCGACGCTGAATAGAACACTCTCTTTCTCCAAGATGGACCATGTTACCGTAGTTATCGGCAAGCAACTGGAATTCAATATGGCGGGGCTGGTCCATATATTTTTCTATAAAAACAGAGGCATCCCCAAAAACAGAACCTGCTTGCTGTTGTGCTCTCTCAAGCATAGCGGGGAAATCCTCTTCTTTATGTACCGCCCGCATCCCTACCCCCCCGCCGCCGGCAGCAGCTTTAATCAAGACGGGATAACCGATTTCTCCGGCAATTTTCCACGCTTTTTCCGGATCGGAAACGGCCTCTTCCGTGCCGGGAACAACAGGCACTCCGGAAGCAATCATTAACTTTCTGGCCGCGATTTTGTTGCCCATCAAGCCGATTACCTTACTTTTTGGCCCGATGAAAACGATGCCGGCCTCCTCACAAGCCTTCGCAAACTCTTCTTTCTCAGACAAAAACCCATAACCGGGATGAATCGCATCAGCACCTACATTCTTTGCCAATCTAATAATTTTTTCGATATCCATATACGTTTCTATTTCCCTATCTCCAAATAACGGATAGGCTAAATCGGCATAGAGGACATGCAAACTGTCTTTGTCCGAATCAGAGTAAACAGCCACAGAAGTGATTTCCATCTCCCGCAGTGCGCGGATAATGCGAATAGCAATTTCGCCTCTATTAGCAATTAAAACTTTTTTAAACATAATTTAATCCTCCTCGTCTTTGATTTATCACACGCTTAAAAATCCCCTCTCCCTCTGGGAGAGGGCTAGGGTGAGGGATATTTTCGTCCCTCTAATGATACCTCCGTCTTATATAGGGGGCATCTACGTCAATTTCTATTGTTTTTGATTTTATCATTGAGCAGCGCTAAAGAAAAGGCGTGTTATGCAAAAATGATTAGTTGCTTAGATGATTTTTTCCAGTTATAGTAGAACTTAGAAATTTAGTATGCCAATATTTACGCTGCCTAAGCATTTCAGTTTTTTAAAGGGGAGTGATCCGCCCTGACAAGACGTTGCATCATGGTCTTCATATATCAATGGGATAAGAGTGAACCAAAATATCTCTTACTGAAAAGAAACCGGAAACTCGGCGGCTATTGGCAGCCTGTTACCGGCTTTATTGAAGAAGCGGAAAATAACCGTGAAGCTGCTCTGCGAGAAATAGGCGAAGAAACAGGTCTGAAGATGTATGTGCGTCTGATAGACCTAAACCACGTCTTTTGCTTTGAAATGCAAGGTATTGCTTACTCTGTTTCAGTGCTGGCAATGGAAGTTGCCGACCCGCCGGCAATAAACATCTCTCTTGAACATACAGATCACCAGTGGTTGACATATCAAGAGGCAAGACGAACTTTGTACTGGGATAACAATGTCTCAAGCTTGGACAAACTGCATAAACGACTGATTGATAAAAAGAAAGACTATTGACTAGTCTTTCTTTTTTATTACTCCTCTTAATTTATTGCCGTAAAAATTGCTGGCATAAATTGCACCCAGTGGGTTATGGGCAAGCACCCGGTCTTTGACTGCCAGTACAGTTACCGGCTTTTTAGCATGTTTAATAAACAATGTGTCATGACCAACACAAAGACCCAAAATAATATGCAATTGACACCCGGCTTCTTCTAATAAAGCTGCCTGCGCAATCGGGTTGCACATCGGATCGTACTTTTCAGGATTGAGTTGATTATTTATGCCAATAGCTTTCTTCTCAACAGATCCTGTTTTGCAGATGGCTGAACTAACTTCAAAACCATTGCTTTTAAGAATTTTTGTACAAACGCGTGCTTCCTCCCGTAATCCCACACAAAAAGCAAGACCGATTCTCCGATAACTAAGTCGCGCGGCAAACTCCATAATTTCGCGCAGCCGCGGCCAACAGCTCTGCCCTTCCATTTCTACCACAGCAGCCACCCTGGCAATTTCCAAATCTTCAGTATGATAACAGTCAAATGCTTTACTCAACGCAGCCGTTTCACTCACAACCGGACAATTGGTCGGAAAGTTTTCCCCTTGGCAGCATTTGTACACTTTACAATCTGCACATTCGCTCATGCCTACACCTCTGTTTCGAAGAATGTAAAATATATTCTTCGGCTAAAGAGAGAATCCTCCGCCACTATAGGTAAATTTTAATCTTTGCCGTCATAGTTATTTAGTAAACTAAAGTTACAGGCAACACTCTTTGCGCAGAGAGGCGGTCAGATAAAGCATTGATTTTAAATAGTGGCGAATTAATGACAAAAATTTTGCACACTTTGGAACACCATCTTCCCTGCTCTGTAGTTTCGCTTGGAACTACCGAAACCTTTGTCTTAGCCCAGGAAACAGTTTTAACACAAAGACAAATAATGACACACGCTGAAGCTAAGGTTGCAAATTTAGGAATCAGAAGAGGTCATCAACACCGTGGTATCCGTTTCCCGAATCTTACCGCAAGAGACGCTTTGGCTAAAGCATTGCGCGAGGCAGATGTTCTCGGCCGCAATTTACTGATCAATACTCCGGATTCAGGGCAAATCACAAAAAGAGTCATGAAATATCACAAGATAGAGCCACAATATATTTTTGAGGCTTATATCAGGCGAGTAATCATGTTTTCTCAAAAGCAAAAATTTGAACACATGCTTAAAGGCAGAAAAATTCTCATTATTTGCGGCTATGCAGATGAAGTTGCTGCCGCGATGAACAAGAATCTAAAAAAGTTACTAGATTTTGAAATAGTGGGTGCTATCAAAATTCACGAATTTGAAGAGATTCCCCGCGCCAAAAAAGAAATCGATTTGCTTGATTTTGACCTGGCACTGCTTGCTGCGGGGCTGAACGCGATTATTTTAGCTGCCTATATTGCAAAGTTCAAAGGGAAAGTAGCCTTCGATCTCGGACAGGGAATGGAGTCATTAATCACAGGTCAAATCGTTGACGAATACAACTTTCTTAGCGAATCGATCGGTATCGTGAATTTATTCGATCTGTAAAGTGAGGTCGGAAAAGTTGAGCGCAACCATAACAGTTCTTCTTCCTACCTTCAATGGAGGCAGCTATCTGGCGGAAGCGCTTGTCAGTGTCTTTCAGCAGACATATCCATACTGGCGGATAATTGTGATTGACGACGCTTCAACAGATAACAGCATCAGTGCCGCCAAAAGCTTTTTTGCAGACAAACGGGTTACGCTGATTGCAAATCAAGAAAACCTCGGACAGTCAAAAAGTCTAAACAAGGGCTTGGCCTTAGTCAAAACGGCGTATACTATCCAACTTGACAGTGATGATTGGTTTCACCCCCATACATTTGCGCTGCTTCAGGCCGCGGCTGAAAAACTGCCTGTAAAGGTGGCATTAATCAGCGCTAATCTCCAAATGGTAATCCAAAATAATGACGGCAGCATTATTAGAGGTGAAATCTGGCGGAACCGCTCATTTTCTGATCGCTATGAATTTATGCTTGCTGACTGCTCGCAGTGGCCACGCTTTTATCGAACTTCTGCCTTAAGAGATGTCGGTGGCTGGCCGATCAATGACCCGTACGAAGGCCGTTATATGGAAGACAAACAAATCCTTTTTCGTTTAATCGAAAGTTATGAATTCTACTGGATTAACGAAGTGTTATATTATCACAGGCGGCACAGCCAAAACCAGACAAATCTGAAGCAAATTTATAATGAGCTGACAGAATGGGTTATCAGAGATACTTTGAAACGCTGGGGCAATCGTTATGAACCGGTTTTTAAAGAAGATATTTTTGGCCGCAAGCGCCTACTGCGGCTAATGCCTGTCCCTTCCTCAAGCTCATCACCTCTCCCTCCACAACATTCCCCTCTCCCTCTGGGAGAGGGCTAGGGTGAGGGCTTCTCCTTCATCTCATCCCCTCTCCCTCTGGGAGAGGGCTAGGGTGAGGGCTTCTCCTTCATCTCATCCCCTCTCCCTCTGGGAGGGCTAGGGTGAGGGCGACATAACTAGAGTTTTTTAATTTTCTCATGCGGGAATTTTGCCATACAATTTGTCAGGTCAAAAATTAGCGGACTAACCTCAGACAACCACGCAAGATTATATGCGCTATGCGCCACAGCTAAAACAACACAGTCCTGCCCCGAAACTTCCTCTTCATGCAAGGAAATCCTCTCTAACTGTATCGAATCTATACTGATTTCCGATACATAAGGATCGTGAAAACAGACGATACAGCCCTTTCTGCGAAGCTCTTTAATTAGTTCGACACTGGGAGACTCGCGAAGATCAGCTATATTTTGCTTATAAGTCACACCTAAAATCAATATATTGCTTCCAGAGAGCATTTTTCCGATAGACTGCAATATTTCCCTGATTCTGCCTGCCAGATACTTTGGCATCGCGGCATTAACCAGTCGGGCGTGTTCCGCAAGCTTTGCGGGAACTCCGTTAGCCCTAGCCCAACAGGAATAGTAAATACTATCTACGGGGATACAATGTCCGCCCACTCCAGGCCCGGGGTAAAACGCCTGAAAACCAAACGGCTTAGTTGCCGCCGCTTCGATCACTTCCCAGATATTAACATTGCCAGCATGACAAACTTGAGCCACCTCGTTTATTAAGGCGATATTTATATCTCTATACGTATTCTCCAGGAGTTTTGCCATTTCTGCAACCGCAAAGCTACTAACAGGAACTACTTCAATGCCAAGAGCCTGATACATTTGCAGCGCAGCATACCGGCATATGGCAGTCAGGCCGGCAACTAGTTTGGCAGAATTTTGCAAACCAAAAGTTTCGTTGCCAGGGTCAATCCGCTCCGGCGAATAAGCAAGGAAAAAATCTTTTCCGCCTATTTGCCCCTCAGCCTCCAGTAACGGCAAAACAGTAGTTTCAGTTATGCCAGGAGCTACAGTGCTTTCCAAAATCACCAACTGACCTTGACGAAGAACGGCGGCAATTCCCTTTGCCGCTCCTATCAGGCTTGAATAATCAGGCTTTTTCTCTTCTGTTAAAGGCGTAGGGACACAAATCACTATCACATCACAACCTGAAAGTTCACGATAGTCAGATTGTATCCGCATATTGCCGGCGGAGAGCAGTGCCTGCAAATCCTGATCAGACACATCAGAGATATATGAATTGCCGGCAAGAAGAGTGGCAACCTTCTGCTTATTCAAGTCTATCCCTAAAACGTCATAACCTTTGATGCCGGCTAGAATTGCCAACGGCAGACCCACATAACCTAAACCCACCACTCCGATTTTCCTCGACTGCTGAACACAGCTTATCTCATGCAAAGCCGTACCACTCCGTTTCTGATGGTCTCTTTACATGATATGAGCCGGACAATTATTTGCTCCACAGCGCTAAGCACCATGCTCTTCGCCTGTTAATAAAATATACAAGAGCATTTTGAAAGGAGCCTCGAGCATGCATTATCTTATAACAGGCGGAGCGGGATTTATAGGTTCGCATTTGACAGAACGCCTCCTAAAGAAAGGGCATCAAATAAGCATCCTTGACAATCTTACTACAGGGCAGGCAAAACAACTAAAAGAAAAAAATGTACAGCTTATAGTCGGTTGTGTGACCGACCGGGAATTAGTCTCGCGTTTGGTCACTACTGCCGACTATCTTATTCACCTGGCGTGCGTAGTAGGTGTTCGCCAAGCGATGCGCAAAGGAATTGAGACCTTAAAAATCAGTTACCTGGGCACTGAAAATTTACTGGAAGCAGCAACCATCCAGCAAAAAGAAATATTTATCGCTTCTTCATCAGCAGTTTACGGAAAGATCAAGCGCTCATCAGTCGCGGAAGAAGATGACTCTCTGCTCGGTGCCAGCGATAAAGCAAGTTGGCTTTATTCAGTAGGTAAACTTGTGGAAGACCACTTATCTCTGGCTTATTTCCGGGAGCGCGACACAAAAGTTAAAATCGGCCGCTTTTTTAATGTAATCGGCAGCTACCAGACTGACAGCTACGGGATGGTTGTCCCCAAATTTATCCGGCAAGCTCTAACCGGTTCGGCGCTCACCGTCTACGAGGATGGTTCGCAAACGAGAACGTTTGGTTATATAGAAGATATTTTAGACGGTGTGGAACTGATCATCGCAGAAGGTGCAGTCGGTCAAGTTTACAACCTCGGTGGTTTTGAGGAAATCAGCATTTTAGAGCTGGCAAAAAAAATAATCAGCTTAAGCTCATCTTCTTCGCCAATCGAATTTATTCCTTATCGAGCCGCCTTCGGCTCAAACTTTGAGGAAACAAGAAAAAGAGTGCCTAATATCAACCGTCTGAGGCAGCTCGGATATAGCCCGCGCTATTCATTAGACGCAGCACTACGCGAAATCATAGCACACCATAAAGCGGTTATCGGCTAAAGATTGCTATCAAAGCAGCTCCCGATTTTATGCTAAACGGGAAAAGCTTTCACTTTGCCGGTAGCCGATTGCTTCCGCCAGGTGCTTTGCATGGATTTTTTGTTCTTCATCCAGATCCGCAATAGTACGGGCTACTTTGAGAATTCGGTCATAAGCGCGCGCACTGAGGTGCAGCCTGGAAAACGCCTGGCGGAGCAGATCGCGACCGGCAGTATCAAGTTCGCAGTATAACTGAACATGATGAGTGTTCATCTGCGCGTTGCAAGAAATATTATCTTTAATAAAACGTCTCCGCTGACGTTCGCGGGCGATTTCGACTCTCAAAGCCATCTCTTTAGAAGATTTAACCTCTTTTCTTGAGGTTAAATCTTCATATCGGAGGCGTGCCACTTCAATACAAACATCAATCCGGTCTAAAAGCGGCCCGGAAATTTTGTGACGATAGCGGCGAACTTGGCCTTCGCTGCAAACACACTCCACGCTGGTATCGGAAAACATGCCGCACGGACAAGGATTCATTGACGCTAAAAACAAAAACCTGGCAGGATATGTATAAGCAGCCTGCACTCTTGTCACAGTCACAAATCCTTCTTCAAGTGGCTGCCGCAACACTTCCAATGTCTCACGGCGAAACTCAGGCAGCTCATCCAAAAAAAGCACACCGTTATGTGCCAGGCTCACCTCACCTGGACGGGGCATGCTGCCTCCACCGCATAAAGCTGCGGAAGAAATTGTATGGTGAGGACTCCGAAAAGGCGGTCTGGTAATCAAAGTAGCCGTTTCTCGCAACAGCCCTGCTGCGCTGTATATTTTTGTCGTCTCCAAGCTTTCCTCATCACTTAGAAATGGAAGGATGGTGGGCAAACAACGGGCAAGCATAGTTTTTCCCGAACCGGGAGGACCGGACATCATCACACTGTGATTACCGGCTGCCGCCACTTCAAGCGCACGTTTAGCCCCCTCCTGTCCTTTAACCCTACTAAAATCCGCTCCCGCAGGCGGCAGAGAGCGAGGAGGCATCACTACCGCAGGCGCCTTCGACTTACCGCTAAGGATGGCAATAGCTTCAGCCAGCGATGAGCTGCCGAGAATGTCCACGCCGTTCACGAGTGACCCTTCTGCCGCACAGCTAAATGGCAAAAGAACTTTGTTAACCCCCGTGTCCCGGGCTGCCATAACCATGGGCAATACGCCGCGCACGGGACGCAGAGAACCATCAAGCGCAAGCTCCCCAAAAACTGCCATTGGCAGATTAGTAAGGTCCAACTGCCCGCTTGCGGCTAAAATGCCTACAGCCAGTGTCAAATCTAACTGCGGCCCCTCTTTTTTCAGGTCTGCCGGCGCCAAATTTACCACAATCCGCTGCTGCGGAAATTTATATCCGCTGTTCTTGATTGCCGCACGCACACGATCACGTGCCTCCCGTACCGCCGCATCCGGCAAACCAACAATATCAAAACTGGGCAGTTGAGCAGATAAGTATACTTCCACTTCCACCATCCTGCCTTCAATTCCCATTACAGTACAGCCGGTTACACTGGCAAGCATCCTATCCCTCTTTTCCTTATTTTCCCTATTTTACCACAAACATTTGTTCGTGTAAACGTAAAAAATAAAGCCATTATTTCTAATATTTGCTTTTACCGCCCAACAGCACTATAATGGAAACTGAAATAACCTCTACGGGAGGCATAACTGATGCTTAAACAAATCCAGGCTGATATGAAACAAGCGCTAAAGGCGGGAGAAAAACAGCAGTTAAGCACTTTACGCATGCTGCTTGCCGCTCTTCAAAATGAGAGCATAGAAAAACGCGCCGAACTAACTGATGAAGATATCCTCACAGTAATTCAACGCGAAATTAAGCAAAGGAAGAATTCTATTATTGAATTCAAAAAAGGCAACCGTAATGATTTAATCCAAGAAAGTGAACTGGAAATTAACATTCTTACTGACTATCTGCCTCAGCAATTAAGCGATGAAGAACTGGAAACATTAACGAAACAAATTATCGCCGAAACAAACGCCGGCTCTGTAAAAGAATTGGGTCAAGTAATGAGTAAGCTGATGCCTCTGGTAAAAGGAAAAGCTGACGGCACCCGTGTTCAGGCTGTTGCAAAGAAACTTTTGGAAAGATAATATATTTGATTTTAAGCCGTAAAAATAAGCTGTAAAAAGCGGGAGCTTAAAACTGCTCCCGCTTTTTACTTAAAGAAAACATGATTGCCAATAGTTACCGTTACCGGGCGGCTTCGTACCCACTGATTATTGGTCTTAGCCGGATTGAAAAAACCTGTGGCACCACCTGTAGGGTCAGTGCCGCTTAAAGCTTCCGCTACAGCCAATTTGGCAGTTTCTCCGGCAGGTTGATTAATCCTTCCGTCTAGAACAGGACTATATTGGTAGCTGCCGCCAACAACCTGAAATACAACGCCGCTCAAACTGTCAGGAAACAACTCACTACGAATTCGGTTCAAAATCGAGGCAGCGACTGCCACCTGCCCTGCAAATCCTTCTCCTGACGCTTCAGCATACACAATCCTGGCAAATAAATCCAACTCGGCAGCAGTAAAATTGAATTCACCTGCCGCTGCGGCTGTAACCGCAACTTCTGTTCTTTTGCTGATTATTTCCTTAATCAGCTCCAGCGTTTCTTTCTCTGCCAAGCCATTTGCAGGCAAACCGCTCTCTTCTTGAAAGCGCATTAAGCCGGCACTCGTCAACGGACCAAAGACACCGTCTATATGCCCTTCGCGATAGCCTTCTTCATTAAGGAACATCTGCAACTCCATCACATCTTGACCGCAGGTACCAATCAGAATAGGACGACTTCCAAAACTTACGGCCTCTGCCGTTGCTCCAACAGCAAATAAGACAATTAATGTGACAACGATAATATTGCTTAGCTTCATTTTATAGAACATACGTATTCCTCCTTTTCGCCTCCGGGGAAAACTTTCGGGGTTTGGGTTGGGGGATTCGGCTTGCTACGCATGTTCTAATAATAACATGTTATGTAAACTTAGGCAAAGAGGGAGAGCTTGCCCAGTCTGTGCTTAAAAGATGATACTTTACTCCCGCTCCGATTACCTGCCGGATAACCGGTAATTCGCTCAGACTCTCTCCAATACCAAGACATGCCTCTGATTTTAGAATGCATCCTTAATAATGGTAATCGTATTATCAGTGAGATTGACTGCCACCACGTCAAAACGATACTTTGCGGCACCGGTTCTGTTTTCATAGAGATAATGACGAGCAACAAGACGCACTTTTTCCTGTTTTTTCGCGTTCACCGCCTCTGCCGGAGTACCACAGAAGGCTGACTGTCTTGTCTTTACTTCGATAAAAACAAGCGTATCACCATCCTTAGCTACAATGTCAAGCTCACCGCTTTGACAGCACCAGTTCCGCGCCAAAATCTGATAACCTTGAACTGCAAGATAGGCGGCAGCCAGTTCTTCGCCTTTTTTCCCCAACGATCTCATCTTCTCTCCTCCGGCAGAAGCAGAAATGATTTGCGATGTATCGTGCACGGACCAAGTTCGGCAATCGCCCGTCGGTGCAAAGCGGTCGGATATCCTTTATGTACCGCAAATCCATAGCCCGGGAATAATTTGTCGATTTCACACATTAAGCGATCCCGGGTAACTTTAGCAAGTATTGAAGCGGCAGCAATGGAAAGAGAGAGGCTGTCGCCGCCTATAATACCAAGCTGTGAAACAGGCAACCCCTCTAGTTCCAGAGCATCTATCAAAACAAAATCCGGTGCAACGGTTAAGGAGCTTAACGCCCTGTACATGGCCAATTTGCTTGCTGCAAGAATATTAAATTTATCAATTTCAGCCACCTCACCGACAGCGACAGACCAAGCTCTTGCATCTTTAGTAATTGACAGGTAAAGTTCTTCCCTTTTTGCGTGACTAACTTTTTTTGAGTCATTCAAGCCGCGCAAAAAATAATTTTCAGGCAGAATTACTGCTGCCGCCACGACCGGACCTGCCAGCGGTCCCCTGCCTGCCTCATCAACTCCCGCAACAGCAACATATCCGTTCTCCCTTGCCGCCTGCTCAAAACTTAACATGGCATTAAGCCGCTTACTCTCACTTTGTTCACGCTCGCTTCTTGCCAAATAGCGTTCAGCCTCGCGACGCGCGCCGCTGCGCCTATCTCCAGAGAGATGCAAAAGCTCTTCTCTGCTTGGAGCCGCTTCATTCAGTGAGCGGCAAATCTCCTCGACCGACATTTTGGCAAAGTTCCTCAGCTTCATCTTCTTGTTCTCCCGGTTTCTCCAATGTTATCCGTCCAAGTCGTCCTTCGCGCAAATCTTTAACAAGCAACCTTGCCGCCGCTTCAAGGTCCACAACACCACCTTTGAGCAGACAACCGCGGCGCTTGGCAATCTCAACCAGTATCTCACGGGGATCGTCCAAAGAATGTTCTAAATTATAGCGCTGACGCAATTGTTCCCAAAAATGCTGACGCATAAAGAAGACCAGCTCAATTCCCAATTCTACCGGGTCAAGAATTTCATCTTTCACTGCGCCGGCTGCGGCAAGTCTGAAGGCCTGTTGTTTACAGTCTATTTTTGGCCAGAGCATACCGGGTGTATCTAACAGCTCAAGGCCGGCCTGCAGACGCACCCATTGCGGCTGCTTAGTAATGCCGGGCTTGTTGCCGGCTTGGGTAGCGCTGCGGCCAATCAGCCGATTAATCAGCGACGATTTACCCACATTAGGGATACCTATAATAATTAAACGCAAAGGACGTTGCCCGTGCTTTCGCCTGCGTGGCAAAGTCCTTAAAAGTTGCAGTAATTTTTTTATTCCTTCCCCGGTATTGCCATTTACCACGGCCACAGCAAAATAATCTTTCCGCAAACTGTGCAACCAAGCTGCCGTCTGAACCGGGTCTGCCAGATCCGGACGTGTCAAAACTGCTACTACCGGACGTTTTTCCAGTAATTCCCGGATATCAGGATTGCGGCTGGAAGCGGGCAGACGAGCATCCAGTACTTCAATCACAGCGTCCACCAGCTTCAGGTTCTCACGTAATACTCTTTTGGCTTTGGCCATCTGACCGGGATACCATTGCACATCCATGACATAACCTGCCTTCTAGCGGTGTTGGATAATACGAATATTTTCCAGCGGCCAGAACACCACCATAGCTTTTCCTTTGAGCTGATTCAACGAGACAAGACCCACGCTGGGATGTCGGCTGTCCATGCTGTTATTGCGGTTGTCGCCCATGACAAAGACTGAACCATCAGGGATTACAACCGGACCGAATGGTTCTCTGGCCCTCTCCAAAACGTATGGCTCCTCAATTAGCTCGCCGTTAACATAGACACCTTCAAGCTCAATGCGCACTTCATCGCCGGCGACAGCAATCACGCGCTTGATAAAGTCTCTGTCAGCGGTAGCTTTGAACACCACTATTTCACCGGGTAAAGGCTGACGGAAATAGTACTGAACTTTACTGACAATTAGCCGCTCCCGATCGTGAAGTGTAGGCAACATTGACTGACCCTGAACCAGAAATACCTCTACCAGGAATGCCCGGATAACAAGTGCCAAAATAACTGCCACAAGAACGGATTTTATCCATTCCCACACTTCCTTCTTCTCAGAATCACTCATTTTGTTCTTCCTCTCCCGTTGCAAAACTGATGACTGCAAAAAAAGGGACTGTAACACAGTCCATTTTTTTAGTAACGTTTTTCCTTAATGCGTGCCGCCTTACCCGTCAACTTTCTCAAATAGTACAGTTTAGCCCGACGCACAACACCGTGGCGCATTACTTCCAGCTTTTCAATTTTGGGAGAATGAAGCGGGAATGTTCTTTCCACACCAATACCGTAGCTAATCCGGCGTACAGTAAATGTCTCTCGCAAACCACCGCCTTGACGTTTAATAATCACGCCCTCAAAGATCTGCGTGCGTTCGCGAGTTCCTTCCACAACCTTTACATGCACACGTACTGTATCACCAGGAGCAATCTGCGGCAAATCATTTTTCATTTGCTCTGCTTCTATTTGACTAATGATATCCATTTTTCTCCTCCTTTCGTTCAAGAACGTTTAATAATCAAGCGCTAAAAAGAATTATACCATAATACTTGCTCTTTACAACAGGAGCTCAATCTCAAGACGGGTTGCCTCATCAAGAAGAATTCGCTTTTCTTCCGCGGAGAGCTTAGCCGCCCGCAAAAGTTCCGGACGACTGTGCAATGTCTTTAAAAGAGCCTGTTCCCGGCGCCAGCGACGAATTCTCTCATGGTTCCCGGATAATAGCACCTCAGGCACAGACATGCCGCGAAACTCGGCTGGCCGCGTATACTGCGGGTACTCCAACAGCCCTTCGCTAAAAGATTCCTGCAACGTTGACTCTGCCGGCAGCACTCCCGGCAAAAGCCTGACCACCGCATCGGCAACAGCCATAGCGGGAATTTCCCCGCCGGTAAGCACAAAATCTCCCAGAGAAATCTCTTCATCCACCAGCACATCTTGCACCCGTTGGTCAACACCTTCATAATGTCCGCAGAGCAAAAATAAACGTTTGTGTTTTGCGAGTTCATAAGCCTTCGCTTGGGTGAACCGTTTGCCCCGGGGAGAGAGAAGAATAACAGGACCCACCCGCTCATCACTGGCATGCAGATATTCCAGTGCCAGAAAAAACGGTTCGGGCTGCATCACCATGCCCGGGCCACCGCCGTAAGGATAATCATCCACATGCCGATGCTTATTGTTCGCAAAGCAACGCAAATCTGTTATCTCAATTTCTACCTGTCCCGCTTCTACCGCCCGGCGGACTATACTGGATTCTAAAGCAGCAAACATTCCCGGGAAGATTGTCAGAATATCAATGCGCAACCGATTCACCTCACAGTAAACCCTCAGGCGGATCTACCACCATGCGACCGAGAAGAAGGTCAATTTGTACCACCGATTTAAGCGCGGGGATCAGTATTTCACCCTTTCCCACTTTCTCATTTTTGACCACGTATACATCGTTACTGCCGGTCTGCAGCACTTCCCGTACACGGCCAAGATAAACGCTATTTACAGTGTAGACCTCCAAGCCAATTATCTGGTCTAAGTAATAGAAATCTGTTGGTAGAGGCATTCTCTCAGAGAGGGGAATGGAAATCAACGCGCCAATCAAGCCTTCCGCACTGTCGCAAGCATCAATGCCACTCAGAAACAATACCCAAAAACGACCATGAACAAACGCGTCTGTCACTTCATACTCTTTGACGTTAGCCCCTAGCTCTAAGAAAACATGCTTAAGAGCTTTTAAACGTTCAGGAAAATCGGAGAGGGGCAGAACTTTTAAACCACCTTTAACCCCGTGAGTGTTAATTACCTTGCCGATAGCCGCCAATTCAGCCAACCAGCTTCACCTGCCTACTGGACGATTTCCACCACGACCCGCTTTTTCTCGTTGGTCGACGCCGCGCTGACCACAGTCCGGATGGCTTTGGCAATCCGGCCTTGTTTACCAATTACTTTACCCATATCTGCCGGAGCCACATGCAACTCCAGTGTGATGGTGCGACTGTCTTCCAACTGCTCCACACGGACCTGTTCCGGATGGTCCACCAGGGCCTTGGCGATGAATTCAACCAAATCCTTCATCGTTCATCACCATCCATACTTTACTGTTTGCCGATACCGGCTTTAACCAAAAGAGCTCTGACCGTATCGGAGGGCTGGGCACCTTTTAGCAACCATTCCTGCGCCTTATCACCGTTTATCTTTAATGTGGTCGGCTCAGTCGTTGGGTTATAATAACCGATTTCCTCAATAAAAGCACCGTCCCGCGGAGAGCGTGAATCTGTCACAACAATACGGTAAAAAGGCCGCTTCTTAGCGCCGACCCTCTTCAGACGAATTTTAACTGCCATCTTTCTTCACCTCCTTGTTTAGGGTATGCCGGTATCCCTTAGAAAAAGGGAAACCTGCCTTTCCCCTTCCCTTTCACTTTTCCTTTTTCCGCCTTGCCAAACTGCTTCATTAATTTTTGCATCATCTCAAACTGTTTAAGCAAATTATTAACATCCTGAACCCTAGTACCGCTGCCAAGGGCTATTCTTCGCCGCCGACTACTGTTTAGGATGGACGGAAGCTGACGCTCTTTTTTTGTCATAGAGTTGATGATCGCTTCGACTTTAACAAATTCTTTTTCGTCTACCGACATGCCTTTTAATTTTTTTCCCATGCCGCCCATGCCGGGCATCATCTCCAACAACTGATTGATGGGACCCATTTTTTTTAGTTGCTGCAACTGATCTAAAAAGTCATCCAAGGTAAACTGTTGCGAGCGCAACTTTTTTTCCATTTCGCGCGCTTTTTTTTCGTCGAAGGTGGATTGAGCTTTCTCAATAAGCGTTAGCACATCCCCCATGCCGAGAATTCGCGAAGCCATCCGCTCCGGGTAGAACGGTTCAAATGCATCTGTTTTTTCACCTAAGCCGGCAAATTTTACCGGACTGTCCGTCACCGCGCGCACAGAGAGAGCTGCACCGCCGCGTGTATCACCATCCAGCTTTGTTAACACCACGCCGGTCAATCCCAGTTTGTCGCGGAAAGACTCGGCCACATTAACAGCGTCCTGGCCGGTCATAGCATCAACAACTAAAAGTATCTCCTGGGGATTAACCGCTTTTTCAATGCGCGCCAACTCATCCATTAACGCTTGGTCAATGTGCAGACGTCCCGCAGTATCAATAACTAAATAATCGTGACGATACTTTTTGGCATGTTCAAGTGCGGCTTTCGCCGTCAGTACCGGGTCCTGCTGTCCCAGTTGAAAAACAGGTATGCCCAGTTGCTCTCCCAGTATCTGTAGTTGCTTAATCGCTGCCGGTCTGTAAATATCTGCCGCCACCAAAAGCGGTGTATTTTGCTTCTTTTTTAATAAATTTGCCAATTTAGCGGCAGACGTTGTTTTCCCTGAGCCTTGCAAGCCTACCATCATAATTACAGTTGGCGGATTGGGCGCATGGTTTAACTTGGCCACAGTACCGCCCATCAAAGCGGTCAGCTCATTGTTAACAATTTTTATCACCTGCTGACCGGGGGTCAGACTCTCCAGCACGTCGCCGCCAAGACAGAGCTCCTTTACACCGGCCACAAAGTCCTTGACAACTTTATAATTCACATCTGCTTCCAACAGAGCCAGCCTGACTTCCCGCAGTGCGGCATCAATATCTTTTTCAGTTAATTTACCTTTCCCCTGCAGACGTTTCAGCGTATTCTGCAGCTTGGTCGAAAGGCTTTCAAAAAGCATTTATACTCCTCCAACCTGCTTAATCCAGCAGTCTTTCCACAATAGCCAATGCCTCTGTGCGAAGAGCATGGGGAATCTCCTCGGCAGACAGAAGCTCCTGTAGTTTTCGCAAGTCTTTTTCTTGCAGAGCAAAACGAGCAACCAACCCAAGACGCTTTTCTGTTTTTTCCAGCGTCTTGACGGCTCTTTTAATTAAATCGTGCACACCCTGGCGTGAAATCCCTTTGTTAACGGCAATCTCCGCTAAACTTAAATCATGCTGGTAATATAACTCAAGACACTCCCGCTGTCTCCCTGTCAGAAAATTACCGTAAAAGTCATAAAGCAGATTGACTCGCGTAGTCTCCTCCAGCATTTTACCACATCCCAAACAGGCTGTAAAGGTTTATTGCTTTACAGCCATAATTTATTTTGCCTCGGGTAAAAGACGATAATTAAGTGACCAGCCGTCAATCAGCGTCAAATAAACTGTTGACATACTCTGCCGGGTCAAAAGGCTGAAGATCCAAAACGCCTTCGCCGACGCCTACAAACTTGACCGGCACTTTCAGCTCTTTAGCGATGGCGATGACAATCCCACCTTTAGCTGTGCCGTCTAATTTTGTAAGAATAACTCCGGTGAGTGCCGCCGCTTCGTTAAAAACTTTCGCTTGAGCCAAAGCGTTTTGTCCGGTGGTAGCATCCAGCACCAGCAAAACTTCATGCGGAGCGCCGGGCAGAGCTTTTTCAACTACTCGGCGTATTTTTTTCAATTCTTCCATTAAGTTAGCTTTATTATGTAGCCGTCCTGCGGTATCACACAACACCACATCCCGCTTTCGCCCAAGAGCAGCAGTAATACCGTCGAAGATCACTGCCGATGGGTCGGCACCATGTTGATGTTTAATAATTTCACTGCCGGCACGGTCAGCCCAGATTTCCAGCTGCTCTATGGCAGCAGCGCGAAAAGTATCGCCTGCCACAAGCAGCACTTGTTTGCCCTCACTTTTAAGGCGGCTTGCCAACTTGCCGATACTGGTTGTTTTACCCACTCCATTTACACCCAGAACGAGAATCACCGCCGGCTTTTCAGAGATATTAAGCTCGACATGTTCCCGACCCAAAATATCCAGCACAAGACCTTTGAGAAGCTCCATCACCTGATGTGCTTCCCTGACTTTTTCTTCTCTCACTCTCCGGCGCAGGGCTGCTACCAAATCGAGTGTAGTTGCCACTCCTACATCGGCGGCTACCAAGATTTCTTCTAGCTCTTGATAAAATTCATCGTCAAACGCATTGCGAGCGAATAAACCTTCCATTCGCCCCATAATGCCGCTGCGCGTTTTTTTTAACCCTTCTTTAATTTTGCTGAAAAAACCCATTCTCTCCCATTCCTTTCTGCAATTTCAACCAAGGGGACGGTTCTTCTCCTGGTATACTTTGCTAGCTTTTAAAAAAGACGCTTCATTCATCCTTTACGATGCCCTTACCCTGCCCTCACCCTAACCCTCTCCCAGAGGGAGAGGGGAGATGATGGTCCTCACCTTGCCCTCACCCTAACCCTCTCCCAGAGGGAGAGGGGAGATGATGGTCCTCACCCTGCCCTCACCCTAACCCTCTCCCAGAGGGAGAGGGGAAATGATGGTCCTCACCCATACCCTCACCCTAACCCTCTCCCAAAGGGAGAGGGGAAATGATGGTCCTCACCCATACCCTCACCCATACCCTCTCCCAGAGGGAGAGGGGAAATGATGATCCTCACCCATACCCTCACCCATACCCTCACCCAGAGGGAGAGGGGATCTGTTTCCTTACCCAGAGGGAGAGGGGATCTGTTTCTTTACCCAGAGGTAGAGGGGAGATGTTTCTAGGCGGTTGATGCTTGCATTTGCGCTTCCCTCAACCGGACAGAAATAAGCTTGGAAACGCCTGCTTCTTCCATCGTGACGCCATAAAGAATGTCAGCCAGCTCCATCGTTTTCTTTCGATGGGAAATCAGCACAAATTGTGTTTCTCCGCTTAGTTTGCCTAGATATTCAGTAAAACGTGCAAGATTTGCCTCGTCCAAAGAAGCTTCAATTTCATCAAGAATACAAAACGGCGTCGGCTTAACCTTTAAAAAAGCGAAAAGTAAGGCAATGGCAGTCAGCGCCTTTTCACCACCGGAGAGCAAAGACAAGTGCTGCAGCTTTTTCCCAGGCGGCTGCGCCATAATTTCAATGCCGGCTTCCAATAGATTATCTTGATCAGTAAGCCTTAACTGTGCACGACCGCCGCCAAACAATTCTTTAAAAACAAGCGCGAAATTTTCACTTATAATTGCAAATGCGGCAGCAAATTTTTCACCCATACGACTATCCATTTCCCGAATTACACGCAGTAAATCTTTTTCTCCCTCAAGCAGATCATTTTGTTGCCTGATAAGAAAATCTACCCGCTCCCGGACACGTCCGCATTCCTCAATCGCACCTAAATTTACCATTCCCAGAGCACTAATTTGCTCTTTTAGCTGCAAAACTTCTGCTTGAGCCTGCATACTGTCCGTCACTGGTTGAGCCAATTTTTCTGCTGCCGCAAAGTCAAGCTCCCAGCTCTCCCGCAAGCGGTCAATTACTGCCTGCAAGTCCATTTCGAGACGTCCTTGCTCCACTTCTAAACGCGCTTGCTTTCGTTCGAGTCCCGCCAAATTCTTTTCAAGTTGCCTGATTTGTTCCGCCTCTTCCCGACAGAGCGTATTCTTTTCTTTGAGTTTTGCTTCGCGCTTCAACAATACAGATAAGAACTTCAGCCTTTCCTGCTCCAGCGCTTTAGCTTGCTCTCTTCCCTTTTCAGCCAGCTCTTCCAATTCCAACCTTTGGCTTTTAATTTCTCTTATTTCAGTCTCTTTCCCCTTTTTTCTTTCCGATAAGCGGACACGTTCCCGCTCCAAGCGCTCCAGTTCTTCTTTATCATGCTCCAGTTGTTTTTGAATAGACGCAAAACGGACACGGCTTTCCGTATACTCATTCTGCAAGCTGCGCTTTTCGTGCTCCCGAGCCGATAAAACACCGGCCAAGCCGGCAAGCTCGACCCGCAGACTGTTTTCCTGTTCCTGACAGTTCTCAAGGATCTCCTTAACTTTAGTCAGCGCAATTTCTTTAGCCTCACGCCGCGAAATTATTAGCTCCGCTTCCTGTTTAATCGCCTCCTGCTTTCGTTTCGCCGACTCCTCTTGCCGAGCCAAAAAGACTATTTCGTTTTCCTTAACGCTAAGTGACATCTCACCGGCGCGCATTTTAGCCGCCAGTGCCGCCTCCTCGGCAGCCAAATCATCACTTTGCAGAGTCAAAGCCTTGATACGTTGTTGTTCTGCATCAATTTGGACTGATAATTTTTTCACTGTTACTTGCAACGCTTCCACTTCTCGGCGGCGGGAAAGCACTCCTGCCTCTTTCTTTTCCCGTCCGCCGGTCATTGCTCCGCCGGGGAGAATCACATCGCCTTCCAGGGTAACTACACGCTCGCGGAAACGAAGGATGCGGGCTACCGCTAAGGCAACGTCGAGATTAGTTGCCAGATGAACCCGACCTAGCAGCGACTCAGCCACCGGAGCAAAACGGGCTTCACAACCAATCAGGTCAGCCGCCACGCCAAGATAACCCTGCTGTTCCGTTAAGGCGGCAGGAATAGAGCCCCTTGCCGGAGCCTCAAGAATATTTAACGGTAAAAATGTAGCTCTGCCCTCTTTCGTCGCTTTCAGCCAAGCAATAGCCTCTTTAGCGACGATGTCACTATCCGTTACTAAGTTTTGCAGAGCAGCCCCCAAAGCAGCTTCTAGCGCCGCTACATATTGCGGCGGCACATCAAGCACATCTGCCACTGTCCCAAAAATACCGGCAAACTGTCCGTTGTTCCTCTTGGCTGTCAGCACAGCTTTGACCCCGCGGTAATACCCGGTCATGCTGTTTTCCAGCTCCGCAAGTAATTGCAGTCTGTTTTGCACAAGCGTAAGCTCTTTAAGCTGCTGCTCTTTCCTTTCAGTTGCAGCAGACAGCCGGGTTGCATTCTCTGCCCGCTTAGCCTCATTGGCAAGCGCCAAACTGGACAACTGCTTCTGTTCGACCGCTTGCTTTTCTTTTTGCGCCAACAGCTCTTGTCCGGCTGATAAGAGCGCATTTAATTCCGCCTCTTGTTCCGTATACGCGCTGGAACGAGAGGCCGCTCTTTCTGTCAATTGTTCCAGCTCCGCCTCAAGACGGCTGTAATCAGACTGCAAGCGGCGAATTTCAGGCGATAGCCTGTCCAGCTCCTTGCGACAGGCAGCGGAACGCAAAGCCTCCGGAGAAGAATCCATATTTTCCATTGACTGCCTTGCCGTCTGCAGTTCTTTCTCAGCCTTCGCCAGCATTTTATTAGCGGCGCTCACCCTGTCAAAGATACTGATTTCCTCGGCTGAAAGATTTTGCTCCTGCCTTTCCAGTTCAGCCAGGAAAGACCTTCCCTCAGAGAGCTGCCACTCCAAATTGTGAATCTTCTCCTGGTTAACGTCATTGCCGGCCTGAACTTTTTCCAATTGCGAAGAAAGGTGCTGGACTTCACGTTGCATGACAAGCAAAGCATCCTGTTCTTTATCTAAAGTCAGCCGCATTCCGTTCAATTCTGTTTCCCTGCGCACTACACCCGCTTGCAGTTGTAGCAGCTCATCGGCTGCAGCAGCAGCTTTTCCGTTCACGTCGTACCATTGAAGCCGCAGCTGCCCTCCTTGATGAACAAGCAGAGACACATCCCGCTCCCTCAGCATCGTCCGTAATTCAAGGTAATGCCGGGCAGCAGCAGCTTGTTCGCCCAAGGGAATTAACTGGCCGGTTAGTTCATGGATAATATCGCCCACACGCAATAAATTTTCAGCAGTCTCAGCAAGACGACGCTCCGTCTCCCGCTTGCGCGTTTTATATCTAAGAATCCCGGCTGCCTCTTCAAATATTTGGCGTCTTTCTTCCGGACGGGCATGCAGTATTTCGTCAACACGCCCTTGACCGATAAATGAGTAGGCTTCCCTGCCGATGCCTGTATCCATAAATAATTCCTGAATATCTTTTAAGCGGCACTGCCGCTTATTTAATAAATATTCGCTCTCGCCGCTGCGATAGAGCCTGCGAGTCACAGTTATCTCCTGGAAGTCAAGACCGAGCGCTCCGTCGGAATGGTCAAACGTTATCGAGACTTCGGCAAAACTAACCGGTTTGCGGCTGGTCGTGCCGCTAAAAATAATATCATCCATACGCAGCCCCCGTAAATGCTTAGCGCTTTGTTCACCAAGAACCCAACGCACCGCATCGGTAACATTACTTTTGCCGCAGCCGTTGGGACCGACAACTACGGTTATGCCACGGGTTAATTCGATTGTGACCTTATCGGCAAAAGATTTGAAGCCATGCATTTCCAAACGTTTGACAAACAAGGGCATCTCCCCCTCCAGCTCGACAATTTATGAAATAGCAGATAAAAATACCTGCTTGCGTGCAAGCAGGTAAAAAGTTAGCCGCTTTACCGAGATTCAACAATAAACTTAATTGCCGTCCGCTCTTCAGAGTCGATGACAATTTCGGCAAAAGCTGGAATAACAACAAGGTCAATGCCGTTAGGTGCCACAAAACCTCGACAGATAGCGATAGCCTTTACCGCCTGGTTTACCGCACCGGCACCAACCGCTTGGATCTCGGCTGAACCCTTCTCCCGGACAACGGCTGCTAAGGCTCCCGCCACTGATTTTGGGTTGGAGTGCGCAGAAACTTTTAACACTTCCATAGTGCCACAATTCCCCCTTCATTAGTACGTCTCGAGCTATTGTCGCAAGCGTCCGGCAGAAGATTAGGCTTCTCTGTGCTACTCTTACTTATGTGCTACTCTTACTTATTCGTTATAAAGTAAATAAATTCCTGCAATTAATGGAGGAATTTATTCCGGTCTCACCAAAGAAACATAGGCTTGGCGGGCAGCTTCCTGTTCTGCTTCTTTTTTGGAGCGGCCACTCCCTTCACCCAGAACTTTTCCGTGCAAAATCAGTTGTGCCACAAAAATTTTGGAATGATCAGGCCCCTGTTCGGAGACAATCTGATAATCCGGCGTAGTGGCAAAGGCAGCTTGACTATATTCTTGCATCAAAGTCTTGTAATCATGTCGCAAGCAACCATTAGCCAAGCCTTCGAGCAAAGAAGCAAACTGTTTTTCCACTACTTTCCGCACAGCATCAAACCCCAAGTCAAGATAAACGGCACCCAACAGCGCCTCAAATGCATCAGCCAATAATGAAGGTCGCTGACGCCCACCGCTTGCGGCTTCCCCTTTTCCCAGCCGCAAACAAGAGCCAAGACAAAGCTGGTTTGCCAACAAACTCAAAGACTCCTCGCAAACTAAACCGGCACGAAAGCGAGTAAGTTTTCCTTCGGGAAAATCAGGAAAACGCTGATAAAGCACCTCAGAAATCGCCAGTTCCAAAACCGCATCACCCAAAAACTCGAGCCGTTCGTTGTGTGCATTACTGCCTAGGTTATGCTCGTGAGCATAGGACGAATGGGTTAGTGCCTGCTGATAATAGTTAAAAGCAACCGGAGCAATCTCTAATTGATCGGCTAAAGCTTGAAGAAGTTTTCTATCCATATTTTCACCGAAAGTTAAATAAATTTTTTAAAGACTAACGAAGCATTCGTACCGCCAAATCCAAATGAATTGGACATTGCTGCAGATACATTCCGTTTTGCCAAAACATTTGGGGTATAATCCAAATCACATTCCGGGTCAGGATTATCGTAGTTTACTGTGGGCGGAATAATCCCTTCCTGAATAGCCAAAGCGCACACAACGGCCTCAATCCCGCCCGCAGCGCCAAGCAAATGACCGGTCATGGATTTAGTGGAACTGACAGCCAAGTTGTAAGCGTGACCGGCAAACACCTTTTTAATGGCAGCCGTTTCCGTCTTATCATTCAAATCGGTCGATGTGCCATGGGCATTAATATAGTCAATTTCCTCCGGAGCCACGACGGCATCATTTATAGCCATCTCCATACAACGCACGGCGCCGGATCCATCGGGATCGGGAGCGGTAACATGATAAGCGTCACCGGAAAGCCCATAACCGACCACCTCGGCGTAGATGTTTGCACCGCGGGCTAAAGCATGCTCCATTTCTTCCAAGACTACCACCCCTGAACCTTCTCCCATAACAAAACCGTCACGGTCAGAGTCAAACGGTCTTGAAGCTTTAAGCGGTTCCTCATTGCGGGTAGACATGGCACGCATGGCACAAAAACCGGCAAAAGACAAAGGCGAAAAAGCAGCTTCCGAACCGCCTGCCAACATCACGTCTGCTACTCCAAGCTGAATAGCTCTTAATGCCTCGCCGATAGAATGGGTTCCGGTGGCACAAGCTGTAACTAAGGTAGTATTTGGTCCTCTGAAGCCAAACTCGATGGAAATATGTCCCGATGCCATATTGGCAATCAGCATCGGCACCAAAAACGGGCTAATCCTGCGCGGACCTTTTTCTTTTAGCACGGCAATCTGTTCTTCAATAGTTATAATGCCGCCGATACCGGAACCTACAGAAACGCCTGCCCGGTTACTATCAATAACACTCAAATTAATTGCGGAGTCTTCCATAGCCAGCTTTGAGGCTGCCAGCGCAAACTGACAAAAGCGATCCATGCGGCGCGCCTCTTTTTTGTCTAGAAAATCATGAGGATCAAAATCCCGGATTTCGGCACCAATTTGAGTCGGGTAATCATCCACATTAAAGCTGGTAACGCGGGAAATCCCGGATTTACCGGCGCAAAGGCTGGTCCAGAAAGACTCTTTACCGATTCCAACAGGAGTAACCACACCTAGCCCGGTAATCACCACACGTCTTTTCATGTTTTCACCTCATAATATAGCAGTGTCTCTAAAGGAAGCCCTGCATAGCGCAGGGCTTCCTTAAACTTTTAGACATGGGCTTCTATGTATCTTACCACATCTCCCACCGTCTTAATTTTTTCAACTTCCTCATCGGAAATTTCCAGTTTAAATTCTTCCTCAATGGCCATGACCAATTCGACTATGTCCAAAGAATCGGCGTTAAGCTCCTCAAAAGAGGTTTCTTTGGTCATCTCGCTTTCGTCCACGCCCAACTGTTCACTGATAAGCCCTTTGACTTTTGCAAAAAAATCCATTTCTTCACCTCCTCTTCATTAATAGTAGAAAAATCGTTCCGAAAAGTCAAATCTTTTCCTATTGCATAACCAAGCCGCCGTCTACGGCGATTACTTGGCCAGTAATATAGCCTGCGCGCTCTGATGCCAGAAAAACTATTGTCTCTGCCACGTCTTCTGCCAAGCCAAATCGACCTAAAGGGATTTGCTTTAAAATGTCTGACTTAACTGCTTCTTGCAGCACTGAAGTCATCTCTGTCTCAATATAGCCCGGCGCTACAGCATTAACGGTAATTTGCCTGCCGGCTAACTCTTTAGCCAGCGATTTCGTCAAACCGATCAACCCCGCTTTAGCAGCAGCGTAGTTAACTTGACCTGCACCACCTGCCTGACCGATGACAGAGGAAAGATTGATAATCCGCCCACCGGACTTTTGTTTTAAAAGCGGACGCATTACAGCTTTTACACAATTAAAGGCACCGCTTAAATTAGTGTCGATTACCGACTGCCATTCTTCCTGCTTCATCCTGGCAACAATATTGTCTCGGGTAATGCCCGCATTATTAACTAGTATATCAACTTTACCGAATTTATCAAGGGCAGTCCTAATCAGCATTTCACAATCTGCCGCATTTGCCACATCTGCCTGAACGACGATGCCTTGTCCACCGGCGGCCTCAACAGCAGCCAGAGTATCTAGCGCCGCTTTTTCATTAGCAGTAAAATTAATGACTACGGCAGCACCTTCCCGAGCCATGGCCACGGCAACAGCCCGTCCGATTCCGCGCGACGCGCCTGTTATAATCGCTATTTTAGCTTGCAGCAACACATTAGGCACCTTCTTCCTCAGCAAAAGCTTTCAATGCTTTTTCCAGTGTTTTGGCGTCCTCCACCTGATAAATCGAGACGCTGGGGCTGATTTTCCTCATCAGACCGCTTAATGATTTGCCCGGTCCCACTTCCACAAACAGCCGGTAACCATCCAAAATCATTCTTTCCATAGAATCCTGCCACATCACAGCGTTACTCACTTGACGAACGAGTGCGTCACAAATCTCAGACGGCTGACAAACATAGTCTGCGGAAACATTCGCTACCATCGGCAGAGCGACTGAAGTAACCTGCACATTTTCCAGTTCCCTTGCCAGAAGCGGTTCCACTCCCTTTAACAAACTACAATGAAAAGAAACACTGACCGGCAGTTCCATCGTCCTCTTAGCCCCTAGTTCTTTAGCAATTTCACATGCCTTGCGAATAGCTGCCACTTCGCCGGCCACTACAATTTGCTCGGGAGAATTATAGTTGGCAGGCTCGACTACCCCTACTGCCGAAGCCTCTTGGCATGCCTGCAGCACTTTTCCCCGCTCTAAGCCGAAAATAGCAGCCATCCCGCCCACGCCGGGCGGCACAGCTTCCTGCATAAACCGACCGCGCTTTTGCACAAGCGAAAGCGCATCGGCAAAAGGGAGTGAACCAGCCGCAACGAGCGCAGCGTATTCACCAAGACTAAGTCCGGCCACGCCTTGCGGTTCTAAGCCGTGCTGCTTCAATACTTCCAGGCAGGCTATACTGGTAGCCAAAATGGCTGGCTGAGTAACCTCCGTCAGCTTTAATTCTTCCTCACTGCCTGAGAACATTTTTGCCGATAATTTCATCCCAAGCGCTTCATCGGCCTCCGCAAAAACACGGTGCGCCACATGGAAATTCTCCGCCATATCGCGGCCCATACCGACATATTGAGACCCTTGACCAGGGAAAATAAAGGCGATTTTGCCCATGCTTTACCTCCAGCTTAATTTTGGCAGAACATTTTCTCCAGATCCCTAATCACACGCAGGGTGCCGGCAAGCAAATCATCAATAATTTCTCGGCTTGACTCCGCCTTCACTACCATAGCAGCAATTTGACCCGCCATCACCGAACCGTTTTGCACATCTCCATCGCGTACCGCTGCCGCCAGTTTTCCTGCGCCAAAACGCTCAAGCTCCGCCGGGCTGGCCCCTTCTTTTTCCAGACGAGCAAATTCCCGAGCCAGTTTATTATAGAGAACACGTACAGGGTGACCTGTAGATTGGCCTGTCACAAACGTATCACGATCTTTAGCTTTTAAAACGGCTTCTTTATATTTGGGGTGAGCGATACATTCATTGGCGACAATAAACCTAGTGCCCAGTTGAACACCTTCCGCTCCCAGCGCTAAGGCAGCCGCAACTCCGCGGCCATCGGCAATTCCTCCGGCGGCAATCACCGGCACCTTCACCGCATCCACAATCTGGGGGACTAAGACCATGGTAGTCAATTCGCCAATATGACCGCCTGCTTCCAACCCCTCGGCGATCATTGCATCGACACCTAAACGCTCTAAACGTTTGGCAAGTGCCACCGATGAAACAACAGGAATAACTTTTATCCCCTTTTCCCTAAACTGATCGACATACTTCCCTGGATTGCCGGCACCTGTGGTAACTACCCGTACTTCCTCACGGCAGAGAATATCGACAACTTCATCAACAAAAGGAGATAAAAGCATTATATTTACGCCAAACGGCTTTCTCGTCAATTCCTTAGCTTTTTTAATCTCTTTTTCCAAAACAGAAGCAGGCGCATTCCCCGCTCCAATTAACCCTAATCCGCCGGCCTCAGAGACTGCGGCAGCCAACTCGCCGGTGGCTACCCACGCCATGCCCCCTTGAATAATGGGCACTTCCACACCTAAAATGTCACATAGCCTTGTCCTTAGAGCCATGGTTTATCCCTCCAAAACTAGTAACGTAAAATTGCGGCGCCCCACGTCAAACCCGCACCAAAACCTACCAGCGCAAGCAAGTCTCCTCGCTTAATGCGACCGGCGCTAACAGCCTCATCTAACGCCACGGGGATAGACGCGGAAGACATATTGCCGTAACAGTCAATATTGACAATTACCCGCTCCTCCGGTAATTCAAAGCGTTTGCGTGCCGCTTCAATAATCCGCCAATTTGCCTGATGAGGAATTAAAAAGTCCAAATCCTCCTTACCGACCTTGGCTTCATCCAACGCTTGCTGGGTTATCTCACCCATTACGCGCACTGCGAACTTAAACACTTCTTTTCCTGAGAGCATCTTTAAATAATGCAAACGATCGGCAACAGTCTCAAAAGCGGCCGGCATCCGCACCCCACCAGCCGGAATAGCGAGCAGATCGGCATATGTACCATCAGCGCCCATTTTCAAACTAAGCAGCCCCTCATCTTGCGTAGGGCCAAGCAATACGGCACCGGCGCCGTCGCCAAACAAAACACAAGTACTACGGTCGCTCCAATCCAACAAACGGGAAAAAACTTCCGCGCCAATTACCAATACTCGTTTATACGCACCTGTTTTAACAAACTGGCTGCCGACTGACAACCCATAGATAAACCCGGTGCAACCGGCTGCCAAATCAAATGCAGCCGCATTTAAAGCCCCCAATTTAGCCTGAACATAACAAGCGGTAGCCGGAATTAGGACATCCGGAGAAGTTGTGGCCACTATGACCAAATCCACTTCATCCGCGGCAGTACCCGCTTTCCGCAGAGCGGCTTCCGCCGCCTTTACAGCTAAATCTGAAGTTTGTTCGTCTTTTTCTGCAATTCTGCGCTCGCAAATTCCGGTGCGGCTCCGAATCCACTCATCACTCGTATCAAGTTTTTTCGCTAAGTCGGCATTAGTAACAATTCGGGCAGGCAGAGCCGTGCCTGTACCCAAGATCCCCACATTTAGCATCCTCATAGGTCATTCCCTTTCCACAAGTGCCTGCCACTGTCAGTCCTTTGCTAATTCAGTGAGAATCTGCGCGTTAACATCCTGTCGCGCAAAACGGTATGCCTGTGTGACAATGGCGCTGCGTATCGCACGAACATTTGATGAACCATGACTTTTGATAATTATGCCGTCAATTCCAAGTAAAGGGGCACCGCCATATTCTGCATAGTCAAAACGCTTTTTTAAGCCACGCAATTCAGGCATCAGCAAAGCTGCCGCAATCTTACTTTTGATATTCGATTTAAATGCCTCTTTTAGCACACTGAAAATCCCTGCAGACAAACCTTCTACCGCTTTTAGCAGGATGTTTCCCACAAACCCGTCACAAACTACTACGTCTGCTGTGCCGCTCAAAACATCACGCGCTTCAATATTGCCGTTGAAACTATCAAGGCGATTTTTGAAAAGTTCATAAGCAATCCGCACCTGCTCGTTTCCCTTGCCTTCCTCAGTACCCACATTTAACAGTGCCACACGTGGCTCTTTTTTGCCCAGCACTTCCCGAGCATAAATATTACCCATCAGAGCGTAATGGCATAAATGCTCTGCCTTGGCATCCATGTTGGCGCCCACATCCAAAATAACTACATTGCCTCCGGTAAAAGTAGGAGCCACAATTGTCAGCGCCGGACGCTCAATTCCCCCCAAGCGCCCCGCTAACAGAAGACTGCCGGCCATTAGTGCGCCGGTATTGCCGGCGGATACGACAGCATCAGCCTTGCCTTCCTTTACCATCCGGATGGCAACCATCATCGAAGACTCTTTTTTGCGGCGAACTGCCAATACCGGCGCTTCATCAGCCAAAATAAGCTCCGGAGCATGAATAATCTCCAACCTTTCTTTTGGGTAAGACTTGCCTGCCAGTTGCTTGGCTATAACATCTTGCTGCCCCACCAAAGTAAGCTGCAAAGAATCCAGTTCGGCTAACGCAGCTAGGCCACCCTGCACCACTTCATGGGGCGCATGATCCCCCCCCATCGCATCCAGAGCGACACGGATCAAAGAATATCACCTCACTGAATATCCTGCTATGAAAACTTTCTTAGTCGAAATAATTCTCTCAGATAACAAAAACCCTCCCTATAATTTAGGAGAGTAAAAGTTTCCTGCCTTGCTACTCTGTCTTAACAGCCTCTCTACCTTTATAATATCCACAATGGACACAGACACGATGTGGAAGCTTAGCCTCGTGACACTGCGGACATGCAATCAGACCGGGAACAGCCAATTTCCAGTGTGTTCTCCGTTTATGTTTTCTCGCTTTTGACGTCTTACGCTTTGGTACCGCCATAAATTACACCTCCTCATCCTACTCTAACAGCAGTTTCTTTAATACTGACAGTTTATCGTTCATTTGCTCAAAATTACAACCACAATCAACAAGATTACGATCCGCACCGCAGACTGGGCAGAGACCTCTGCAAGCTTCGGCACACAAAGGTTTTAGCGGCAAGGCCGTATAATACATCTCTCTTGCCAACCCTCTCACATCCAACTCGTATACCTCTTCCGCCGGCAAATCGTCCTCCCATTGACCCTCCAACTGATAAGTGAACGGTTGAAGACAACGGCTGCACTCTGAAAGCAAACCTGTGCGCATACTTCCACAAACATGGAATTTACCATCACGGAATACCGCCTCCAGCCTGATTTGTACAGGCCCGTCAAAACAGGCTCCGTCTTCTGTCAAATCAAATGCCGCCGCCTCTTGAGTAAACTCGAAAATAAAAGTCTGTCCGGGCGAATTTCGCAGTGTTTCCAATGAGATCCGCATAGGAAAATATAAGCACCTCGCTTGCGCTAAGGATTATTATATAAAGGATTAACTTCTTTGTCAACATTTTGGAAAATCAGTGATTTTCGCTTGTATTCTTTTTTTTTCTCTTATTTTCTAACGATTGCCCCCGCTGATACCTTCCAGGAAGGCGAGCGCTTCCTCGAGTGTGCCCACAGGCACCAGTTCTACGGTACGTGCAACCTTTTTTGCCTCCTCAAAGTTTTCTTTCGGCACCAAAAAATACTGAGCGCCTGCTTTTTCGGCAGCTCGCACCTTCTGTCGCACACCACCGATCGAGCCTACCTCTTCTTTCAGGTTGATAGTTCCGGTTCCGGCAATCTGTTTGCCGGCAGTTAAATCGGCAGGTTCCAGTTGGTTTAAAATTTCCAGGACAAACATCAAACCGGCAGACGAACCGGTAATTTGCCCCACCTGAATTTCTATTTCCACCGGCAGTTGAGGCTGCCAGTTAAGCGTCTGGATAGTAACACGAATCGCCGCTTTATCCTGCTGTTCCGGATGAGTGGTGGTAGGAATGGTGACTGAAACCGTTTCCTTACCGCGCAATACGGTTAACTCCACCGGTTCACCGACAGCTCGCAGTTGTACCCTGGTCACCAGTTCTTCCGCAAGAGATACCTGCTGCCCATCTACCGCCACAATTACATCTCTCGGCTCAAGAAGTCCCAGGGCAGGACTTTCTTCTCCTACCGCGACAACTTCTACACCGTCACTTTTAATAGGAACAGCATAGCCAAAACGGCGCAACGCTATAACTCTGGCAAGATTTTGACTTTCCTGCATCCATTGATTTAGGAGCCGGCTGTGTTCCTCAGGGTCCATCCCCGGTGGAATCACAGTACGCGTCGGCTGCAAATCCACAATCGGATCAAGCAAACCATAAAGCATAAGCAGCGGAGAAGCGTTCTGCTGTGTTACTGTAACAAGATAAAAACTACCGGCATGGTCCTTGCGGCCTTCATCAACTATAATAAAATCAGCGATATCTTCGGCGGAACCTGGTCTGACTACCATGTAGCCCGTACGGGTAAAAAGCAAAAAAATAACGATTAAGATTATCACAAATGGTTTACGCAGCTTTTCTATTCTGGCCATTCCATTCCCCTTTCCCTAATTTTCTCTCGGCATACTCCGGGAATTGCAAATATATATATTAATATTCCAAGCCAAATTATACCGCCGGGAGGGACTATGAAAACAAATCCGAGACCAAGACTCTCAACGTACGCGTGGCCTGTAATTGCGGTAGCATTAACTGTATCAATGGTACTTTATCCGGAAGACGCGTTTGCTGCGGCAGTTAAGGGGCTCGATGTCTGGTGGAATATTGTCTTTCCAGCCCTCTTGCCGTTCTTTATCGGCTCTGAACTGTTAATGGGTCTGGGAGTTGTGCATTTTATGGGTGTCCTTTTGGAACCTCTAATGCGCCCTGTTTTCAATGTGCCCGGTGTCGGCTCTTTTGTCATGGCGATGGGACTTGCTTCAGGTTTTCCCATCGGCTCGATTCTCACTGCAAAGTTAAGACGTGATGAGCTTTGCAGCAAAGTTGAAGGTGAGCGGCTGATGAGTTTTACTAACACAGCTGATCCGCTTTTCATGTTTGGCGCCGTGGCAGTAGGCATGTTCGGTTATCCCCAGATAGGGATTACGATTGCCATCGCCCACTATCTCTCCAGTCTCTCCACCGGAATTATGCTGCGTTTTTACGGCAGAACCCAAGCCAACTCTCCGGAAACTGCCGGCAAGGGACACATTCTGGTAAGAGCAGTTTCCGCGCTTGACAATGCCCGCCGAAAAGATAACCGTCCCATGGGACAACTGTTGGGAGACGCAATCCGCAACTCGGTCAATACCTTGCTCCTGATTGGCGGCTTCATTATTCTCTTTTCCGTTATTATCCGGATTATGACTGTGGCAGGAATAGTAGGCATTTTCTCTTCAGCAGTCACATGGCTTTTGGCACCGTTTGGCATGAACCCTGCGCTTACACCAGCAATTATCAGCGGCATGTTCGAGGTAACACTAGGCAGTCAATTGGCTGGGCAGGCACCGGCCACCGTCCCCATGATGCAAAAAGTCATGGTAGCAAGTGCCATCATTGCTTGGAGCGGTCTCTCAGTCCACGCCCAGGTAGCCAGTATTATCAGCGGCACAGACATGAAAATCGCGCCGTTTGTGATCGCGCGCTTTGTCCACGCCATCCAGGCAGCATTTTTTGTTTGGCTCCTAATGGAACCGCTCGCTCCGTTAATCGCTTTAGGCACACCTGTCTTTGCCCACCTGCAACCCTTTGGCGAGATGCCTGTCTGGCAAAAGACAATCCGGATGGGCTGGCTGTTTATCTGTCTGACTATTGGCTTGATTGTCCTCGGTCTCTCCCTGGGAGCATTGCGCAAAATAAAAATTATTTTTTGGCGTTAGTTTCTCTTACCTCACGAATTTTACGCATGATAATATTATAAATTTCATTTGGCACAAGTTCACTGATATCACCGCCATAAAATCCTATTTCCTTGATAATACTGCTTGAAACATAAGAATAGCGGTTGTTTGTCATCATAAACATTGTTTCTAAGCGCGAGTCCAACTTCCGGTTAACAAGTGCCATTTGAAACTCAAACTCAAAGTCACCCATAGCGCGCAACCCTTTTACGATAATATTGCAGTTTTTTTTCTTCGCATAATCAATTAACAAACCGTGATAAGCATCTACTTCAACATTATCGTATTTTTTTGCAATCATTTTTATCATTTCCACCCGCTCTTCAATAGTAAACAACGGCTCTTTGCGCGGGTTTTCCAAAACTGTGACGATTACCTTCGCAAACACGCGGCTTGCTCTGTCAATAATGTCTCTGTGCCCATTTGTTAACGGGTCGAAACTCCCGGGATAAATAGCTACATTCACAAAAATTATCCTCCCTCTTCTTTCGGCAAACACTCGTCCGCCGTGAAAACGACGGGAACAATAAAAGAAAGCGAAGTGTTGCCGTAAGTTTTTTCTCTAAGCTTCAGCCAGCGATCAGCATTAAACCAACTGTAATCCCGGCTGTGATGTTCAACCACTATCAGCCCGCCAGGCAATAGTAACGGCGCAGCCTTTTGCAGCGCTAGTCCCAATTCATGACTAAAATATGGGGGATCAAAAAAAATCAGATTAAAACCAGCCGCCTTTTTATCCAGATGAATCAAAGCAACCTCTGCATCCATTACGAGTACGTCAGCTCTGTCGGCAAGTCCGCTTAACAATAAGTTCTCTTTGATTATTTTAGCACATAAAGAACTTTTTTCAACAAAAACACAGCTTCTCGCTCCACGGCTAAGCGCCTCAATGCCTATGCCGCCACTTCCGGCAAACACATCAAGAAAACTGCAATCGGCAACTCTGGATGCTAAAATATTAAAAAGAGCTTCTTTAATTCGATCTGCAGTCGGGCGGGTCTCCAAGCCTTTTCTTGTCTTAAGCCGCCTCCCTCGCGCGCAGCCCGCAATGATACGCATCAAAACACCTCGACACAATTAATAGCAATCCGGCAGATTGCATAAAGATTAAGATACCATAAATTACCTTAATTTCTTCTGCATACTCTGCGCTGATCCGTTTATAATATGAGTACAACATATTCCCCAAAGCTCTTCCTCCGGTTTCTCCTCTCCCCAAACCCTTCAGGACTCCCCGCCTGAAGGGTGTCTTTTTTACTGCTTCCTTTTTGCTTTTCTAATAATTATTATAACAAGCAACAATTACCTGGGGAAGTTATTTTCAGCTTAACCCATTTTTAAAAAAGGCACGCCTGCGGGCGTGCTTACCTTTTGGGTGACATTATACCCTCACATTTTTCACATGAAAACTGATGAGGCCCACTAAATGGTGACGGTGGGTTCATCAAATCAAAGTATTCGAGAACGTCTTGTGGGATTACTTCTTCATGCTGACACTGCGGGCATATATAACACATCCCAGCTTTGGATGTTTTCGTAGTATTCTTGAATCTGGGCTTCTTCTTTTTCATACGACTTCTCCATTCTCCGCTTCATGATATCTAAAAGGCTTCCGTACTTAGGCCAAACTATATCATAAAATTGCATAACCCGTCCACATTTCTCACAGCGCAGTGGATCAATACCAAATGATTTCATAATACGAATACGCCAGGTGCGACGCCTTGCCTTTAATCCTTCGTGTACTTCTCCTAGTGTTTTGATTTGTGCTTTTTTTACAGTTGCCTTTTTAACCCGGGCATACAGACCATAGTGACGTACCATCTTAAATCCTTTTTCTGCAATATGACGGATGAGTAACCCAATAAACTCGTGTACGGGAAGAGTTACCTCTACCCGTTCTTTGTTCTCATGCGTTTCATACCAGAACGTTACCTGCTTCCCATCATAAGCGATAATTCTGCTTTCAGCAATTGCGGGACGCCCAACATAGCGCCCAATGTACTTGGCCGCTCCCTTCGCATTCTTCATTCTTGTTTTTGCATGAACATAAAATCCTTGATTCTTGTCCTGATAAAGTTTATTTATTAACCGCTTGGACAGCACGGGCTTCAGGGCTTTAAGCAAAGAAAGCTGCCAGGATTTCCGCAATTGCTCATAATGTATGTAATCTAGCTTCCTCCATAAATGTTCATTCTCCAAGTAGCCTTCGGCTAAAAGGCAATGAACATGAGGATTCCATTTTAGATCGCGTCCGAATGTATGAACAACAGCTATGACTGCCACGTCAATCTTTGCCGTTTTCTTTCGTTGACTGATTGCCCAGCGCAATACTTGTGCAGCTGTATCTGCAAGCACTTTCAGTAGTTTTCGGTCTTTTGCAAACACATTCCTTAACTCTTCAGGAATCGTAAAGACAACGTGACGGTGAGATACGTTAAACATCTTCTCGCCCATATCTTCCACCCAACGGTCTGTATAGGCAACACCACAAGACGGGCAAAACCGGCTTTTGCAGGTAAAAGCTACATACTTTTTCTCGCCACAATTACAGCGATATTCTGTATATCCGTTATTGAAGCTACCACAACTAAGCATTCTTTCAACTTCACGAATGATTGTTGGTCTTACTTTGCTTCTACCTATTGTTTCAACAAAGCCTTGCCAATGATCTGAAAAGATTTTTCGTATGATACCTTTCATAACAAAACCTTACCACATAGGCGTTTATCAAGCAACTCATTTCTAAAAAGTCTATATAATTTCCTTACCAATAAAAAACTGCCTTAAAATTTCATCCATATCCTGCTCACTTATGTTTTTTGCCAGAATTAACTCTGACACAAGAATTTGCCGAGCGCTGTCCAGCATTTTTCGTTCACCGGTTGACAAACCCTTTTCCTGCTCACGCAAAGCCAGATTTCTTACTACTTCGGCAACTTTAAAAATATCTCCGCTTTTAATTTTCTCCATATTCGCGCGATAACGCCTGTTCCAATTAGCAGACATTTTACTGTGATTATCCCGCAAAATACTGAAAACCTGCTCTACGCCATCACCGTCAATAACTTCACGCAAACCAACTTGCCCCACATTATCGAGGGGAATCATAACTTTCATATCCCCGATGGGAATATTCATGATGTAATATTTCTTCCATGCCCCCAAGATTTCTTTTTCCTCAATAGCCTCAATCACTCCGGCTCCGTGCATGGGGTATACCACTTTATCACCAATATTAAACATCGGTATCCCTCCAAGGTTAACCTACTAGACCATTTTAACACAGAAGGGTCAAGCTGTCAAACAAAAACGTTATTCTATCATAATTGCATACCCTTGTCAACGCTCCACAAAATTTTTTCTGTGTCAAGGGGACGGGGTTGTTGACACATTATCCGCCAGTTACATTTATGCCCGGCAGACAATGCCCCGGTTCATCCCCTGAGCCGCAATTGCTCTTTTCCCTGGGCTCGACTTGGCATAAACAGCATATCCTTATCGCACTGATATAAAGCTGGCAGTGTGTCAACAACCCCGTCCCCTTGACACACCCTTGACAACCTTTTGTTGATGTCATTATAATTGTATTGATGCAAGATGAATCAGCAGCTTAAGAGGGGGATTACAGTGAAAGATGATGTAGTAGACCAGTTTCAAAACAAGGTTTCTGAATTACTGGTCCGCCACCGTAGCATCTTAGACAGCCTGTCGAAGTTTCAGCAGTCAGGCAGTAGGGCAAACCGTGCCATCGTTAAAGCTGTGACTAACTGTGGTTGTCTTTCGGTTTGCGCATCCAGGCAATCCTGCCCGCCGGAAATTGATTTAAAAGATTGCAAACAATATATGGAGTCCCACGTCAAAGGGGAGTTATGCGAACAATGCCGTGAAACGGTTGAAGAGGAACTGGGCAATCACCTCTTCTACCTTGCCGCTGTCTGCCATCTCTTGAATCTAGATTTAGTTGATGTCTTTGACAGAGAGTTTCAAAAGATTTCCACACTTGGCGTCTTCCATCTTTCATAGAGGAGGAAAAACCCTATGAGTGAATACGGATTCTGTGCTAAAATCAGCGGCCCTTTTGACCAGGCGGTAGAAAAGGTTACCGCCGCACTCAAAACCGAAGGCTTTGGCGTCTTGACCGACATCGACGTACAGGCGACCATGAAAACAAAACTAAACGTCGACCTCCGCCCTTACCGCATTTTAGGCGCCTGCAATCCTGTGCTGGCGCACCAAGCAATCATTGCCGAACCGGATATCGGCATGCTGTTGCCTTGCAACGTGGTTGTGCGTGAAGAAGAAGACGGCATGGTAATCGTGTCCTTCCTTGATCCCGGCACTATGCAAAAGCTGGTCAACAATCCTGTCGTCTACACAACTGCAAACGAAGCGCGCGCCCGCCTGATGCGCGTAAAAGACAGCCTGACTGACTAAGCAGTCTGCAGCAGCACTAAAGAAGCATATAAAAAAAGCCCGCATTTGCGGGCTTTTTTTATATGCTCTCTTCCGCTACAAAATTTTACTAAGAAAAGTCTTTGTCCGCTCTTGTTTAGGGTTATTAAAAATCGCCTGCGGCAGCCCTTCCTCAACAATCAGCCCCTCGTCGATGAAAATCACACGGTCGGCTACCTCTCTGGCAAATCCCATTTCATGAGTTACCAACACCATAGTCATGCCTTCCTCTGCCAGTTGCTTCATGACTTGCAGCACTTCTTTGATCATTTCCGGATCCAACGCCGATGTAGGCTCGTCAAAAAGCATCACTTTTGGCTGCATGGCCAGCGCGCGGGCAATGGCAACCCGTTGTTGCTGCCCGCCGGAAAGCTGTTTTGGATATGCTCCCGCCTTTTCAGAAAGCCCTACTTTGCGCAACAGTTCCAACCCCTGCTCTCTGGCCGCACTAAAACTCACCCGCTTCACTCGTACCGGGGATAGCATAATGTTTTGCAGAACAGACATATGCGGAAACAGGTTAAACTGCTGAAAAACCATCCCTACATTCTGGCGCACCACGTTAATATCCGTATTTTTAGCGAGAATCTGCACATCATCTAAATAAATCTCACCCCGTTCGGGCAGTTCCAGTAAATTTAAGCAGCGCAAAAATGTGCTCTTGCCTGAACCGCTGGCACCGATAACAACGACTACTTCCCCGCGCGGTATTTCCGTAGAGATTCCGCGCAAAACTTCCAGACTGCCAAAGCGTTTGTGCAGATCAACAACTTTAATCATGGATGCGCGTCCTCCCTTCTATATAACCAGCCACTTTCGATAGAGCGAAGGTTATCATAAAATAAATGACGGCAATCGCAAGGTAAAGTTCAAAATAGTTAAATGTTCTCGCTTGAATATTTTGGGCGCGCTTAGTCAATTCCATCATGCCAATAAAAGCAAGCAAAGAAGAATCTTTGATCAGCATGATAAATTCATTAACCAACGGAGGGATAATCCTTCTAAATGCCTGCGGCAAAATAATAAATCGCATGGCGGAAGCGTAATTCATTCCCAGAGAACGCGCTGCTTCCATCTGCCCTTTATCTATTGACTGAATACCGGAACGAACAATTTCAGCCACATAGGCGCCGCTGTTGATAGATAAAGCAATAACTCCACCCACAAATCGGCTTTCAATACGAATCCCAAGTGATGGCAAGCCAAACCAGATAAGCAGAATTTGCACAAGCAGCGGCGTTCCTCTGATAAATTCCACATAAGCGGAGGCAACTGCACGCACCAGCCTAACTGTTGAAACTCTGGCAAGACCAACAAAAGAGCCGATAATCAGGCCCGCCGCCACCGAAAATGCAGACACCTGCACCGTAATTACGGCGCCCTCAAAAAGATAACGCCAGTTTTGCAGCACTATGGAAAATTCAAGACCTTGCAATTTTTCCGGCTCCCTTCTTTGCGAAGACAGTCTTAATAGCCGAAGAAAAAGCAAAGCGAAAATTCGCTTTGCTTTTTCTCAGACAAGAGATTACTCAAACCATTTGCTGATTAGCTCATCGTATTTTCCGCTTGCCCTGATTTCTGCCAGCGCCTCATTTACGTCTGCAAGCAGCTCAGGATTATTCTTGTTGATGGCGATGCCGAAAAACTCCTCAGTCAGCGTTTCACCGACAATTTTAAAGCCTTCCCTTACCTCCGTGTAGCGCTCTGCTACCGGAACATCAATGATAATCGCATCAATCCGTCCTGTGGCCAGCTCCTCAAAGACTAAGCCGATTTGCTGAAAACGAATGATATTTTCACTTGCGGTAATTTCCTGCGCCTTAAAGTCACCGGTTGTGCCAAGCTGCACACCAATTTTCTTGCCTTCCGCCAGATCCTCAACACCTTGAATATCCACATTGTCGGCTCTGACGACTACAACCTGTCCGGCATTAAAATATGGCTCGGAAAAAGCAACTTGTTCACGGCGATCATCGCGAATTGTCATGGCGGCAACCACCATATCCAACCGGTCAGCCTGCAGTGCGGGAATCAAAGCATCAAATGCCATATCCTGGATTACCAATTCCTTTCCAAGGATAGCAGCTATCTCCTTTGCCAGATCAATATCAAAACCATCAAATTCGTTGTTCTCATTTAGAAACTCGAACGGAGGAAACTCAGCGTTAGTGCCCATTACCAGTTGCTCTACCGCCGGCGTCTGGTTTTGATTTTCAGCAGGAGTGGGAGTTGCACCCCCGCCGCCACAACCGATAAAAGTAGTAAGTGCAAAAACAAAAACAAGACATAATGCCAACCATTTAAATCTTACTTGCATCAATAATCCCCCTCTGCTGATTTTGCGAACGTTATCAAAAAGAACGCCCCTCTAACCAAATCATTATACCATGGAACTATTTTTTTCAACAAGAAAAAATTTGTCTTCTCCCCTCTCCCCCCTGCCGCCTTATCCGGGCTATTCCAAAAAGAAGCAGATAAATTTTACCGGAGGGCGGCCTTCTTTGCTTGGTCGGAAGCCAATCTTTTTAAGAAACCACCCCGCCCTGACGGGCACCCCTCCAGCGGAGGGGAATTTTTGAAAGGAGAGATGAGGGCAGGGTTGCGCATTTCATGACCTTGACAAGGTATTCAACAGTTGATAGAATATAAAAAATCTAGCACCTTTAACTTAGTCCTGAGAGGCTAAAAAGGAGGCTTTGCCCATGAGTGTCTATAAAATGTCTTTAATCTGTAATCCGGCTAACCGAAGTGGCTGATCTTTTGCTGCCTGGTTAGCTTTTTTCATTGTGTAGACACCCATACGGCCTACGGCACCATCAAAAAGATGAAAATAATTCTCTGACCTTTGGTCTGCCTTCATCCTAGCCCCCTCCAGGGGGAGAGGGGTTAGGATGAAGGCAGCAGAAATTTAAACAGGAGGGAACAAACATGTTTGCACGTTTGGCTCTGGAAAACGGAGAAATATTTTATGGCGAAGGCTTCGGCGCTAGCGGCAGTTGTGAAGGCGAGGTAATATTTAACACTGCCATGACCGGCTATCAGGAAATCTTGACGGACCCTTCAAACTGTGGCCAAATTCTGGCGATGACCTATCCGTTAATCGGCAACTATGGTATTAACCCTGCCGACTTTGAGTCAAGGCAGCCATTTCTGCGCGGATTTGTGGTAAGGGAGGTCTGCAGTCATCCAAGCAACTGGCGAGCCACCGAAACCCTACCCGCATATCTAAAACGGAACAACATCCTTGCCCTTTCAGGGATCGATACCCGGGCATTGACCAGAATAATCCGGCAGTCGGGAACCATGCGCGGAGTTATTTCCACAGAAGACGTTGATGACCGGGAGCTGATAGAAAGAGCCGGCAGTGCGTTAACCATCTCCGGGCAAAATCTGTTAAACGAAGTAACTACTCCTGCAAACTATACGATTGAAGGCGAAGGTCCCCGGATAGTCGTTTTGGATCTTGGTTTAAAACAGAGCATCATCACAAATCTCAGCAAAGCCGGCTATGAGGTAGTGGTAGTACCGGCGATGACTACAGCCGAAGAAATTCTTGCCTTAAACCCGGGCGGCATGCTGCTCTCTAATGGTCCCGGAGACCCGAAAGATGCTAAACAGCCTCTTGAAACTGTCAAAAAACTCATCGGTAAGCTGCCGCTTTTTGGCATTTGTCTTGGCCACCAGATTCTTGCTCTTGCCTTGGGCGCAGACACCTACAAACTTAAGTTTGGTCATCGCGGCGCAAACCAACCGGTTAAAGACCTGGAAAGCACAAAAGTGCAAATCACAGCCCAAAATCACGGCTATGTAATTGATGAAAAAACACTGACAGGCCTTGATATTACTGTCACGCACCGCAACCTGCATGACTGGACGGTGGAAGGCATAAGGCATAATACCCTGCCCATTTTCAGCGTCCAATACCATCCTGAAGCATTTCCCAGCTCCAGCGGCTCGCCGCATATCTTTCAACGCTTTCTTTCGCTGATGAAAGCCTAAGTGCAAAATAAAGGAGGTAACAACATGCCTAAATATAAAGATATTAAGAAAGTTATGGTTATCGGCTCCGGCCCCATCATTATCGGGCAAGCCGCCGAATTCGACTACGCAGGGACGCAGGCTTGCCGTGCCCTAAAAGAAGAAGGAATCGAGGTCGTGCTGGTTAACAGCAACCCGGCGACGATCATGACTGATACAAATATCGCAGACAGGGTTTATATTGAACCGCTGCAAATCTCCACACTGACGGAAATTATCGCCAAAGAACGCCCGGATGGCCTCCTGCCCACACTGGGGGGACAGGTTGGGTTAAACGCCGGCAAGGATCTAGCTGAACTGGGCGTCTTGGAGAAATATGGCGTGCGGCTCCTGGGCACCCCTCTTGCCGCCATTATCCGAGCCGAGGACAGAGACCACTTCAAACAAACTATGAAGTTCTTAGGAGAGCCTATCCCCGCATCTGCTATTGTCTCCACAGTGGATGATGCCCTTGCTTTCGCCCATGGAACAGGCTATCCCGTTGTAGTACGTCCTGCCTATACCATGGGCGGCACAGGCGGCGGCTTCGCCAAAAATGAAGAAGAATTGCGGATTACAGCTCAACGCGGCTTAAAAGCGAGCCCCATCTCTCAGATTCTCGTGGAGGAAAGCGTAGCCGGCTGGAAAGAGATTGAATTTGAAGTGATGAGGGACGGCAACGATAATTGTATCACCATCTGCAGCATGGAAAATATTGACCCGGTCGGAGTTCATACCGGTGATTCAATTGTGGTAGCGCCCGCGCAAACATTGACTGATCAAGAGTTTCAGTTGCTGCGCAACGCATCTTTGAAAATTATTCGCGCCTTAGGCATCGAAGGCGGCTGCAATATTCAGTTTGCACTTGACACCGACAGCTTCAATTATGTTGTCATTGAGGTAAATCCGCGTGTTTCCCGCTCATCCGCCTTAGCTTCCAAAGCGACCGGCTATCCCATCGCCAAAGTGGCGACAAAAATAGCCATCGGTCTGACACTTGATGAAATTCAAAACGCAGTAACCCAGAAAACCTCGGCTTGCTTTGAACCCAACATAGACTATGTTGTAATTAAAGTGCCCCGCTGGCCATTCGATAAATTTGCTCTCGCTCAACGCTCTCTGGGAACACAAATGAAGGCGACAGGCGAAGTAATGGCGATTGACAGAAATCTGGAAGCCGCCATCTTAAAAGCGGTGCGCTCCTTGGAGATAGGTGTTCACAGCTTGCATCTGCCAAACATTTCGGCACTTAGCATCGAAGACCTTAAAGAATATATCTCACGTCCTAATGATGAGCGCTTATTTGTTTTGGCGGAAGCGCTGCGCCGCGGCATCAGCACCGAAGAGATCTACAATATTTCCCGGATTGACCCGTTCTTTAGCCAAAAAATTAAAAATATTATCGACATGGAAAAGAAAATCGCCGTCTATGCAGCTCAGGAACCAAGCGAACTGCCCCGCAGCCTCTGGCTGGCCGCTAAGGAAATGGGCTTTGCCGATGAAACGATTGCCTATTTGCTGCAATCAACCGAAGCTGCAGTGCGAACAGCTAGAAAAGCGGCAGGCGTCCTGCCGGTTTATAAGATGGTCGATACCTGCGCTGCGGAGTTTGAGGCCGACACGCCGTATTTCTACTCGACATATGGCTGCGAAAACGAAGCTGTGCCCACGAATATGAGAAAAATTGTGGTTCTGGGCTCCGGCCCTATCCGAATAGGTCAAGGCATTGAATTTGACTACTGTTCGGTTCATTCCGTCTGGGCTCTGCAAGAGGAAGACTTTGAAACGATCATCATTAATAATAACCCTGAAACTGTCTCCACCGATTTTGACACGGCAGACCGCCTGTATTTTGAGCCTCTCCAGACGGAAGATGTTCTCAATATTCTCGACCGTGAAAAACCGGCAGGCGTTATCGTCCAATTTGGCGGCCAGACTGCCATTAATCTGGCAGAACCCCTTTATAATGCCGGCATCCCGATTATCGGCACCGCAGTCGAAGATATTGATCGAGCCGAAGACCGGGACAAATTTGATCTGCTCCTCAGCCAACTAAATATTCCCCGCCCTTCCGGCCGTTCCGTCAAGTCTGCCGCCGATGCTCTGCCTGCCGCACGCGCAATCGGTTATCCGGTTGTGGTAAGGCCTTCTTATGTGCTGGGCGGCAGAGCGATGGAGATAGTTTACTCCGACGCAGAACTTACGGAATATATGAACAGCGCCGTCAAAGTTTCCCCGCGCCACCCCGTTCTGGTGGATAAATATCTGCTGGGCACAGAACTCGAAGTCGATGCGATTTCAGACGGAGAAGACGTACTAATCCCAGGAATCATGGAGCATATCGAGCGTGCCGGCGTACATTCAGGCGACAGTATTGCTGTTTATCCGCCCCAGTCTCTCACAGCAAAACAGAAAACACTCTTGGTTGAATATACCACCTCTTTGGCTCGTGCTTTAAGAGTAAAAGGAATTATCAATATCCAATATGTCCTGTTTGAAGATAACATCTACGTTCTGGAAGTTAACCCACGCTCGTCCCGCACTGTCCCCTTCTTGTCTAAGGTAACAGGCATCCCCATGGTCCAACTGGCAACACGTTGTGCCCTTGGCAAAAAACTCTCTGAGATGGACTATCAAAGCGGCCTTCATCCGGATATGCCCTTTGTCGCCGTTAAAGCGCCCGTCTTTTCCTTCGCCAAGCTGGCAGATCTGGAAACTTCTCTCGGACCGGAAATGAAATCCACCGGTGAAGTAATGGGAATTGACAGCGACCTGCCGCGCGCTCTGTACAAAGCGCTGCTGGCTGCCAACCTCTACATTCCTCCTTCCGGCAACATTCTAGCGACTGTCGCTGAAAAAGATAAGCAAGAGGCGATTCCCATTCTGAAACAGTTTGCCGCACTTGGCTTCACACTCTTTGCCACAAATGCTACCGCCGCCGCACTGGCGGAAGCAGGCTGTGAAGTAACCAGGGTTAATAAAATTGCGGAAGGCTCCCCCCATGTGGTTGACATGATTCGCGGCGGTAAAGTAGATGTCGTGTTTAACACCTTAACTAAAGGAAAAACCCCGCAACGTGACGGTTTCCGAATCCGCCGAGCCGCTGTGGAGTTAAACATTCCTTGCCTCACATCCCTGGACACTTCCAAAGCAATCCTGCACGTCATGGAGACCCTTAAAAAAGGTGGCAGTGTAAACCACGTTCCCATTCAGGAGTATCTCGGCTTATAATTCTAAGCTCTAAAGCCTGCGGCACCACAACAAGGCCGCAAACATCCCCTCACCCTACCCTCTCCCTCACCCTACCCTCTCCCAGGGGGAGAGGGGGATGGTTCTGCGGCACCACAGTAAGGCCGTAAACATCCCCTCACCCTAACCTCTTCCCTCACCCTACCCTCTCCCAGGGGGAGAGGGGGATGGTTCTGCGGCACCACAACAAGGCCGCAAACATCCCCTCACCCTAACCTCTCCCTCACCCTACCC